>Ga0302324_100000172_pt1 | contig 170309 bp, 154 predicted proteins | sample Palsa_T0_1_FD_201949 | JGI IMG/M metagenome (GOLD analysis project Ga0302324, IMG submission 201949) | Peat permafrost microbial communities from Stordalen Mire near Abisko, Sweden - Palsa_T0_1 | ecosystem: Environmental > Terrestrial > Soil > Palsa > Peat permafrost | place: Sweden: Abisko...
AGAGCTCAGAGTAGGGTCATTCGCCTCTTTCGCGCACCTGCGGTTTCAGCCGCCTGATCTGACTGAATTGCATGTGCCTTTTTGTGCCCACAAGAACAGCTCCGGATGCCCGAAAACACTGGCGATCCGGCAAGCCGGCTAGAAATTGGCGACGGAGTTGTGCCTTTTTGTGCCTGCGCAAGAAGTGGCCGTTCCCCGTAAGCTCTTGAAAAGGTTTGGCGTCCCCGACGGGATTTGAACCCGTGTTACCGCCGTGAAAGGGCGATGTCCTAGGCCAGGCTAGACGACGGGGACTTTGTGGGTGAGATGATTGCGTGCCGCCGGAGTTCATAGTATCAGGGGGCCTTTCTTGCGTCAAAAGCGGCTGCAGTCATGGATGCATTTGCAAATGAGATGGTCGACTGGCACCGGAATCGAGTGAACATGGGCGTCGATCTCGGGTTCGTCTGGGTCGGGGCGGGACTTGGCTGGTCTGGGCGGGGCGGAGCCCGCCACCACACAATCCTGATTAGAATACTTCTCGGATTAGAATACTTCTATGGCCGATTCGCTTTATTTGAGTCTTTGGTTTCCGAGCTTCGATGAGGCTGAGATTCTGCCACGCACGGTCAGCGTGCTCCGGCAGATTCCGTTTTCCGCGGCGCGGGATGGGTTGACTTACTCAGCGATCCAACCGGTCTCGTGGAGCGAGCCGACGATTCTAGAGCGGCGGTATCGGCCTGGGGTTGCTCCAGAAGAGGCGGTGGCCGAAGTGGCGGAATTTCTCCATGACGATTACGCGTATATTTTCGAGGCTTATTGGGATTTGTGGACTCCTCCCGAGGGCGGGAAGAAATGGGTGCTGGAGCCGTCGCTGGTACGTCTGACGGCGCATGGGATGGAATTTGAAGAGCGGGCCGCGGAAGAGACTGGGCATATTCAGATCGACTTTGGTTTGGACACCTCGTTCTTGCACGAAGAAATTGAATTGACGGGTGCGGCGGAGCGGAATGTCCAGAGCAACGTGCATAAGCTGGTGGAGTTCACAGCGAAAGTTGAGAAGAATGCGGGGGCTACGGGGCGGTTGCTGTGGTCTGAGTCGGAGGAGAACCTGGCTCAGAAGCTGATCAACCGGCTGCAGCGGGTGCAGTAAGCGCGTGCATCTTGCGGGGAACAGCAGGTCCTTCGCTTCACTCAGGATGACAATTTTTTGTTGATGAAACTTCTTAGAAGGGTGCGTCCGTTCTTCAGCTCTTGCCTTCGGTCACGATCTCGGAGAAGTCGGCGATTGTGGAGAATTCTTTCACTACGGTCTGCAATAGGGCGAGGCGATTGGCGCGTAGATTGTCATCGTCGACCATGACCATGACCTTGTCAAAAAATTCGTCGATTGCGGGACGCAGCTTTGCGATCTCCAGCAGGGCGCCTTCATAGTCGCGCTCGGCGCGCAGTTTCTCGACCGTGGCCACGGTCTGCGGAATCAACGCGGCCAGTTCTTTTTCGGATTCCTCCTGCAGGCTATTGCGATCGACTCTCATCGCAATCACTTTCGTTTTTTCATTCGCCTGACGAAGAATATTTTTCATGCGCTTGAAAGCACTTGAAATCGAGTCGAAATCGGCCGATCCGCGAACTTTGCTCACCGCTTCGGCGCGAGCGGCGGCGTCGACCACATCGTCGAAATCGACGGCTAGTACGGCGTTGACCACGTCGTATGCGTATCGAGGTTCGTGCGCGTCTTTCATATAGAACTCGAGGCGCTCGCGAAAGAAGGCGCGCACCGATTCGGCGCAGGCGGCGTTTGAGAATTTCTTCTCCGCCGCGGTCCCTTTATAGCGGGCGTGCGCATCGGCCATGATCTCGGAGAGACGCAGCGGCAGTTTGTGCTCGGCAATCGTTTTTACAATTCCGTTGGCCTGGCGGCGGAGCGCGAACGGATCTTTCGATCCGCTGGGGATGAGCCCGAGGGCAAACATGCCGGCGATCGAGTCGGCCTTGTCGGCGATGGAGAGAACGGCTCCCTCGACCGTTGCGGGAGGAGCGTCCTCCATGGACTCGGGCTTGTAGTGATCGTAGATGGCCCGTGAAATCGCCAGTTGCACGTCGGGCTTCAGATCTTCATCGAGTTGCTGCACGCGCGCGTAGAGACCGCCGACAATTCCCTGCAGTTCGGTGAATTCCTTGACCAGTTCGGTGGTGAGATCGGTCTTGGCCAGCACCGCAGCTTTGTGAACCACGCCGGGCCGAATAGAGATGCCGCCCTGCTTTACCGTTTCGGAGAGCGAACTGGCGAGGCGTTGCACGCGCATTGTCTTGTCGTAGTAACTGCCCAGATCTTTCTGGAAGGTCACGTTGCGCAGCAGATCGACGCGCTGGCGGAGGGTCTGTTTCTGGTCGGTCTGCCAGAAGAAGCGGGCGTCGTTAAAGCGGGCGCGCAGGACGCGTTCATTGCCGTGGCGGATCAGTCCGTTGGAATCGGCAGCCGTGTTGAGTACGGCGAGGAAGTGGGGCAGCAATTTCCCGTTCGCATCTTCGATGGCGAAATATTTCTGGTGATCGCGCATCACTGTTACCAGAACTTCCTCGGGCAGGTCGAGAAATTCGGGATCGAAGCTGCCTAAGACAACGGAGGGAAATTCGGTCAGATTGACTACGGTTGCTACGAGCGGCTTGTCTTCACGCCAGCGCGCTCCGGGGATGGTGCGCGTCGCGGCGTCGAGGGCTTTGCGGATTACCTGCTCGCGCTCGGCCGCGCCTAGAACCTTTGCGCCGCGCAGGGTTTCGACGTAGGCACTGGGTTGTGAGACTGTCACGGGGCCGCTGCTGACGATGCGGTGTCCGCGGGAAGTCTTGCCGGCGGCGATACCGAATATTTCTAACGGGACTACTTGATCATCGAGCATGGCCACAAGCCAGCGCACTGGACGCACGAAGACTTCTCCGCGCTTGCGCCAATACATGGCCTTGGGCCAGTAGAGGGTCGAGATTTCCCTGGGAAGCGTCTCGGCTAGAATCTCCGCGGCGGCGCGGCCTTTGCGCGTGACCGTGGCTGCCAGGTATTCGCCTTTGGGCGTGCTGACTCTTTCCAGCTTGCCGACATCCATGCCAACTTTTTTCGCAAACGCGTGCGCGGCGGGAGTCGGCTGGCCGTCCTTATATGCGACCTGCGCCGAGGGGCCGTTGACTTGTTCGGTGATGTCGGGCTGCGCGGCGGGAATGGCGGACGCGAGAACGGCGAGACGGCGCGGCGTGTCGAGATGGGAGATCGCTCCGGCTGGTCCGAGGCGCTCACGCTGTAATAACGCGCTCAGGCGTTCGCGCAGCTCGCTCGAGGCGGCGTCGATCATCCTGGCCGGGATTTCTTCGCATCCGATTTCTAGCAGAAAGTCAGGCATTGTTTAGTCGTTTTGCGTCGAGGTCAGAGCACATGCTGCATAGTGAGAATGCCTCGCTGTGCTTGAATCGCTCTCTACGGGTACGGGGACTCCGTGAAAACTTTGCGTTGCGAGTTCTCACTTCGCTCAGGATGACATAAGTTTGAAGTCTAGGTGAGAACCGGGGCCAGTTTTCCCTTCTTTTCTTTATCCAGTTGCTTCGGAGTGTTTTCAAGCTTCTCACTTTTTTTTTCGGTTGCGTACTGCTGATCCATCCAGGCCTTGGCGATGCCGACGGCCAATGCCCTTACGCGCGCGATCACGCCGACGCGTTCGGTCACGGAAATCGCGCCTCGGGCATCGAGAATGTTGAAGCAGTGTGAGCATTTCAGGCAGAGGTCGTAGGCAGCCAGAAGCGGGAAGCGCGCCTTCTCGCGGACGGCACTGTTGCCATCGCCTTCGCTTTTATCTTTATCATTACTATCATTATTCTTGCTTAGAGCAGCGTAGCGGTCGATGAGCGCTTTGCATTCGGCTTCGCATAGTTCGAAATGTTTCCACGTTTTCTCAACGTCGGCCATTTCGAAGTTGTACACCGAGAACTGCTGCTCGTCGGCGAGACGAACGTCTCCATACTTCACTTCCCTGCCGGTTTCCGGATCGCGCGCCCACACGATGTCGTAAATCGAATCGACGTCCTGTAGAAAAGCGCAGAGGCGTTCTAGTCCGTACGTCAGTTCGGCGGAGATGGGATCGAGGTCGACGCCGCCGCACTGCTGAAAGTAAGTAAACTGCGTGACCTCGAGGCCGTCGAGCATGACCTGCCATCCGATGCCCCACGCGCCGAGCGTTGGCGACTCCCAATTATCTTCTTCGAACTTGATGTCGTGCTGGCGCAAATCGATGCCGATCGCGCCCAGCGATTCGAGGTAAAGCTCCTGCACGTTCTCCGGCGGCGGCTTCAGGATCACTTGCAGCTGCAGGTGCTTGAACAGGCGGTTGGGATTCTCGCCGTAGCGTCCGTCGGCCGGACGGCGCGATGGCTGGACGTACGCGACTTTATACGGATTCGGTCCGAGCACTCGGAGGAAGGTTTCGGGAGCCATGGTGCCGGCGCCGACTTCGACGTCGTAGGGTTGCTGGATGACAGCTCCGCGCTCGGCGTAGAAAGCCTGCAGCTTCAGGATTAGTTCCTGGAAGGTCGGCGGATTGGCGTTGGACGATTTCACTTTAAGTCCGGCTGTCGGCTCTCAGCGACCGATCTGCTGCCCGCGGCAAACACAGGTCCTTCGCTTCGCTCAGGATGACAAATCATATTTGTATTTCCAGTTTTGTATTTCCATTTTACGGAACACCTAAGAAGAAAGAGTTAAAGGGTAACAGCTAGCCGCCGATCTTCTCCAGCATTCCCGCGGTCACCAGCTTTTTCTCGATGTGCCGCTCCAGAATCTGGAGGAGGAACTTGCGCAGGTCCGCGCACACCGCTTTCGGCCAATGAATTTCGGCAAACTCGGAAACTCTTGAGCGCAACATCTGCGCTGCAATCTTTCTCGACTCCGGCGACAGTTCCGATGAGGCGATCCTCTTATCGTCAACGCAGACCAAACCGTCGGCTAACGCATGATAGAACGCCCGGCTGCCGTCGAGCCTGCCATCGAATGACCGTCCGCAGATTACGCACTCCTGTAACTCGGGCAGAAATCCCATGAGCCGCGTCATCCACAGCTGGAAGTAGGTTAGCGGCATCCACAACGCCTCGCCGCGCAATTCCAGCAAGACCGCCAGACTCAACCGAAACACCGCGTCGCTCGCCTCGCGGTCGGGCATCAACTCGTCTAGCAACTCGGCTACATGCGCCAAGGCCGCCGCCCGCGGATAACTGACCTCGGTGGCCAGCGGCGATTCGATTACTTCACAGGAATCGAGCCGCGCCAGTTCCCGCCGTTCGCGGTCGTCGTAAAATGCCCGTACGTAGGTAAGCGGCTCCAGAGCGCCTCCGAAGCGGCGTCTTGACTTCATGGCCGCGCGCGCCACACCTTTTACCTTGCCTTCCAAGCGGGTAAAGAGCGTAACCAGCAGGTCGGACTCGCGCAACGGATACGTGCGCAGAACGATCGCTTCCGACTCCTTCAGCGCCATGTCAGCGGTCAGCTTTCAGCCTTCAGCCATCAGGAAAAGCAACTTGTCGCCGGATGCACTTGATCTTAACTGATGGCTGATGGCTGCCCTACCGCCCGAAGTACTTCGCGTTGCGTTCGGTGTATTCTTTCCATTTTTCCGGGAGGTCGTCGAGGGCGAAGATGGCCGAGACCGGACACACGGGAACGCAGGCGCCGCAATCGATGCATTCTACGGGGTCGATATACAGCATCTCCTCGGTTGCGAACTTTTCGGAGTCTTTCTTGGGATGAATGCAATCCACCGGGCAGGAGTCAACACAGGCGGTGTCTTTGGTTCCGATGCAGGGCTCGGCAATTACGTAGGCCATAGGATCTTATGCTCCTCGGGCGGACGGAGGGTGATTGATCCTTGTGATTTTAGCAAGAACGCAGCTATCGGTACAGGCAGCACCGCTCAGCGGCAGCTTTCCAAGGTCGAAACGCGCTTAAGTGCCTTTCAAGTGGCGGGGCAAGAACAGAGGACAATCGCGCGCCAACTCGGTTCAGCCCTGCGCTGGTTGAGCCTACACTGGTTGAGCGGAAGCGTCGACTGCTCCCGCTTGTGGCCCAGGGCTTGCGGGAATCCTCGCCGGTGCGCCGCGCCAGGCGCCGGCCTTGAAGCCTTCCCTTATCAGTTTGAAGATGGTTCGCCGATTTTGTGCAATCACCTTCACCCAGGCCATCTTCCCCATCATGGGGAAATAGATGCCGCGGAAACAGAGACGCGCGAGAAAGATGTTGACGCGATAGCCCAGGGGCTGATCGTTCAGCGACTCCACCGCGGCCGTCAGCGCCTCCGGACTGTAGGCCTCGGCCCATCCACGATTCACCTCGGCGTGAGCCTCTTCGATGGTCATTTTCAGAGGAGTGTGGGCCATTGCAAATGGGATGAACTCTTGCCAGTGCTTGGGCCGCGTCAGGCGGCCGGCTTTCTCGAGGCGCTTGTAGAGCGGGGTTGCGGGTAGCGGAGTGAGCAGGCCGAAGATGGGCAGGCCGGGAGGCCAGGTGCGCACCTGTCCCAGCGTTCGCTCGGCGACTCCGACGGTGTCATTGTCCATGCCAAAAATAAACGACGTGATGGCATAGACGTTTCGTTGCGCCAGGCGTTCGAGGACGGCCGCATATTCTCCCGGTTTATTGAATCCTTTGTTCACGTCTTTCAGATTGGCGGGATCGATGGACTCCATGCCGATAAAAATCCACTTGCCCCCGGAGGCCGCGATCAAGTCAACCAGTTCTTCATCGCGCAACAGATTGGCGCTGATCTGCGCCACCCAATGGCACTGCGCCCCGGCCGCGATGATGTCACGCAGCAGCGACTTGGTGCGCTTGATGTTGATGGCGAAATTGTCGTCGATGAAGAAGACCGCCATCTGTCCTTTCTCGACGCGGGCTCGGGCTTTCAACAACAGCAGTTCATTGACTACGCTCTCATTGGTGCGGAAACGAATCGAGTCTCCGAAGAAGCCGGTCACGGTGCAGAACTCGCACCCATAAGGGCAGCCTCGACCGGATTCGACGGGAATGATGCGAAACGATCCCCAGCCTTCTCCGATTTTCTGGAGCAAAGACGTAAAGGCCTTGGGCACCAGATTGAATTGCTTCAGATCAATCGACTGCCACGGAATCACCGGATATTCCTTGAGCGACGGCTTGCTCTCCTGGCCGAAAGCGTCCACCGGCGCGTAAATGTCTTTGAGTTCGCCACGCGCGGCATCTTCAACAATTCGCGGCCAGGTCGCATCGGCTTCGCCCAGCGCAACCGCGTCGGCATGGCGCGGGCCACCGTCTCGACCTAGCGCCTCGTCGGCCATCTCGGTCACGTGCGGTCCGCCCATTACCACGGGAACTCCCGTGGCGCGCACCGCGTCGGCCATGCGATACGCTTTGGCAATCATTCGGGTCATGGCGCCGATGCCGACCAGTCCGATACTGTTGTCGCGCACAAACTGAGCAATCCCAGCTTCATTCATCGGACTAGCGTTGCCATCCACCAAGAGCACTTCGTGGCCGGGCGGCGTTAGCGCCTGCAGCAGGAACATCCAAAGATGCGGCATGAAATTGCGCGTGACCCCGTTGTCGGGGTTGTAGAGCAGGATTTTCATGAATGATTCGCGATTCTGCAAAGCGCCGCTTTGCTTATTGCTTGGGTTGATGGGAAAAATCGGCAGCGCCAGAAAGGCGGGTTCCGCTGGCGCACAATGGTCGGGAAGCGTTCTCTTAAAAGTACCCTAGCGCACATTGTACAACGGGTTCTGCAAGTGTACGAGGCTTGGCGTGGTTTCTAAAGTTTGGTCCGGGTACCGATTTGGAAAAAAACTTCTGGTTTGACAGGCCTGGGAATTTGAGACTATTCTTAACATGGCGAACAAATAGCGAATATCGACCGATGGCTTCTCTTCCCTTATTCCGGGAGACTGACTCCCGCCCGAAACTCGTGGGCATTGCGAGGATCGCTGCCGACGGTGAGTCTCTGCGCGAGGGACACAACGTTGGATACTTCACGCTCGGCACGCGTTCGCTGCTCAGCCGGGTGGTCAGCGGACGCAATCTTCCGTTCACCTGGGCGATCAATCCTTACCGTGGTTGCGAGTTTGCCTGCAAGTATTGTTATGCGCGCTATACCCACGAGTTCATGGAGTTGCGGGACGGCGTGGACTTCGAACGAAAGATTTTCGTGAAGCAGCAGGCCGCGGCGCTTTTGCAATCGGAATTGAAGAAGGTGAAACGTGGGGAGGAGATTGCGATTGGCACGGCTACCGATCCGTATCAGCCGGCAGAGCGGCGGTTTGAGATTACGCGCGCGATTCTCGAGGAGTTGGCACGGCACTCTGGACTGGAGATTGGGATTGTCACCAAGTCGAACCTGGTGACGCGCGATGCGGAGATTTTGCGGCGGGTGGGTGAGCACAATCGAATCTTTGTGAATGTAACCGTAACTACCGTGGATACCGAGTTGGCGCGGAAACTGGAGCCGCGGGCGCCGCGCCCCGATCTGCGGCTGGATGCGGTTCGGCAGTTGAATCTGGCGGGGGTCGATGCAGGGGTGATCTGCGCTCCGGTGCTGCCGTTGATTACGGACGGGCCCGGCGATCTTGAGGCGCTGGTGAAGGCCGCGAGTGAGGCTGGGGCGAAATATGTGTATGCGAATCCACTTTTCCTTAAGCCGTGCTCGGCGGCTGTGTTCATGCCGTTTCTGGAAGAGCACTTCCCTTCTCTTGTGGAACATTACCGGACGCGTTATGCCGATCGCGCATTTCTGCCGAAAGGATATGGGCGGCGGTTGTCGCAATTGATGACGGCCTTGCGGCGGAAGTACGGGTTTGGAGAGATGCAAGCGCGCAGCAATCAGAGCATGCATATAGGAATTGAGCAGATGAAATTGTTTTGAGGCGTGCTGGCGGAGCGCCGGCCGTCCCTCCGGGGGAGGACGAGCGAGGCGCCCGTCCCCACACGAGCAAAGCCAGCCAGCCTATTCAACCCCAGCCTATAATGTTGAGTCCGTCATGGCCTCTCCTAAGATTGCTCCGCCGCTACCCCTTAAAGGCAACGCCCGCCGCTTCTGGCATCGGGTAAGTGAGGGGCTGGCTCTTAACCAGCTCTGGTCGCAGTTTGCAAAGGACGCGCGCTCAAGCTATCGGTTCTATTCCGCGGGGCTGGAGAACTTACAAGAGGAACCGTCCCGACGAAGACGGGTCTGGCGGACTATAAAGGCGCTGTTCTGGGCGATCCTGGAAAAGCTGACCCCGGCGCGGCGCGTGCTGGTGCTGGCGGCGCTGATTCTGCTGTTCATTCCTTCCGCCGGCGTTTCCTACACCAAAGGCGACAATACGGTCGAGATTCATGAATTCGACTTGCACGTCTGGGGTGGTCTGCTGCTGTTCGTCGTCTTGTTGCTGGAGTTGGCGGACCGGGTGGTGATGAAGCGCGACCTGGAGATCGCCAAAGACATTCAGGCCTGGATGTTGCCGGGCGCGCCGCTGCAGATTCCGGGATACACAATTGCTTATGCGACGCGTCCGGCGAACACGGTGGCGGGCGATTACTACGATGTAATCCTGCGGCCGGGCCGGGAGCCGAGCTTAGACCGCATTCTGTTCGTGGTGGCCGATGTGGCGGGAAAGAGTATTCCAGCGGCGATGGTGATGGCGACCTTCCAGGCTAGTTTGCGGACGCTGTCGACAGGCGGCGGCATGCTGGTGGATCTGGTAACAGGCGTGAATCGCTATACATGTTCCAACAGCCAGGGGGGAGCGCGCTTCACGACCGCATTTTTTGCCGAGCTCGACCCCGCGACTGGAGATGTGCTTTATATCAACGCCGGACACAATGTCCCGATTCTGCGGAAGAAATCGGGCGTGATCGAGCGGTTGGAGGCGGGGGGAATCCCGATCGGGATTTTCTCGGAATCAGCGTACCAGGTGGGAACGACTCGCCTGGAGACCGGCGACTGGCTGGTGATTTTCACCGACGGCGTGGTCGAAGCGGAGAATGCCAAGCAAGAGGAATACGGCGAACCGCAATTGATTCGGTTGGTGGATCGAGAATCGGGATCGGCTCCGGCTGAACTTTTGCGCCGGATGTGGGCGGAATTGGATGCTTTCGTGGGAAACACGCCGCAGCATGACGATATTACTTGCCTGCTGCTGAAGCGGGGCTAGATCTCGTTGTCAGTTCTCAGTAAGAACTGACAGCTCAGCGCTGAGAGCAGCCTTACAGCGGCTTCAGTCCGGCGAAGGAGAGGTATTGCGCGGCTACCACTTGCGCCTGGGCCAGATCCGGAGAAATTTTGTGGGCTTGCTCGCGGGCGATATCGGACTCGGCAGGACGTCCTGCGCGGCGCAGCGCCTGCGCTAGTAAAAGATAATTTACCGCAGTGGGTGCGATTGTTACGACATGGGCGAATTGGACGACCGCTGCGTCCGGCTGCTGCTGGCGCAGCGCTAGCAGGCCCGAACCAATCAGCGCCAGGGAATTTTCCGAATTGAGGCGAAGCGCGTTCTGGTAGTCGTCGGCGGCCTGATCGTATTGGCCTAACTCGGAGTGGGCTTGACCTAGTTCGATCCAGGCAGCGGCCTGTATCTTCGCATCGGTCGGATTATTGGGATCGTTCGATTGACGGAGCACTGAATCGCATGCCTCGATGGCCTCCTGAAGATGGCCGACACTCAATTCATAATTTGCGAGCGCGACAATTTGGCCGGGGGGATATTTATGCAGGAGCGTGGCCGCGCGAAACTGGGTGATCGCTTCGTCGGAGCGTCCCTGCTTGGCCAGGGCTAGAGCCAGATTGTTGTGCGCCATGTAATTCCGCTCGGTGACGCTCAACGTGTAGCGCCAGAGAGTTTCATCGTCGCGCCAGTAGGCGAGTTGGCGATAGGTGAGACATCCGAGGATCAAGAGCACGGCTACGGCGGAGACTGCACGCCATGCGATGGGAGATCCATGCTCGGAAGTCACGGCCGCTGGAGTCCAGTCGCTTACAGTCCAAACAACTGCGATAAACAATCCTATATAGGGGATGTAGGCATAGCGGTCGGCCATCGCTTGTTCGCCAACAGTGATGATCCCGATCATGGGGACCAGCGTCCCCAGGAACCAGAACCAACCTACGAGCAGATAGCGCCGACGGCGCAAGAGCAGGACCAGGGCCGACAGCATAACGAGCAGCGCAGCCGACCCAGCCACCTGCCAGGCGGGCAGCGAGTTCCACGGGCGCGGGTACAGGGCCGCCAGGCGCGTGGGCCAGAACGCTTTTCCGAGATAGCGCGCGTAGGAGACGAAGACATTTTCCAGGCGCGCCGACCACGAGACTTCAGTCACGCTTCGTACCGCGTCACCGGCGCGCTGGGCGAGCACGGTAACTACAGAATCGGCCGCGGCCAGAATAAAGAGAGGCAGCTTCTCCCATATAAGAAAGGAGAACGAGCGCGGGACGGGAGTGTGAGTCAGCATTGAAGCCGGAACGTCTGGAGCGGTATAGGCCGCAGGCGTTCGAGCGCCGAATCGTTCGAGCGGCCAGTAGTCCCAGAGGAGGAGCGCGAAGGGCAGAGTGACAATCTGGGGTTTCGCCATCAGGCCGAGCGCAAAAAGAAGGGCAACCAGCGCATACAGACGACGTCTGCCGGTACGGGCATAGCGGTCATAGGCATGGATGGCGAGGAGGAAGAAGAGCGTGCTGAGCACATTCTTGCGCTCGGCAGCCCAGGCGACCGATTCGACGTTGACGGGGTGCAAAGCGAACAATGCGGCCACCAGAAAGCTTGGCCAGCCCGATCCGCTGGCCCGGAGCAAGAGCAGAAAAAGGAGGACGGCATTCGCCGTGTGCAGCAGGAGATTGGTGTAGTGATGGCCGGCAGGATTCAGGTGGAAGAGCTGGTAGTCGAGGGCATGCGAGAGCCAGGTCAGCGGATGCCAGTTTCCCTCGCGAAAGGTTGTGAACGACCACTTCACGGTGGCCCAGTTCACGCCGTGCTGAATCTGGGGATTCTTTACGATGTAGGACAAATCGTCGAAATCGACGAACTGGTTACGGACGATGGGATTGTAGACCGCGAGAGTGGCCATCACCAGCAGGAGACATAAGACGAGGGACTTTTCGCGGGAGGAGAACCGCGGCGCTAACATTTCTAGCGATCCCCCGAATAGAGATTCAACCGGTGCTTCTGCAGGAATTGCAGTTTCTCCAGGAGGTGGGTTTTTCTCGGGTCGGGATACAACGCGAATCCGGTGGCGCGATCGCAGTAATCGATGGCGCCGGTTTGCAGGATGCAAGTCTTCCACGCCTGTTTTCCGTCGCTCACTAGTTGAGGCGAATAGCCGTTGGGCATGCGTGCGACGCCTGGGATGAGAGCGATGACAAACACTGCGAGCAGGGTGGTGCGGAAAGCGCTTTTTCGCCAGGTGAGGAGATGGAAATAGATGGCCAAGTACGCAGGCACGAGCAATCCCATGTAGCGCGAGATTTGCGCTGCCTCAGGCATGCCGAGGCATACCCTTCCGATGGCCCCGTTGGCTGCAAAGAGCAGCGAAAAGCCGACAAGAACGACGATGGTCCGATCGATCGTGCGATCCGTCGTCTGGTCCGTCATCCGATCCATCGTCCTATCCATCGTCCTCTCTCTCGTCCGATCTATCGTCCCATCAGGGACGGACGAGTCCCGGTTGCGCCACAGACTTGCACCATGCCAGACGAGGATCGCGATGGCCGCGAGCGCGACAAAGCTCCCGATCACCGATGCCAGAACCACCGTCCGCAGGCCGAGGAAGTAGGACATGATAAGGGCGATAAACCAGGGGTAGTTCAGCGGATGGGCGTCGGGAAAATGAAAGGACGGGACAGCCGGGTCCCATCGATAGTGATAGAAGAAGCTCGCTAATGACGCGAGCGCGATCAGCAGGGCCACGGCGGGAAAGCTGGGGGATTCTGATTCTGTTCGGTATGCATGTCGCACGTCGAATATAAGAACGGCGATGGTGACCACTCCCATGAAGAAACCGAAGCCGGTGTAGATCAGCAGGAAGTTGAGGATCAGGACCGCGGAATATCGCGCGGGCGGTTTGGGAAGCATCCATGCCAGGCAATACAGTCCAATGAGCAACTCTGGAATGGCGGAGTAAGACGGATTCGCTTCGCCTACCAAAGCTTCCATCTGGGCAAAGGTCAGGAACAGGAACGGAATGGCGATATCGGTGTAGTCGAAATTTCTGGAACCCATGCCGGCAAACAGCAGTTGCTTCAAACGCAGCGCGACCAGCGCTGCCGCCAGCAAGGCTGCCACTATGAACAGCGCTTCGGCCCGCGAGTTCCAGCGAGTCGATTGCAATACAAGCTTGTCGAGCACCAGGCCGATGCCTTCGCGGTGCGGCCCATGCTGCCAGCTGAAAATTTGCCAGAGGGAAGCGTGGTTAAACAGTGCCGTGTAGAAATCCCATTGATCCCAGTAGATGAGGTTTACCGAATAACGCCAGACGGTCAGCACCAGCCTGACAGCAACAGCCAGGAAAACGGTCGATACGACGATGACGGGGAAGCGGATGCCTGATAAAGACGAAGCCGCGGTTTGCGGATCGGCTTCCACTTCGAGAGTCGGAACCATGTGGAAATTCTAACGCCTGGCGCTGTAGACCATCAGCGGAATGCGGTGCTCGTCCGCACTCCGAAGTAACGGAGGCTTTGTCTCGTCTTTGTTTGGCCAAAGACGGTTTGGCCAAAGAGGGTCTGCCCAAAGGCGGTCTAGCCATGGGCGCGATTATGCGGCCATTAACTCGCGGTACATCCGATGGAACGTGTACACGCCTTTTTCCTGCTTCACGCTGTAACGGCCAGCGTGGTAGCTGCGGGAATGGAGATTTTTTTGCACGATTTCGCAGATGGCGACGTCTTCGACCTGAATCTCGTCGCTGAATTGAACGGCATTGCAGGCGACTTCGCTCTGCAAGTCTTTTTCGGGCAGATACCATTCGAAAATTGCCAGCGTGCGCTCGGGGCCGAGCGGCAGGATGATGTTGAGCGAGACGTTGTCGGGATAACAGTTGAGCATCCAGTTGGGAAAGACCCAGAAATAATCCGCGGTCAAACCATTTTCGGAGTGCTGGCCGGATTGAGAACCGGACTGCTGGTAGCGGCGCGGCGTGGCGTCTCCGAGCTGTGCGCCGCGGATCGGAGTCCACTGCCGGACATACTGGGAGTGGGGCTCAACGGTGTAGGCGTTGTAGTTGATTTCGCGATTGAGCGAGGGGTGAACGCTCGGGACATGATAACCCTCGAGATAGTTATCGATATAAGTATTCCAGTTACAGTTCATCTCATAAGTGCGGCGCTCGGAGAACTTCATGCTGGTGAAGTCGAACTTCGCGGCCTGAGCAGGTAACTCGTCCAGATACTCGCGCAACGGACGAACCTTGGGATCGAGATTGACGAAGATAAGGTTGAACCATTCCTCGAGGCGAACGGGAACGAGGCCGAACTGCGTAGGGATCGAAATCTTCGACGCCCTCGAATTCGGGAGTGACCAGGAGAGCGCCGTCGAGTCGGTAAGTCCATCCATGATAGGCGCAGCGGAAGAGTTTGCGATTGCCGCAGCCGGAGGCGGGGTTGCCGGCGCGATGGCGGCAAACGTTGTAAAAGCCTCGCAGAATGCGGTCGTCGCCGCGGACGATGAGCAGCGGCTCCCCGATGAGGTCGAAGGTGAAGTAGTCGCCGGGGTTTGCGGCCTGGCCCACATGACCCACCAGTTGCCAGGTGGAGGCAAAGAGGCTGGCCTTTTCGGCTTCAAAGGTTTCCGGGCTGAAATAGGCGGGGGCGGGCAGAGTGGAGGCGCGAGCGATGTCGCGTTCGGATGTTAGTTGAAGGTTGGACATAGGCGCTCCGGCGAGGCTCATTCTAGCGCAGAGGCGGGTAACTTATCGAATGGTTACGATACTGGCGACAGAAGCTGATCCAACCGATTGTAAAACAAGGCGATTGTAAAGCATTGCCAACTCGGATGCTGGAAGGACATCTTACTTCCATAATTTGAGCCGGAGTCATACTGATGGCATATTACATGCGAGTCAATTCGTCGCGTCGCCGGTGGGTGTAAACCAGACGGGTGTGCGCTACTTCTGCTCGTTCTCGGATGGCGTGGTGCGCGCGAACCCCTCGGCTGCGATCGGCTACCTGCGACGGCACTGTAACGCCGATAAACTAGATTTGCCTTTGGCAAAGCACCTGAGGAAGAAGAAGAGGAGACATCCTCAGCTTTCTTTTTTGTTTCAGGTTTTTCGAGGATTCGCCATACGGCAGACGCAAGAAAAGGGCTAGCGAGCGTTCCCCAGCATGGGGACGCGGCGTCTAGCGGGTGGTTGGTAGCGGCTCGATTTGAAAATAGCAGCACCCGAGAGGGTAAAGCCGCAATGAAAATGCGACGCTTGCGATACGGCCGAAGAGGTTGCGGAAAAAATGGATTTTGCCGTTTCAGCCCCTAAAGGGGCGTCTGATTTCGAAGGACTGACGTTATCGCTAAAGCGATACCCTGATACGAAACCGGAGTTTTTCCGCAAGCTGTGAAGCCCTGCCCTTTCAAAACAGACAAACCGAGCCACTGCTGGGTGGTTTGAGGGATGGACGGAGATGAGGGGCAACTGGCAAAATATGTCAATCGGGCTTTCCAAAAGTGTCATATTGAGAGAATCGAGGCTGGGGGCGGGGGGAGCGATCCTGCAGATACCGCTGAAAACACTCAGCTTGATCCAGAAGGACATCTGCCTTCCGTCACTTGGGACTCTGGCCCTAGGAGTGCGATAGTACAGCCGAGTTGGTCATCCAACGAATAACAGTCAAACGGAGACGAGGACAATATCAATGCGGAAACAAAAAGGCTTCTCACTGATCGAATTGCTGATTGTGGTGGCGATCATCCTGATTATCGCCGCGATCGCTATCCCGAACCTGTTGCGCGCGCGCATTTCGGCCAATGAGTCGGCCGCGGTGGGAGCGTTGCGCACCTTGAACACAGCACAGATTTCGTACAACTCCACCTACCCGACAATCGGCTTTGCCAGCGCCATGACGAACCTGGCGGGTACGACCTGCGCCGGCACCGCGCCCACATCGAGCAGCGCTTGCTTGATCGACTCCGCTTTAGGAGGCGGCACCAAGAGCGGCTATCTGTTCACGCTGGGCAACGTCAGCGGAACTCCGGCGGCCAGCTATAATTTCGTCGCATCGCCGGTGGGTGTGAACCAGACGGGCGTGCGCTACTTCTGCTCGTTCGCAGATGCAGTCGTGCGCTCCAGTTCAGCCTCGATCGGCGCAACGTCTTGCGACGGCACGGTCAGCCCACTGCAGTAGCTTAACTCTTACTGCAGCAGATTTAGTCTTAATGTTGGCAAAGTACCTGGGGGAGGGTACCAAGCCGGAAAGAAGCAGAGGAGAAATCCTCTGCTTTTTTTGTTTTGTCGAGTCGCTTAATGCGAGGCTGGCCACAGTCCATAAAACTCCACTGACACAAAATGTCATGTCCGACCCTCCGGAATAAGGAAAGCGATGAAGAAATAGGGCCGTGCCGCGAATCGTGTTGTGTTTGCAATGGCTTAGGAATTTGGCTGATTAAACCGAGTCCGGCATTCAACGTGCATGGACAGGTATCGGGCTAGACCGGATGTGCTTGCCCGAAATCAGGGAGATGCAATGCGAAACGCAAAGGGATTTTCTCTCATTGAACTGCTCATTGTTGTAGCCATCATTTTGATTATCGCGGCCATCGCCGCCCCCAGTTTTCTGCATGCACGGCTGGTTGCCAACGAGTCGGCTACGGTGGGGGCGCTGCGCACCCTGAATACCGCCCAGGTTTCATACAACTCCACCTACCCGACCATCGGCTTTGCCAGCGCCTTGACGAATCTGGCGGGCACGACCTGCGCCAGCGCTGCACCCAGTTCAAGCAGCGCCTGCCTGATCGATTCGGCTTTGGGAACCGGCACCAAGAGCGGTTATGTGTTCACAATTTCAGGAGTGAGCGGCACTCCGGCCTCCAGCTATCAGTTCGTGGCCACGCCGGTGGCCGTGAATCAGACGGGGATCAACTCTTACTGCTCGTTCGCGGATGCGGTTGTGCGCTCCAGTGCAGCCGCGATCTCGACCTGCGATGGCACGGTCATTCCGCAACAGTAGGGCTGCGCGGCAGATACTCCAACCCTTCTATCTCGTAAGGCCTGCCTTATATTATTAGGATCAGCCTCGGTCCCCGTCCGGCGGTTTACCTTCGTAATCGCTGGGGGCAGCCAAATGCGCGCATGGCAGGCCCGCCTTGCTTATAATTCCCTTCGGTGAAATAAAGTAATTGGAATAAAAATATTGGAATAAAATTCCCATCAAGGTCCACGCAAGACAATCGGTTTGAACACTAACCATGCCAGCCATTGAAATTCTCGACCTGGAAAAAAGCTATCAAGTGGGATTCTGGCGTAAACGGCCGAAGGTCGCGCTGCGGCCGCTTCGCCTGACGGTTCAGCAGGGAGAAGTGTTTGGCTTCCTGGGTCCAAATGGCGCCGGCAAAACTACTACCCTGAAGCTCCTGATGGGATTGGTGTTCCCAACGGCGGGGAGGGCGCGGATTCTGGGACTGGACATGGACGATCCGCGGGTGAAATCGCAGATCGGATTTCTACCCGAGCAGCCTTATTTCTACGACCATCTGACGGCTCGAGAGTTGCTTAACTATTACGGACAGCTTTCCGGGGTTCCGGGAAAAGAACGCTCGGCGCGGGTCGAACACATGATAGCACGGGTGGGTCTCAGCGATTCGGCGGGAGTGCAGTTGCGGAAGTTTTCGAAGGGGATGTTGCAACGGGTGGGGCTGGCGCAGGCGATTCTGCACGATCCGAAGCTGGTATTCCTGGACGAGCCGATGTCGGGATTGGATCCGATGGGACGGCGCGAGGTTCGGGACTTGATCCAGCAGCTGCGGCATGAAGGAAAGACGGTTTTCTTTTCGACGCACATCCTGTCGGATGCGGAGGCGCTTTGCGACCGGGTGGGGGTCATCCATCAGGGCGAGTTGCGGGGCGTGGGAGCAGTGGCGGAATTAACTTCGGAGACGAAAGGCAGGGTTGAGATTGTCTTCTTCGCGCCGAGAGTGCCGGCGGCCCTGGCGACACTTGGGGCGGAGGCGCGGGTGAGCGGCGACATGGTGAACGCGGTGCTGCCGGAGGAGCAGCAGGACGCGGCCTTGGAGGTGCTGCGGCGGGAGCGCATCAAGCTGATTTCATTGACGCCGGTGCGCCGGTCGCTGGAGGAATACTACATTCAGAAACTGCGGCATATGGAGAGTCACGAAGACGAGGAGCGAAAAGAAGCGAGCCGGAAAGGGGTGGGGGTATGAATCCGCGTATCGGATACATCGCCTTCAACACTTTTCGCGAGGCGGTGCGCGACCGCGTTCTCTATAACCTGATCGCCTTCGCCCTGCTGCTTTCGGGGGCGGCGATTCTGGTGGGAGAAGTCTCGATCGACATCGAGCGGCTGGTGGTGGTCAACCTGGGACTGACGGCGGTGTCGCTGTTCGGAGTGGTGATCGCCATCTTCATCGGGATTGGCCTAGTTTCCAAGGAAATCGAGAAACGCACGTTGTATACGGTGCTGTCGCGGCCGGTGCGCCGCTGGGAGTTTGTCGTGGGCAAGTTTTTCGGGCTCACGGGAACGCTGGTGGTGAACACGTTTCTGATGGCGGTGGGCGTGTTGCTGGCGCTGCTGTATGTGGCGCACACGTTCGAGAAAATGGATGGCTGGGTGTTGGTGGCGTTGTACTTCATCGTGCTGCAGTTCCTGATTGTGTGCGCGCTGGCGCTGTTTTTTTCGTCCTTTTCCACGCCGCTGATGTCGGCGGTCTTCACCTTCGCACTGTTCGTGATCGGAAGCCTGGCCGAGGACCTGCGGGGCTTCGCCAAAATTACCCACGGAGTGGCGGGCCTGCTGGCCAAGGCCATCGCGTATCTGGTGCCGAATTTTTCCGCCTTGAATGTGATCAACCAGGTGGCGCACGGGGATGCGATCCCCAGCCGCCTGATTTTGTACAACACCGTGTATGCGCTGCTGTATTCGGCGATGGCGATCTCGGGAGCGGTGCTCATCTTTCAGCGTCGCGATTTGAAATGAGCCGGAATTTGAAATGAAAATGAAAGTGAAAATGACCGCGACCGGACGCGTGAATCTGGTGGCTCTCGCGGTGCTGTCGTTCTCGATGGCGGGAGCGATCGCGACGCTTTATACCATCGACCGCACGCCGCGAGCATCGGTAGCGCAGGAGGCGCTCTATCTGCGCTCCTCCAAGGTGCTGCGGCGCTTGAGCCTGGGCTACACCGGGCTACTGGCCGACATTTATTGGACGCGCGCGGTGCAGTATTTCGGGCAACAACATCACAACGGTTCGAGCGATTTCCGGCTGCTGGCGCCGCTCCTCGAAGTGACAGCGGAATTGGATCCCCGGCTTTTTCCGGCATATGAGTTTGGAGCGAACTTTCTAGCTCCCAAACCGCCGAACGGCGCGGGACTACCGGGATCGGCGCTGCAGTTGATGAAGTACGGAATCGAGCACAATCCCGACCAATGGCGGCTCTATTACAATCTGGGATTCCTGTACTACACCGAACTGAAGGACTACGCTCACGCGGCGGATGCGTTCGCCGCGGGGGCGAAGCTTCCCGTGACCAACCAATTCATGCCGATCCTGGCGGCACGGATGGCGCAGCATGCGGGCGAGTTCGACACGGCGCGGATGTTATGGTTCACGGCCTACCAGAGCACCAAAGAGGCGCAGGTGCGGGAAAATGCGGTGCAACACTTGCTCGCCCTGCAAGTCGATGAGGAAGTAACGCGACTGGAGCAGGTGGTCGAAAAGTACCGCGAAAAGACCGGACGATTGCCGGCCAGTATGGGCGATCTGGAGCGCGCCGGGTTTATCCACGGAGCGCAAGCCGATCCGAAGGGGCATCTCTACAAACTGATGCCGGACGGGCGGATCGAAGTGCAGGATCCAGAAAAGCTTTACTTCATCACCAAAGGACTTCCGCCAGGAGCGGCGCCGCCGCAACCACCGGCTGCCGCGCGATCAAGCTTAAAGCCTTAGAAGCCTGCGCGGGGGACGCGCCAACTGCACAGCCCCCGTTGGTCGCGTCACTATTTATTTTCGGAGTTCCACAAAGTGTCAGCAAGGCTTGGTTCCAAACGTGGTTACCCCAGTCGTGCTTCCGTCACATCCGTACGTTACTTCTTGATACCAGTAAACCTGTCCACTAGCAGTAAAGATTTCAGTGGTTGGAGTCACGTAATCCACTTCATACTCATATGGACTACATCCATCTTCATTATAGAGCTCCAGCCTAGACACCTCCGTTGACGCATAAGGAATATAGGGCACGCTGCAGTTCTCCACGAAAGAATAGGCGCTGAGGTTCAAGGGGTTTTCAACGGCACCTCCCGTGCACACGCCAGTGAAGGTCACCAATACGCTTTCGGTCTTTGCAGCAGGGCCTATCTCCACACATGACGTGGGATCGCACTGATAAGACGAAAATATGTAATTTTGCGCTCGCGACGGCGAACAGGCCATCAGTATTAACGAGAACAGTAGCGCGGAGGCCTTCATCGTAGTATTCATCACAGTTCTCCAATGTGGCGAAATGGTGGGGGCGAGGTTTGCGCCTTGAGTTGTTGGAGTGTTCCTTCTGGATTCGGACTTCTTTGCAACAATCCCGCATAGTATGCCCTGCGCGATGAAGGCTTGTCCGTCTTGCCTTGAACGTCACCGCGAATCCGAGAGAGAAGCGATGGCATGCTTTCGCCTGCATCTTTGGCGACAGTTACTTCGGAAACAAACTTCCGCACTGCGGCATATCGATCGTTGATTTCGGATGTGTAATCGAGCTTATCCGGGCCCCATATCCGGCCATCCTCAAAGACGACTGAATCCACATAAAGATGCACTGTGGCGTGTGGATCCGCAGGGGGGTGTGTTTGCGTCGATTGATGAAGAGGAGACCCGATGGTCCCCCCTGCCGTAAGCCGGGGAAAGACGTCCTGACGAACGCAACCGTGAGGCGTGATCAACGATACATCGTTCGGGTTGACGATTGGTTCCAGCGGAGCGAAAACATAGGCATCGCAGTTTATCCTGCTTTGCTGAAGATTGCCTTTCAAATCTGTGTATGTCCAACGAACCACCACGGCAGTGATCGAGGTCGCAGTACGATTCGCCAGGATAAACGACCCCGCGGGCAATCCGGCGAGATCGGCAAGGGATGGCGGCACCCGCGATCGATGCGCGTCGTCGATAGGTATGATATCAATTTTATCGCTCGGCTTGTTGTCTACCTGTACCAGCGACACCATCTCCGACTCCAGTGATGCGGTCATCAGGAGTATTACAGGCAACATTGTCATCAGTCTAGCCGGACACTTCATGGTTTTTGTCCTTTCCTTATCATTACGCGCCGGGGTTCGCTTGGGCAACGGCAGCTTATGGTTCCGGCTCCAGCATTGGATACTCTCCTCATTCAGGGAGCCTACGGACACACATTTTGCGGCCTTACCACCTCCGCCTCGGAGTCGCGGTAAGACAGGAACACGTCGTACATTAGCCGATCTACGTGGTCCGCCGGACTCTGTCCTTCCGGATTCACCTTTCCCCTGTATCGGAACGAGTTACCATACTCGTCTACCCGCCTGGCCTCCTCATATCTCAAACCTAGAGAGTGAACGCCCAACTCCGTTAGCGTATGCAACTCCTCGGGCTGGGAAATTCCGTCATGGTTTTTATCAATCCACAAGAGAAGATGAGTGAACACGGCGTCGCGTTCATCGATGACCCCGTCCCCGTTGCCCCCATTTTCGGGTTTGTCGAATTCGGCGAGCGCAAGGAAGCCGTTAGGGTCATCGGACTTCGGCTGCGACGTGAAATTGCCGAACAACTCCCTGCCATTGTCTATGCGGCCATTGTGGTTGCGATCAAGTGCTAGAAAAGCGTTGCCCGACCACAGTGAGGTCCATGCGAGTTTCAGCGGGTGCCCGTGTCCCTCAATGTCGAACATCACCCCGTCCTGAGCGCTTGTTAGCTGGAAGCCTGAACCATCAGTATCGATGATGATAGGGCTTTGGCAGCCGCAATTCAGTGCCTGGACTCTCTTGACTGTCGGCATAACCACAAGGAGAATCGAGCCGATGCTGGCTACCGCCGGGAACACCGCCACGACACGAGCAAGTGAGCGCATCGGTATACTCATTGAAAACAGCTCCTTAAGACAAATTACACGCCAGGGAAAACACAATAGCAGTTAGTTACTAAGGAATCTCGGCAAACCAGAGGCTCGGCCCGACCTGCTCGACCCGGCAAAACTACTATAAGAGAAGAAACCCGACTACTAGCTGGATGTAGTCGGGTTCCTATAACATTCCGGTTGAGTTGTCAAGTGTTTTTATCCGACATTGTTTTTATCCGACATACGATTAACCATTGGACAAAGAATAAGTGGCCTGATGAATTATCGATGATTTAATGTCTCGATGCTATCGAGTTGGTGGCGCGAGCAGGCTAGAGAAAAGGGCGCTGCAGCGGCAAGTGCCATCCTAATCCGCTACTTTTGGACTTTCGTGCGCGAGTCGACGCCCTCGCGCCGTCGGCAGCGCTATGGCGACATGGAGTACGACTGGGAGCATCGTGTCAATACAACCAGCGGCACCGTGGACTGGCGGTCGCGGTTGCGGGGATTATTTCATTCTCCCTATCAACCGACTGATCCGGCTTTGTTTCACGAGATGATGGGCAGCCTGCCCATCCTTTCCAAGCAATTCCAGTTCGAACCATTCACCTTCATCGATCTAGGTTCCGGCAAGGGCCGGACGCTGCTGATGGCGTCGGAATATCCATTTAGAAAGATTGTGGGAGTGGAGCTTCTGCCCGCACTGCACCAGATCGCGCAGGAGAACCTGGGCCGCTACAAAAGCGAATCGCAGAATTGTTTTAACTTAGAAGCGGTCTGCGGCGACGCGACCGATTTCTCTTTTCCCGCCGAACCCCTGGTGCTCTATCTGTTCAACCCGCTACCAGAATCGGGCTTGAGGCGGGTGATAGCAAACCTTGACCAGAGCCTCAGCGCCTACCCGCGGCACATGTATGTGCTGTATCACAATCCGATGCTGGAGGAGGTGCTGAGCGATAGCACGCGGCTGACTAAGATTGGCGGGACGCAACAGTACTCCATCTACGTTTCCGGGGGAGCCGCTAGCTAGCCGCCGGACATTCATGTCTGATTCACAGATGGCAAGCAGTGGTCGAAGTAGAATTGAGTAGAGGAAAGAAGGATCGTTGAATCGGCATTTTTTTCTTGGGTTGCTCCTTGGTTTACTTCTGGCAGCGACGGCCATTCCGGCGCCTGCCGAGGATGTCCTCCAGCTCGCCCGGGCAGTCGATGACCACTACAACCACTTGCGCACCCTGCGGTCGGACTTTACCGAAATCTATCGCGGCGACGGCCCGGAGCGAGTGGAATCGGGCACGCTGTGGTTGAAGAAGCCACGCAAGATGCGATGGGAATACCGTTCTCCAAATGAGAAGCTGTTTATCAGCGACGGCCAAGTTGTGTGGTTTTATGTGCCGGCGGAACGGCAACTCCGAAAGACGACTCTGCGGAAGTTCGACGACTGGCGGTCGCCCCTGGCCTTCTTGCTGGGCAAGACCAAATTAGAGAATGAGTTACAGGGGCTTTCGAAGGCTGTGGATCAATCCCCTTTGGTGGCAGGCGACACGGTGTTGCGGGGGGTCCCGCGGGCGGAGTTTCAGCAAAGCGTGGCGGGACAGGTGAGCGAGGTGCAACTGGAGGTCACACGCTCGGGCCAGATTCTCCGCATCGTAATGGTGGGAGCGGACGGGGCGGAGACGGAGTTCCGGTTTGCCGACTGGAAAGAGAATGTGGATGTGAGCGACAGCCGGTTTCGGTTCACTCCGCCGCCGGGAGTGGAAACGGTGGAAGGAGAAATCGGGCCGTAAGGGCGATGCCTGGGCCAGCCCCTAAAGGGGCTTCGTCGAGGCTCTTTCGGCATCGCTAGAGCGATCCTGATACGAAGCTGAAGCGCGGACGTGATACGAAGCTGAAGGGTTTCGCTGAATCCAAAAGGGGCTGGTTACTTGAGTACCCCAACTGAGGGGCAGGCACCTAAGCGCTTTGAGAACAGAATGTTACACTTGGTATACGACAGTCGAACACTTGCTGGGACCTAGGACGCTAACTTAGCCAATGCCACAGTTTTTGGTTAAAGTCGCCGACGAACAGGGCCATCTGCGGCAGCAGGTGGAGCAGGGGTACTCCGAGGCGGAGGTGCATGACCGCTTCACGCAGCAGGGCTACCTGGTGTACTGGGTCAAGCCGAAGACGATTCTTAGCACCGGCGGCGGACAGTTCGGGAAGCGCTCCGGGAAGCTGAAGCAGACTGCGTTTTTGATCTTCAACCAGCAGTTTCTAACGCTGATCAAGGCGGGACTGCCGATCCTGACGGCGCTGGACCTATTGATCAAGCGGCAGAGGGACAAATTTCTGTTGCAGTTGCTGGAAAACGTACGCGAGCGCGTGAAGGGCGGCGAGTTGCTATCGGATGCTTTCGCGGCGCAGCAGGTCTTTCCGAAGATGTACACGACCACGCTGCTGGCGGGCGAGAAGAGCGGCAGCATGGAAGAGGTGTTGGGCCGCTACATCCAGTACCAGCGGATGGTGCAGACGTTCCGCAAGAAACTTTTGGTGTCCCTGGTGTATCCGGCGCTGCTGATTTCGGTGGTGACGGTAATGCTGATATTTCTGATCACCTACGTGGTGCCGAAGTTTGCCGACCTGTTCAATAACCTGGGAGCCGATCTGCCGGCGATCACCGTGTTTATGCTCTCCATCGGTCTGCATGCGCAGAAGTATGGGTGGATAGTGCTGGTCGTGGGAGTGTTGGCGGTCTTTCTGCTGTTGCGGTGGAAGCGGAGCGACAAGGGAGCGGAACGCATTGACAAGATTCTGCTGTCGCTGCCACTGCTTGGGGAAATCCGGCTGAAGTATCAGGTGGCGAATTTCTCGCGCATTCTGGGGACGCTGCTGCAAGGCGGGCTGCCTTTGGTGCCGGCGATGCAAACCGCGGGCGAATCGATGAGCAGCCGGCAGATGTTGAACGGAGTGACGGCCGCGGCGAACCGGGTGAAAGAAGGACAGAGCCTGGCGCACAGCCTGGAGGACCAGAAGTTGTTTCCCGATCTGGCGGTGGAAATGCTGGAAGTTGGCGAATCGACGGGCGCGCTGCCGGCGATGCTGAATTCGGTCGCGGAATTTTACGAAGAGGACGTGCAAACGGCTTTGAGCGCGGCTATGGCGCTGATCGAGCCCCTGATCCTGATCGTCATGGCGGTTTTTGTGGGCGGGATATTGATCTCTTTGTATATGCCGATCTTTACGCTGGGAGCGAATGTGCATTAGAGGCCAGGTTTCGGACTTAGATTGGAATGGGCATGGCGGATAAGAAGACAACTGTGGTGGTAAGCGGTACGAATGGTGGGAAGCTGGCACCGGAAGCGGCGCCGGTTGCGGACGAACTGGCGCGCGCGCGGGATATCGCGCGACGCTATCGTTGCGAGTTCATCGATCTGACCGATTTCCAGTTGCACCACGATCTGTTCGAAAAGATCCCGGTGCACTTGATGTTCCGCTATAAGTTCGTGCCGTTGGATGAAACTCCGGACGGGCGGTTGGCGATTGCCATTGCCGATCCCAGCCAGCTTATGATGATCGACGAGATCAGCCTGCTGCTGGGGAAACGCATCCTCACCAAAGTTTCGACGCTGAAGCAGATCTCCGACATTCTGCAGAAGACCGAGCAGTCCAAGCGCGTGCTGGAAGACGCGAGCGAAGGATTCACGCTCGACGTGATTCGCGAGGACGAAGCCGGGAACGACGAGACCATCTCCATCGACAAGTTGACGGCGACGGCGGGCGCGGACATGAGTCCGATCATTCGCCTGGTGGACACCACGATTTTCACCGCGTTGCAGCGGCGGGCAAGCGACATCCACATCGAGACGCGCGACGACTCGGTGGGCATCAAGTTTCGCATTGACGGCGTGCTCACCAACGCCATGCCGCCCATCGGCAAGGAACACCACTCCACCATCATTTCGCGCATCAAGGTCATGAGCGAGCTCGACATTTCCGAGCGCCGCGTGCCGCAGGACGGGCGCTTCCGGGTGAAGTACAACGGTCGCGCCATCGACTTCCGCGTTTCGATCATGCCGTCGATTCACGGCGAAGACGCCGTGCTCCGCGTGCTCGATAAAGAATCGATGAGCGAGAAGTTCAAAAAGCTCACTTTGGACGTAGTAGGGTTTGCCGAAGATGATCTGCGCCGTTTTCGCCGCTACATCAAGGAGCCGTATGGCATGGTGCTGGTCACGGGGCCGACCGGCAGCGGCAAAACGACTACGCTTTATGCCGCGGTCAACGAGATCAAGACCGAGGAAGACAAGATCATCACCATTGAAGATCCGGTCGAGTATCAACTGCGCGGCATCACGCAGATTCCGGTCAACGAGAAAAAGGGATTGACGTTTGCCCGCGGGCTGCGTTCGATTTTGCGCCACGATCCGGACAAGATCATGGTGGGCGAAATCCGCGACAACGAAACGGCGCAGATCGCCATCCAATCGGCGCTGACGGGGCACCTGGTGTTCACGACCGTCCACGCCAATAACGTGGTGGACGTGCTGGGGCGCTTCCTGAACATGGGCGTCGAGCCTTACAACTTTGTTTCGGCACTGAACTGTATTCTGGCGCAGCGGCTGGTGCGCATCATTTGCGATTCCTGCCGCACCGCGGTCCATTATCCGAATGACGTGCTGGAGGCCAGCGGCCTCGACCCGCAACAGTGGTCGCAGGTCCCTTTGTATGAAGGACAGGGCTGCATCGAGTGCGCGGGAACGGGATTCCACGGCCGCACGGCGATCCATGAGCTGCTGGATTTGACCGACCGGATTCGCGAGATGATTCTCGACCGGAAATCGACCTCGGAGATCCGGAAAGCGGCGCGCGAGGAGGGCATGCGCTTCCTGCGCGAGTCGGCGCTGGACAAGGTGCGCGGCGGATTCACCACCTTGAAGGAGATCAACAAGGTCACGTTTATCGAGACCATGCGCTGAGGACTGGTTACCGGAGGCAGGGCTGGCAGCGCGGTAAGAGCACCCGCCGAGGTAACTGTTCTGGCCATGAAGGTACGGGATATCATCAAGTTGCTGGAGCGCGATGGCTGGTATCTGAGACAAACCCGTGGAAGTCATCGGCAACACAAGCACCCAACGAAGGCAGGACGCGTGGCATTGTTGGACATGCGGCCGGGGGCATCCGACTGACGATCTTCCCCTTGGCACCCTGAACAGCGTCCTCAAACAAGCGAGGTTGAAACCGTGAACTATGTTGTTGTTTACGAAAAATCGGAGACTGGGTGGGCAGCGTACGTTCCCGAGCTGCCAGGAGTGGTGACTACAGGCCAAACCCGGGCGGAAGTACGCTCTTTCATCCAGGAGGCGATTGAGTTTCACTTGGATGGGTTTAAGGAAGACCGGCTGCCTATCCCGGGGCCAAGTGCCGAAGCCGAGGTAATTTCGATTAGCCGATAACCAAGTCCATGGCCAACTCTTCCAAACACGATCGTCGTCCGATGCTGGCCTGCGAAATCGCGGCGGATCGCGTGCTCGCCGGGCGCGCCGCAGATCGAGGACGCCTGGTAGAGACGGCGGCGGCTCGGGAACTGGCGCCGGGCACGGTTGTACCGGATTTAATGGAACCAAATCTGCGGGACGGCAAGGCGATCCGGGAGGCGATTGAAAGCGCGCTGGGGAGCGTTGGCGCGCGCTCGCGCGACGTGATCGCCATTCTGCCCGACACCTCGGTGCGCGTGGTGCTTCTCGACTTCGAAACGCTCCCACCCAAGCGGGACGAGGCCGAGGCGGTGGTCCGCTTCCGGCTGAAAAAGTCGCTGCCCTTTGATCCCGACAATGCCCGGATTTCGTATCACGCCCAGGCGTCCGGAAAAGGCGTGCGGGCGGTGGCGGCGGTGGTGCTGAATACGGTTCTGGAAGAATATGAGTCGGCGTTTCGCGACGCGGGCTACAGCCCGGGCGTGATCATGCCGTCGATGCTGGCGGCGCTGGGAGCCGCGGACGCCGAACGTCCGACCCTGGTGGTGAAGGTGGATGCCCGCACGATCAGCATTGCGATTCTGGATCAGGAGCAACTGCTATTGTTCCGCACGCTCGAAAATGTGCGGGGCGTGACCATCACCGGCGATCAACTGGCGGAGGAAGTGTATCCGTCGGTGGTGTTTTTCCAGGACACCTATAACCTGAACATCGAGCGCGTGTATGTAGCGGGGCTGCCGGAGTCGGGTAGCACCGCGTCCGCGCTGAAGAACCAGTCGGGCGCGGTGGTTGAGGAACTGGTGGCGGCATCGCAGATCGGGTCCACCACCGGGACGGTCCCGCGCTGGCGGATGGCGGGAGTGGTGGGAGCATTGATTTCATAGCGTGGTGTAAGGGTTAAATCAGAATCCAGCGTCTAAAGGCGCGTCGAGGTTAGTGGAGTTGCGGCATGCCTGAAGGCATGCCGTGAGACGAATCACCCAATACGAATGACCCAATACGAATCATAAATATGCGTCTGGATATCAATCTCGCGACCCGTCCTTATGAAGATGCCCGAAAGTTTTGGGGGCGCTGGGGATTGGGAGTTGGGCTAGTTGGCATATTAACTCTGCTGCTGTTGAGCTTCACTGTGAACGAATGGCGCAACGCGGGCAAAGATCGCCAGGAAATCGCGGGCCTGCAGGCGCAGATCGCGGAACGCGACCGCGAACGGACGCAGGATCAGGCCGTGCTCGACCAACCCGCCAACCGCAGCACGCGCGATCAGTCGCAGTTCGTCAATGGACTGATTCAACGCAAGTCTTTTTCGTGGACGCGCGTGTTCGAAGATCTGGAACAGGTGATGCCGCCGAACCTCCATGTGGTCTCGCTGCGTCCGGAATTGAATGAGCAGAATCAGATCCAACTGGACATGAAGGTGGCGGGCGACAACCGCTCGGCGTCAATCGAACTGGTCCATCGCATGGAAGGATCGAAACATTTTCAGGGAGCGCAACTGATGTCGGAATCGCAGGAGGGGGGGAACGGATCGAACGTGGTGGTCGCTTCGGTGATCGCGATCTATGTTCCCGATGTGGTTCCCGACGTGGTTCCCGGCGCTGTCGACTCCGCTGATGGGAGCAACAAGTAATGCCGGACCTGGGAAATTCACGGCGCAAGCTGAAGATCGCGATCGGGGCGATGCTGGCCGCGGATGTGATCGCGGCGGCGGTTCTGTTCTCGCCCCTGGTCGGTTCGGAGCAGTCGCGCACCCAGCAACTGAACCAGATGCGAATCGAACTGCTGAAAAAGAATCGCGAGGTGACGCCGCTGCGCGGCATGGATAAAAAGATCGGGGTGGCCAAGGAGCAGATTGGCGAGTTTTACAAGGAGCGCTTTGCCGCAAGCGATTCCGAACTGTTGAACGAACTGGGAAAGCTGGCGGCGGAGAACAAAATCCCCATGCAGCACATGAGTTACAAGGAAGAGGTCTCGGAAACCTCGGGCGTAATTCCGCTTGAAATCGGGGGAACTTTTACCGGCGACTACCTGCAACTGGTGCGATTCATCAATACTCTGGAACGATCAAAATTATTTATCGATGTGGATAGCGTGGACCTGGCGGGCGAGAGCGCGGGATCGGTGCGGCTGCAAATCACCATGCACAGTTATCTGCGGTCGGGTGCTTAAGTGAAACTAGGAACCGAAAATCGGACGCAGCTCATCACGCTGGCAGTGCTGGTCGGGATCGCGATTTTGGCGTTGGCGTACGAGTATTGGCCTTCGTCCCCGGCGGCCGGTCCGGTGGCATCGCAGGCAGGTTCCGCGCCGGCCAAGCCCGCGATGCGGCGGTCGGCTTCCGGAAAAATGGTGCCCGTGGTTCCTCCCCGCCTCGATCCCACCCTCGATCTGAAACTGCTCAGCCAAAGCGAGGAGATCAAGTACGCCGGCAACGGAAGAAATATTTTTGTTCCTTACTCGGTGGCTGTGATCGAGAAGCCCAAGCACAACGGTACGGAGAAGCAGCAACCGGTCGTCTATGTGCCGCCGCCGGTTCCGGGGCCGCCGCCGATTACGCTCAAGTTCTTTGGCTTTGCCAACCGGCCGGGCGAGACGAAGAAGGTTTTCCTGGTGCAGGGCGAGGACATTTTTATCGCGGCCGAGGGCGACATTGTCGACCGGCGCTATCGCGTCCTGAAGATCTCGCCGACGGCAGTCGACGTGGAAGACGTGATCAACAACAACCGGCAGAGCCTGCCGTTAATGCAGGGGTCTCCGGGATAGATTTGGTAATTTGTAATTGGTAATTTTGAAGGCGAGTGAATTGATTATGTGGCTTCGTGGCTTGAGATCGGGAAAATTAGAAATCACAAGACCTAAATCACAAAATCGCCAGCATGGTTACATGATGATCACGCTGATGCTGGCCGTGGCGCTGATCACGATCGGGCTGCTGGCCGTGCTTCCCGACATCAAACAGCAGGCCCAGCGTGACCGGGAAGAAGAGTTGCAGCACCGGGGCACGGCGTACATGCGCGCCATTCAGCATTTCTACAAAAAGTTTGGTCGGTATCCCACGCGGGTCGAGGAACTGGAGAATACCAACAACCTGAAGTTCCTGCGCAAGCGCTACACCGATCCGATGAGTCGGGACGCGAAGGGCAAGGAGAAAGACTTCAAGTTTCTGCATCAACAGGACATCACCTTAAACAGCGGGCCGGCATTGAATCTGACGCCGGGACAACCGGGGCAGCCTGGGCAACCGGGACAAGGAGGAGCTGCCGCCAACGCATTGGGCGCCCTGCAGGGAGCGCTTGGCGCCTTGGGAGGAGCTCAAACGGGTGGCATTCAGCAAACCGGAGCGGCGGGCCAGACTTCGGCGAGTGGCGATTCCGAAAGTTCTTCTTCCGGTAGTTCGGGTGGATCGGGAAATTCGAATTCGTCCGGGTCGTCGTCTTCGAATTCTAGTTCGGGTTCCAGTTCAGGGTTTAACGGGCCGACGTTCGGAGGTGGTCCGATTCTGGGCGTTGCCAGCACGAACAAAAAAGACAAGACGGTTCGGGTGTTCGCCGGAAAAACCCATTACAACGACTGGCTCTTCATTTATATATCGCAGTTCGATCGCGGAGGCCTGCTGGTGGGGCCCGTCGACCCGAATCAAGCTCCGGTGGCAAACCTGAACGGACCCGGACCTTCCGTTGGAGGAATGCAGTTGCCCCCCGGGGGATTGGGGCAAGGGCAAGTGCCGAACGGCGGTCTGAACCAGGGCTTTCCGCAACCTCAGCAAAATCCCGTGCAGCCGCCGGCTCCGCCGCAGCAGTAATTTCTGCATTCGAAAACCGTGTCCCTCCAAATGAAAAGCCCCGCATCTTCGCGGGGCTTCGGGTGAAGCCAGAAATATTTTGACCCCTATACTTAAACGTTGAAAGAGGAACCGCAGCCGCAGGTGCTCTTCACGTTCGGGTTTTCAAACTTGAAGCCGGCGCCTTCCAGGGTTTCGATGTAATCGACATGGGCTCCGCCGAGATACATGAGCGAAGTGGCGTCGACGTAGACTTTCAGTCCATCAAAGTCGAAGACCTTGTCCATCATGCCGGCGCCGTTCTCGAAGGCCATGGAATACTGGAAGCCGGAGCAACCGCCACCGACCACGGAGAGCCGCAATCCGGACGGAACAGGCGACTGCGAGGCCATGATCTCTTTAACTTTGCCAATCGCGGCTGGGGTCAAAACGGGTGCGTTCGCGGGCTGCACTGCGGGTGCGTTGACACCGGGTACGGTGGTGGTGGCCATGTGTTTATCTCCTTGTAAAGGACTAGTATAACAAAGGTTTCGACCGGCTAGACAAAGCTTTTCCGGAGCCGGTCAAAGTCCCTGAATTCACTGTTTAGATGCTGGGCGTACGCAAGAAGTAGCACTCTCCGCTTGCCAACGGGTCTATAATCATGCGCAGCAGGGAGCCGTACCCGAACGCCGGCGATACTATGAGGTTTCGCTGCGGCGCATAGCACCTTCGGGAATTGGCTCGATCTCAGATCCGAGGTGGCGTATGACTCCTATGTATGGTCTGCTTGTCGCGTGGGGTATCCTGACGGGCGTCCTCATTATTCTCCTGATTTACAAAAGCACCCTCAGCATGCACGAGGACGATTCCATCTTCCTTCACGACACCGAATCCCAGATGCATAAGGACCAAACGGAAGTTCTGGCCAAGATGCGAAAGATCACTCCGATCGTCAAGGTGCTGGGCGCCTTGTCCGGGGTCATGATTCTGATCATTGCGGGATTGTTCATCTACCAGGGGCTGACCAGCGCCACCACGTTGCAGTAAAACGGAACCTTGCGAATTGGCGGGACCTTCGCCAACTCAAGCTTCGGAAGAACTCGCGGGAGCGGCGGCGTCACCATTGGCCGCGTCTCGCGGGTTCTTCTTTTTGTGCGGCAGAGTCCGCAGCCTCCAAATATGCTAACGCAAGAACATAAAGTGATTGCCATCGTAGGAGGCGGCCCAGCGGGCGCTTTGGCCGGCGCGCGACTGGCAGCGGAAGGCCGCGACGTCGTTCTGTTCGATGAAAAACTTGCATGGGAAAAACCTTGCGGGGGCGGCATCACCCACAAAGCGTCGCTGCAGTATCCGTTTTTGACGGAGGCCGGAAGCGAGAATGATCCCGGCAATCTCAATCGCAGATTCGTTGACCATTGCGAGTTGATCAGTCCATCCGGGCAGCGCGTGCGCTTCAACCTGCAATATCCGGTCGCGATCTTTTCGCGGCTGGCGCTGAACGGGTTGCTGCTGGAGCGAGCGCGGCGCGCCGGCGTTGCAGTGCATCAGGAACGCGTCACGCGGATCTTGCGAAGCGGCGGAGGCTGGCAGTTGCTTACGCCTCACAAAGAATATCGGTCCTCGTATCTGCTGCTGGCAGCGGGCGCGCGCAATCCTTTCCGCTCTCAATTTCTCTCGCCGATTGCGCCGAGCGATCTGATGATCACCGCGGGATACTTTATTCCCGGCCGCAGTTCGCTCATGCAGATACAGTTTCTGAAGGGAATAACTGGCTACATCTGGATTTTTCCGCGGGCAGATCATGTTTCCGCTGGGATCGCGGGCAAGATGGGGGAAGCGCCTGCCGCTGAGCTGCGGCGCATGTTGGAACAATGGCTCGATGAAAACGGGTTTGGTTGGGACGGGGCCCGATTTTATTCGCACATACTTCCGTCGTTTCGTGTCCGGACGCTGGAGAGTCTCGAAGTCTGCGGCGACGGCTGGGCAATGATTGGCGACAGCGCGGGACTGGTGGATCCAATTACCGGCGAGGGTCTGTACTATGCGCTTCGGTCTGCGGATCTGTGCGCGGGCGCATTGTTGGCGGGACAGCCTGACCAGTACGCGGCGCTTCTGCAACAGGAAGTGCTTCCGGAGTTGAAGCTGGCGGCGCGCGTGTCGCAGCGTTTCTACAGCGGGCAGATTTTCGGGGAGAGCGTACTGGAGCGGATGGTGTCTTTAACCGCGCAGAGCGCGAGCTTCCGCGATCTGATGAGCGAGCTTTTTGCCGGCATTCAGGGCTACCGCGATTTGCGCGCGCGGCTCTGCCGGATGCTGCCTTCGGTGATGGCGGAGGGGCTGACCGGAACGCTGCGACAGATGCGGGGCGGCGGATCGGAATTCGCCGGCGACCCGCTAGCGCAATAACTGTGCGGAAACGCGAAGGGCCTGCTATCTGACGCGTCGGCAAACAGCAGGTCTTTCGCTTTGCTCAGGATGACAAGTTTTCCATTTTTCTGTCAGGCGGCCTTGGCCTTCATGCCCTGGATGTCATCGAGAAGCACTTTTTCGTGGCCTTCGGGATTTACCTTTTCGTACACCTTGCGGATGATGCCCTTGGGATCGACCACGAAGGTAGTGCGCTCCCAGAACTTCATGCCTTTCCATTCTGCCTGGCCGATGCCGAGCTGCTTCATCAAGGTAGCATTCGTGTCGGATACCAGATCGATGGTGAAGGCAAACTTCGTGCTGAAGTTTTTGTGCGAGGTGACGTCGTCGGCACTCACGCCGATGACTTTGATTCCGGCAGCGTCGAAATCAGCCTTGGCTGCCGAAAACGACTTGCCCTCGGTAGTGCAGCCGGGGGTGTCGTCCTTGGGATAGAAGTAAACGACCAGCCATTGGCCGGCGAAATCGGAGAGCTTGGTGGTTTTGCCGTCCTGGTTGGGAAGCGAGAAATTGGGAAAAGGTTTGCCAGCGGAAAGCATAGCGAGATTTCCTTTCTAACGGATGTCCAGCCCCTCAAGGGGAGTTTGAGTTCCGGGAGTTTGCGGTATCGCTAAAGCGATGCCCTGATACGAATCCTTCGCGTTCCCGCAATTTGGTCGGCGCCAAGTCTTAAGTCATTCGCCCAGTGTTAAGTCATTACCCGGGTGTTCAGCCGTTGGCCGAGTGTTACTTCGGCTCGGCCAACGGCTGAGGATTAACGCAAGACTTGTCCATCATCACGCGGCTTGCATCTTCTTCATACGCTCTTTCATCTCTTCGGCCGACACATCTTCCACGTGAGTCGCGATGCCCCAGAGATGTCCGAACGGATCTTGAAGGAAGCCGGAGCGGTCTCCATAGAACTGGTTTGTGACCGGTTTCAGGATTTTCGCCCCGCCAGCAACCGCCTTTTCGACTATTTTGTCGACATCAGGCATGTAAACGTAAAGGCTCACCGGCGACGCGCCGATGCTTTCGGCACTGCGGTTGCCCATCTGCGGATTTTCGTCGGCCAGCATGAAACGCGAGTCTCCGACCTGCAGCTCGGCGTGGCCGACTTTGCCGTCGGGACCGTCCATGCGGACGACTACGGTGGCTCCGAAAACACTCTTGTAGTAATCGATCGCTTTGGCAGCGCCCTTGATGACGAGGTACGGCGTAATGGTGTTGTATCCCTCGGGAATGTAGTTTGTGGCTTTCATGATGATTCTCCTCCGGTGTTCCGCTCAAAAGATGAGGTTGCGGGTTGAGGTTGAAGCGCGTAGGTGGCCCCATGGGCCGCGCTATAGTTTAATGAGAACACATTTGGGCTGTGAAGAACAAGGAGAAGGCTAATCCGGACGGACAGAACGCGGTTCAGGTTGGTACAGCTAGAGGCAGCCCGCGCATGAATCCACCCTTTAACGGTCGTGGGGAAGTTCCGGTCGGGCATAACTCGGTCTTTCTTGTAAGCCATTGTCCTTCCGGGACTTGGCTCTGTGCTCGTCGACATCGCAAGGGAATGCTCTGCCCCCCACGGGAGTGCCATTCCCTGCCTCTAGCTCCTCAAAGTAAGCTCTTGATTGAGCAGGCTTCGGGGGAGGGCTGCTCAACTGACGTCCCAACTCTTTGAGTCTGGGGCGTTTTTTTTGCTCCCTACCCGGTGGTGGGCTTTTCGTTCGCCCACCACCGGATCGCCTTTCCCCTAATGACCGATTAGGGTTGCCGTCTCGATTGGACGTGTTCCCTTCCTTGCCAGTTCAGTTTCCAGTTTTCCCTGGAGGACTTCCCATCCTGTTTCCAGTCCTGGGGTCCAGATCGTGGCGAGGAAATAATCGCTGCCGTAGCGGTGAAAAATGAAGTGGGCTTTCTCCGGCGTTGCCTTGCCTTCCTTCGGAATCGCCAGAAAAGTCACACTGCGCCCGTCATTGTCGTTATTGCTCTGGATGCGCAACTGGCCATTCGCCACGCGCTGAATGGTGTAGTCCCCAGCTTGCATGCGATTGTTTTCCACCACGAAGTTAAAAGGAACCGTGACCTTCATAGGCCCGTTGTATTGTGCCAACGCTGGCACCGCTGAACCGAGCACCAACATCATCGCTACTGCCACACCTGCTAGATTCTTCTTCATAACTCCTCCTTAGGTTTTTTGTTTTCTCTGGAACTTTTTCTCGCGATCCCTGTGTCGCGCTCACATGTGCATTGAACGACGGGTCAGACGGCGTAGAAATGCTCTGGGGGTGAAACATGGCCGATCCGCAGGTGACCATGCAAGCTGCTGAAAAAACAGCGCCTTAGATTGTCAGGTGACTTGCGCGGGAATTCTGTCTCAGCTCCCCGGCGTGAACGTTCGGCGTCTAATCATCGAGGTGAACCACTTTGGAACTTCACCGGCCGACTGCTCGTAGCATTCATCTAGCAAGCGGGGGTGGTAAACTTTGCTTTCAGACAGGTCAGAATCTCAACCGTTGGACCCCGGCGTGCCCATGGACGACACCAGACCGAACGGTCATCCTTTGCGCTTTTCGAGCTTCGAGGTCGATCTGCGCGCCCGCGAGCTCCGTAAGCACGGGACCAGGATCAAGCTCCAGGACCAGCCCTTTCAGATTCTGACGCTGCTGCTGGAGAAGCCCGGGGAGATCGTCACCCGCGAAGAGTTGCGCGACCACCTTTGGCCCGCCGACACATTTGTCGACTTCGATCACAGTCTCAACAGTGCGGTGAAGAAGTTGCGGCAGGCCCTGAATGACGATCCCGATGTTCCCCGCTTCATCGAAACCCTGCCCCGCCGGGGATACCGTTTCATCGCGCCGGTGGGCAGCGGCGCAAATCCCAGCTCGCTCGCGCAGGAGGTGGAATCTCCAATCCTGAGCGTGGCCTCACCGGCCGAAGCACCCCGGACCGAACCTGCCGCATACCCTGCCAGTCATCCAAATCGTCCGCATCATTGGAAACTCTGGGCAGCGGGTGGTTTTGGCTTTTGTCTGGCGCTTGGAATCGTTGCCTGGTTTGGGTTTTCACGCCCAACGAACTCATCCAGCCTTGCGCCCATCCGGCTGGTGCCCCTAACTTCCTACTCGAACGAGTTTTCGAAAGGATCGTTTTCTCCCGATGGCAACCAGGTGGCCTTCGAATGGGACGGCGATCGCCCTAACAATGGTACGAATTATGGCGCCGACATCTATGTCAAACAGATCGGCATGGAAAAGCCGCTTCAAGTCACTAGCGCTTCTGGCTTTAGTTTTTTTCCCGCCTGGTCACCCGACGGACGTTATATAGCCTTCTTACACTCTGGTCGCGGTGAACATCCGGGTATCTTTATCGTCCCTGCTCTGGGCGGGACCTCCCGCAAACTTCACGACTTCTCTCCCGGCTCTGGGTTCAAGCCCGGGCTCAGCTGGTCTCCCGACGGCAAATTTCTGCTTTTCTCCGAACAATCAGGAGATCAGCCTTACCGGATCGAGCAGCTCAACCTCGAAGACCTAACCGTGCACCAACTTTCCGCCCCTCCCATCCCTTCCACAGGCGATCTGGCCGCTCAGTTTTCGCCCGACGGCAAAAGCATCGCCTTTATTCGCAATACGAAAGATGTCGAAGATATCTACGTGATGCCCGCCTATGGGGGAACGCCGCGCCGCCTTACATTCGACAACCGCCTCATGGTGGGACTCGCCTGGACTCCTGACAGCAAAGAACTCATTTTCTCGTCCAACCGGGGCGGAGCCAGTTGGGGGCTGTGGCGCATGCCCGTTGCCGGCGGCACACCGGAACGCGTTTCCGTCGGATCGGAAGGCGCTTTCCTTCCCGAACTCAGCCTCAGGGGCAATCGTCTGCTTTACGCCAGCGGATTCTGGGAGGAGAACATCTGGCGTATTCCCATCGGCCCGCACCATCATCTCGGCAAACCGGAGCGCATTATTTATTCCAGCACCCAGGAAGAAGGCCCGCAATATTCGCCGGATGGCAAGCGGATCGCCTTCCAGTCCACTCGCTCTGGCAACTTCGAAATCTGGCGCGCCGATGCCGACGGCTCCAACCTCATTCAGTTGACATCATTCCGTGGCCCGCTCACGGGCACTGCCCGCTGGTCGCCGGATGGACGGCAGATTGCCTTCGACAGCCGTCCCGGCCCGCACCCCAACATTCATATCATCAGCGCCGACGGAGGGCCCACGCGCCATTTTCCGAACGACACCTCGGATGACGCTGTTCCGAGTTGGTCGCACGACGGCCGCTCCATCTATTTCGCCTCAAACCGAAGCGGTTCATGGCAGGTTTGGAAAAGGACGGTGGATGGCGGACAGCCGGTGCAGGTGACGGCGAATGGAGGATTCGCCGGGTTGGAATCGCCCGACGGCAAATCCATTTACTACGCCAAATTCAAGGAGAATGGAATTTGGCAGGTCCCGGTCAATGGCGGACAAGAGATCAAGGTCATCGAGGAGCTCCCGGGAGACTATTGGGGATACTTCGCAGTCGGTCGCGATGGGTTGTACTTCATCGGAGACGTTGGGACGCCGGCGAAGCCGCGTCCGGGCTTCAAGTTCTTCGACTTTGCCACCCGCAAGATCACGATCATGGGAGACATGGACAAAATGCCTTGCGAAGGCGCTCCGGGCCTGTCGGTCTCACCCGACGGAAAGTATCTCCTCTTCGTGCAAGTCGACGAGGAGCGCAACACTTTGATGATGGCGGAAAATTTTCGCTAATAACATCCAGCCCCGTGAAACGTATCGAGGATTTAGTGCGCATGCGTTGCAGTGATAGAAAGTCTTAGCCCGAGCGCCTGCATCACACGGATGACAGTGCCAAATTCCGGGTTGCCGTCCGAACTCAGCGCTTTATAGAGGCTTTCCCGGGATACTCCGGCCTTCCTGGCGATCTGCGACATGCCGCGGGAGCGTGCGATGGTACCCAGCGCCTGGGCGATAAAGGCTGGATCGTCCGTTTCCAGAGCTTCTTCCATATAGGCATTAATGGCATCAGTATTGTCCAGATAGTCCGCCGAGTCATATGAAGAGGTTTTTGTTTTCTTCTTTGCCATGATTTAGGCTCCTAAGTCGGGCGCGATGGTCGCTCTGGCCGTCATCCAGTCTGAGAAAGTGGTTGTTTTACGGACCTCAATCACAGCAGCAGATTAGAGTGTATCTTATGGGATACATGCCGTCAAGATTCGAGCGACTCTTTTCATTCTTCTTCGGTCACACGCGTTGCCGCCGCCGGCAACGTTATTCGATCCCCAATTCCTTCGCCAGCGCCTTCCATTTCCCATCCACCAGCGCCCGAGTCTTAGCATCCATGACAATCTCATCCGGCCACGGACGCGCAAATCCCTCGGTTGACCACTTACGCGTGGCGTCAATGCCCATCTTCGATCCGTAGTTTGCGAGACGCGCCGCGTGATCGAGCGAATCAACCGGCCCCATGGTGAACTGGATGTCGCGCTCGGGATCGATGTTGTTCAACACTTTCAACGTGACGTCGGCTATGTTCTGCACGTCGACGTCTTCATCGACTACGACGATGCACTTGGTGAACATGGCCTGGCCTAGCGACCAGATGGCGTTCATCACTTTGCGCGCCTGTCCGGGATACGACTTGCGGATGGAAACGAGCATCAGGTTGTGGAACACGCCTTCTATCGGCAGATTGATGTCCACTAACTCGGGAATCGTCAGCTTCATCAGTGGGAGGAAGATGCGCTCAACAGCTTTGCCCATCCAGGCGTCTTCTTGCGGTGGCTTGCCGACTACCGTGGTCGCGTAGATCGGCTCTTTTCTGTGGGTGACGCAGGTGACGTGAAAGACGGGGTACTCGTCTTCGAGCGAGTAGAAACCGGTGTGATCGCCGAAGGGGCCTTCGGTGCGGAGTTCGTCCAGATTCACGTAGCCTTCGAGAATGATCTCGGCATCGGCTGGAACTTCCAGATCGACGGTCTCGCACTTCACCAGCTCGACTGGCTTCTGGCGTAGAAATCCGGCGATGATGTACTCCTCGACGTCGGGCGGCGCGGGCACGATCGCGGAGAAGGTCAGCGCGGGATCAGTACCTATGGCCACGGCTACTTCCATTTTGCCGGAGGGGCGATCGCCAGTGGCTTGCATTGCGCCTCCTGAAGAGCGGGCCATGATGTCTACTGCGGCCGTGTTCCCACCCTTCGCAAAAGACGCGAAGGATGGGGCACCCATGTTCGTTGCCTCCAGCCGGATCCGGTCGCGGTAATGTTCGGCTGCCACTTTTTGTCTTTGCCAGTGCATGCCGGTGGTGCGCTCGTCGTAGATCTGCATGCGGTACATGCCTACGTTGCGCTTGCCGGTTTTAGGATCGCGGGTAACCACGCAGGGCAGCGTGATGAATCGTCCGGCGTCTTTGGGCCAGCATTGCAGGATGGGAAAATCGAGCAGCGAAAAATTGTCGCGCTTAATTACCTCTTTACAGGGGCCGGTGGCGACTGTCTTCGGGAACAGATTGCCCATCTCGGCGAGCATGGGCAGCATCTTCATTTTGTCGAGGAAGCCTTGCGGAGACTTCACGTCCATGAAGGCGCGGATGCGCCCGGCGACTTCATCGAGGGTGTTCACTTCGAGGGCGAGGCGCATGCGGCGGGCGGATCCGAACTGGTTGATGAGAAGTCGCGAGCCGGGATAACCCTTTACGTTTTCGAATAGCAGCGCTTTTCCGCCGACAGTTCCCTGCTGGTCGCGGCTCTTGGAAACTCGGTCGGCAATTTCGGTGATCTCCAGTATCGGGTCCGCTTCGGTGCGGATTCGCTTCAGGTCGCCGGCGCGTTCGAGCGCTTTGATCCAGTCCCGCAGATCGTCGTAGGCCAAAATTCCTCCTGGAAGGACAGACGATTATATGACGGCGCTTGCGGAAAGCTTTAACGATCGATTATCGGCTGGCACGCATGAACCGCGCTCCGCGGCACACTGCAGTGCACATTGTGGAGAGCGAGGCCCCGCCCGCCGGTGTGGGCGAGCCGGGCGTACCTCCGTTTGCGCCTGCGCTGTGCAACGCTGTGTTTGCGGACACGGGCAAGAGGGTGCCGGAATTGCCGCTGTCAAAGACGAAGCTGGTATAGCGGGACGCAGTCTTCCGACGCAGTCTTCCGACGCAGTCTTCCGTTGATCGGCGGGCGAGGACGCCCGCCGGACAGCCGCCGAAACGGCGGCGCTACATGGTTTTACTCGGTGCTGCCAGCAGCGGCGGCTGCGCTGATGGATTCGTCTTCCGGCTGCAGGATGACGCCATCAAAGGGCGTCGCGCCTACGAAGCGTCCGCCAATTACGCTGACCCGGCGCAGGGGAAATCCGCTGTCGGGACCGCGCTGCCAGGAACGCCCGCCATCACGGCTTTCGAAAATCACACCGGTCGCGTCGCTGGTCGCCAGCAGGCGCTTGTGGGTAGGATCGAAGCTCACGGAAGTGATGTCCTTGCTGGGAAGGCCATTGGCTACATGTTCCCAGGTTGCGCCTCCGTCTCCGCTGCGGAACGCGCCTTCGCGCGCGGCAACCATGATCTCGCTATCGGAGGCGATGGCCACGCTGCGAATGCTGACCACGTACGATGGCAGCGGAGCAGCCAGCTTCCAAGTGGCGGCGCTGTCGGTTGAAACCAGCACGCCGGAGTGCGTAGCCCCAACCACCGTGGAGCCTTCCTCTCGCACGGAAACGAAATCCGTCTGACCGAGAATCTCTCCGCCCTTCCAGGTTTTACCCTGGTCGGCACTGGCGTAGACGCCGGTAGTGGTTGCCGCCAGCCAGCGTCCCGACCCGAGTTCCAGATCATTGACCCGAGAATCAAGTTGCGATTTCTTGACAGTGGTGGTGGTTACCGCTTTGCGCGAACCTTTGCGCGGCGTCTTCACGGTCGTCTCAACCACCACAACATTCATCGGACGCCATGCTGTGACATTGCGCTCCAGCGCGTACATGCCGTGGTTAGTGCCGGCCACCAGCATGCCGCTGGGAGCCTGTTTGAGCGCAAACACATCTTTGCCGCCGAGGCCGGCCGCTTTCTGCAGCCAGTGCTGTCCGGCGTCATGGGAATAGAATACGCCGCCGTATTCGCGGTCGTTAACCACGCCAACATAAAGCGTATTGACATCTTTGTTGTCGGCCAAGATCGAGGAAACATAGCGGTGCGCATAGCCCTTGTTGGAAGGGCTCCATTTGGAAGCGCCGTCGGTCGAGACCATCACGCCGCTGCGGTCGGTTGCGAGCAGCACGCGGTTTGAATCCCTCGGATCGACGAGGACGTCGTTGACGACGACCTCGGGATCGCTCACACGCTTCCACACCTTGCCCAGATCGGCGGTCTTCCACAGGCCTTCGGTGGTTCCGGCGTAAACGATGTTCTCGTGCGTCGGGTCCTGCTTCAGAACGCGAGTGCGGCGCGCCGAGAACGGGATGCCCTTAATCTTGTCAAACAAGTTGCCGGCGGTCTCGCTCTTGTAAATTCCCGAGCAGGCGCTGGCGAAGACGACCGAAGGATTGTCATGGTCGACAATGACCGAGAACACATCGGAGTCGTCGATCATACCTTTATTAATGTGCTGCCAGTTGACGCCGCCATCGGAGGTTTTCCAGGCCAGGTGCCAGGTTCCGGCATATACGGTATTGGGATCCTTCGGATCGACTGCGATGGATTCAATATTCTTGATCTCGGCGGAATTCGCGGGCGACAGGCGTTCCCAGGTATCGCCGCCATCTTTGCTGCGGAAGACGCCATCGAGCGCGCCCGCCACCAGAATGTGGGAATCACCCTTGAACATGGCCAGGGCGCGGATGGATTTGCGATGCATCGCGGGCAACGTTGTCCAGGTAGCGCCGCCATCATGGGTGCGAAAAATCTCGCCGATCTGCTGGCCGGCTGCGCTCCATGCCGACACATAAATATGATTGGAATTCTCGGGGTCGATGGCGATGTGGTCGAGCACGTACTCATCGCCGCCGAGGCGCGCCAAGCGCAACCAGCTGCGGCCGCCATCATTCGAGCTGAACATCTGGCCAGTGCTGGTGCCGAGCAGAATGTGATCGGGATTGTGCGCGTCGTAAGCCAGGCTGCGGGCATCGCCGCCATCCGGACCCAGCACCTGCCAGGGTCCGGAGGCCAGCAGAGCGGTGCTCATAAAACAAACGACGAGGCTGACACCGAAAAACAACAAACTTGAGCGGAGAACGTTCCCTTTCACTCTGCAATCCATACGCGTAGGTTGACCCCTGCGAACAATATTCGCCTTGCGCCCCAGATTGACAGGCTAGCACGGCTCGGACAAGGTTACCGAAGAACAAAAAATAGAAAGGCCAGCGGGGGTAAACCCTACCGGCCTTTCGTGCTGATTGTAGTGGAGCGCCGGGCGAGGACGCCCGTCCCCTCCACCTGCATTACGGCGCCTTTTTCGCTGCTTTCTTGGCCACTGGCTTCGGATGATCCGGAACCGCCTTTACCTTCGTCTCATCAACCGGGGTCGTGGTGCTGGCCTCGGGGAAGGTCGCGCCGGCGGGAACGATCCACTGTTCCGTCGTCATCATTCCGGCGTTTCCGGTGCGAGCCTCGATGCGGCTGGCATCGATGTTCTGTTTCGCCTCGCCTCCCGAGATGTAGGCCTTCACGTTAAGTGCGCGTTCGGCTGCCAGGTTTTTACGCTTCTCTTTCGGATCGGCGTTCCCGACGACCACCAGCTTGGCGTCTGGATCCTGCTGCAGTTTGAGCGCAACATCGTCCAGCTCGGCTTTGCACGTGTTATCGACGCGCCATGGCTTCTTGACGTTGGGGTACTGGCACTCGTTCACCTTGGTGGCTTGGGGCGGAGCCGGCGGCGGCGGTGGCGGATTCTCAACCGTCACCGAGCTGCTGCTCGAAGCCGTCAAACCGCGCGAATCAGTACAAGTCGCGCCGACGGTGATGGCACCGGGCGAGGCGCCGGTGGTATTCAGCGTGGCGGAGTTTCCGCTGCCTGAAATGGTGCCGCCGCTCGCCGTCCATCCCCCGACCGTTACCGGAACATTATCGGGACTGGTGCAGCTGCAGGTTATGGTTGCCGTGCCGCCGGCCTGGACCGACGATGGGCTGGCCGAACAGGATATTTGCGGCGGATTCTGCGGCTTCACGGTGAAGTTGGCGGTGCAACTGGCGGTGTTGTTCTTCTTCGACTTAGAATCGGTTACGGTGGCCGTAACGGTGTAGCTGCCGGGGGCAGCGCCGTTCGTGTCAATGGAAGCGCCCGTATCCTTGCCTTCGATCTTGCCCCCGCTGCTGGACCACGAGTAAGTCAGCGTGTGCTTGGGGTTGAAATTGCTAGGGGCGACCGTGGCATGCAACGGTTCACCGGGCATGACTTCGGTGTGGTCGATGGAGCAGGCCGCCGCTACCAAAGGCGGGGGAGTGCCGCCAAAGTTGAACACCAGACCAGTGGTCAGGCGGACACCGTTAAAAGTCTGACGCCGCAGGCCGCTTTCGTCGACCGGCACATTGTGGGAAAAGTTCACACGTTCGAGCTGGTAATCCGCTTCAAAAAGACGCAGCGAGAGCGGCTTCCAGATTTTGAGATCCATGCCGCCTCCGAGAACCGCGGCTACGCCATTGTTGGGGGGGATTCCTCTCGATGCGAATCGATCAAATCCGAGCATGGTATGCACGAAGAAGTTCACACCATCGCCTCGGTAGGTCAACTTCGGCCCGACGACGAAGGCGTTGTTGGCAGCGTAGCGGTTCCAGTCTCCGCCGTAATTGCCTTCGAGAGCCCAGTACTTGGTGAAGTTCCAAGCCAGATTGGTGCCAAAGCCCTGCGCGACCGAGGGCAGCTTGAAAGCGTTCGGCGGCGTATTCTGGTCGGGGATGTTGCCACCTGGGTTCCACCACTGATAGCCAATAAACAACTCTGCCTTGGGGAAGTCGTCCGATGAAGCCATTGACGGCTTGGGCGCGGGAGCAGTTTGCGCGTTCAACAAAAACGGCGACGCAATCAGAACGAGGGCCAGGACGAGCGCGATACTCGCGCATCTCCGGTAAGTTTTGTGAGAAAGTGACATTGAGTTCCTCCGAATCGAATCCACTGCAAACTATTTAATAGAGCCGGAATCAACAAAACCTTACGCACGTACAGATAGGCTGTCTCTGGGAAACAACGAATTCTACAGCAAGCAGGCAATTTTGCAACAGTGTAAGAATAGACAGGTGGCATTTTACGCGATCTCGGGCGGCATCTTCGGGGTCTTCTACAGTATTTTTTCCTGTATTACTTTAAGGCAGGCCGCTTCATCTCAAATTGATATCGGGCGTTCGGCGGGTTGCGGGGCGGCGCGCTTCCCTGAATAATGCTGCTGGGGACTGAGTCCAGGAATATGACACAAGAACGCATACTGATTGTAGAAGACGAAGCGAACGAACGATCCGGGCTGGCCGAACTGGTTTCGGGATGGGGCTATCGGACCGACACCGCGGTAGATGGCGTGGAAGCTCTGGAAAAGATTCCCAGCTTTGCTCCTTCCATCGTGATCACAGATGTCAAGATGCCCCGGATGGGCGGCATGGAGCTGGTGGAAAAGCTGGCGGATCTTTCGCAATCCATAGCGGTGGTGATGGTAACCGCGCAGAAGGCGACCGACACCGCATTTCACGCCGGGCGGCTGGGGGTGCAGGACTATATCGAAAAGCCTATCGACTTCCGGCGGCTGCGCTCCATCCTCACCAATATTGGCGAGATCCTGAACGCGCGCACGGAGAACGAATCTCTGCGCCGGAGTTTGCGCGACAAGGGAGCGCTCGGTCGTCTGGTTGGAGCGTCCCCTCAAATGCAGGGGATCTTCCGGCTGATCGAACAGGTCGCTCCAAGCACGGCATCGGTGCTGATCACTGGGGCCAGCGGAACCGGCAAGGAATTGGTGGCCCGCACCATTCACGATCTGAGCCCGCGGCGCGGCAAGCCTTTTATTCCTATTAATTGCGCGGCCATTCCCGAAACGCTGATCGAGAGCGAAGTTTTTGGCCACGAGAAGGGCGCCTTCACGGGCGCGCTGGAGCGGCGCACCGGATGTTTCGAACTGGCCGAGGGCGGTACGCTTCTGCTCGATGAGATTGGGGAGATGCCCGTGGGCACGCAGGCGAAGTTGCTGCGCGTGCTGGAAGACCACAAACTGCGGCGCCTTGGGAGCAAGGTCGAAACTTCGGTGGATGTGCGCGTATTGGCGGCCACCAATAAGGTTCCCGACGAGGCCGTCGCCAATGGAGAATTGCGGCAGGATCTTTATTACCGGCTCAACGTTTTCAATATTCATATGCCCGCGCTGCGCGAGCATAAGGATGACATACGCGAGTTAGCGAAGAGCCTGCTGGCGGAGATGAACCAGAAGCATGATCGCAAGGTGGCCGATGTGAGCGAGGCTGTGCTCAATATGTTCCAGACCTACTCGTGGCCCGGCAATGTGCGGGAGTTACGCAACACGCTGGAGCGGGCGGTGATCGTGTGCGAAAGCGGACTGGTGGAAACCAAACATTTGCCTCCGGGCTTTGGCCAGAGTGTACGGCCGGTGGTGAACGATCCCGATGCCGTGCACCTGGGTGTGGGCACGACTGTCGAGGAAGCGGAGAAGTTGCTGATCCTGAAAACTCTGCAGGCGACTACCAACAATAAAACGCGAGCCGCGGAGATACTCGGCATCAGCTTGAAGACGCTGCACAATAAGCTGAAAGAATACGGTCGTCCGCTGGATCAGGATGTGGAGATCGCGGCGGAAGAGTGAAAGGAAGTTCTCAGTTCTCAGTTCCCGGTTCCCGGTTCTCAGTGCTCAGTGCTCAGTGCTCAGTGAACTCCGCGAACGTTTTCTGAGAACTGAGAACCGGGAACTTCTTCGAATTGATGACGCGCAAATTCATCATCGTGCTCGTGATTACCTCGCTGTTCACGGCGCTGGTGGTCGGCTTTTCCTGGTTTTACCTGTCGCAACTACTGCGCCAGCGCCTGGTCTGGGCCGATGAAACGGCTTCGCAGCTCACCAATTCACTGGAGTACGCCGCCTCCAAAGCCGTGCCCGATCTCACCAGCACGCGCATCGACACCAACAATCCCAAGGCAATGCGGTCTGCCATCGCGAATTATCTGCAGACCGATCCCAACCTGAACGATCAACTGGAAGCGTTGGTGGGGAATTCTCGCATTATCTACGATGCCGCCATCACCGATCCGAATGGGGTGGCGATTCTCGATACAAATCCGGCGCTGAATGGCAAGCCGGTGCCGCAGCGCCCGAGTCTTGCCGTGCTGCGCGACGCCGGCTTCCGCCGCCAACTGCGCCTGCTCTATGCTCCCGGCAAAGTTTATGACGTAAGCATCGGGCTGGAGCTCGACGGGCACGAATTCGGCGGCGTTCGGGTGGGCGTCTCCACCGTCTTTCTCCGCAACGAACTGACGCCTAGACTGCAGCAGGCGGCTTTCTTTTCGGTGGTCGCGATTTTTTGTTCTCTGGTGCTGGCGGCGGTGGTTTCAAATTTCGCGCTCGGTCCGCTAAAAGCCATCAGCCGCAACCTGGACAGCGCGAGCGCAGGCAACGTCTTGCCGGACGAGGAAACCAGCGCCGACGACGAGGTCGGTTTGGTATCGCTGAAAATTGCGCATCTGGGCCGCCAGATTCGCGATACCAACGAAATCTTTTCCGCGTTGAAAGATAACGTCGAGCAGGTAATGACCAAGCTGCAGGACGGCCTCATGCTGTTCACCCGCGACGCGCGGGTGGTGCTGGTGAGCGCCTCGGCGGAAAAATTTCTGGGACGCCCGCGCCGCGAAATTCTGGGGCGCACCGTGGAAGAGATTTTCTCCGATGGAACAGTTTTGGGCGCCGTGGTTCTTCCCGCATTTCAGAAGCAGCGGCCCCTGGTGCAATATGAATTTGAAGCTGCCGATGGCCGGCGAGTACAGGTCTCGCTCGACTTCATTCAGGAAAAGGGCACGCCCATTGGCGCGCTGCTGACCATGCGCGACGCCGAATCGGTGCGCCGTATCGAAGACGAAATTGAAATTTCGCGCCGCCTTTCGGCCAGCGGACGTCTGACCCGAGGCGTGGCGCACGAGGTTAAGAACCCCATCAATGCCATTGTGCTGCACCTGCAATTGCTGCAAAACAAGTTGCAGCAGGACGATCCTGAAACGCGCCGCCACATGGATATCATTGGCAACGAAATTCACCGTCTCGACCGGGTCGTGCAAATCCTGGTGGACTTCACCCGCCCCCGCGATTTGAGGCTGGAGGATTTCGACCTACGTAAGATTCTAGAGGATGTAGCGGTGCTGGCCACACCCGACGCCGCGCGCCACGGCGTGCACATTGTGCTTGAATTGCCCAACTCCGACTCGCCCAATGACAATCACGATGAGGCGCTGATGGTCCACATCGATTCAGACCTGATGAAGCAGGCGATTCTGAACCTGGTGCTGAACGGCGTGCAATCCATGAAAGAAGGAACGCTCACGCTGACGGCACGTCGCGATGAGGAAATGATTCTGGCCGAAGTGCGCGACCAGGGTTGCGGTATTCCCGCCGAAGCGCAGGAGAAAATCTTCGAACTCTACTACACCACCAAGGGCGACCAAGGCGGGAGCGGGATCGGGCTGGCGCAAACCTACCAGATCATGCAATGGCACTACGGCTCGGTGGAATTCGATTCCGTCGTCGGAGCCGGTACGACCTTCCGCTTGCGGCTCCCAGCCGCGGCAGCGAAATCCGATCCGCGAGCCGGCGTGGAATTGACCGCCTGAACCCCGGCTGAATCGTTGGCAAGAAACGCACGGATGGAGTGGGCAGATGATCATCGAAATGCGCACCTACAAAACCAAGCCCGGCAAGCGCGCCGAGTTTCTTGAAATGTTTCGTACCAAGGCTGTTCCCGCGCACGCGGAAATCGGGATGAAGATTCTGGGCCCATTTTTATCGGTCGAGGACCCCGATACCTTCTTTTTTATGCGCGGCTTTCCGGATCTTCCTTCGCGCGAACCGATGAAAGCAAAGTTTTATGAAGGGGAGCTATGGAAGCGCGAACTGGAGAAGGTCGTGATGCCGATGCTGGAAAAATATGAAGTCGTGCTGGTGGAAGACCCCGACGGCCTGGTTCGCTGGTGACAATAACCAAACGGAGAGCGCCATGGTTACAGTGTCCGCATGATACCTACGGCGTTGGACAGGAGTAGCGCCGGCATCTTGCCGGCTGTCCCGAGGGCGTCTCGCCCTCGGCGCGCCGGGCGAGGACGCCCGCCGGACAGCCGCCAGGACGGCGGCGCTACTTGCCACGACCGGTAGCGATTAGGGAGAGGTAGTATTACACGGCCATCCACATGAAGCCTTCGCTGCGAATCGTATTGACCGTCGCGTTCCTGACTATCGCTTTTCAACTAACAGTTTTCGGCGAACACGCTTCCGCAGGATACCTGGGCTACGATCGCAACGACTATCCCGGCGACGCGAGCCTAAAGACTCTCCGCCAGACCTTTTCTTATTCCGGCTATTGGCTGAATAACCCGCCAGGAGCGACAACAAATTCCTGGACTGGAAAGCGGGAGACGCTCCAGACGGCAGGTTTTGGCTTTCTGGTTCTTTTCAACGGCCGTACCTATGCGGAGATCAAATCGGCTGGCAACGCCGTTAGGTTGGGCAAATCCGACGCCGCCGCGGCGGTCTCGGCGGCTCATGCGGAAGGATTTCCATCGCAGACCATCATCTTCCTCGACCAAGAACAAGGCGGACGGCTTCTTCCGGAACAGCGCGCCTATCTTCATGCCTGGATCGATGGAGTAACTTCAGCGGACTTTGCGGCGGGGGTGTACTGCTCCGGTATTGCCGCCCGCGAAGACTCCCGCATCTCCATCGTGACCGCCGAGGATATCCGGCAAAATGCGGGTGGAAGAAAAATTAAATATTGGGTGGTCAACGACTCGTGTCCACCGTCCCCGGGCTGCACCGTCCTGCGAAAGGATCTCTCTGCCGGGATGAGCGGGATTTTATTTGCCGATATTTGGCAATACGCCCAGTCACCGAAGCGCAACAATTTTGCCCGCGGCTGTTCCGCTACCTACAATAAGGATGGAAATTGCTACCCGCCCGGCATAAGCCCTGAGGAAACTCCCGCCCAAAAACTGCACGTGGATCTCGACGTTGCAACCTCGAGCGACCCTTCACACGGTAGAACCCGCGACTGACGTTTCCGCGAAAAACATATTAAGACGGAAACGCGTGCGGAACTTATGCCCTTTTAATCAGCCGGATCAACCACAGCAATACCATAGCCCCGACTACCGCCATTACCAGGCGGCCCAGCAGACCGTAAGCGGCGATTCCAAGCAATCCAAAAATGAAGCTGCCGAGCAGTGAGCCCAGTATCCCGACGATGAGATCTCCGAGCAGGCCAAAGCCCCGACCTTTAGTGATCTGACCGGCCAGCCAGCCGGCCAAAATTCCTATGAGTACAACCCAAAGCAAATACAGCATCGAGATTCTCCTGACACCGAAATGGCGTTCCTGAATTGCCGGTCCACAGAAGTGATGCGCATGGCAGTGAAGCTCATGGCGTGGCCCGCAAGCAGTGTACTGCATGGGTGGCTGGCAGCAGGATGGTTGTGGCTGGGCTATTGCAAGTCGGCAGTCTGGGCGAGGCGGAAGTTAAGGCGGCGGTCCTTGCCGAACACTATATCTTTATCTTTGTTCGCAGAACTGGAGGCTTGTCTGGACTTGGCTTTAGGTGCGTCGCGAGAGCCGCCCCTCGCAAAGATACTGGAAGTCTCGATCATGATGGTCTTGCCACCGACGTTCAAACTCACCAAGACAATTCGCAGATAACCGGGCTCCAGCGAACTCTCCGGAGAGCGGGGGGCGGGCTTGGCCTCGAGCACGCGCCCGGTGACGGCGGTGCCGCTCTGAATCACCGTCTGGTCATCGATCGTGACCGGCTCGTCGATGGTTGCGCTAAAGGTATCTCCGGCATGCGACGACGCGCTTGAAAGCGAGTTCTGCAGGCGAATCGGGAGGCTGGTTCCCTCCGGCAGCTTCGTGCTCGAAGGAATCAGCGACTGGCTGGGCGAAACGCCAGTCGAGCGCGGCTGCCGGTCAAAGGGCAGTTTTTGCGGATCGGAATTCGAAGCGTCGTCGGCGGGCGGGCGGGCACACCCGCAGAGAACGCTGAGCGTCAGCAGAACCACCGCGACAGCCTTGGCATGAGACGGCATGTCCTATCAGAGTATCAATTGTTTGGCCGCCTCTGTTTGGCCACCCTCTGCGAACCTACGCCGCTGGACGCCGCCGCACCATTGGATGCAAATTCGCTCGGCACGGAATTCGGGTGACGGATCTTTTGTTTTAGGCGGCCGAGCCGTCTGAATCCAGTACTCGGATTCGTCACAAATTGGATGTGATGGCCCTCACTTAGCCAAAACGGCTTTCGCCCTACACTTTCCCTAATCAGGTTTGGCGCGGTCCATTTGCGGAAAAAGTTGGAACCGGCTTTTCCCAACTTGGAATCGCGACTGGCTATGAACCCTTTCTGTGAACTGACGCCTGCCACCTGAGACCCTGATCCGATATATGAACGTCGCGACCCAATTTCCGGCAACGCCTGATTCCGAACGCGATCTGCCGTTCCAGGCCATGTTTGAGGGGGCCGCGATTGGAATCGGAATTTGCCACCTCGATGGCCGGATTGTGGAGGCAAATCCCGCACTTTGCCGAATGCTTGGGTATAGCCGGCTCGAACTGTCGGGCACCTATGCTCGCGAGCTCTGCCCCGAACTGGATTGCGAAGTTCATCCCGAAACTGCGCGTGCAGACTCTTCCGGCAATTTCTCCTCTGCCACGCGACATCCGGACCAAGGGCGGCTGAACGAAGGGCGACTGGACGAGATAATGCGAGGCGAGCGCGACTCGTTCCAAATCGAAAAGCGCTACCGGCGCAAAGACGGTTCCGAGCTCTGGGGCTATCTGACGCTGTCGGTGGCGCGTGACCGCCATCGCCAGCCCGCTTTCCTAATCGCGATGCTGGCGGACGCAACCGAACGCAGGCGGATGGAAGAATGTTTGCGGCAAGCCGAAAAAATGGAGATCATCGGACGCCTGGCAGCAGGAATCGTGCATGACTTCAACAACTTGCTGACCGGCGTTCTCTTGTATTGCGACCTTTTGAGCGCCGGGTTGGGGAATGCTGGGTTGAGCAAGGACGGGTCAGCGAATTCCGAATTTGGGAATTCCGGGCTTGCGAATGCTCGCCTGGAACGGGACGAGCTGAGCCAGCATATAAACGAAGTCCGAATGGCCGGCGAACAATGCGCGGCATTGACGCAGCAACTATTAGCCATCGCCCGCAAGCAAATGGTGGAGCGGCGCCCAACCTCGATCAACGAAATTGTATCTTCCACGAAGAATCTGCTGCGGCGCCTGCTGAGCGAAAGGATTGAACTCGTCATAGTGCTGGATACGACGCTGGATACGGCGCTGGACACGGCGCTCGACACGGCTCCAGGCGCCGGACGCGAGTCGGGCAGGGGGCTTGTGCTCGCCGATCCAGCACAGTTGCGGCAAATCCTGCTGAACCTGGTGCTGAACGCGCGCGATGCGATGCCGCAAGGTGGAAAGATCGGGCTGGTTACGCGGGCGGCGGAACTCCCCAGTCAATTTCCTGCCGCAGGTTCCACTGAATTGCACAAGTTTGAGCTTGCCTGTCCCCGGCGAGCCGTCTCGCTCTTGGTAAAGGACAACGGCTGCGGCATGGATGCGGAGACGCGCGCGCGATTGTTCGAGCCTTTCTTCACAACTAAGAAAGGGGCAGCGGGCACGGGTCTCGGTCTGGCGACTGTGCAGCGCATTGTCGGCGAACTGGGTGGCGTAATCGAGGTCGAGAGCGAACCGGGACGCGGCACGTCGATCGAGATAGTTCTGCCGACAGTCCGGGTCGCAACCGGTCCTCCGTAGAGACGCGGCTGGCAGCATGTTCCGCCGCGGAATGAGACGGGGCCAGCCCCGCCTCTACGGCGCATTTTTGCGAGTGACGTTCTGGTTCCCAAGAAAGGATTCACCATGTTCAGCGCATCGACCGCATCGACCGCCGCCGTTCTCAGTCACAGCCACAGCCGTCCCGCGCAAATCGAAGGCGCGAATTTTCTGAACCTGCTGATCGTGGACGACGACCGCGCCATCCGCGAGTCCTGCCGCGAGGTGGCGCAGTCGCTCGGATTCAACACGCAAGTGGCAGACTCCGCCGAACAGGCCTACCGGCTGCTCGACAGCTCCAGCACCGACGCCGTTCTGCTGGATTTGCGGCCGGGCGCGGGCGGACTGAACCCGCTGCACGCCATCAAAAAACACCGTGCCGACGCGCTGGTGATCGTGGTGACCGGGTACGGCACGGTGCAATCGGCGGTCCAGGCGATGAAGGATGGCGCTTACGACTACGTCACCAAGCCCTTCAGCATGGAAGAACTGCGACTGCTGCTCGAAAGAGTGGCGGGGCATCTGCGGCTGAAAAGCGAGAACCGGGTGCTGCGCGAAACCATCAAGTCGCGGCAGGGATTCGGCAACCTGATCGGGAACGCGCCCGAGATGGCAAAGCTCTACCGCATCATCGCCAAAGCCGGACAAAGCGTGCACCCGGTGCTGATTCTGGGTGAAAGCGGCACCGGCAAGGAGTTGGTGGCAAAGTCCATTCACTTCGCCGGCATTTTTCGCAACAAGCCGTTCATTCCGGTCGATTGCGGGTCGCTCGTCCCGACGCTGATTGAGAGCGAACTCTTTGGCCACGTGCGCGGCGCCTTCACCGGCGCGACCAATCCCAAGGACGGACTGCTGGCCATCGCCGAAGGCGGCACCGTATTTCTGGACGAGATCGGCGAGTTACCCACCGACTTGCAGGCCAAACTGCTGCGGGCGATTCAGGAGAAAGAGATTCGTCCGGTGGGAAGCGTGAAGCGGGTACCGATCAACGTGCGGATCGTGGCCGCTACGAATCGCGACCTGGAACGGGCGGTGTCTGAGGGCACGTTCCGCCGCGATCTTTTTTTTCGGCTGAATGTTCTTACCTTGAGGCTTCCGCCGTTGCGCGAGCGCCGCCAAGACATCCCGTTGCTGGTGGCGCACATTCTCGAGCGCATCGGGCGCGACGCCGGCTTTGAAAAGTCTGTTTCCGACGAGGCGCTGAAGGCTCTTTTGAATTATGACTGGCCGGGCAACGTGCGCGAACTCGAGAATTCGCTGGAGCGGGCGTGCGCCCTGAGCAGCGCCCATGAAATCCAGCTGCGCGACCTTCCGACACAAATCTACAGCGCGCCCGCCGACCTGATGGGAGTGAGCCAGCCGGGCAGTGTCCCGGGCAGCGGTATTGTGCCCATGGCAGAGCTGGAGAAACACACCATTCTCAATGCGCTCGCCCAGGTCAACGGAGACAAGATGCTGGCGGCGCGGCTGCTGGGCATTGGAAAAACGACGCTGTACCGCAAGCTGAAAGAGTACGAGGCGAGGAATTTGTGATTGGTAATTGTGATTTGTAATTGGCAATTTGTAATTTGCAATTTTGAGTGTGGAACGGGCGGGGTTCCGGGTTCAAATTACCAATTACAAATTGCCAATTACAAATTCCCCGTCCCGAAACTGAGCGTTGGAACGAGATCCCTTACCAAAATGGGACGGTCGCGAAAAATCCAGCGTACAACTCATTCATTTTGAAGCAAACACGATTGGCCCGGAAGTTGCCTAAGGATTCAGCATGATCCTTCTGGTAACGCCGAGTGAGCGGGCCGGCGAGTGTTCCGCGGCTTTGCATGGGGCGACGGGGGAGGAGATCAGGGTGGCGGAAAGTCTGGCGCTGGCAACCACACTCTTGCGCGCCGAGTGTTACCGGGTTGTGGTTTTCGATCAATACCTGCTCGAAACCGAATCGCGGGAAGCGGGAAGCATCTTCGAACATTTGTGCACGGCCATCCCCGTGCCGATCAATCTGGCGATCAGCGGAATGGAGCGCATGGTCCGCGAGGTGCGGTCGGCGCTGCTGCGCGGCCAGCGCGAGGTAGTTCGGGCGCGCCGCGCCGCGCTCGAGGCCATCTCCAGTGAACTGAATGGCACTGTCACGGCCCTGCTGCTCTCCACCGAACTGGCTCTCGAAACTCCCGGCCTGCCGACGGCGGCTTTCGAGAAGCTGCAATCCGTCCACGGCCTGGTGAAGAAATTGCGCCAACAATTGGAGCACGCGGCGGCGGCGCAAGTCGAAGAAGCCAAAAAGGCCGCCAGCGTCTGACCGCTCGCTGGATGACCGATGGCGCGGATGCTCTATTGAGTTTGCCCCGCCCTTAAGTAACCTGCTTTTCGGCCGGCAATGGTCGTGACCTTGCCGATAACTCATCGGTGAGGCTCTCGGCCTCAACGCAAGAGGCTTCCGCCCCATGAACGATCGTGCCGATCCGCGCCTGGTTAAACGGTGCAATATTTTTGCCTCCGCCGCGGCCGTATTTTCAGTAATGGTGGGGCTGTCTGTCCTGGCGGGGTGGACCCTTCATATCGCCAGCCTCCTCACCTGGGGTCGTGGGCTAACGATGGGGCCGAACGCTGCCGCCTGCTCCGCGCTGGCCGGCATTTCCTTGTGGTTGCTGAGGAAAACGGACGACCGGGGTGTCGGTCTGGGGAGAAAGCTCGCCGCTAATACCACCGCGGCCATCGCCGCCCTGACCGGCTTGCTCAGTCTGGCGGAATCCATCTTTCGGCTGGACCTTGGCATCGATCGCGTATTGCTCGCCGCGCCTCCCACACTGGAAGCCGCAACCACGCGCATCCGCATGTCGCCGGTTGCCGCGGGCGATTTTTTTCTGTTTGGCATCGCGCTGCTGCTGATCGATTGGCGGACGCGGCATAGCGATTGGCCTGCCCAGTTCCTTTCTATCGGGGCCGCGCTGGGCACCGCCTTTGGGCTCATAGGCCTGCTGGTGGGGCCCAGCGTGTCCCCGATCACCATCGCTTTCCCAGCCGCCATAGCCTACTTTGCTCTGGCTTCCGGAATCGTGTGTGCCCGCGCCTCCTGGGCCATCGGCGGCCTGCTGACCAGCTCAGCGCAGGGCGCGAAGCTGCTCCGCAAGCTGGTCCCTGCCGCTCTGCTGGTCCTCGGCCTGATCGGCTTCCTGATATCGAAACCTCTGCTCACGGAGGTCCACTTCACCTGGATCGAAGTCAGTCTCCTCGCGGTATTTTCCATCGCCCTGCTCGTCGGTTTCATAGCCTGGATCGCTTTCATCGTGGAGCGCGGCGATGCCCAGCGAAAAACACTGCAGGAAGCCCTCCACATCGACAAAGAGCAACTGGACCGGCTCTTGGACCGGATCGAGGAACCGCAAGATGAGGTGAAGTTGCGCCGGAAGGTAAAGGTGGGCTTTGCCTTCGCCATTGTTCTAACCAGTCTGCTGGGCTTTCTTTCCTGGCGTACGGCACAACAGGCGGCCGACGATGCCGATTGGGTCGCCCGCACCCATGAAGTGTCAACCGCGCTCGAAGTTGCGCTCCGACATCTGGTCGACGTGGAAACGGGAGGGCGGGGTTTTGCTCTGACCGGAAGTGACCCATTCCTGGAGCCTTACCAGGCAGGAAAATACGCGTTCGCCCAGGATCTGCTGGCGTTGCGCCGCCTAATCGTAGATCCCCATCAGAAACTCCGAATGGACAGGCTTGAAGAGCAAGCGAAGGCCAGGATCGAAGCCACCCACTATCTCGTGGTCTTACGACAGAACACAGGCAGCGGTCCCACGACGACGCAGCTCGAAACAGGCAAACAGCTCATGGATGAGGCGCGGGCCACGATCGCAGAAATGGAAGATGTGGAGAACCGGCTCCTCGAGCAGCGTACGCAGCGTACCCGCGCCGCGCAGCATATCAATATTTCGGTCATCGCATTGGGATCGCTGCTGGGCGTGATCTTTCTCTCCGTGGCCGGGGCCACGGTCAGCCGCGAGGTTGGGGTCAGCGCCCGGGCTCACGCCCAGGTCAATTCTCTAAATGCCACATTGGAGCGGCGCGTGGCCCAGCGTACCGCCGCTTTGGGTGAAAGCGAGGGCCGTCTCGCGGGCGTCATCCAGTCGGCCATGGACTCGATCATCACCGTGGACGAAGAGCAGCGGATAGTGCTCTTCAACGGCGCCGCCGAGCGAGTTTTTCGCTGCCCGGCAGCGGAAGCCCTGGGACAGCCCATCACCCGTTTCATGCCCCAACGGTTCCACGCCGCCCATGCCGGACATATCCATAAGTTCGGCGACACGGGCGTCACCAATCGCGCCATGGGGCCCAAGGGCGTGCTGTGGGCGGTGCGAGCCGATGGCCAGGAATTTCAGATTGAGGCTTCCATCTCGCAAGCGGTAACCGGCGGCAGAAAACTCTTCACCGTGATCTTGCGGGATGTCACCGAACGGGTGCGGGGAGAAGAAACACGCGAACGTCTGGCGGCCATTGTCGAGTCCTCCGACGACGCCATTATCAGCAAGACCCTGGACGGAACGATCACCGCGTGGAATCACGGCGCCGAAAAGGTCTTTGGATACCCCGCAGCCGACGCCGTGGGCAAGACAATGTGGATGATCATGCCGCCCGAGCTGGCGGCCGAGGAAACCGATATTCTGGCGCGCATCGGCCGCGGTCTCAGCGTGGAGCATTTCGAAACCATCCGGGTGCGGAAGGATGGCAGGAAGATAGACGTGTCCGTGACCATTTCGCCGATCCGGGACAGCAATGGCGCAATTATCGGCGCTTCAAAAGTCGCGCGCGACATCACCGAGCGGAAACGGGTGGAAGCGGCGCTCCAGGAGAGTGAAACGAACTTCAGCATGTTGGTCAATCTTGCTCCACACTTCGCATGGATCTGCACCAGCGACGGCCTGAACATCTACTTCAATGACCGCTGGTTTAAATACACCGGCTTGACTCCTGAGCAAAGCCGCGGAAAAGGATGGAGCACTCCCTTCCATCCCGACGACCAGCCAGCCGCGTGGCTCGCCTGGAACCACGCTACCGCGACCGGCGAAACCTACAGCGTCGAAAGCCGTCTGCGGGCGGCCGATGGCAGCTATCGCTGGTTTCTCATGCTGGGAGAACCCCTGCGCGACGCCACCGGCGGTATCGTCAAGTGGTTCGGAACCTGCATCGACATCAACGACATGAAACGAACCCAAGCTGCCCTGCGCGAGAGCGAGGAGCGTTTCCTCGCCATGCTCAACGGCATCCCGCAACTCGCCTGGATGGCGGAGGCCGACGGCCACATCTTCTGGTACAACCAGCGCTGGTACGACTACACCGGCACAACTCCGGAACAGATGGAGGGTTGGGGCTGGCAGATCGTCCACGATCCCGAGGTCCTGCCCCAAGTGCTGGAGCAATGGAATGCATCCATTGCGGGCGGCATGGCCTTCGAGATGGAGTTTCCCCTCCGAGCGGCAGATGGACACTTTGGTATTTTCCTGACCCGCATCGTGCCGCTCAAAGACTCGAACGGCAGCGTGGTGCGATGGTTTGGCACCAACACAGACATCAGCGAGCGCAAACGCGCCGAAGAGGGGCTGGCCGCGCAGGCGCTCGAACTGGCGCTCTCGCGCGAAGCCCTGGAAGCGCAGACCGTCATGTTCAAACTGGTGTTGGACAACATGGGCGAGGGATTGATTGCGGCCGACCAGGATGGTCACTTTCTCGTCTGGAACGAGGCCGCGCGCAAGCTGATGGGCCGTGGAGCCGAGGACTTGCCCACCGAACGTTGGACGCCGCACTACCAGGTCTTCCTCCCCGACGGAACCACGCCCTATCCGCCGGACCGCCTCCCGCTGGTGCGGGCCCTGCGCGGGGAATCGGTGCAAGTGGAATTGGTGATTCAGCCGCCCGAGGCTGTACCGGGAACGTTTCTGGAAGTCACGGCGCGACCCCTCAAAGACGCTTGCGGCAGCCTGCGCGGAGGCGTCGCCGTCCTCCGCGACATTACCCAAAGCAGAGCAGATGAACGGGAAATCCGAAAACTCAACGACGAACTCGAAATCCGAGTGATGGAGCGCACCGCCCAATTGGAAGACGCCAACAAAGAACTGGAAGCTTTCAGCTATTCGGTCTCCCACGACTTGCGGGCGCCCTTGCGGCACATCAGCGGCTTTTCCCAGATGCTGGTCGAAGAATTTGGCGCCACCCTCGATCTGGGCGCCCGGCACTACCTCGATCGCATCCAGGCAGGAACGCAAAAGATGGGGCTGCTGGTGGACGAATTGTTGAATCTGGCGCGGGTTGGCCGTCATGCCCTCCGCCGGCAGCCAACTAAGTTGACGCCGGTGGTGGGGGAAGTGTTGGCGATCTTGCACGCGGATTGCGAAGGGCGGAAGGTCGAATGGTTACTTGCCGACCTGCCCGCGGTGGAGTGCGATCCGGTGCTGGTGAAGCAGGTCTTTCAAAACCTTCTGGCCAATGCGCTCAAATTCACACGTCCCCGCGGGCGTGCCGTCATCGAAGTCAGCTGCAAAGAAGAGCGGGGGCAACCGGTGTTTATGGTCCGCGACAATGGCGTCGGGTTCAGCATGAAGTACGTTGACAAATTGTTCGGAGTTTTCCAGAGGCTGCACCAGGCGCAGGATTTCGAAGGCACGGGCATCGGCCTGGCGACGGTGCATAGGATCGTTCAAAAGCACGGAGGCCGAGTGTGGGCTGAGGGAGAAATCGATAAGGGCGCAGCCTTCTATTTCACTCTCGGCGTGGGAAAAGAAGTGGAAACAAAAAGCAATGGAGCTACGGCTGGAGGCTAATCATGAACTTAGCGGAACCGGACATACTGCTGGTGGAAGACAATCAGGACGATATGGATCTTGCCCTGCACGTGCTGCGGCGGGAGAAGCTGGCCAACGACATCTATGTCGCGCGCGATGGCGAAGAGGCCCTGGACTTTCTCTTCTGTCGCGAGGCGTTTTCGCATCGCTCGTTTGAGCATCCGCCCAAGTTAGTGCTGCTGGATTTGAAACTGCCCAAGGTCGACGGAATGGAAGTCCTTAAACAGGTCAAGAGCGACCCACGCACCCGGACCATCCCGATCGTCATCATGACCTCGTCGAAAGAAGAGCGAGACCTGGTGGCGAGCTACCACCTGGGGGCGAACAGCTATATCCAGAAGCCGGTTGACTTCGAAGAATTCCGGGCGACGGTCAAGAGTGTCGGGCTGTACTGGCTGGTGATCAATCAGCCGCCCGTAGCGCAGGATACGATGCACTTGACAGGACCGGCTCATGACTGACACTAACGATCTCGTGCCTGAGCCCGGACCACTTCGGGTGCTGCATGTCGAGGACAACGAACTGGACGCGGAGCTCGTGGCGCAGGCCCTGCGCCGGGGCGGTTTCTCGGCGGCCGTGGCCGTGGTGCAGGGCGAAGCCGAGTTTGAGCGCGAACTGCGCGCGCACCGTCCCGACGTGGTGCTCGCCGACTACAATCTGCCGCAGTGGAAAGGGATGGACGCGCTCGATGTGCTGCGGCGCGAAGGGCTCGACATTCCATTGATTCTGGTTTCAGGCGCATTGGGAGACGTAACCGCGGTCGAGTGCATTAAACGAGGCGCGACGGATTACGTCTTGAAAGACGGACTGGCTCGCCTGCCCGAAGCGATCCGCCGCGCGCTGCATGAAAAACACCTGCTACATTTGCGCCGCCTGGCGGAAGGGAACCTGGCGCGGAAAGTCGAAGAGCTTGCCCACTCCAACGCCGAACTCGAACAATTCGCGTATATCGCTTCGCACGACCTGCAGGAGCCGCTGCGTATGGTGGCTGCCTACACGCAACTGCTCCGCGAACGCTATCGTGGAAAGCTTGACGAGAACGCCGACAAATACATTGGCTATGCCAGCGAGGGAGCATTGCGCATGCAGACCCTGATTCAGGATCTGCTGGCCTTTTCGCGGGTGGGCCGGAAAGCTCCTGCTATTGGACGCGTCGATTGCGACGCGGCGATGGCAGAGGTCATGATGAGTATGGGTCCGGCGATGCAAGAGAGCGGCGCGGTGGTGACCTATGAGGCACTGCCCATGGTGTGGGCGGAACGCTCACAGATGACGCAGTTACTGCAGAATCTAATCGCAAATGCGATTAAGTTCCGGGGGAAAGAAACACCGAAGATTTCCGTACGCGCGGAGAAGACGGGTTCGCAGTGGGTGTTCAGCGTGAGCGATAACGGCATCGGCATCGCTCCGGAGCACGCGGAAAATATTTTTGTGGTCTTTCAACGACTGCATACCCGGACCGAATATCCGGGCAACGGGATTGGTCTGGCGATCTGCAAAAAGATCGTTGAGCGCTGCGGCGGAAAGATCCGGGTCGAGCCGAACGCCGGTGCCGGGTCTGTCTTCAAGTTCACACTGCCTTGCGAGGCTCCGGCAGAGAACGAATTGGGCGTTGAGCCAAAGACAATGTCAGCCGCGGCCGGCAATTCCTCCAAATAATCTTCCCTCGAGACGCGCCTTGCCGCGTCTCCCGCCCTGTCCACTTGAGACGGGCCAAGCCCCGTCTCTACAGCTTCAAATCATTTACAAATCTCTACTACTTTCCTTCGCAAGCGCGACAGGCAGGTTGCGTTCTTCGGGAAAGGAACGGAGGTTTGAAATGGAGAACCGGACGACCGTACTTTACGTAGACGACAATCCAAAATCCAGCCGATTGCTGACCAGTGTTCTTGAAGAATGCGGGTTTCGGGTGATCCCAAAGAATGACCCTCTCGAAGCGCTCGCGCTTTGCAAGAGAACGTACTTTGATCTCGCACTGCTCGACTATGAAATGCCGCTGATGTCGGGCGCGAGGCTGGCCCAGGAGATTAAATACCTGGCGCCAGATGTGCCGGTGGTGCTGCTCTCCGGGCGCGCTACGCTGCCTGCTTCGGAACTGGTGTTTGTGGATTCTCACTTCGGGTTTGGGACTTCGCTTGACGATCTTTTGTGGACCATGCGGATCCTGACGCGGCCTAAAGTGATGAGTATAAAGGATCGTCTTGAGGATCAGCGGGCTCTTACCCAATGGGGGGACTCGACTTGATGTACGTGCGATGTACGTACAGTGTTTCACGTGAAACACTTTGTCGTGGGCTCAATGTACTTATAATTATGTACGTATAACTGGCGGCTGGAGCCGGGCTGCACCGGAATCGCGGCCTGAGCCGGCCGCCAAGCGATTGATAACGCACGGGGTCGAGTGTGGTTAAATCGGCACACGCGAGTGCTTTTTACACTGTAATTATTGCCAAGGCGCCACATATGGGGCGGATTCCGCATGCCATTGTCTCGAAAAATCCAACTTTCTGTTGACTTCATCTGTACGCCGGCGTATCGTCGCTGAACCTTCTTTTCTCCGTCCTTGGAGACCTTCTGGAATCAGCGTAAGGAAGCTCATCTGAGCACCGTCTAAGGGAGCGCGCGGAGATTCGGCTCATTCCGCGCACTGCTATCCCGTTCCAGGAGAAATCATCATGGCGCCTTCGTCTGCGCGTTTGGCTTCGCACGCGGTTTCCACGTGCAAGGCTTTCCGCAACTGGTTCGCTTCTTGCCCTGAAGTGAGTTCACGGCCGCGGTGGCACGCCATTCTGCAAAGCGCCCTTGTCGCATCCCTGCTTGGCTTCTCCCTGCTGCCGGCTGCCGGACAAACCGTTCTGGTGTCGGACTTGAGCAGCAACACCATTCAAAGTTTGGACGTTGCAACCTCGACCTACACCACATTCATCACTGGGGTTGTGGGTGCTCAGGCCCTGACGATCGGGCCGGACGGCAACGTGTACGTCGCCGACCTGAACAACAACAGCGTTTTGAAATACACTTCCATGGGAGCCTTGATCGGGGTTTTTGTCGCTCCGAACTCAGGCGGCCTGAGCGCTCCTACTTCTCTCGTCTTTGGGGCCGATGGCAATTTATATGTTGCCAGCCAGGGCCCCCCTTCGAGCGGGGCCGTTATCAAGTACAACGGCAGCACGGGCGCGCTCATCGGCAACTTCGCCACCCGCCTGGCGATTCCGGAGGACCTCACCTTTGGCCCCGACGGAAACTTATACGTGGCCGACTACCTGAGTGGCGACGTATACAAATTTAACGGGACCACGGGCGCATTGATCTCAACCTTTGCCACGGGCGCGCTCGCAACCCAGGGTCTGGCATTTTCCCCGCTTAATGGCAACCTCTACGTCAGCGATCCGGGCGGTGGCGCGATCAACATCTACAACGGCACGACTGGCGCCTTCATCAGCAGTTTCGGGACCGCCAGCGGCGCCTGGGGACCGCACTTCGACACGGCGGGAAATCTTTTTTATGCCGACCCCGGCAACAACCAGCTCGTCGAAATCGACACCGCAAACGCGGTGCACTACTTTCCGCTAGCCAACTCCAATTTCCGGCTCCCCTGCGTCGTCAGCCCCGCACCGCCGTCGACTGCCAACGTTCTGGTGTCGGACTTGAGCAGCAACACCATTCAAAGTTTGGACGTTGCAACCTCGACCTACACCACATTCATCACTGGGGTTGCGGGTGCTCAGGCCGTGACGATCGGGCCGGACGGCAACGTATACGTCGCCGACCTGAACAACAGCAGCGTTTCGAAGTACACTTCCATGGGAGCCTTCATCGGGGTTTTTGTCGCTGCGGACTCAGGCGGCCTGAGTGCTCCTACTTCTCTCGTCTTTGGGGCCGATGGCAATTTATATGTTGCCAGCCAGGGCCCCCCTTCGAGCGGGGCCGTTATCAAGTACGACGGCACCACGGGCGCGCTCATCGGCAACTTCGCCACCCTCCTGGCGATTCCGGAGGACCTCACCTTTGGCCCCGACGGAAACTTATACGTGGCCGACTACCTGAGTGGCGACGTATACAAATTTAACGGGACCACGGGCGCATTGATCTCAACCTTTGCCACGGGCGCGCCCGCAACCCAGGGTCTGGCGTTTTCCCCGCTTAATGGCTACCTCTACGTCAGCGATCCGGGCGGTGGCGCGATCAACATCTACAACGGCACGACTGGCGCCTTCATCAGCAGTTTCGGGACCGCCAGCGGCGCCTGGGGACCGCACTTCGATACAGCGGGAAATCTTTTTTATGCCGACCCCGGCAACAACCGGCTCGTCGAAATCGACACCGCAAACGCGGTGCACTACTTTCCGCTAGCCAGCTCCAATTTCCGGCTCCCCTACGTCAAGATCGCCGCGCCTTCCATAAGCTGCTCAGCGACGAACTCGGGCGAAGTGAGCGTGGCGTTTTCGAGCCAGGTGACGGCTTCGGGTGGCCTTAAGCCGTACACGTTCTCGGTCGCCACCGGCTCGTTGCCGAATGGCCTGACCCTAAGCGCATCGACGGGGGCGATTACAGGTACTCCGACGGCTGCCGGGACATTCACGGTTCAGGTGAAGGATGCCGAGGGTTCGGTCGCCACCGCAACCTGCCCGTACACCATCATTGCCGGGCCTTCCATAAGCTGCTCAGCGACGAACGCGGGCGAAGTGAGCGTGCCGTTTTCGAGCCAGGTGTCGGCTTCGGGTGGCGCTACGCCGTACACGTACTCGGTCGCCACCGGCTCGTTGCCGAATGGCCTGACCCTAAGCGCATCGACGGGGGCGATTACAGGTACCCCGACGGCTGCCGGGACATTCACGGTTCAGGTGGAGGATGCCGCGGGTGTGGTCGCCACCTCAACCTGCCCGTACACGATCATTGCCGGGCCATCCATAAGCTGCTCAGCGACGAACGCGGGCGAAGTGAGCGTGCCGTTTTCGAGCCAGGTGTCGGCTTCGGGTGGGACTCTGCCGTACACGTTCTCGGTCGCCAGCGGCTCGTTGCCGAATGGACTGACCTTGAACGCATCGACGGGTGCGATTACGGGTACCCCGACGAGTTTCGGATCATTCACGATGAAGGTGACGGACGCCTTGGGTGTGGTTGCCACCTCAACCTGTCCGTACACGGTCTATGGCGGGCTTTCCTTAAGCTGCTCGCTGACGAACTCGGGCGAAGTGGGCGCGGCGTTTTCGAGCCAGGTGACGGCTTCGGGTGGCACTCTGCCGTACACGTACTCCGTCGCCAGCGGCTCGTTGCCGAATGGACTGGCCTTGAACGCATCGACGGGGGCGATTACAGGTACTCCGACGGCTGCCGGGACATTTACGGTTCAGGTGAAGGATGCCTTGGGCGTGGTCGCCACCTCAACCTGTCCATACACGATCATTGCCGGGCCATCGATAAACTGCTCAGCGACGAACTCGGGTGAAGTGGGCGCGGCGTTTTCGAGCCAGGTGACGGCTTCGGGTGGCACTCTGCCGTACACGTACTCCGTCGCCAGCGGCTCGTTGCCGAATGGACTGGCCTTGAACGCATCGACGGGTGCGATTACGGGTACCCCGACGGCTGCCGGATCATTCACAGTTCAGGTGAAGGATGCCGATGGCGTGGTTGCCACTGGAACTTGCCCGTACACGATCAATCAGACGCCGAAATTCACCAGTGCCAATAATGCGACATTCCAAACCGGCGTGTCGGGCTCGTTCCCGGTGACAGCGACGGGGATCCCCGCCGTCACGAGTTTTACGGAGACCGGAAAGCTGCCGAGCGGCGTCACCCTTAATATGTCGTCCGGAGTGCTGAGCGGTACTCCCGCTGCGGGCACGGGAGGCACTTATCCCATCACGATTACGGCCAGCAACGGCGTTCTGCCGAATGCCACGCAGAGCTTTACGCTGACTGTCAACCAACCGGCTGAGATTACTGGCCCGAACTACGTGACGTTCACTAAAGGTGTGGCGAATTCGTTCACGGTGACCACAACCGGAGTACCGGTTCCAGCCCTCAGCTTCTCGCCGGCGGGATCGCTGCCCGCCGGAGTCACGTTCGTCGACAACCACAACGGGACCGCCACGCTTAGCGGCAAACCGACGGTCACCGGCGTGTTCACGTTCTGGATAGAAGCTTCGAATGGAGTGTCGCCAGCGGGACTGGAGAGCTTCTCGCTGACGGTAAAGAATTAGGCGGCTCAACCTGCGTCGGACGCAGCCGGCCGGTTGCGATTACGGGGGCGGGGACCAAGCAGGGAGTGGCGGTGGTAGGGGTCCTTCGACTCCGCAGGGGCTTCACTTCGTGAAGTCCCCGCTCCGCTCAGGATGACAGAGCGGGTAAGTGGAACAAACCGGATAGGGGTTAAAAGCGGCTTGGGGCGGCGAAATAACTGCGGGACTAACCCAAGAAAACTCTTCCCTCGGCGTATCGTTCTCCCATAAACTGTAGGGCAGACAGGCCCGAAGGCGCTCCCAGTCTTCGTCCCCCGGGGGTTCTGTGCGCGTATTGGTTACGGCTGACACGTTCAGCGGAGTGTGGACTTACTCGCGCGAACTTGTGTCGGGTCTGGTCACGCAGGGGGCGCAGGTCACGCTGGTCAGCTTTGGCGAGATCCCCCTTCCTCATCAAACTGCGTGGATGGATGCGCTGCACGGGCTGGAGTATCATCCCACCGCTTTTCGTCTGGATTGGATGGAGGAAGGTGAGCAGGACTTCCACGCGGCCCAGGATTATCTTTGCGAAATCATTCGCGATACTCGTCCTGATTTTCTGCATTTGAATCAGCTTAGTTTTGGAGCGCTGCCGGTGCCGACGCCGCGGTTGGTGGTGGCGCACGGCGATGTGATTACGTGGTGGCTGAGTATCCACGGACGCGAACCTGCGGCTTCGGCGTGGTTGAAATGGTATCGCGATACGACGGTGGCGGGTTTGAGGCGGGCGGAGGCCGTGGTCTCCACTTCGCGCTGGATGGAGGAGATGCTGCGCCTGGCCTATGGCGACGATTTCGAGGGGCACGTGATTCCTCCGGGACGCAATCCTATCTACTTCAATCCGTTTGTGACCAAGGAAGAGTCGGTGCTGGCGATTGGGCGGCTGTGGGATACGGGGAAGCAGGTGGCGTTGCTGACCCAGCACACGCATCGTCTGCCGGTGTGCATTGTGGGGGCGGATAATCCGATTCCGGTGCCGCCGGTGCCGATCCGGGCCGATGTGCGCGTCTCGACTGGGCTACATGAAATTTCGGTGAAGGGAGCGCAGACCGAATCGCAACTGCGCACGCTCTACAGCAAATCGACGATCTTTGCGGCGACTTCGCGCTACGAGCCGACGGGACTGGCGTCGGTGGAGGCTGCGTTCTCGCGCTGCGCGCTGGTGGCCAACGATACCGAAGTGTATCGCGAACTGTGGGGCGACGCGGCGTTGTATTTCGAACGCAATAATGCCGATAGCCTGAGTGAGGTGCTTGGCCAACTGGACGCAGACCGGGATCTGGCCCGTCTTTACGGGACGCGCGCTTATAACCGGGCGCGGGAGCGCTTCACGGCGCGGCGGATGGTGGATGATTATCTGCGGCTGTATCGGCGGTTGCGGACTGCGAAGGTGGCGGCGTAGAAGGCGGCGCTCCCGGTTCCCTCAGCGGCTAAAGCCGTATTCAAAGCGGTGCAGTTACCGCAGCGGTGAACCGCTCCACCCCATCCCGCCAAAACCAGGCGTGATGGGGACCCCGGCGCTGCGCCACCCAAAAGCAAAGGCAATGCTTTAAACAAGTGACCTTCCCGCTCGAATTTTTCTTCTTGCTCGTGCCCTTCTTCTTTCTTGCTGGAACCATTCTCGTAGCTCGAACCGTTCTCGTTCTTGCTCTACCATAGACCGGTGGGTGGGCCGAGATGGGGCTAGCCCCGTCTCTGCATGAGGTTCTGGAAGGAGCGTCAATGCTGCCGTTTCTTGTGGGGCTGTCGTTGGTCTGCGCCGGTACCTTGATGTACGAAATTGTCCTGACGCGGCTGCTGAGCGCCGTTTGCTGGTATTACCTGGCCTCGGTTTCGATTTCGATGGCCATGTTTGGCATGACGGCAGGCGCGCTGGCGGTGCAGATACGCTCGGAGTGGTTCAGCCAGGAGCAGATTCCCCACCGGATATTGCAGGCCGTATTCGCGACCGCGGTTTCGATTCCTCTGGCGCTTATTGTTGCGCTGGCGATCCCGATTGATTTTTCTTACGCGCTGGAGACTTTATTCAGCTTCCTGTTGTTCTCGTCCGTGATTGCAGTTCCTTTTTTCTTTGCTGGAGTTGCGGTGTGCCTGGCGCTGACGCGATCGCCGTTTCCGATTGGGCGCGTGTATTTTGCCGACCTTTTTGGGGCCAGCCTGGGAAGCATGGCCTCGATACTGCTGCTCAAGTTGGTCGATGCTCCGAGCGGAATCCTGGTGATTTCCGTCGTGCTCTTTTTGGGCTCGGCCGCCTTTGCGATTTATGCCAAAGACGATGCGTATCGTCGGCGATCGCTTATTTTCGCCGTTGCAATGTTGGCGATTGCGGGCCTGAATGCGTCCACGCTTCACGGTATTCAACCGATCTGGACCAAGGGCAGGATTGACCGGCGCGACGACCTCGCGGCGGAGCTATGGAACCCGATTTCGAAAGTGCGCGCCTTGCGGCCGGGATGGGGGCCTCCGCAGATGTGGGGACCGAGTACGCACATGCCCCCGGTGACCGTGGAAGAGATTCAGATGGACATTGACGACGATGCGGGTACAGCCATGGTTCACTTCGAGGGCGACCTGGACCGGTTTCGTTATCTGCGCTACGACGTGACTTCGCTGGGCGCTCAAATGCGCAGTGGGGGAACGGCCGCGATCATCGGAGTGGGCGGAGGGCGCGACGTGATGAACTGCGCGGTGAACGGCTTCCGGCGAGTGGTCGGGATTGAGATCAACAGCGCGATTGTCACGTTCGACACCCGCACTTTCAGATCGTTCTCGGGCTTCGACAAGATTCCTGGGTTCGAACTGCACAACGATGAGGGACGAAGCTACCTTACGCGGACGAACGAGAAGTTCGACCTGATTCAGGCGTCGCTGGTCGATACGTGGGCGGCGACTTCCGCCGGGGCTATGACCCTGGTGGAGAATTCGCTTTATACGGTGGACGCATGGCGGATTTTTTACCACCACTTGCAACCTGGGGGACTGATCACGTTCAGCCGCTGGTACTCGGGAGGAGAGGCGGCGCAGACGTTCCGTCTCTTCGCGGTGGCGTGGGCGATGCTGCTGGATCAGGGGGTCGCGAATCCAGAGCGCTATATTGCCCTGGTGTCATCGGGCCGAATCTCCACGATCATTGTGAGTAACCAGCCGCTCTCGGAAAAGGACGTGGCGAAGATTCGGGCGTTTGCGCGCGAAATGGACTTTCACATCAGTTTCCTGTCGGGCGAACCGACAACGGTTTGGGAGTTGAACAAGATTTCGGGGTTTCGAGATTTGGGCGCTATGTCGCAGTTGCGGGACGCTGGAGATTTCGATCTTTCGCCGGTGTTTGACGGCTCGCCATACTTCTTTAATGCGGTGCGGCTTCGGAATATCCCGCGGTTGATCGCTCGCGGCGGGCGCGGCAGCAACCTGCGAGCGTTGTTATTCGTCTTCACTTTTATGTTTGCCGCTGTAATTCTGGTGCTGGCGGTGATCGTACTTCCTCTGCGGCGCTGGTCCAGACAGCAGGACGCCCCACGAGCGCCGGCGGCGGGCTTCGTCTATTTTGTCGCAGTCGGCATTGGCTTTATGTTCGTGGAGATCGGCATGATGCAGCAGTTGTCGATCTTTCTGGGACATCCGGTCTATTCGCTGATTGCGGTGTTGGGGGGGCTGATTCTTTCGAGCGGAATCGGGAGCCTGGTCTCCGATCGCTTGCGGCTGTGCTCGCGAATCGCAACGGGACTGCCTGCGATTGCGGTGGCTCTCGCGGTTTGTATGTACACCATCGCCGTGATTCCGGTGATGCATCGTTTTACGGGGGGAGTATTGTGGCAGAGAGTGGCGGTTGCTCTGATGCTGGTGATGCCCTGCGGATTTCTTATGGGATTCTGTTTTCCGGTTGGTCTGCGCTGGATGAGCCTGATTAAGCAAGAGCGGAATCTGCCCTGGATGTGGGCGCTGAACGGGGCGGCTGGAACTCTTGGGACGTTTGCGGCGGTCCTGATTTCGATGGAGACGAGTATCACGGTTTGCGTGCTGGCGGCGGCAGCCTGCTACCTGTTGGCTGCGATTGCCGTTATGGGGTCTGCGCGACCGCAACAAACGGCTTAACAGCCTGCTGGAAAAGTGGAATTTCGACCCCAGCCCCTAAAGGGGGGATTTCGCAGGACTTACGGTATCGCTAAAGCGATACCCTGATACGAAGCTCGAGGATGCCGTCTCTAGACCAGTCAATAGACCTAGACCAGTCAATCCGACGGTTCGACGGGTGCTATCTGGCGGTTATGAACTTCTGAATTTCGGTCTCGAATACCGATGCGGGGACGGCTCCCACAACGCGGTCGCCGTCCAGAGAATCTTTTGTTGTTTTGCCAATTACGAAACTAGGCGTGGCGCTGATGCCTACGGTGCCAGCGTCGGCCATACCCTTCTCGATTTCGGCCTTGTATTTCTCGCCCTGGGCACAGGCTTTAAAGCTGGCCATCTCGAGGCCGTTGGTCTGAGCGTACTTGACGATGGCATCGGGGCTCAAGTCGGCGGAATTGTCGATCATGGTGTCGCGCAATTGCCAGTATTTGTTCTGTTCGCCGGCGCACCAGGCGGCTTCGGCCGCCTTCTCCGCGTTCGCGTGGAAACTCAGCGGCAGGTCGCGGCTTACGAAGCGCACTTTGCCGGTATCGATGTAATTCTTTTTCAGCTCGACGAAGGTCTCGGTGTGATATTTGCGGCAGAACGGGCATTGATAGTCGGTGAACTCGACGATGGTGACAGGAGCATCGTCGCGGCCCATCCAGTGCCAGCCTGAAGCCATTTTCATCTGGACTTTGTCGTTGGCGGGAGCGGCGGGTGTGGGCGCGATCATTGGTCCATTGTTAGCTGCGTTTGCTGGTGCGGGCGCATTGCCTCGGGGCCCTTGAGCCACCAGCAACTGATGGATGGCCCTGAGTTCGTTCAGAATGGCGTCGGCCTGGTCATGGGTCATGCCTTCCGGCATATTGATGGTGACCGCTTCGGCCTTCACGGTTTTGGCGGGCGCGGCCGTCTTTTCTGGTTTGTTCTCTGCTTTAGCGTCCACTTTTGCTTTGGACGGAGCAGGGGCCGGCGCGGACGGAACGCTCTGGGCAATGGCGGCGCAAAACGCTAAGCACAAAACTACTGGCAAACTTACTCTCACAATCGGTCGAGCCATGCTTTCCCCTTGTAGTTTCAGTCTATAACAATCGCAAATCTTGACGCACACGCCGTATTACAGGCGGCTTGGCACTGATCCAGAATCGGCTAACCGAAAGCTGTTTAATTCTTCGATCGTCACGATGATCGTAGGTACGGGTAAAGGCCGGCGCAAGGTTACTGAAGGATGAAACCTGCTAACCGACTGACAGGCGCGGCTTTGCGGGGAGGGAACGTTCTGCGTTCGTGCCGTCAAATTGCGTATTGCACTCACCACTAGGTGCGATTTCCTCACTGGGCGCGTGATTTAACGTCTCCTTAATATTGCAGTCACAGAAGAGAAACATATTCCACCTAGAGTTCTTGGAGTTTCTCGCCACGCGGCAGGCCTACGCCTTGCGCTGGGCAATTTTGAAGAAACGGAGAACTCAGCATGTTTGAACAACAGCAGTTCCTTGCCAATTTCAGGCGGGTGATGGCGTATTTACTGACCGTCACTATTACGCTAGGACCGAGCGTTACTCCTGCTTTCGCTTCTTCTGCCAAAGCGGCAACCAAACAAACAGCGAGCGCCGCCACCGCAACTCCGATCCAGCACCTGGTGGTAATTTTCAACGAGAACATTTCCTTCGATCACTACTTCGGAACCTATCCCAACGCGACGAATCCAGCCGGGGAACCGAAGTTCAGAGCGGCCATCGCGACTCCGACAGTCAACGGCTTGACAAACGCGCTTCTCAATCACAATCCCAATCTGAATTCTGGCAATGGCACGGGCGCGGCCAACCCTTTCCGGCTCGACCGTTCCCAGGCGTTTACTAACGACATGGACCACGACTATACCCCCGAGCAACAAGCGTTTGACGGCGGACTGATGGACCTGTTTCCGTTGAACACCGGAACCGCAGGACCGCCGCCTTCTGGCGCGCCGGTGACTTCGACCAATGGCCTGGTGATGGGATATTACGACGGAAATACCGTGACCGCCATGTGGAATTACGCTCAGAATTTTGCCCTGAACGACAACTCCTACGGAACGACCTTCGGGCCATCTACGGTTGGTGTGTTGAACCTGATAGCGGGCCAAACCAACGGAGTGACGTCCACCCTGAACGGAACCGGCGACGAAGTGACCGACGGCAACGGCGGACTGACGGTGATTGGCGATCCCGATCCGATCGGGGATGTATGCTCGAACCCGACACGCAACCAGGTTCAAATGGGAGGCAAGACCATCGGCGATCTGTTGTCCGCCGCCGGAGTGACATGGGGAGGCTTCATGGGCGGGTTTAATCTCTCGACCGTGAATGCGAATGGCACGACCGGGTGCAGCCGCACGACCACCTCCGCGGTGACTGGGGTGACGGAAACCGATTACATCCCGCATCATTCGCTGTTCGCCTATTGGCCCTCGGTGGCAAATCCCAATCACACCCGGCCGGCTTCGCTTGCTGAAATCGGAAATGCGGGTCCGGCCAACCACGAATACGACATCCAGGACTTCTACATCGCCGCAGCTGGTGGAAATCTGCCGGCCGTGAGTTTCCTAAAGGCGCCTGGATATCAGGACGCCCACGCCGGATACTCCGATCCTCTGGACGAGCAAACTTTCGTGGTGAACACGATCAACTTCCTGGAAGCCCTGCCTACCTGGAGCAGCACCGCAGTGGTGATCATGTATGACGACTCCGACGGATGGTATGACCATCAAATCGGGACCATTGTCAACACCTCCGCGGGCCCGATGGACGCTCTGACCGCGCCCGGGTTTTGCGGGACGGGGGCGGATGCGCTGCCCGGCATCAGCTCGAACACCGCCCATGCCATGGGCCGTTGCGGTTATGGCCCAAGGCTGCCTCTGCTCGTGGTTTCGCCTTGGGCAAGAGACAATTTCGTCGACCACACGGTGACTGACCAGAGTTCGGTGATCCACTTTATCGAAGACAACTGGCTGGGCGGGCAGCGCATCGGGGGAGGATCTTTCGATTCGCTCGCCAGTTCGATCGCACAGATGTTCAACTTCAATAAGATCCGCAACAACGGAGTTCTTTTCTTGAATCCGAGCACCGGCACGAAAGAACCGTAAATCGTCAGTCCGATCATCTTAGAGCGGGCATGCGAGAATGATCTCGTATGCCCGTTCTGTTTGATCAGGGCGGGCTTCCCGCGTCTTCAAAGAACGGAAGCAGGAATTGCGTTTGGCAATTACACGAAGAGCATTTCTCATGCAGGGCGGAATTGCAACCATGGCGGTGGCCTTGCGCCGAAGCCAATGCCACGCGATGTCTCACCCCGCACCGCCTCGATTTCGCACCCAACTCGACACGGGTTCCCTCGCGAAATTTGTGGATCCGCTGCCGCTGCCCGTGATCGCTTCGCCGGTGGGACATCGTCCCAGCCCAGATGATCCCGCTGTGCAGCTTCCTTATTACCGGGTCTCAATGCGCCAGTTCGAGGCCAAGGTGCATCGCGACCTGAAACCGACCCGGTTATGGGGATATGGGTCGGGGTTGCCGGGACCGACGTTTGAGACGCGCAGCGGTCAAGGATTGCTGGTGGAATGGGTCAACGAACTTCCGGAAAGACACTTTCTTCCAATCGACCACAGCATTCATGGCGCGGAGGCGGACAAGCCCGAAGTGCGCACGGTGGTTCACATGCATGGAGCGAAGACTGGTCCGAAAAGCGACGGGTATCCCGAAGAGTGGTTCGTGCCGGGTAAGTCCGCCGTGTGTCACTATCCCAATCGCCAGGACGCGGCCATGCTCTGGTATCACGACCATGCCTTGGGCATTAATCGGCTCAATGTTTTCGCCGGACTGTTGGGCACATTTTTCATCCGCGATGATTTTGAGGATTCGCTGAATCTGCCGCGTGGTAAATACGAAATTCCCCTGGTCATTTGCGACCGTGTATTCGATCTCGACGGCCAGCTCAACTACCCGGTCTCGGGTGACGCTAAATCGCCCTGGGTACCGGAGGTCTTTGGCGATGCGATTTTGCTGAACGGAAAACTTTTTCCCTTCCTCGAAGTGGAACCACGCAAGTACCGCTTCCGCATACTCAATGGATCGAATGGCAGGTTTTTTCATTTGACGCTGGCCGGCGGGACCGCAGGCAGCGGAACTTTAGTCGGAGGAGCTTCGATTGGAGGTTCGCCGTCCACTCTGACCTTTCACCAGATTGGCACCGATCAGGGATTGCTGCCCGCCCCGATCCCATTGACCCGCGTGTCGCTTGCCGGCGAGCGCGTGGATCTGATCGTTGACTTTTCGGAGCACAGCGGAACGAATGTCATTCTTAACAACGACAACTTGAGCGCGATGCAATTTCGCGTGGCCACGAAGGGCGCGCGCGACGAAAGTGTGTTGCCTCAGACGCTGAAAGCCATTCCTAAGATGGCTGAGTCTTCCGCCGTTAAAACCCGGATGTTAACTCTGGTGGAGGTTGACGATTTAGTGCAACGGCCGGTAACGATGCTGTTGAACAATATCCACTGGAACATGCCGGTGACGGAGAATCCCGTCCTCGATACAGTTGAGATTTGGAATCTCATCAATCTGACGGACGATTCCCACCCGATACACCTGCATCTGGTCCGGTTTCAGATTCTCGACCGCCGGAGCCTCCAGGCTTCGGCGTATTGGGCAAATGGGGAAATTAAATACACGGGGCCGCCGATTGCTCCGGAGCCGAGCGAGGCGGGCTGGAAAGATACGGTCCGGGCCGATCCAGGAATGGTGACGCGAATCATCATTCGATTTGAAGGTTTCACCGGCCGCTATGTGTGGCACTGCCACATCCTCGAGCATGAAGATAACGAGATGATGCGACCGTTTGATGTGATTGCGCCCGCCGTGCCGGGAAAGGGCGCTTGACGGCCCCATGTTATACTTTTCAAGCATCGTTCTGGTTGGATTCAGCGATTGAATTCACCTGTAAGATCAGTAAACGGAGGACAGTATCGACAAACGTTTTATCCGCATGAATGAGCGTATCCGGGCGCGGGAGGTTCGCGTGATCGGTGACGAAGGGGAACAGATTGGCGTGATGGCTCCCTTCGAAGCGCTTAAGATGGCCCGCGAAAGAAACCTGGATCTGGTAGAAATTTCCCCGACCGCGCAACCTCCGGTGTGCCGCATCATGGACTATGGGAAATTTCTGTATCAGAACGAAAAGCGCGAGCGCGAAGCCAAGAAAAAACAGAAGACTATTACGGTGAAAGAAGTGAAGTTTCGTATCAACGTGGACGACCACGATTACGAAACGAAAAAGAACCACGTGTTGCGCTTCCTCGATGAAGGAGACAAGGTGAAAGCGACCATCTTCTTCCGGGGACGCGAAATGACGCGGCAGAGCCTGGGGCGGCAGATTCTGGAACGTCTGATCAAAGACGTCGACCAAAGAGGTTTGGTCGAATTCAGGCCGCGGCAGGAAGGCAACACGCTGCACCTGATTCTGGCGCCTAATAAGAAGGAAGGCGGGGGGAAAGAAAAACCGGCGACTCCGAGGGCCGTGCCACCTCCTCCGGCGGCGCGCGGCGGCGCGCAGACAGCGTAGCAGCCAGCAGCCGTCAGTTATCAGCCATCAGGTAAATCTTATGGTGCGATACCTCGTCGACGGGCGGAATGTTTGTGCTTCATAACGGTGTAGATTTAACTGAGAGCTGACAACTGAAAGCTGAGAGCTATTTATGCCTAAATTAAAAACACACAAGGGCGCTGCCAAGCGCTTCAAGAAAACCGGGACGGGAAAGATTCTGCGTCACAAGGCGGGGTTGCGTCACATCCTGTCATCCAAGGCGAAGAAGCGCAAGAAACACCTGGGCCAGCCCACTTTGGTGAGTGACGGAGATTACAAAAAAGCGGCACGAATGATCCCGTATATGTAATGGAGCGACGGGCCTCCGCGCCCGTCCACAACAAAGTCTGCGGCAGCAATACGCCGCAGCGGCGCGTGAAGAGGTCGGGCTTCAGAAATCCCGTTTCCGTGGGGAAACGCGGTAGAAGCCTCCTTACCTCCAGCCGCCAGAAGTAAGAGACGCACTCAAAAAGGAGAACAGCAATGCCTCGTGTAAAACGCGGAACCAAACGCCGCGCCAAGCGCAAAAAGATTCTCGAACGCGCCAGTGGATATTTCCTAACTAAATCAAAACTCTATCGCTCGGCCAAAGAAGCCGTGGAGCGCGCGCTGAAGTTTGCCTACTCCGGGCGCAAGCAGAAGAAGCGCCAGTATCGCTCGATCTGGATTGTGCGCATCGGCGCCGCCGCCCGCCTGAATGGGATGAATTACAACCAGTTCATCAGCGGTCTGAAGAAAGCGGGCGTGGAACTGGACCGCAAGATTCTTGCGGATTTGGCGGTGAAGGATGCGGCGGGCTTTGCGCATCTGGCGGAGCAGGCGAAGAAGGCGAACGCAGCCTCGCTTAGCACTTAGTGCTTAGCATTCAGCTCAGCTTTGGTAGCGCCCGCATCCATGCCGGCTGTCGCGAGGGCATCTTGCCCTCGCAAGCGCGGGCGAGGACGCCCAGGCGACAGCGGCCGAGACGGCGGCGCTACAGTCTCTGATCTCATGTATTCAGTTCCCAAACTGACTGATTTCTCTCCGGCTGCGCTCGATGGCGCGGTGCGCGAGCTTCTGTCTGCACTGGAGCAGGAATCGGCGGCGGTGGGTTCCGAGAACGACTGGAAGGCGTTTCGCGATCGCTGGATGGCGCGCAAGAACGGCACTCTTACTCAGCTTAACGACCTTTGGTTGAAAGCCGCACCCAAGGATGCCAAGCGCGAGGTGGGGCAGCGCGTCAACGAAATCAAGGGGAGAGTTGAACAGGCGGTGGATGCAAGACTCGCTCGCCTTCAGAGCGGAGCGTCCTCGGGCAAACTCGCGGCCGAGCGTCTTGACGTCACGCTGCCTGGCATTCGCCGCGCCATCGGCGCGGAACATCCCGTCATCAAGACGATGAATGAGATCGTCGGCGTCTTCCGCAATCTGGGCTACTCGGTTGAGGAAGGTCCGGAGATTGAAACCGATTATTACAACTTTGAGGCGCTGAATTTTCCGCCGAATCATCCCGCGCGCGACACGCAGGACACGCTGTTCATCGCCGGTCAGGAATCGAAGCCGCTGCGCGATCGTCTGCTGCTGCGCACGCATACTTCGCCAGTGCAGATCCGTACGATGCAGAAGATGAAGCCGCCGGTGCGTGTGGTGTGTCCGGGGAAAGTTCATCGCAATGACGCGCCGGATGCTACGCACTCGCCTATTTTTCATCAGGTCGAAGGGCTGGCGGTCGATACCAACATTACGTTCTGCGACTTGAAGGGGACGCTCGACCACGCCATGAAAGCGCTCTTCGGATCGAACGTGAAGACGCGATTCTATCCGTCGTTTTTTCCGTTTACCGAACCCAGCGCCGACGTGCAAATCAGCTGCATTTTCTGCGATGGCAAGGGCGTACGCGACGGCGCTCCGTGCCGCAATTGCAAGGCCAGCGGATGGATTGAACTGCTGGGGTGCGGCATGGTCGATCCGAATGTGTATGGGTTCGTCGATTACAATCCGCAAAAAGTTTCGGGATTCGCCTTTGGCATGGGCGTGGAGCGCATCGCAATTTTGAAGTACGGCGTGGATGATATTCAGCTGTTTTTTCAGGGAGACGTGCGGTTTTTGGAGCAGTTTGGGTAGTCGTAGCGGGGCCGTCTGGGCGGCTGTCTTGCGGGCGTCTCGCTCGCGACTCGGAGGGCAGGATGCCCTCCGGACAGCCGGCGAGGACGCCGGCGCTACACTCATCGAGTCAACCACGAATGAAAATTAGCCCCCACTGGTTGCGCGACTTCGTTGACCTTCCCGTCGACTACACCCGGCTTGCGGATGAGCTTACCTTGGCGGGAATCGCGGTCGAAGGTATTTCGGGCTCGGGCGGCGCTACGGTTTTCGAGATGGAGATCACAACCAACCGTCCCGATGCGATGAATCATTATGGCGTCGCTCGCGAGGCTTCGGCGCTTTACGATTTGCCGCTTCGGCCGATTGAGACGCGGCTGCCTTCATCGCAGGGGAAATCCGATGTCACCATTGATATTCGGGAGCCGGAGTTGTGTCCGCGCTTCACGGCCCGCGAAATTCGCGGAGTGACCGTCAAAACCTCATTGCCGCACATTTCAGCCCGGCTACAATTGATCGACCAGCGGCCCATCAGCAACGCTGTGGATGCAACCAATTATGTTTTGTGGGAGAGTGGCAAGCCTACGCACGTCTACGATCTCGATCTGCTCGAAGGGCGGCGGTTGATTATTCGCAAAGCTGAAGCCGGAGAAACTCTCAAGACGCTGGATGGCGTGGAGCGCAAATTGTCTACCGATGACCTCGTCATCGCCGATGCCAAGAAGCCGGTCGGGCTGGCCGGCGTAATGGGCGGCTTCGACACGATGATCACGGAGCGCTCGAAAAATATCCTGATTGAATCCGCCTGGTTCGATCCGGTCACGGTGCGGCGGATGTCGAAGCGGCATGGCCTTCATACCGACGCCTCGCATCGATTTGAGCGCGGGGCGGATTTCGAATCGACCGTCCTTTCGGCGAACCGGGTTGCCGACATCATTCTTGCTTCGGGCGGCGGCACGCTGGTCGGCGATGTGATCGACGTGATTGCTCGCAAGCTTGATCTGGCTCCCATTGAACTCGACCTGCAGGAAGTGCAGCGCATTCTGGGCGAGAAAATCGGCACGCTTGAGATCGACCGCATTCTTAATCGCCTCGGATTCATTTTGGTTCCGGGCGGGGAAGAGAGTTACCTGGTCCACATCCCAAGCTGGCGGCTGGACATTGAGCGCGAGATCGACGTCATTGAAGAGCTGGCGCGGCTGCACGGCTATGACAAGTTTCCGAACACGCTGCCCGCCTACAGCGGCGAGGTTCGGGAGCTGCCGGATGCGCTGAAAGATGCGCGGCTACGCTCAACGCTCCTGGCGCTTGGTTACAACGAGACTATTTCGTTGAGTTTTATTTCTAAAGAGGATGCGCGGCGCTTTTCGACTGCTGCCGAACTTGATCTGGCGAACCCGCTGAGCGACGAAGCTTCGGTGATGCGCACCTCGATGGTTCCGGGGATGCTTAACATGCTGGCTTACAACCTGAATCGCGGCAGCGAGAATGTTCGCCTGTTCGAATCGGGGAAGGTATTTGAGGCGCCGGACGCAGGTTTGATGCCGCTGGAGATGAAACGTATCTCGATGGGTGCAACAGGGAGCGTCGATGCGGACGTTGTGCGCGGACTGGCTCCGGGAGCGGCGGGGCGTCCGTTCTCGTTTTTCGACATGAAGGGCGACGTCGAAAGCCTGCTTGCTCCTTTCAGCCATTGGACGCTCTACTACGATGCGCAGCCTGACAAAGACCAGCCTGACAAAAAGAAGAGGGCTGACTACTATTATCCCGGACGATCGGCCCGCGCCGTGCTGGATGGCGTGACCGTGGCCCAGTTTGGCCAGATTGATCCGGACGCGGTCGCGCGCAAACTGCGGCAGGATGTTTTTGTTGGCGAGATCTATCTCGACCGGCTCTATCAGCACGATCTGCGGCAGGTGCGTTATGAAGCGCTGCCGCGCTTCCCTGCCGTTGAGCGCGACTTCTCCTTTGTGTTTGATGACGGCGTGGAGTTCGAGAAAATTCGCCAGAGCGTTATGGGATTGAGTATCGCCGAACTGCGCAGCTTTGTGCCGGTGGAGATTTTCCGCGGCGATCAGGTCGATGCGGGCAAGTACTCGATTCTGATGCGCGCGACGTTGCAGTCGAGTGAGCGGACGCTTCGCGACGACGAAGTAACTGGCTGGTCGACTCAAATCGTCAGGAAATTGAACGAATTGGGTGGATCGCAGAGGATCAGCTGAGAGGGTGGTCTTCCGCAGCTTCGCCCACCGGACAGCCGAGGGCGGCTGTCCCTACGCGAGCACTCACCGGTTGGCCATGGTTCGGATCGTTCCGAACCCCAGCAGTCGTTCATCGGCGGTGACCAGCGTCAGGTCTAAGACTTCGGCAGTGGCGGCTAGAATGCGGTCGGCGGGGTCTTGATGCATCTGTAATTGCCGCGCTACCAGAGCGATCTCATGGGTGAGTGGGGCTTCGCGGGTTCCGGCGGTCGCTTGCGCGAGCCAGGTCGCCAGGTCTTCCTTGATGCGAATTCTGCCTTTGTAGTTCAGCGTCAGAGCTTCCCACGTGCTCATCGGCGAAAGCCATAGTTCATTTTCCCTGTCCTGGAGATGATGCAAGACGCGCCGGCCCAGCCGCCGCGGATCCTGGAAATTCCAGAGCCAGATGTGAGTATCAAGCAGCAGTCTCAATCGCGAAGAACCTCCCACTCGTCCTCGTCGTTCGCCGGAGACACGATGTCGCCGAGAATTTCGAATGTGCCCTTCATTGATCCAATCCAGGCCTTGCGATCTTCTACCGCCGTCGGTGGGACGACTTCTGCCACGGGCTTGCCAAAGCGCGTGATTCGAATCGGTTTTTTCGTGGCGCGAACCTGTTCCAGCAAGGCGAGGCACTTGGCTTTGAATTCGGAGATGGCGATTTCCTGCATTGCGGCTCCTCTATGGTCATTCTAGCACACTATGGTCATTCTAGTTGACTACTATGAAGTTCTGGCACCCTGGAATTTCGACCCGGTGGACTGCTTGCTGAATCGTGGCGCAAGCAAAAGACGTACCTCAGGCGCTAAAGCGCGCATACATTTTCGATGACTTAACGGCACGAGTAAACTCGTGCCCTTCCCATCCAAGTAAACTCGTGCCCCTTCCCATCCGTTGAGAAGTGAAAGTTTTCCAGCTTTCTCCTTCTCCTCTAAAATATTTGTCTCGCTCATCCGTCTACATGCATAGATGGATGCGGCGCTGAGAAAACAGTGGATGATGGCGGAGCAGGACGAGCAAATCTCAGAGGCGATTGATCGCGAGCGGCCTCGGCTCCGCAACTTCATACGCAGACGTGTCGCCGACCCGAGCGACGCGGAAGACATCCTGCAGGAGGTCTTCTACGAGTTCGTGGAGACGTACCGCCTGATGAAGCCCATCGAACAGGCGGGCGCCTGGCTGTTCCGCGTGGCGCGCAATCGGATCATCGACCTGTTCCGAAAAAGAAAGCCGGAAGAGTCGACGAACGAGCCGGTGATCGCGGGCGATGGCGAGTCTTTTACTTTGGAAGATTTGCTGCCCTCGCCGGAGGCTGGACCGGAAGCGGCCTATGCCCGAACGGTGCTGGCGGAGGAACTTGAGGATGCAGTCGAGGAACTCCCGGAGGAGCAGCGCGAAGTATTTACTGCGCATGAGATTGAGGGGCGCAGCTTCAAGGAAATCGCGGCTGAAACGGGCGTGAGCGTGAATACGCTGCTTTCACGCAAGCACTATGCCGTGCTTCATCTGCGCGAGCGGCTGCAGGACGTTTACGACGAATTTACGAAGGCTGGAGGACAAGAGAAATGAGAGCGAAACGGATTTTTAAAATGGTAGTGGCATTCGTGTTCTTTGCGCCGCTGCTTGTTGCGGTGCTGGGCTATGTCGTGATGAGCCTGTGGAACTGGCTGACGCCGGCTCTGTTCGGCTGGCATACAATCACGTTCTGGCAGGCGGTAGGCATCCTTCTATTGAGCAAGATCCTGTTTGGCGGATTTCGTGGCGGATCGGGCAGGCGCGTGCACTGGAGGGGCCGCATGAGGGAACGATGGGAGCACATGACTCCCGAAGAGCGCGAAAAGTTCCGTCAGGGGATGCAGGGACGGTGCGGTCCTTTTGGAGCGGCCGCGGTTGGAGCGCCTGCGGCGGAGCCCAAGGCTCGAGCTGGCACGGAGGAATCCAACTGCTAACACCTACAGCGGCGGCTGTCCGGCCCGTCGGCGCTACAGTGGGACGCTGTCGTCATTTTTTTGCGTTGACTTTCGCGTTTTATTCTCCTACAAATAGTTCGCGGCACAGATTCTGCCGGAGCGGCAGTTTCAGGAGATTGGAATTATGTTGACGGTTGCAGTCAAGGATTTTGGTGACGGAGTGGTTTTGCACTGCCAGGGCAGAATTGTTAAGGGCGATGAGACGGCCCTTTTGTGTGCGGCGATTCGGCTAGAGCGGCGCGACGTGTCCGTCGATCTGGCGGAGGTTGATGCCATCGATGCGGCCGGAATCGGCTCTCTGCTTTCGTTACAAGCTGCCGGTATTTATCTTAAGCTGCTAAATCCAAGCGCGCAGGTACGCGAAGTATTGAGAGTCACTGAACTGGACTCCGTTTTCGAGATCTGCGGGTTTCCGACGGAGGATCTGCGGGAACGGGTTGCAGCGGCTTGATTTGAGCGCTATGGCATTACAACGATAATCCGGGATAGCTGCGGGCACGCGGGCGGGGCGCCCGCGCCACACACATCTGTTACTGCCGACACTTCCCTTCCTTGCTGGTTTCGCCAACAATAGATGCTGGCCGCGATGGAAGCTTCTTTGAAACCGGGGAAACCGGGCGGGATCAGCATGGCCAGGGCCATCGAGCGCTACTTTAACGTAGCGCTGTATATGCTTGTGGTCTGTGGCTTCGGCGCTCTGGCTTCGACGGGAGGACTTGATCTGCCGTCGCTGGTGGTGGTGGGACTGGCGCTTGCGCTCCGCGGATACCAACTTCTGACGGGGCTCGAGTTTGTTATCTCGGAACGCTGGGCCAACTTCCTGACGCTGATTTATGTGGTCGTCGCCCTAGCCGACTATTTTTTTCTTTCGCGCAGCTTTCTCGGGACCACGGTTCACCTTGCACTCTTCTTAATCGTCATCCGGCTCTTCTCGCTGCGGCGAACGCGCGATCATTACATGCTGGCCGTACTTTCTTTTGGGATGGTGCTGGCGGCTGCGGTGCTGACGGTGGGCGGCGTGTTTCTGTTCGCTTTTGCGGCTTTTCTGCTGGTTGGGGTCGTCACGTTTGTTCTGATGGAAATGCGGCATTCGGTCGGAGCCGAGCGAATGGCGCAGGATCCACGGGTCGCCGCTCCCGCCCAGCGTATGGCCTACGGACTAATGGCGATCGCTCCAGCGCTGATGCTGACGATTCTGGCCGGGAGTTTCCTGATCTTCTTCCTTCTTCCCCGCATTTCGACAGGGTACTTGAGCGTTTATACGCCGACGAGCGATGTTTCCACGGGCTTTACGGATCATGTTGAACTGGGGCGCATCGGACAGATTCAGCAGTCCCGCACGGTGGTGATGCACATCGAGGTTCAGGACGACACGCAGGGCGCTTACGACTTGAAATGGCGCGGCATTGCTCTGAGCGATTTTGACGGCAAAGTGTGGACAAGTTCCTATCGTCAGATCCGGTTGCGGCCAGCGGGAGATGGGAGTTACCAACTGGCGGCGCAAAGGGAACCGCAAAGCGGAGCAACGGGCGCGGGCCGAGTGATTCATTATCGCGTCCTCATGGAGCCAGTGGGGACGAACGTTTTCTTTCTGGCGGAAAGGCCGCAGAGTCTGACGGGTAATTCCAGGCTGGTCACTATGGATGCCGGGGGATCTGTCTACGACCTCGACACCGACCATCCCATCAAACGGTATGAAGCGGTGTCGCAACTGCCGGTAATCGATAGCGAGGAGCTTCGTCTGGCGGCGAATACGGCGTCCGCGGGCCTGGAAAAGTATCTGGAGCTGCCGCCGCTCGACAGCCGGATTGCGAAGCTGGCGGAGGAAATCACGGCGCAGGCTCCCAGCAACTATGACAAGGCGCTGGCTTTGGAGCAGTATCTCTCTACTCATTTTGGATACACGCTGCAACTACCGCGCACCCCGGTTCACGATCCGCTGGCTAATTTTCTGTTCGAGAGGAAGACCGGTCACTGCGAATATTTTGCCAGCTCGATGGCGGTAATGCTGCGCTCTTTACGCATTCCGTCGCGGATGATAACGGGCTTCCGGGGAGGTGAATTCAACGATCTCACCGGGCAGTATGTGGTGCGGGCCAGCGACGCGCACTCGTGGGTTGAGGCGTATTTTCCGGGAGCGGGCTGGATCAGCTTTGATCCGACGCCGGCGGGAATTGTAGCACCGCGAGGGGCATGGTCGCGGATGCGGCTCTATGAGGACGCGGCCGCAACTTTCTGGCGGGAATGGATCATCAACTACGATGTGAGGCACCAGCGCGCGTTGAGGAAAGACGCGGTGGGCAACGCCCGGCGGCTCATGGAACAAGCTCGCCTGTGGATTCAAGAGCAGCATCGAGCGCTGCTGCGGGAGGCACGGCGAGCGCACCGGCACTTCACGAAATTTCCGGCGCGATGGTTGGGCGTCCTGTTTGCTTGCGTGGCGGCGCCGATCGTGCTGCTAAATTTCTGGCGTTTGGTGGGCGGGCTGCATAATCGCGGATTGCGGGAGCATCCGGAGCGGGCCCCGCGCGAAGCGGCCGCGCTTTGGTATGACCGGATGGTGGGCCGGATGGCCCGGCTGGGATGGCGCAAGTTGCCGTCGCAAACGCCGCTGGATTTCGTCGCCGCCATTCAGGAAGCGGCGCTCCGGAAAAAGGTGGCGCGGTTCACGCGCGCCTACGAATCCGCGCGTTTCGGCGAGTCGGTGGACGACGCCCGAAGCTTGCCGCAGCTTTTCCGGGAGATCACGAGCGCGGATGCGGCGACGTCTGAAGAAACGGCACGTGCCTAGAAGCGGTAGGCTACTCCGGTGCCTACGTAGTAGTTGTGCTGACGGCTGCGGCCGGTGTCGACGTTGAGGGCGGGAGTTCCCGAATAGAAGTCGCGCACTTCGGCCCGCGCTCCAAAGCGGTGCCAGACCCACACATCCAATCCGGCCCCGAACTGGACCACGCCGGTATTGGTGCCGGTGGGCCCCGGGTTCGCTCCGTAGAAATTGAGAACGGGAGCTTCCCGGAAACGGCCATAGCCACCTCCGACGCTAACCCACGGACTGACGGAGTCGCCGGAAAAAATGTTTAAGCGCGCCGATGGGGTGACGAACAGCGCCCCGATATCTTTAGGGATAAGATTCTCCCCGGTGTTGAGGTCCATCCGAAAAAACATCGCTACCGGCAATTCCGCGTACAGTCCGAAAATCGAGCGGGTCTTGAGCAGGCGACCGTAATTGAAAGCGACGCTTGCGGGGTTTCCGAAGTGAATCTTGGGATTGGGATCGCCTGCGGGCGGATTCTGGATCGTCTGTGTGCTGACGAAAGTTCGCCCCCCCGTTATGGAGAGCTGATTGACCGGCGTCGAGCTCATGGTGTCTTGCGCCAGAGCAGTGGAGACGAGAACTAGAACGAGCACAGCCAGAACTGCGAGGCGTTGAGCCGACATCTCTCCTCCGGGAGTATTGAGGATGTTTTTTTGTTTCCATAAGATTAGCACGGGAGGCCCGGATCGGTGGACTCGATAAAGATACCTTTTTGATGCCCGGGAGTTTCGTTAATTGAGCAACGTGGATATGGAGAGGCGGAATGTTAGAATCGTATAGACCTGTTTCCCGCTGATCGCTGATCATTATCAGCATCGTCCCAATGCCAGCAAAGAAAGACACAATCGCGACTGTGGAGCCGTCCGCCCCGACCAAGGTTGGGTTTGTGAGCCTCGGCTGTCCGAAGAACCTCGTCGATAGCGAGGTGATGATGGGCATGCTGGCTCAGGCCGGAGCCGAACTCACGCCCCGTGCAGAGGATGCGGACGTGATTGTGGTCAATACCTGCTCGTTTATCGGCAGCGCGCAGCAGGAATCCATCGATACGATTCTCGAAATGGCGGGGCACAAAGCGGGCGGCAAGGCAAAGAGATTGGTGGTGGCGGGGTGCCTGGTCGAGCGTTTTCACGATGAGATTCGAAAGAACATTCCCGAGGTGGATGCGGTTGTCGGTACGGGCGAGTTGGAGAAAATTCTGGTAGCTGCCGGAATCGCGGAAACGCGGGCGCCGAGTCCGTTCAACATTTTAGGTTCAACCACGTTAAGTTCAAACCCATTGACATCGCGGGCCGAGGGCGATCATCGGCGCGGGCAGGGGCGCTTTGCGCGTGATTCCTGGGATGGCGCCGTCGCCGACCTGCCTAACTATCTCTACGACGACCACACACCCCGCGTGCTGACCACGCCCCGATCTTCGGCTTATATCAAGATTGCCGAAGGCTGCGATCATCCTTGCAGCTTCTGTATTATTCCGCAGCTTCGGGGGCAATTCCGGTCGCGGCGTTTTGAGTCGGTGATTGCCGAAGCGGAACGGTTGGCGCGGTCGGGCGTTCGCGAAATCACGCTGATCGGACAGGACACCACCTGCTACGGCGAGGATCTTGGATTGAAAGATGGTCTCGCGCTTCTGCTGGAAAAGCTTGCCCGCGTTGAAGGCTTGCAGTGGATTCGATTTCTCTACGCTTATCCCAACAAGATTACGGGGCGGCTGCTGGAGACGATTGCTGCACACGAAAATATTTGTTCATATATGGACGTGCCGTTGCAGCACGCCTCCGCTACCGTATTGAAGCGCATGAAACGTGGAGGGGGCGCCGACCTGTTCCTGCGCTCGATCGAGAAAATGCGTCGGGTGATTCCTGGCGTTACTTTGCGGACCTCATTCATTGTGGGATTCCCGGGCGAGACGGAAAAGGAGTTCGAGGAGCTTTGCGGGTTTGTGAAAGAGGCTTCCTTCGACTGGATGGGCGCTTTCGGCTACTCGGACCAGGAGGGCGCGGGCGCTTTCGATCAGGACGAGAAAATTCCTGCGCGGGAGATTGAGAGGCGACGCAAATCGCTGATGTCGATCCAGAAGAAGATTAGCCGGGCGAAAAAGAAGACGCTGATCGGACGCGAATTCGATCTGTTGCTGGAAGGGACTTCGGCCGAAACTGACCTGCTGCTGGAGGGGCGCACGGCGATGCACGCGCCCGAAATTGACGGTAAAGTTTTCGTGAACGATTATCCGGAAGGAAACGAGCCGAAAGAGGGCGAGTTTTACCGCTGCCGGATTACGGCGGCGCACGACTACGACTTAGTGGCGGAAATTGTTTAAGGGCAGACGTGAGATTGCAGAGGTGAAAATCATACAGGGCAAAAGTGTTCTCACCGCTACAATCTGATCTCTGAATTCTGCAATCCTCTTATGCCGCGCAAACGCACAATTAAACTGCGCTGTCCGATCTGCAAGAAGGCGGTGAAGTCTGCCGATGCGGACTTCCCTTTTTGCAGCGACCGCTGCCGTTTGATTGATCTGGGAAAGTGGGCCAGCGGCGGGTATGTGATTGCTTCGCCGGTTACCGATGCCGAGGAAGCAGTCCGGCAGGATAGCCTCGAAGACGAGGGCGGGGAGTGACGACTTCTCCGTCCGAAGTCGGCGGCCGCAGTGCTCCGCTGCCGACTGCACCTCCGTGGGCCACGCTGATCGCGACTTTCTTTGGCGCAGGACGGCTCAAACCTGGTCCCGGTACCTGGGGATCGCTGGCTACGGTTCTTTTGTGGGCGTTGGCGATTTGGCGGATCCCGGTTGCCCGCCAGGTCTGGGCAACGATCATCGCTGCGGTTGTGGTGACCCTGATCGGTATTCCCGCCGCTACACTGGTTGCGCGCGGCTCTGGCTCAAAAGACCCGCAGTCTGTCGTGATCGATGAAGTGGCGGGGCAACTGGTTGCGCTGATCGCGGTGCCGCTGGCTTGGAAAACTTTTCTTGCGGGCTTTATACTCTTTCGTGTCTTCGATATTTGGAAGCCGTTTCCGATCCGGCGACTGGAGCGTCTGCCCGAGGGCACCGGCATTGTCGTGGACGATCTGGGAGCTGGGCTTTATGCGCTCGCAGTGATGCATCTTCTGTTGTACTTTGGACTTCTAACGAAATAGCACCCGCCGGGAACGAACTCATGAGCATCTCCGACCGTCTGCTGGGAAAGAAGAACGTCAATGGCAAACCGCACATTGAAGCGGTGGCGCCGAGTTCCGCTTTGCCCGGAGGCGAGGTTCGCATCATTGGGAAAGGCCTGCGGCCGCATGAGTTGCGGCGTCCGAGTGTGCGCTTTGGCGAGATTGAAGCCTCGGTGTTGATCAGTTCCGACGATTTCGTGGTGGCCCGGGTACCCGAGGGAGCAACCTCGGGGCCGGTGATCCTGAGCACCAACGGGGCCGGCAGCGACGGACACGTGAGCAATGCGCATCCCATCAAGGTTGCGGCTCTGGTTGCCGAGAATCTTCATCCGGTTACCAATCCGGCGCTTGACCGCGACGGCAATATTTATGTGACTTTCTCCGGACAGCGCGGACAAAAGGTTCCGGTCTCGATTTTCAAGATCGATACGAACTATGTCGTGACGCCGTTTCTCAGCGACATGATGAATGCCACCTCGATCGCCTTCGATCGCGAAGGCCAGATGTACGTTTCTTCGCGGCATGACGAGGCGGTGTATAAGGTGGCGCCGAACGGCACCATGTCCACCTATGCCGAAGGCATGGGGGTCGCGACCGGAATTGCCTTTGACGCCGAGGAAAACCTTTATGTCGGCGACCGCAGCGGAACCATTTTCAAGATCGCCCGCGACCGGCAGATTTTTGTGTTTGCGACGCTGGAGCCAAGCGCCTCCGCCTATCACATCGCGTTCGGTCCCAGCGGCGATATGTTCGTGACCGGCCCCAGCACATCCAGCTTCGACTGCATTTACAAAGTCGATCCGCACGGAACTGTATCCGTGTTTTATCGCGGACTAGGGCGTCCGCAGGGCCTGGCGCTTGATGTCGATGGCAATATCTATGTCGCTGCCTCGCTCGCCGGCAAACGCGGCATTGTAAAGATCACGTCCCAGGGCAAGGCCAACCTCGAAGTCTCCGGCCAAGGTTTGGTCGGATTGGCGTTCGCTCCGGGAAAGTCGGCTATCCTCGCCACGAGTGTGCCTGGGCAACCGCCCAATGGCGCGGTCCATCACATTGCCTGGAATATTCAGGGACGCCCGCTGCTGCCGGAGTAATGGTAGGTCTTAGGGAGACTCGGATTAAGTACCGTCGAAAACCTTGAACCACAGGGTACACGGGGGTGCACGGAGGCACCAGCGACTTAATCAGAGTTTCCTTAGGTCTTAGGAAAACCTGTACGGCCCTTTGCGTGCGATTTTCCTAAGACCTTAAGACCTGTCACCTGCAACCAAAAAGAGACGCGGCAAGCGGCGTCTCTACGATTAATCGTTGCCAGTCTTTAGTCGTTGCAGTTCTTTAGTCGTTGCAGTTCTTTAATCGTTGCAGTTCTTTAATCGTTGCCAATCTCTGCCGCTGACACGTACGCGTAAGGAAATAGCGATTCTTCGTGCTGTTTCAGTTCGTCGATCCAGGCCTGAATTCCCTGTTTGGCAGTCGGCGACAAAGGGTGGAACTCAAATCCAGTCTTGGCATCGCTGCTGTGGCGGACTGTCGCCAGGGTTTCGACGGGGCCGTCCGGCAGCGACAATGAGATGACAACGGTTTCGCCCACCCGCAGCGCGCCGCAGACCAGCGCCGATATTCCTCGCGTGCCGATGTCGAGGCTCACAGCGCGAGTCAGAAAGGGTCCGAAGCGCGAGAATCGCTGCACAGTGACGGGGATACTGGATACATAGCGTGGCTCCCGCCGGCGAACGTTGAAGACGCGGGAACGGGTCAGCGTGCCCCGGCTGTCCACATACATAGACTCTCCTTAGGGATTAGAACCGCGATTCGAACTGCGATTCGAAACCTCGATCAAAACAACCTCTCGGGATCGCGATCACGATCATTACGACGGCAAGGCTCCGCCCCAACCCCAGCCCGCCTGCAGGCTGGCGCGAATCGTTCCCATCAACTCCTCGTTGTCGGCAGGCTTCTGGAAGAAGGCGACCGCACCCGATTCGAGGGTGCGCTTTTCATTGCCATCAGGATCGCGAGCCGTGAGAACAATCACCGGGATGACGGAGAGCGCGGGATACTGCTGCAGGGTTTTCAGCACGGCGAATCCGTCGCCGGCCGGCAGGCCGAGATCGAGAATGATCAAGTGAGGCTTTTCCTTCTGCGCCAAAGCGATGGCGGAATAACCGTCGCAAACATTCACGGTGTCGAAGTTATTGGCCCGCAGACGCAGACTCAGGGCTTGTCTGAGATCGGGATCGTCATCCACAACCATAATCTTGGCTCGATTCATGGGCTGCCTTTCGCTGTCAGTTTCCGTGCGCATGTTTGTGTTTCTCCTTTTCAGTGAAGTTATATTCGCTCGATTGTCCTTGCTGAAGTCCGTGCTGAATGATGCCGGTGACGTAGTCGGCAACGCCCCAGACTTGCTGTTCCAGGGTCCTGGGGTCCGCGGGCGGCGGCCCAGGAATCATCTCGGCGGTCACGCGCAGGGTGCCGCTGGCTTTCAACTGAGGCAGCGCGCCGACCTGACCGCGAATGCGGTCCAGCATGATGGGGATTCGCTGCATGTCGGTGGACGCCACCACGAAAAATGTTTCGACGGGACCGCTGCTTCCGGCAGCCGGAAGCACCAGATCCTTGTCCACGTAGATGCAACGGCGCAGGTGTTCCAGACAACGCTGGCAGGTTTCTTTCCAGCTCCCGCGCAACGACTTGGACAAAGGAGTCAGCTCGACGCGCACCAGCGCAATCGACTGCCGCAAACGCCCGTGCAGGGTAATCACTGGGAGCAGAAGCTTGGCCAGGGAATAGAGCGGCAGGGTGAACGAGAACGTGCTGCCGCTGCCAGGTTGGCTGGCCACCCACATCCTCCCGCTGTGGAGAGTGACGATTTCCTTGGCGATGTAGAGTCCGAGACCAAGGCCACTTCGGTTGCCGTCCACCGCGTTGGGGTCCTGGTAGAGACGTTCAAACACCAGAGGAAGCGCCTCTTGAGGGATGCCACGGCCGCTGTCGATGACGGAGAGGTAGACGGCGGTCGGGTCCGTCTCCACCAGCGACGCTTTCACAACCACCGACCCCTGGGGCGGTGTGAACTTGATGCCATTGTCGATGAGGTTGATGAGGACTTCGAGGACGCGATCGGGATCGGCATAAACGATGGGGATCGGCTGATCCAGCGCAGCTTCGAGGCCGACGCGTTTTTCGACGGCGGTGGGACGCATCATCGCGACCGCCTGCTGAATCAGTTCGCCGATATCGATGCAGCGCGGCTCGACATGAAGTTTGCCGCTATCGGCGCGCGTGGCTTCGAGCAGGTCGCGGATCATGGCGTGTAACTGATTCACACTCCTGAGGACAATCCGCAGGTGGTCACCCTGATCGGGCGCGAGGGGACCCGCCAACCCGTCCAAAAGAAGCGTGACGTATTGATGAATGCAGGTCAGCGGTGTCCGCAGTTCGTGCGAGACGTGGGAGAGAAACTGGTTTTTGAATTCAAGTTGCTGTTGACGGGTGATTTCCAGCGCACGCAGCAGCCCTTGCCGTTCCACCGCGTAGCGAAGGGCCCGCTCCAGCTGTTTGCTGGTGATGTCGCCTTTGACCAGGTAGTCCTGAACGCCCTGGTGGACGGCTTTGATGGCCAGCGCCTCATCGTCCTGCCCGGAAAGGATCACCACCGGGACGCCGGGCGCTTTCTGCATGATCCGGCGAAAAGTTTCCGCGCCGTGGCTGTCGGGAAGATTCAAATCAAGCAAGACCAGCGAGGGCGTTTCCGCGTCCAGACAGGCCAGAGCGTCGGAGAGGCGGGGAACACAGTTCACATTGACATCGGACATGCCTTCGACGAGCCGCAAGCGTACAAGGTCTGCGTCTCCCTGGTTATCCTCAACCAACAAGACGTTTGGCGTTCCATTTTCCGTCATTTTTCCTCTCGGAGCAGGCTTGCGGAGCCGAACCAGAATTCTTCAATCGATTGCATCACCAGGAAGTACTCATCCAGATTTCCGGGCTTGCTGACATAGCAGTTGGCGCCTAGTTCGTAGCTGCGCCTGATGTCCAACATCGCACGCGAGGTACTGAACACCACGACCGGGATGGTGCGAAGATCGGCATCGGCTTTGGCCTCCGCCAACACCGCTCGACCGTCTTTCCTGGGCAGATTCAGATCCAGGATTACCAAGTCGGGTCGAACCGCGTTCGCGTACTGGCCGGCGCGATGCAGAAAGGCCAGGGCCTGCTCGCCATCCGGCACATCGATGATGTGGCTCTGATATCCGCCCCCGGTCAACGCCTCTCTGGCAAGAGCGACGTCGGCCGGGTTGTCATCCACGAGAAGGACCTGAGGCAGTTGCTTGATCACCCCGGCTCCCCCCTTCTCAGCGTGACGACTGGCTGACAAAAAACGCGAAAGCGCTGGCGCAGTCATCGTTAAAGCTTGCCCCTGTGCGCTTCCAACTGAGTAACGTTGAAACAATGGCCGATGAAGCAGTGTTTTCGGTGAATGAATGGTCGAAGAACCGGGCAGATTGCCCGGTCTGATGCCGTTTTACGTGCACATCTCATGATCGCTACATGGACATAGCTATCGGCACCGCCCGAACAGGCTTGATACCCTAAAGACATTTCGGCGCTGGTAGAGGGACAGATGAAGACCCGCATCCGGCCATGTCCGTATAGACGTACGTGCGAACATGCGGGAGCGATGGTTAGGGGAACTCGGAGAGCGGTTGAGGGGGCTTCTACTTTTGGTAGATGGTGGGCTGGGGGCCGTGCTCAAGGGTCTCGCGGTCCCAGATCATGCCCTCGCGGGTGAAGCTGGCGAGTTCGAAATCCTGGGTGAGTTCGAGCGCATCGGTAGGGCACGCATCTTCGCACAGCCCGCAGAACATGCATCGGCTCAGGTCGTAGGTAAAGTTGACCAGCTCTTTGCGGCGGGTCTTTTCATTGCGCTCGCTGGTGACCACGATTAGATTCTCCGGGCAAACCAGAGCGCACAGGTCACAGGAAATGCAGAGGGATTCGTCGGTGTCGGGATTGACGTTCAGCCGCGGCGCACCTCGGTAACGCTCGGCTACCTGCGGCCGCTCCAATGGATACTGCTCGGTATAGATTTCCTTGGGATCCTGATAGCGGAAGGTCACGCCGAGTCCCCGGATCAGATCGATCAGGAACACTTTCCGGAAGATGGCGGCGATTCCCATGACCCGACTAGGATACCACTGCCGGATACGGGCCGCGTGTGACTTGAATCACAGGTTAGCATCGAGATGAGGTGGGGTAATGAGGTGCGGTAATGAGGTGCGGGGAAGATGGGGCAGCCGCTAGAATGGACTGGCTAGTTCCAAGAAGCACAGCATCGGGAATTGCCAGGTTGCCGGCGATCCAGTAGTGTCCTGATTTGGCGCAAGTTGCCAGAAGAGTAGCGCCGGCATCCTCGCGGGCTGTCCGGCGGCGCTACAATCGCGGCGCGGGGGATTAGGACATTACCGGCAACGCGTCATTGGTGATGGAAAACTGCCTTTCGACGACAATTTCGCGAACGACCATTCTTCGGACGAACTTCCCTCCGACGAACTGTGGATGCAAGAAGCCCTGCGCTGCGCTCAGCGCGCCCTGGAGGCGGGCGAAGTGCCGGTGGGAGCGGTCGTGGTTCGCGATGGTCGAGTGATTGGACGGGGATGGAATCGGAACCTCGCCGACTGCGATCCAACCGCCCATGCTGAAGTCGTGGCGCTGCGCGAAGCGGGACAGAACGCCGGTAATCACCGGCTCGTCGACTGCGAGCTGTTTGCTACAATTGAGCCGTGCGCGATGTGCGCGGGAGCGGCAATTCATGCCCGCGTCCGCCGCCTGGTGTATGGCGCCGAGGATCCGAAGGCGGGCGCCGTCCATTCGATATTGCAGGTGGTGAATCATCCCGGTCTGAATCATCGGATGGAAGTTCGGGGCGGGGTACTGGCTGGGCGTTCGGCGGAGATGGTGCAGGAGTTTTTCAGGCAGCGGCGTTAGGTGTTCTGTAATTGTGGCTGATCTTCCGGAGAGGTGCGTGAGCGGTTGAAACGATCCGCCTCGAAAGCGGACATACCTTAACGGGTATCGTGGGTTCAAATCCCACCCTCTCCGCCATCTTTAACCAGCCTAAAAAGCCTTGTGGCGGAGGCGAAACCTGGGTCCGACAGAAAAATAAACAAGCAGTTGAAAACCAGGACAAAGTCACTACAACCCCGCTGACCCAGTTCTCACTCATCAATTACATCCCATTGCAGAGTAAAAAAGGGCAAGCTCATGGGAAAGCCGCCCTTTTGTCCACCCCTCAATCAATCACTCACTCTATGCCAGCACATTACAGAATCCTGATTCTAGCGTCTGTTCAAAATTGCTCACCCACGAGTTACCAAAAGGATGCCTGCTATGCGGAGGCAAAACCTGGTAAGCGGTAGAACTACAGAAAAATTAAGGGCGAGCCTCGGGGGGAGCCGCCCTTTAGCCCTACTTCCAAAAAAGAAAAGAAGAATAGGCGTTCGAGTTTTGGTTTTATATACCTGGGTCTAACTCGAATCGCAAGGTACACACTACAGAATCCTAAATTCGGGAGTCTGTTCAAAATTGCACATTCAACGATCGGCTCCAAATGGTAGATTCCAACGTAAACCAACGACGGAGACGGCGAATGACCGGAGACAAGATCAAAATCGCGAAAGTGTACAGAGTGTTTAACCTGGGAGTCTCGTCCGATGAATCAATGGATGAGCCAGATGAAACGCAACTCTATGGTTGGCTGACATCCAAGGGGTATTCCGAAGAGAAAGTAGCGCACATCATTCATCACATTGAGGAACGAGGCGAGATTACCATCACGCTACCTTCACAAGATCCCATGCCCATTTCCACCCAACACGTAATCAGTAACTTATAGACTGCATTGGGAGGTCAAACGTTCAAATCTCACCCTCTCCGCCATTCTTTTTAATGCGTCCGTTCTACGAAGCGGCCTTGAACAATTTCGCAAGACTATCGATGTCTGCAGCGCTTGTGTCGCCGACCACGAAATAGCGAAGGCCGCCTTGACTCCATGTTTCGGTGTTGAAGGGCATCTTCTTCGGCGAATTGGCATTCTCGTCCAGGCTGCTGCCAGGTAATTTCGATGACAGTAATAACGACCGTTCCGGAAATATGAACACGGAAATATGGTGCTTCCGCACATCGTAGATCAGATGCGCGCCCGGGGTTTGATCGAGATAGGCCACACGGCCGCCGAGCAGAGTGAACTGGGAGTTCTGGAGCTCCGGCAAATTGAACGCGAAGGGGATTTTTCCCTGGAACCACGGTTTTACTGTATGCCGATCGGTGGAAATCACATCTACCGGGGATGAACTTGCGAGCGTCGCCACGTGCAGGTCGGCGATCTCGCTGAAGACGTGATCGCGGTACGCTGCTTCACGTCCGGACCCGGTTTGCACATAGGTTAACGTCAGTGCTCCGACCACTAGAATCGCAGCTGCCGCCGCAGCTGCCATCCATCCCAGACGGAAACTGCTCTGCGGTTTGCGCGCCATGCTCTGCTCGATCCGTTTGCGGAAATCGGCGCTGGGAGTGAAGCGCTTTCCAGCAGCTTGAACGGCGCGCTTCATCTGTACGCGCGTCAGGGCGTCCGCCGAGCAAGAGGGGCAGCCGCGGACATGAGCGTCGAAGGTGCGCATCTCCTGCTCGGGAAGCTCACCGTCGAGGTAGGTGTCGAGCTTTCCCTGCCACGCTTCACAAACCATGGGTCGTCCCCTTTTCCATCGCCGCCGGTTTTATTCCTGCTTGCGTCGGTGGCCGCAGGCGATCGCGTAGTGTTCTTCTGGCACGCGACAATCGCGACATGACCGTGCCTATAGGAACCGAAAGCGTTTCCGAGATTTCCTGATAGGACATCTCTTCCACCTCGCATAAAAGCAGGATCTCGCGGAAGTGCACCGGAAGTTCCTCGATCGCGCTCTGCAGCCGGTCGCGGTTCGAGCGCTCAAGCAGCAGCGTCTCCGGCGTGTCATGTTCAACGGCAAGTTCAGCTCCGTCCTCTTCGGAATCGAGCGGCACAGTCATGGAAGCTTTCAGCCCGCTACGAGAGGTTAAGAACGTGTTCCGTAAGATGCGATACATCCACGCCCGGAAATTAGTACCCGGCTGGAAAGACGAGAACCCTTTCAAAGCCTTGGCGTAGGTTTCCTGAACCAGGTCTTGCGCTTCTTCGCGATTCTGCGCGAGCCAGTGAGCGAAGTTGTACAACTGGTCGAAGAGCGGCATGGCCAGTTCTTCGAACGAGTCGAGTTGAAGGTCCGCTCCTGACACGCCCACATAGTAAAACAACGCGACCGTGGATTTATTCCCTTCCTGTCAGGAATTTGTTTCTGGAAGCTAAAAAGCTGGGCGAGTGGAATCGATTTCGCATACGGCTCAGTTGTTTGCGATCTCGCTGGAATAAAAGAGCGCCCACTCCGTTATCGCCAGTGAGACTTATTTTCGCGGAGGCGATTATGAACCGTATGAAAAACAGCAGTTTCGCTAAATTCAGCCCGGCGATCTGGGCACTTCTTGCGACCGTCTTGGCTGTGTCTGGTACCGCATTGGCCAAGGATCGCAAACTCAAAGCATCCGAGCAGCCGGCTAACGTGGTCGCACACGTTTCGTTCGCCGGACTATCGGCCGTCGACATGTCAATTCAGAGAAAAGTCAATGACGAGTACTTCCTCTATGTGCAGCATTCACGAGAACAAGGTATCTCGATTATCGATATCAGCAACCCTGCTCAGCCAAAATCCGTGGGAGTAATCCCGTGGCCGAATCCGGCTGTGTCGAGCCGGATGAACGTGACGGGTGATCTGGCGATCGTTGCAGAAAACGGAATTCTCCCGATGCGCAGCAGCAGTTCCAATGACGACCTCGTGCTTTGGGACTTGTCGAATCCATCGACTCCACGAGTGGTGCAAAAGTTCTCGGGCGTGGTCAAGTGGCTTCAAGACGAGCGGAATTTTATTTATGTCCTTAACGGCGAGGGCTTATGGGTGGTTTCAAAACCAGCGGAACGCCAGCCGGAGCAGGTTGACTACAGCTATGGCGGGTGAAGACCGATTAAAGGCGCGGAGCGGGCTGCGGGGTTGGCATTTCCCCGCAACGACCTCCGCGCAAATTTCTAAGGGGCAGAGCGATGGCAAATCCTTTTGATCTCAAGACTGCAATCATGGCGAGGCACGCGCAGCACGTCGTGCTGATTCACTTTCCGATCGCATTGTTTATTTCGGCAGTGGCGTTCGACCTGATCGCGCAGTGGACGAAGCGCCGCGGATTGGCGGACGCCGCGTACTACAACCTGCTGGCAGCAGCGATTTCAACGGTTCCAGTCCTCGCCACGGGCGCTCTCGCGTGGCAGTTCCAACTCGAGGGACAGAAACTGAAGGGCATCTTATTGCTGCACCTGATTCTCGCCTGGGTCTCGAGTGTGATGATCTGGCTGGTCTGGTGGGTGCATTTTCGGGCGCGACGGCGGTCAGAAGTCTTGCCGAAAGTCTTGCCAAATTATCGCATTGCGCTTGAATTTCTGGGCGTCGGAATCATCGCGTTGACCGGGCACTTGGGTGGCTTTCTAAGCGGCGTAAACGGCCCGAGCTAAATACCCCGACGCAGCTGCGATTTTGTCGGGAATAAAAGCGACCTGTGCAAGTTATCAACTCAGAACGTACAAACCACGGAGGGCAAATGACGGACAAAAAGCAAGATCCCATCGATCAGCAGTTACCCGACCTCAACGACGATGGCGTCGATCGTCGCGGATTTTTGAAGTGCATGGCATGGGCGGGCACAGGCCTGGTGTGGACCATGAGCGGCGGCATTCCCGTGTCCCGGGCCTTCGCCAAGAGCTACGGCAAAGGTGCCGGCAAAGGCGGGGACTTCAGTTTTGTGCAGATCAGCGACAGCCATATCGGGTTTAGCAAGCCGGCCAATCCGGACGTGACCGCGACTCTGCAGACCGCGATCGACAAGATCAATGCCATGCCCCACAAGCCCGATTTCATCATTCATACCGGCGATCTGAGCCAGCTCTCGAAGCCAAGCGAGTTCGATACGCTGGATCAGGTGTTGAAGGGAGCGTCCGCGAAACAGATCTACTTTGTGCCGGGTGAGCATGACATGCTGACGGACAACGGCGAGCAATATCTCCAGCGCTATGGGAAAGGCACGAAGGGCAATGGCTGGTACAGCTTCGATCACAAGGGTGTGCATTTCGCTGGCCTGGTGAATGTCGCCAATCTGAAGGCTGGAGGCATGGGCTCGCTCGGGCACGAACAACTGGAATGGCTTGAGGCCGATCTCAAGGGCCGCTCGGCCAGCACTCCGATTGTGTTGTTTGCCCACATTCCCCTGTGGACCATCTATCCCGACTGGGGTTGGGGAACGGACGACAGCGAACAAGCGTTGTCTTACGCCAAGCGCTTCGGTTCGGTGACTGTGTTGAACGGCCATATTCACCAGATCATGCAGAAGATCGAAGGCAAGGTTTCGTTCCACACCGCGATGTCGACCGCTTTCCCTCAGCCTGCGCCGGGAACAGCTCCTTCAGCCGGTCCGATGAAGGTGCCTGCCGAGCAGTTACAGAGAGTGTTGGGCATCACGGATGTGAACTATCGGGTGAGTGGTCGCAGCCTGGCAATTGTGGATTCGCCGCTCGCGGACTCGGGGGCTTCGGCTTCAGGGAATGGCAGGGGCCTCGGCGTATTTGACGCGCCTCTTGTCTAGCCCCGGGGATCTGCCCAAACAATAAATATCACGCAAGAAATGAAATTCCAGAAAGGAAAACAAAACAATGAGTCGGAAAAATGGATGGATTGCTGGGTTGGCGGTGCCGCCAATGATTGCTCTAGTTTTGCTGTTCGCCGGGTCATCAAGCGTGACGGCTAATGACCAACCTTCAGCGGCCAACGCCGCGGTGAAAATCGATAATTTCGTTTTTGGGCCGCAGACGGTCACAATACCCGTCGGAGCGACAGTCACCTGGACGAATAAAGATGACATTCCTCACACGGCGGTAAGCACGGACGGCGTTTTCAAGTCCAAGGCGATGGATACCGACGATAACTTCTCCTACACATTTACCAAGGCGGGAACGTATTCCTACTACTGCTCGATCCACCCGAAGATGACGGGCAAGGTCGTCGTGCAGTGAGATTCGGTGACATCTGAGACGATACTCATCTGTCGACACACAGAGCAGGACGAAGCCGCATTCGCCAGTTGTACCCTGTCCCTGATAAAACTGATGGCGTGGCTGCAGCCTTTACGCCGACAACGTGATCGACTCCCCGAAGGCCGATTTTCCCGACACTGACTCTCCGCATCAGGATCACGCGTTCGCGCCTAAGCCCAACCTGGCGCGTCAACTGGGGCTGTTCGATGCCACCATGCTCGTGATGGGCGGCATTGTCGGCTCCGGCATATTCATAAATCCCTACGTGGTGGCACAGCAGGTACATACACCGGCGTTGATCCTGGGCACCTGGATTGTCGGCGGGATGGTTGGCGTGGGCGGCGCTTTTATATGGGCTGAATTGGCGGCCACGCTGCCCGCAGTGGGCGGTCAGTATGCATACCTGCGCGAGGCGTATCATCCAGCAGTCGCATTTCTGTATGGATGGGTTTTGCTACTCGTCATACAGACCGGAGGCATGGCGGCTGTATCGATCACCTTCGCACGCTATTTTGTCGAGCTAACCGGGGTGCACGCTCCGGACTGGGCGGTCGCGACAGCGGCACTCTCCGGCTTGACGCTCATCAACTGCCTGGGCGTGAAAACCGGCGGACGTACGCAGAGCGCGCTCATGGTGATGAAAATCGCCGCCATCTCCGCCCTGGTGATCGCCGGACTCGCCTTGACCAGCAGACATGTGACCGTAACGAACGCGGCTGAGCGGCATTGGTCGCTGACCTCGTTTGGCGCAGCTATGGTGCCCGTGCTTTTCGCCTACGGAGGATGGCAGACGGCGAACTTCGTGGCGGCGGAAGTGAGAGAGCCGAAGAAAAACCTGCCCCGGGGATTGCTGCTCGGAGTGGCCGGCGTAATCGTGCTGTATCTCGGCGTGAATTGGGTATGCCTGCGCTCGCTCGGGCCGCAGGCGCTTGCTGCAACAACCACTCCCGCCACCGCGGTGATGCGGATGGCATTGGGCCAGAGGGGTGCGACGTTCATTGCGGCGGCTATTGCCATCTCGACTCTGGGGTTTCTTAGCCAGTCGATCCTGACCGCGCCTCGTGTGTACTTTGCCATGGCCGAGGACGGCCTGTTCTTCCGCGCGATCGCGTGGCTCGATCCACGCACCCGCGTGCCGGTAGTCGCCATCGTCTTGCAAAGCGTGTGGACTATGGTAATCGCACTCTCCGGCCGCTATGAGCAGATTTTGAATTACGTTATTTCGATGGATTTTCTATTTTTCGGGCTGACGGCGACAACAATCTTCGTCTTCCGCCGGAGGGCGGCACGCGGCGAGATGAATACCAGCGGCGGGTATCGCATGCCGGGACACCCGGTGACTACGGCGATGTTCGTCGCGATATGCTGGTGGGTCGTCGGGAATACGATCTACCGCTATCCTCAGAACAGCCTGACCGGTTTCGTGCTGCTGCTGGCAGGCATTCCCGTGTACTGGTTCTGGAGCCGGCGAGCGGCGGCGCGCTCTGCCGATTCGTAGTCGAATACTTCTGCCGCGATGACTGCACGCAATTACCGCAGAAGAGGAGTGCAAGACATGAATGGTTTGCAGCCGGACGCATTCTCGCGCTATCTGGCATGGGCCAAGCTGGATTCGAATGCGCGCTTTAGCCTGGCGTCCAGCGGCGTTCTAGATTACCGGCTGGCTGGGCTGCCAGTGCGCATCGAGGACCTGGAAATCGGCGGGACCGGGCCGTACGGGTATCAACCGCTGATGGAGCGGTTAGCGGCGAGGGCGCGCGTGCCTAAGGAATGCGTCGTCTACACGCTGGGCACATCGATGGCAAACTTCGTGGCGCTGACGGCGCTCGTACATCGCGGAGACGAGGTATTGGTTGAGCGTCCCACATACGATCCTCTGCTGACAATTCTCGATCACATCGGGGCCAAGGTATCTCGCTTCGAACGTCTCGCGGAAAAAGGATTCCGGCTGGGGCTGGGGGAACTCGAGCACAAACTGACGCCGCAAACGCGGCTTGTGGTGCTCTGCAATCTGCACAACCCAAGCAGCGCGCTCATCGACGATGACACGATGCGGCAGGCCGGTGAGATGGCGGCGAAGGTTGGAGCGCGCGTTCTGGTGGATGAGGTTTACCTCGAAACGCTTTTCGACCAGCCCTGGAGTTCCGCGTTTCATCTTGGATCGAATTTTGTGGTTAGCAGCAGTCTGACCAAGGCCTATGGTCTGAGTGGCATTCGCTGTGGATGGATATTAGCGCAGCCAGAGCTTGCGCAGCGCATGTGGCAGGTGATCGATTTCACTTACGGAAGCCCGGTGCATCCGGCTGAACTTCTTGCAGTAGTTGCGCTCGACAACCTCGACCGTGTGAGGAATCGCGCCCGCGCCCTGCTGGAAACGAATCGTCGGCTGCTGAACGAATTGCTGGCGCGACATCCGCAGCTCGATTGTGAGCCCAGCCGTTTCGGAACCACGGTGTTTCCACGACTCAAGTCGGGCCCTGCGGACGAATTTGTGCGGATGCTGCGCGAGCGGTTCGAGACCAGCGTGGTGCCGGGAGAATTCTTCGAGCAACCGCAGCATTTCCGTATTGGGTTTGGGGGAAACACGGAGGTAGTGCGCGGCGGACTGGAACGGCTGAGCGCCGCACTGCAAGCGTTCCGACCGGTGTCCAGCTAGACAGAATCAGCTATCTTTAGTGAGCAGACCCGAAGTGAGCAGACCCGAACTAAGCGGAACAGAACTAAGCAGACCAGAGCGGAGACATTAACTCGCCACTTGGCCCTCATCCCGAAACGCAAAGGCATAGTCGCGGGCAAACTGATCGAAGGCGATCGGTTTGCGTCGCGTGAGGCGTTCGACGTCGTCCGTCAATAGACTCGCATTTCCCTCGCGATAGAAACGCTGCAGATCGACCATAGCATCGGCCGACCACTGCGAGGCGCCGGTGGACAGGATGCCTTTTTTGAAGTCAGCCGGCGATAGGTCCACGTAGGCGATCTTGCGTCCCGCAACTCCCGAGATTTTTTCTGCAACTTGCTGGTTGGTAAGAGATTCTCCTCCGGTCAAGGCGTAAGACTTGCCCTCGTGTCCGGTCGCGGCGAGGACAATCACCGCAACCGCGGCAAGGTCCCGGATATCGATCATGCTGACCGCGCCTTTTCCCTGGCATCCGTAGAACGCATTCTGGGCCTTGATCGAGCCCGCGCTGTAGTTAACCAGATTCTGCATAAAGCCGTTGGGACGAAGAAATGTGTAGGGTAAACCCGAGGCTTCAATGTTCTCTTCCGAATCGCGATGGCCGCTCGGAAATGTTGAGCCCCTTCCACCTAGAGCGGAAAGTTTAACGATGTGCTTCCGCCCCGCGGCGCGGGCCTCTTTGACGAAATTCGCTTCCAAGGCGGGGAGATCTTTGACCGGCGGTCCGACCAGAAAAATCTTCTCCACGCCATGCAATGCTGCACGAATCGTCTCCGGTTTGGTGTAATCCATGATCACGCCTTCCAATCCCGCCGGAGCTTGGGCTGCTACGGCGGGTGATTGAAAGGTGGCGCGTATCTCCAGTCCCACCGCCAACGCTTGCTTTACTACCTCACGGCCAACGTTCCCGCTTGCTCCAGTAATCAGAATCATGGCAATCTCCTTTGGCAATGCATCGTATATGTAGGGTGATGCTCCGGTTTGGCTGATCGTTGCAAAAGAAAAGACAGGATCAACAAAAACATGATCAGCGACCCGCTGGGTTTCTAGTACTTCAGATATCCAATCCCCACTCGCATGTGGTGCAGCAAACTATTGGGAGTAACGATCGCGATGGTCAGTCCCAGCATGGCGTGGACGATCCCCAGGAAATAGATGCTGCGGTAACGGCGGAACATCTCGCAGAAAAACAGGGCGCCAATCAGCGTAGCGGTAGTGAGCACGGGACTGGGCAGGTGGGCGATGGCAAAAAGAGTGGACGCTATCCAAACCGCAGCCGAGCTGCCGTACAGCTCTTCAAAGCGATTGAAGAAAAACGACTGCAATATAAATTCCTGCATCAGCGCCCAGATCACGTATCCCCAGACCGTCTGCAAGGCCGGCCAAGTCTCATTGGCGGGAATCTGCCCGCCCACCGATTTCACCAGCGCCACCATGAGGACTACGGCTGCGAAGCTGATCCCCAACACTACGCTGGCGCCAAATGTTTTCGGTAATCGGAGGCCTAGACGTTCGAGCGATGGCCGGTCCATAAGCACCAGCAACAGAATTGCGATCATGGTGATGACAGCCCAGGTGTTGCGCGTGTTTCGAGTCGGGGCCCAAAGCACAATCTCCAGAAACAGAAAAACGATAATTACCTGGGCCCATACGAAATAGCGCCGGTAAGGTTGGGGAAGCGCAAAGCCCCAATACTTGCGGGCGGTCGAAACCGCGAAGGATCCCGAGGGAACAGAATTCGAGTCAGCGGCCATTTTGCGTATCTCTATATTTGCATGCGCGCGATTGGACGGCCGAGACGCCCGTCGCTCCACCGCTTTTGAGTAACGCTAAAACCAAAACGACCAGATGGCATCCACGCTGGCGTGGGTGATCGCCGAGGCCGGAACGCGGCGCCGCTCGCGCCATGCCCGGCCGTAGAAAATCCCCGCAACGCTGGCCAGCAGAACATAGCGCCAGTTGAAATGAGCCGACCGTTTGTTGAAGTGGGAGAGGCCGAACAGAACCGCCGTAATCGCGAGAGCCGCTCGCCGTCCCACGCGGCGTTCCAGCAGATTTTGCACCCACGCGCGAAAATAAAGTTCTTCGGGAACAGCGATAAAAATGAAAATATAGATCCAGGTCGGAATCATCGTCGAAATGAACGACAGCCGCAGTGCGTGGCTATGCGGATGGAGAAATCCCAGCGCGATCCCGAGGGCCAACACCAATGGCGCAAAGAAAGCCAGTTCTCGAAGCCCGGTTTTCCAGTCGGTCCAATGGAAGTGAAAGTCAAAACCGGTGCCGCTGAGCTGACGGATGGCCAAAAATCCATAGAGCGCAGCGTCAACCAGAAGCAATTTTCCCCACCCCGCAAGCCCGTCCGGCCAGGCTCGCTCAAACCAGCGCAAATCGACGGCGAGTCCAAGGGTGAGAAGAACAATCGCGTCCCGCCAATTGCCGCGTTGTTGGGGATCGGCGATGGCGGCCTGCGCAAGCAGCCACGCGATGGCCACCGGCAGCAGCGCGTAGAGCGCACACCACTCCCATGAAAACATCCGATAGAAATAAGAAATCAGAACGTAAGGTAGAGCGCAGAGTACCGGTAAAGCGGTTCGCACGGTTGACGGCCAGCGGGCGCAGGCCTGCGCCACTCGCTCCCCAGCAAATCCAAACAGAGCAGCCGGTACAAGCTCCAGTGCCAGCACCGTGATGGCTGCCGGCGTTGCATTCTGCATGCGCTTATCTTAAGTCATGAGTCATGGCCGAAGCGCGGTAGTCTCTTGAAGGCGCACTATTCCAGAGGGCCGTGCGGCGTTCGGGTGGGACGACTCTCCGCATTTGCAATCTTAGTTGCCGCCCGTTCCGCAGCTGCAAACGCCACTGCCGCTTCCCAACTGCTGCATATAGCTGCACAAGCCCGACAGGTAAGCCGCCTTGGCATTGGTCAATGCGCTTCTCGCAAAGGTCGATTCGGTAACCTGATACGCGCCATTGCCGGCGTTTTGAACATTGGTGCCCCAGGCGTTGATTTGGCCAAGCGGAGCCAGCGATGCGGCGTTGCACGTTGGATTCGCCGTGGGATCGGATGAAATGACCTCGATGGTCCCTGCTGCCGGCGCTTGTCCGGTCAGCGGGTTCGCGGTGAGATCGTTGAGCAGGGAGAGAGACCGCACCCCGTCGGTCGAGATTGAACAGCCACAGCACTCGTTCAATTCCTGGTTCTGGTCGAATACGTAGACCATGGCGCATAAGGTCCCGGTGGTAAGTCCCGGGTTCACCAGTTGAACGGTGCTGTCAATACCCGATGCTTGCGCATTGGCAAGATTAAAGTACTGCACCATAAGAAGCGGCATTACGGTGATATTCACCGACGCAGTAAGCCCATCGTTCTGGGCCATGACTGTCGTCGATCCGATGTTCTGGGCAATGACTGCGCCGCCACTGCTCACTGAGACAATCGTGGGCTGCACCGAACTCCAGACGGCGGTTGAGGTCACATCTTCGGTGGATCCATCGCTAAAGGTTGCGATGGCCTGGAGCTGGCGGCTGGCGCCGAGCGACATGGACAGCGGCGAGGGAACGATATTCAAAACGGCCGGTGCAACTACGTTGACCGTGGCCGACCCGGTAATCCCATTCACTTGCGCCTGAATCGTGGGCGAGCCAACCTGCACGGCCGTCACCAATCCGCCGCTGCTTACGCTGGCAAGGCTGGACTGGGTGGAACTCCACGCCGCGATTGTGGTTACGTTTTCAGTTGCTCCACCGTTCAAGGTCGCGATGGCCTGGAATTGGCTGCTGGTTCCCGGAACCATATCGAGCGTTGCGGGAACGATGTTCACAGCGGTGACGGTCGCGACGGTGACGCTGGCCGACGCGGTGAAGCCACTGGTGTGCGCGATGACGGCGGTCGAGCCGAGCTTCAGCGCCGTCAATACCCCGTTTGCCGGGTTCACGTTCGCAACGCCCGACACTTGATAAGTCCATGTGCTGTTGCGGGTCACGTCCTGGGTTGATCCATCGCTGAAGGTTGCGATCACCTGCAGTTGGAGGCTGCCCCCCACAGCGAGCGTCAGTGCCGGCGGGTTGATGCTCAAGCCGGACATCACAGCTGGATTCACCGTCAGGTTCGCGCTTCCGGTCACCGAACCGGCGGTCGCACTGATGGTGACTGCGCCTCCGGCCCACCCGGAGGCCTGTCCGTCGGTTGTGATCGACGCCACATCCCAATCAGATGAGATCCAGGTCACCGATGAAGTTACGTCCTGGGTGCTGCCATCGGTATAGGTTCCCATGGCATCGAAAGCGATCGAACCACCCGTCGAAATCGTTGCTGTTGCGGGCGTGACCGCGATAAGAGCCAGCGCTGGAGGGCCGACGACGACTGTCGTGGATCCGCAGATCGAACCGGTGCATGCGGTTACCGTTGCCGTGCCCGCACCCCCCAAAGCATAGGCTTGACCTGAATCGGTAACATCGTTCGTCGTGACGAAGGACGTGGTATCCGAGGAACTCCAGGTCGCCGAAGCAAGCTGTTGCGTGGTGCCATCGCTGAAGGTGCCGGTAGCGATCATCTGCTGTGCATCATCGAGAGGAATCGTCGGATTGCTCGGATTGAGCGCGATGGAGACGAGGTTCGGCGGAATCAGCGTGCCTGGTTCGTACAGCTCAGAACTGCTTAGATAAGTTTTGGAGCCCTGGCCTCCGGCAATTAATACCATTCCACTCGGCAGCAGCGTGGCCGTGTGGTTGTAGCGCGCCGTGTTCAAGCTGCCGGTGTATGCGAAGGTGGCCGCAGTCGGGTCGTACAACTCGGCGCTACTTTGGGGATTGCTGGTGTCAAAGCCTCCGGCGATCAGGACAGTCCCGTTATTCAGCAGCGTAGCCGTGTGTTCGAAACGAGCGGTATTCAGGCTGCCGGTGTAGAAAAAGAGACCGGCATTTGGGTCATACAACTCGGCGCTGGCTAACAGGCCGCCGCTGCCAAAGCCACCAGCCAGCAGAACCATTCCGTTGTTCAACAGCGTCGCGGTGTGATCGTAGCGTCCGGCATTGAGAGTGCCGGTGAGAATAAATGCGTCGGCCACGGGATCGTAGAGCTCGGCACTGGTCTGGGCGCTGCTTGGGTTGCCGCCCGCCAGCAGCACTAATCCGTTATTCAGGGTCGTCGCCGTGTGAGAGGCGCGTGCCACGTTCAGGGTGCTGGCATCGGTAGTGAATGTCGCTGCCGCCGGATTGTAGATTTCGGCGCTGGCCAGGGCGGAATTGCTGGAATCGACGCCGCCGGCGATCAGCACCATTCCGGTGCTTAACAGAGTTGCCGTGTGCATGGCGCGCGCCGTGTTCAGGCTTCCAGTTGGAGAAAATTTTCCGGTCGCGGGATTGTAGAGCTCGGCGCTGGCTACGTTGCCGCTCACGCCGATACCGCCCGCAATCAGCACCATCCCATTCGGCAGCAGCGTAGCGGTGTGCTGGCTGCGCGCCGTGCTCATGCTGCCGGTGGGTGTGAAGGTCCCGGTGGCGGGATTGTAGAGCTCGGCACTGGCCAGGGTGCTGGTGGATCCATAGCCTCCGGCAATTAAAACCAGTCCGTTGTTCAACAGGGTCGCCGTGTGATACTGGCGCGCGTTTTTCGCGCTGCCGGTCGAAACAAAACCAGCGGTGACGGTAAGCGTAGTCGAGCCGCTGATCGTGCCGCTGGTCGCACTCGATGTTGCCGAGATCGTCGTCGTCCCCACACCGACTGTAGTGGCCAAGTTCTGCGATGGAGGGCTGCCGATCGTCGCAACTGCCGGCGACGACGAACTCCATGTCGCCGTGCTTGTCAGATCCTGCGTGGTGCCGTTGTTATAAGTTCCCGTGGCCGTGAACTGCTGCGTGCTTCCAACCGCAATCGAAGGGTTGCCGGGATTCACGGCGATCGACACCAGTACCGGCGCCAACACCGTCAGCATTGTCGAGCCGGTAATGCTGCCTGTCGTTGCGCTGATGGTCGATGTGCCGACTGCTACGCCCGTGGCCAGGCCTGCTGAGGTGATTGTCGCTACTCCGGGAGCGAGTGAACTCCACGTCGTCGTGCTCGTCAGATCCTGCGTGCTTCCGTCGCTGTAAGTTCCGGTGGCGGTGAACGGCTGCGTGTTAACGACGGTAATCGAGGCGTTCGCGGGCGCCACTGCAATCGAAATAAGGACCGGCGGAACTACGGTCACCGTAGTCGATCCTTGGATCGTGCCGGGTATCGTGCCGGAGGCGGCGGTGATTGTTGTGCTGCCCACAACCACGCCGTTCGCGAGACCTGCCGGACTGATCGGCGCAATCGTCGCAGCTGACGAAGTCCACGTAGCCGACTGAGTCAGATCTTGCTTGCTTCCATCGGTGAAGGTCCCGGTCGCTTTGAATTGCTGAATTTCTCCGACCGGTAAAGACGGTGATGCCGGAGTTACCGCAATGCTAACTAATACGGGCGGTCCGACGGTGATCGATGCGCTACTGGTTAGTCCTTGATAAGTAGCAGAAACTTGAGCTGCGCCCTGGCCCGCGGCAGTCACGACGCCTTGCGCATTGACCGTGGCCATGGCTGACTGGGTCGTCTGCCAGGTTACCGACGAACTTAGAGTTTGCTGGCTGCCATCGCTCATGTTAGCGATCGCCTGGAGCTGGCTGGTACTTCCCAAAGGCAAGGATAATGTTGCCGGAACGACATTGAGCGATAGTGCCACAGCGGGGGTGACTGTCAGGCTCGCGTTTCCGGTCACCGATCCCGAAGTTGCACTGATCGTCGCTGTTCCTATTGCTTTGGCGAGCGCCGAACCGGTTGCGCTGACACTGGCAGCAGCCGGCGCGGATGAATTCCACGTCGCCGTTTGTGTCAGATTCTGCGTGCTTCCATCGGTATAAGTCCCAGTCGCAGTGAGTTGCTCGGTTTCACCGATCGGCAAAGACGATGGGCTCGGAGTTACCGCGATACTAACCAGCGCAGGCGGCCCGACAGTGATCGCAGAGCTACCGGTTAGCCCTTGATACGTCGCCGACACTTGCGCGGCGCCTTGGCCCACAGCAGTGACGAGGCCTTGCGCACCGACCGTGGCTACGGTTGATTGGCTGGTCTGCCAGGTCACCGATGAGCTCAAGGTTTGCTGGCTCCCGTCGCTCATGTTGGCGGTCGCTAGGAGTTGGCTGTTGCTTCCCAGCGGCAGTGCTAAGGTTGCCGGTGCCACATTCACCGAGAGTGCGACAGCGGGAGTAACTGTCAGGCTCGCGGTTCCGGTTATTGATCCAGAGGTCGCGCTGGAGGTCGCGCTGATCGTCGTCGTTCCGATTGCTTTGGCGAGGGCCGAACCTGCGGCGCTTACGGTAGCAGTTGCCGGGGGGGATGAAATCCACGTTACCGATTGCGTCAAATTTTGCGTGCTTCCGTCGGTGAATGTACCCGTCGCAGTGAGTTGCTCAGTTTCACCGATTGGCAAAGACGACGGCGTCGGAGTTACTGCGATACTGACCAGCGCTGGCGGTCCGACCGTGACCGATGTATTACCGGATACCCCTTCGTACGTCGCGGACACTTGCGCCGCACCTTTGCCTACAGCTGTCACGAAGCCTTGCGCATTGACCGTGGCCATGGAAGGCTGGCTCGACTGCCACGTTACCGACGGACTTGACGAAGTTAGTGCTTGCTGAGTGCCGTCGCTCATGGTTGCTGTCGCCTGCAGCTGACTGCTCGTGCCCAAGGGCATGGACAATGTTGCCGGTACCACGTTCACTGAAACTGCCGCCGCGGGAGTTACGGTCAGACTTGCGGTTCCAGTTATGGTTCCAGAGGTCGCGCTGATCGTCGCCGTTCCGAGTACTTTGGCAACCGCTGCACCCGCCACGCTTACACTGGCGTTTGCCGGAGCGGAGGAGATCCAGGTTGCCGATTGGGTCAGATTTTGTGTGCTTCCATCGGTAAACGTGCCGGTCGCGGTGAACTGCTCGGTTTCACCGATCGGCAAAGAGACCTGATTTGGAGTTACCGCGATACTCGTTAGAACAGGTGGGCCAACGGTGATCGACGAATTACTGCTTAGCGCTTGATAGGCAGCCGAAACCTGCCCCGCGCCCTTGCCCGTGGCAGTCACAAAGCCTTGAGCATTGACGGTGGCGATGGCCGGCTGCGGCGAACTCCAGGTGACGGTTGTGGTCACATCCTGAGTTGTGCCATCGCTCAATGTGATAATGGCCTGCAACTGACTGCCACTACCCAGGGGCAGCGACAGGCTTGACGGAATGATGTTTACCGAGACTGGCACCGCGGAAATCACGGTCAGGTTCGCCGTTCCAGTTATTGTTCCGGAGGTCGCGCTGATCGTCGCCGCTCCGATCACTTTGGCGACGGCTGCGCCTCCCACGCTTACTGGGGCAGTTGCGGGAGCGGATGAGATCCAGGTTGCCGATTGCGTCAGATTTTGCGTGGTTCCATCGGTGAAGGTGCCGGTCGCGGTGAACTGTTCGGTCTGACCGAGAGGCAGCGAGACCTGGTTTGGAATTACCGCGATACTAACCAACGCGGCTGGTCCAATGGTGATCGATGAGTTGCCGGTTAACCCCTGATAAATAGCCGACACCTGCGCCGTGCCTTTACCCACAGCGGTCACAACACCCTGCGCATTCACCGTGGCTAGAGCTGACTGGCTCGTCTGCCAGGTAACGGAGGAACTTAATGTTTGCTGGCTTCCATCGCTCATGGTTGCGACGGCCTGGAGCGGGCTGCTGCTGCCCAGGGGCAGGGACAATGTCGCCGGAACGACGTTCACCGCCACGGCTACCGCGGGCGTCACTCCGATGCTGGCAGTTCCAGACAGCGCGCCCGAGGATGCGCTGATCGTTACCGATCCAACTGCTTTGGCGACAGCGGCGCCGGTCACGCTTACGGTGGCAGTCGCCGGCACGGACGAAATCCACGTTACCGATTGCGTCAGATCTTGCGTGGTGCCATCGCTGAAAGTGCCGGTCGCAGTGAGCTGCTCGGTTTCGCCGACCGGCAAAGAGACCTGGTTTGGACTCACCGTCAAACTAACCAGAACGGCTGGTCCGACGGTGATCGACGCGGCTCCCGTTAGCCCTTGATACGCCGCTGACACTTGCGTGGTGCCTTTGCCGACAGCGGTCACATAGCCTTGCACATTAACCGTGGCCACGGCCGATTGGCTCGTCTGCCAGGTCACCGATGAATTCAAGGTTTGCTGGGTACCATCGCTCATGGTCGCGATTGCCTGTAATTGGCTGCTGCTCCCCAGAGGCAGGGTGAGGGCTGCCGGAACTACATTCACTGAAACTGCCACTGCAGGCGTGACCGTCAAGTTCGCCGTTCCGGTTACCGATCCCGAAGTCGCGCTGATGGTCGCGGTTCCGGCTACTCTTGCAAGCGCGGCGCCTGCTGTGCTCACACTGGCGATTGATGGCTCCGATGAGATCCACGTCGCCGATTGCGTCAGATTTTGTGTGGTTCCATCGGTGAACGTCCCGGTCGCGGTGAATTGCTCGCTCTGACCAACCGGCAGAGAAACCTGGTTGGGAGTCACCGCGATACTGACCAATGTGGGCTGTCCGACGGTGATCGCCGCGCTGCTGGTTAGCCCTTGATAGACGGCCGACACCTGCGCCGCGCCTTTGCCGACGGCGGTCACGTAGCCTTGCGCATTGACCGTTGCCACCGCCGACTGGCTCGTCTGCCAAGTCACCGACGAGCTAAGAGTTTGCTGCGTCCCATCGCTCATGGTCGCGACCGCCTGCAGCTGACTGCCACCGCCGAGAGGCAGCGATACTGTTGCCGGAGTCACGGTCAAGGCCGCAATCCCCGCAGCCGTCACGGTGAAGCTTGCGGTTCCAGTCACCGATCCCGAGGTCGCGCTGATGGTCGCCGTTCCGACGGCCTGGGCGGATGCCACGCCGGCCGCGCTCACACTGGCGATGGAACCGCTCGAACTCCACGTCGCTGTTTGCGTCAGATTTTGCTTGCTGCCATCGGAAAAATTTCCGGTGGCAGTGAACTGCTCGGTTTCGCCCACCGGCAAAGAGACCTGGTTCGGAGTCACCGCGATGCTCACCAGCGTCGGCGAAGCAGATCCGACCGTGACCGACGTGTTGCCCGTGAGCCCTTGATACGACGCCGATACTTGCGCGACGCCGTCGCCCATGCCCGTCACCTTGCCTTGAGCGTCGATCGTGGCAATGCTTACCTGGTTCGTCTGCCACGTTACAGCGCTCAAAGCTTCCTGCGTCCCGTTACTGAAAATTCCCGTAGCTGAGAGCTGCAGGGTCGCACCCATCGCGATGGTCTGGTTCGAGGGCGTGATGCTGATTTGTGTGAGCGTGGGATCGGAGCCACCGCCACCACCGCCGCCTCCGCCGCCGCAGCTGATGAGCAGAAGGGAGCACGTGAGCACAACGAGAGCGCCGATCCTACGCGCGGCTGGACGAAATCTCATGGTGAATGTTTGGCAACTCGGGGGAGGGACACAACGCGAACTAAGTACTTTGGACTATACCGACTAGATTATTCCATCCTATCTATCCCATTGCCATTATCAATCAGAACTAGCCAATTTGGAGTAGCACATGAGTGGGGGGTCGAACGGGCGTTAAAGCCTGCGATTCTGCGAGGTTGGGAGGGGTTGGAGGGGCGGCTAAACGACGAATTCCAAGCCGCTGATGTAACTGGGAGATTTCTGTCCCCGTTTGACCGTCCAACGCACCTGCATGAGCGAGGGAATCGCAACCGGAGAATCGAATACCTGGAAATTGCAGCACACGAACGTGGAAGCCTGGAGGGGGCTCGAACTCAGAATGCAGACGCCGCCATTGCTCAGATTGTGAAGGCGACAGTCAAATTCCCTGGGCCCCTTGGGCTCGGGACCCGCCGCTGGGCCGGGTCGGAGACTTCGGGCATGCACTTCGAGCACTTGCGGAAATCGCTCATGCTGACGGCGTTCACCATCGGGGAGGTAGCTCACGGTTTGACATCATGCCCGAAGTTACCGTTTTCGTAAACTCCTCAATCGAACTAATGCGCGGGGCTAATCTCAACCGGCGAATTTTCGGTTGTTCGACCTCGGTTGTTCGACCTCAGTTGTTCGACCTCAGTTGTTCGACCTCAGTTGTTCGACCTCAGTTGTTCGACCTGGATCCGGCCAGTTTCCCAGCGATTCCAGAACGGGTGGAAACTTTCATTTTCACCATTACCAGTCGCAGAAACGCCTTGACGGTGTTCGGGCTAATTTTCATGCGGGTTGCGATTTCTTTACTGGTCAGGCCTTGCAGAAGGAACTCCACGGTTTCGCGTTCCCGGTCGGTCAGATCGAAACGTTCCGACAGTTCCGTAAGCGTCGTACTGCCCGCCGCGTCCCGCTCCAGCAGCACTGCGAAAGCCGGCTTGGGAGAATAGTGACCATTACAGTCGACTTGAAAGCTCTTGCAGATGTAGCGGCGTTTCCCTGACTTAAATTCTTTGACGAAAGCTCTTCGTTCCTGCTGATGGTCGAGGAGGGTGGTGCGCACCCGATCGGCAAGAAACACTCTGGGTTGTTTGATCCGGTTTGCCTCACTGGGAAAACTGAGGATTTGCAAAGCGGGATCGTTCGACGCAATCAGATTCAATTCCCCATCCAGCAGCAAGAAACCATTGTTGCTTGGAGCCATGGACACGGTGCTCTCCTGTGGTTTGAACGCTTGACCCTGGGTTGAAACTTCGATTACTGAGACAAGCTCTCGGATTCCGGCTTGAGGCGGGGGGAGTGGCGTACGACAAGCCACGACCATGGCCCGAATTCCGTCAAAACAGTATCCGTCGTAACGCCAGCCTTTGTCAATAGTTCTCGAAGAGATAAATCAAAACGGGCGTGAACATCTGGGCGAGTGTATATGAACTACTCCATCTGTACTAGCTCAAAAGTGGTAGGTTGCGGAGGACTGAACTTTAAACCCATAGACTAGCCCAATAGTGGGATTGCCGCCTCGGATACCGCCGTAGTTAACTAGCCTATGTCTAGAACTTTCCTGGCTTGGTGCTCCCCTAGCTTCGTGCGGGAAAGAAGGGTACATTTGCGTCGCATGCGCGACACCGACCCAGCGCAGAGAACCGGACTGGTACTGAACGCGGGCCGGGAGAATAGCGCAGGTGTGGTTTATATGGAGATCGCCCGTGTGCCTTCTCCACAACCGCATCCAAGCAGGTGAACCGTTCCTATAAGCGGTTCATGGATGCGCACAGATAGTGATAGTGAGGCGGTAATGCGCAGGGGCACAAGAAGGTTCGAAGGCGGCGCAGGCGATTCGGGGAGAACGTCGATTCTCGAATTCCTCGCGGGCATTCCGGGAAGCGCGCGCGTCACCATCGCAATCGTTCTGCTGGCCTGCTTTGGCGGGCAGGGCATGAAAGCGCAAGCCGATCCCAACAAATTAGTGGTTCAGCGCTCAACCCGAGCCATTCCGCACAGATTTACGGTTCATCCCGACGAAGCCACCGTCGCGGTAAATTCATCGCAGCGTTTTGAAGTGACCGACGCTGAAGGAAATCCCGTGGCCGTGCATTGGAATGTTTCCGGCATCGGCTGTGCGGGCGCGAACTGCGGGACCATCGACGACCAGGGCGTCTACCGGACGCCACCCTCGCTTCCGCGGCCCGGCATCGTTACGCTAGAGGGCGTTCTGGTTGCAGACCCAAATTACTCAGTATTGACGCAGGTTGTGCTCAAGGATCGCATCGCCGCTTCCCATATTCCGAGCCCAGGTACGAGCGAAGTTACGAACCAAGGTACGAGCCAGGGTACGAGCCAGGGTACGAACCAAGGTACTATGCCGGGCCGTGTTGCTGCCGCGATAATGCAGCCGGCCGCAGCTCCAGAGGTGGGAAGGCAGAGTCTCGCGAAGAGTACTGGATTGCCTCCGCTCGCGGATGCGGTTGCCGCCGCCCCGGCTGTGAGAAGACAGAATCTTGCCGCCAACCTTGCCGCCAACCGAGGATCGCAGTTGCCGCCGAATGTAGTTCCGGCTGCTCCCACGGTTGCAACACAGAACCTCGCTCGCACCACCGCATTGCCGGCGCCGAATGTGATTGCCGCGGCGCCCACGGTTACAACCCAGAACCTCGCTCGCACCACCGCATTGCCGGCGCCGAATGTGATTGCCGCGGCGCCCACGGTTACAACCCAGAACCTCGCTCGCAGCGCCGAGTTGCCGGCACCGAGCGTGATTGCTGCCGCTCCCTCCATCACAAAACAGAGCCTCGCGCGCAACTCTGAATTGCCAGCGCCGAGCGTGGTCGCCGCAGCTCCAGTGGTTGAAACGAAGATTGAAACGAAGAAGGCGGCCCGCAAAGCCGCATTGCCCACACCGACCGTGGTTTCCGCAGCTCCGTCAATGCTTACGCTGGATCTTACTCATAGCCCCGTGCTGCCGGCGCCGCGCGTGGTTGCCGCAGCTCCGCCAGTGGGAACGCAGAAGCCGGCCCGCACCACCGAATTGCCAACGCCGAACGTGGTCGCCGCAGCGCCCTCGGTCACAACCCAGAACCTCGCGCGCACTGCCGAATTGCCGACGCCGACTGTGATCGCCGCTGCTCCGCCGGCGGGACCGCAGAAGCCCGTCCGCAGCATCGAAGGACCGCCCTCGAGTGTGCTTGCCGCAGCGCTGCCAGTGGGAAAACAGAATCTGATCCACGATACCGAATCACCAGCGCCCCAAACTGTAGCCGCGCTCGTGATGCCTCCCGCGAACCCCGCATTCAGCGCCGGGAAAACGGAACACTTAGCCACCACCGTGGTCGAGAAGCCGAATGTTGCCGCCAGTGGTGTCTTGGCAATGCCCGATATGATCGCCGCGGCCCAGCCGGGAGCGGACAAATCCGCCCCGTCAGGCCCCGTGGTCACCTACCGCGATGGCCAACTCACGGTGAATGCAGAGAACTCAACTTTGGCTGTTGTGCTCAAGATGATCGCCGAGAAAACTGGAGCCGTAATCGATGTTCCAGCCGGCAGTGGCCAGGAACGCATTTTTGAGCACGCAGGGCCGGGACAACCTAACGATGTGCTGGAACAGTTGCTCAATGGTTCTGCTTTCAATTTCATCATCGTGAGTTCGCCGCAACGTCCGGATCAACCGGCGGAGGTCTTGCTATCGTTGCGTGGACCGGACGCGCCCCTCACTGCGGCAGCGCAGCCGAAACCGATCATTCCTCCTCCAACGCCAGCTCCGGCTCCAGCAGACACGTCGGCAGCGGCTCTTCCCCACGTCGATCTCAGTCCGCTTCCAGAGAATCTAGATTCGTTGTCTCCGGAAGCTCGCGGGGATCTGTTGAGGCAGAAGCGCGATGAGTTACTTGAGCAACTTCAGAAGCAGCGGCAGCAATGACGCCGATCGCCTCGCCGTGGCAGCAATGCCCGGCGCAGATTACAGTTTTTGGCTAGGCCGCGCGGATACTGTTTAGCGTAATTCGCGAGCCGAGCCGATTCTCCCCCTAGCAAGCACGACATTCCCCCAAGCACCACATTCTCCCCCAAGGCGCTACCAGGCACCACAAATCTGATGGAGGACCCAACGATAATGAAGAAGCTTGGATTTCTGCTGTTGCTGACCGCTGTTGCCGTTATGCTCCCGGGAACCGCTCTGGCTCAGGACAACACCGTCTATTTCACCACCTACTATTCCGGAAACGGTCTGACCGGCGGTCCGGATGCAACCGTGCGCATCATCAACGATGGCTCCCAAGGTGCCGCCCTGTATGCGTCCATCTACGTGTTCGATGACAGCGAAGAGCTCACGCAGTGCTGCTCTTGCCAAGTCACACCCGACGGTCTGCTCTCGGAATCCGTACGGCAGAACCTTACCGCCAACTCGATTCGGGGCATTGTCAACTCCCGTGGCGTGATTAAAGTCATTTCGTCTTCGACCAATACGGCCGGCCCAACCTTCGCTGCCAACACACCGGTCTCCGGACTTCGCGTTTGGGCGACCCATGTCCAGGGAACGAAGGTTACGCTTTCTGCGGGAAACCCAGTGGTCCCCGTGGTCTCGGGTCCCTTCTTCCTTACGGAAACTTTGGCGGCCGACTCGAACCTGGCCGGAGCGGAACAAACGCTGCTGCAGCAACTCTGCTACTTCGACTTCCTGCTCAGCGGCAAACCATGCACTTGTCAGCCGGAAGACTACGACTTCTAGTCGTTTCCGACTCGGGGCGGTGACCGCCTCTTGAAAACCTGGCCTCGCGGTCCGCATTGGGATGCCTACCGGCGCTCGATGCGGGACGCGGGGCCAGCACCATTTGATGTGCAGCGACGGTTCTCAACCGTTCGCGTCCGGATTTCGTAAGGCAACGCTGCACGCCTCCGCATCAGCGGCATAGGCGCACTGCGTCTCTATCCATCTGTGTCTCTATCCATCCATGTTCACTGGATTCGTTCCCTGGATTCCGGAGAAGCAAGTCCAAGAACAAACCTGTCGCTGCAATGATTTTGACTCTGCGATGAGACTACTCCAAAAGAACTAAGACCAGGCTTTCCGGTGCATGGCTAGGCCAGGTGGGTACTTGTAAAGAAATACCGAAAGTTTAGAGTGCTCACGACGCGCCCCGAGCTGATCCTCCCCCAGCACAAGGCGCCGCCACGCTCCACAATTTACCAAGGAGGATCCATCGATGAAGAAGTTTGGTCTTTTGTTGTTGCTGATGGTCGTTGCCGTGATGCTTGGGGGAACTGCCCTGGCTCAAGATACCGACTCCTATTTCACCACCTACTATTCCGGTAACATACCCACCGCCGGCGCAACCACTCCCGATGGAACGGTGCGCGTCATCAACGATGGCTTCGCCGGAAACCTGTATGCGAATTTTTTCGTGTTGGACGACAGCGAAGAGCTGACGCAGTGCTGCTCTTGCGAAGTCACACCGGACGGTCTGCTCTCGGAATCCGTGCATTTCAACCTCACCACCAACCCCATCCGGGGCATTTTGAATACACGGGGCGTGATCAAGGTCATTGCGGGTTCCGCATTTGGACCGCCGGCGGTCCCCTTCAACACCACGGCTATCAACCCCCCTATCGTTGTGTCAGCCGGATTGCATGTGTGGGCCACTCACGTCCAGGGAACCAAGGTCACGCTTTCCGCAGGATTGCCGGTAACCCCTGTGGTAGCTGGTCCGTGGTTCGTCACCGAAACCCTGGCTGCGGACTCGAACCTGGTCATGGGGGAACAAACGATACTCCAGGACATGTGCTACTTTGACTTCCTGCTCAGCGGCAAACCCTGCACCTGCCAGCCGGAAGATTACGACTTCTAGTCGTTTCCTCCTTGGGGTGTAGCGACGCCCCTCGAAACCTGGTCCCGTGTTCCGTATCGAATGGCCGAAGCGGCACACGGGGCCAGCCTAACCTCAGTAATCTTGAGTAATCTTCGGGAACGGTTGCCCAACCGTTCCTTTTTCAATCTCATCCTCGGGAATTTTGGCGCACCCCCAGGGCCCAGCCCATTCGGCCCTTTGCCGGTTCTTGCGTGACCATAGACATCTATTCCTGACCTTATCCCCTGCCCTTCCGACCCCTGAGCTATGGGCGCTTCGCCCGTCCGGCCGTCCGCGCGGGGCATGGCCGTAAGTGGGATCCTGGCCCCTTAGCAGGTTGCGGAAAAAGTCCGGCTTCGCGTCGTAATTCGACTCTTTCCGCAAGTTGTTAGGGGGCGAACTACGTGAGTTACTCGCAGCAGTTACCGAAGGCCTTACTCCTGGAGGGTTAGCTGTTCAATCTACTACTTTTGGCTAGGCCATGTGGAGACTAGTAAAGAAATGAGGAATGACTAAAGTAACCGAAGCGCCCTGAGCTGTCCTCCCCGAGCGTAAGGCGCTACAAACTCAAGGAGGATCCAACCAATGAAGAAGCTCGGATTAATGATGTTTCTGCTCGCTCTGGCCGTGATGCTCGGGGGAACTGCCCTGGCGCAAGGCGATCTCAGCAGCTATTTCACCACCTACTACTCCGCGAACCAGGCCAATGCTCCGGACGCGGCTCTGCGCATCATCAACGATGGCGTTAATGGCAACATGTGGGCAGCCATCTACGTGTTCGACGACAGCGAAGAGCTGACCCAGTGCTGCGCTTGCGAAATCACACCCGATGGTCTGCTTTCGGAATCCGTGAAACTGAACCTCACGGCCAACCCGATCCGCGGGATCGTTAACAGCCGTGGCGTTATCAAGGTCATTGGGTCAGTGGCGCCTCCGGGCCCCCCGCCTAATGGCTTCCCGCCTGTGGTAGGGGCCATCAATGCGACAGACGGACTGCATGTGTGGATGACGCACATCCAGGGAACCAAGGTCACGCTGTCCGCGGGAGCTGCAGTAGTCCCCGTGGTAGCTGGTCCGTTCTTCGTTACCGAAACCCTGGGCGCCGACTCGAACCTGAGCATGACTGAGGAAGCACTGTTGCAGAACCTCTGCTACTATGACTCCCTGCTCAGCGGCAAGCCCTGCACCTGCCAGCCGGAAGATTACGACTTCTAGTCTTTTCCGAAATGGCTAAAATTCCCGGACGCCCAGTTACTACTGGCGTCCGGGTTTTTGTTTCTCTCAAGCCTGTTTCTCAGCTCCACCTTCCCTCAGGAAGTTGACGATCATAGGGTCGGCCCGGGATCTTCTCCTCTTCCAAAGTCGTCCCGAGCGATAACTGCTCCCTCAGCGGCTAAAGCCGTACTCAAAATCAATGGAGTTATCGCGGCGGTCAACCACTTCGCCACCCAAAATCACGTGCAATACCGAATGCCTTACGCCATGAGAACTAGCTGTTCAATCTAATTCTTTCGGCTAGGCCACGTGGGGACTAGTAAAGAAATGAGGAATGACTAAAGTAATCAAAGCGCCCGGAGCTGATCCTCCCCCAGCCACACGGCGTCATTAAGGCACCACAAATCTCAAGGAGGATCCAACCAATGAAGAAGCTCGGATTGCTGATGTTTCTGCTCGCTCTGGCCGTGATGCTCGGGGGAACTGCCCTGGCGCAAGGCGATTCCACATTCTATTTCACCACCTACTACTCCGGGAACCAGGCCAACGCTCCGGACGGCACGCTGCGCGTCATCAACGATGGCGTCGCCGGCACCCTGTACGCGTCGATCTACGTGTTTGACGACAGCGAAGAGCTGACCCAGTGCTGCTCTTGCAAAATCACCCCCGATGGTCTGCTTTCGGAATCCGTGAAGTTGAACCTCACGGCCAACCCGATCCGTGGCATCGTCAACACCCGTGGCGTAATCAAGGTCATCGCGTCCTCAGTGGAAGATGACATTACCACCAACTTCACCGCGAACGCGCCGTCCCCCGGACTGCACGTGTGGGGAACGCACATCCAGGGAACCAAGGTCACGCTGTCCGCGGGAGCTCCAGTAGTCCCCTCGGTAGCTGGTCCGTTCTTCGTTACCGAAACTCTGGCCGCCGATTCGAACCTGAGCGGTCCGGAAAAACTGCTGATCGAAGATCTGTGCTATTTCGACTACCTGCTCAGCGGCAAGCCCTGCTCCTGCCAGCCGGAAGACTTCGACTTCTAGTCTTTTCGGACCTGGGGGCAGGCCGTACGATGGTTGAGGCAGCTTCGTTCAGAGGCGGCTTCCACCGGGCCTAAACCAACTCCCGGACGCCGGTTACGACCGGCGTCCGGGCTTTTCATTTTGGCCATCTTCCGATTTGCTTCCAGACCCTGTCTCATGGTTTAATTACTCTAGGCGTGTTTCTCTCCCCCAAGACATGTCTTCAATTTCAATTCCTGAAGAGGGGAAACTCCACAATGTCAACCAAGAACTCTCTAATTGCGCTTGGAATGGGTATTGCTCTGTGCGCTTTTGCCATTCCAGCCGTTGGCCAGAATGACTCCAGCGTAGTGGCCGAGATCGGCAGCCGCAAGATAACGGCCGACGAGCTGACGGAAAAAGAAGCGGGTAAGCTGCTCCAGGCCGAATACAAATACTATCTTACCGAGCGGGATGCGCTCGAGGAATACATTGGCAATCAGCTATTGGAAATGCAGGCCAAGAAGGAAGGCGTGACTCTTGATGAATTAGTGAAGCGTCATGTTGACAGTCACGTTCCGGAACCGACCGAAGATCAGCTCAAGTTCTACTACGAGGGCGTACAAACCGACGAATCCTACGAGTCGGCGCGCAGCCACATTATCGACACCGTGCACCAGTTGCGCACGAAAAAAGCGCTGGACGCCTATGTCGCGGAGCTGCGAGCGCAATATGGCGTGATCGTTGAACTGGCCCAGCCCAGCGCCAAGGTCGAGGTAGCCGGCGCTCCGCGGCTTGGCCCGGAAAACGCTCCGGTCCAGATCATCGAATTCGCGGACTATGAGTGCCCTTATTGCCAGAAGGTGAATGAGGATCTCGCCCGGATTCGGGAGCAATTCCCCAATCAGGTGTCGCTGGTTTACAAAGACTTTCCCCTGCCCATGCATCCGCTGGCCGCAAAAGCCGCCGTGGCCGCCCGCTGTGCGGGCGCGCAAGGAAAATTCTGGGAGTATCACGACGCCCTGTTTCAAGACAAGAAACTGCAAACGGCCGACCTGAAACAGGAAGCGGCCACGCTTAAGCTCGATACCGTAAAGTTCAATCAATGCATCGAGTCCGGCGAGCAGATTGCCACCGTGAAAAAGGATGCCGAGGAAGCCCATCGAATGGGACTACAAGGCACACCGAGTTTCTTCATCAATGGCCATTTCATGACTGGTTCTATCGGGTTCATGAAATTGCGGGACACGGTAATGCAGGAACTGGGCACTGCGCTGGGCGCCAAAAAGCAAAGCGCAGCGGCGCTGGTGACCCCGGCAACCGATGAAATCAAGAAGTGATTGCTGCAGAGGGGAAGCAGGTTATCGATGCGGAACCTCTGAAGTATTCCAGCGGCAGGGTGATGGTAACTGCTGTCGTGATTGTAACTACAGTCGATTCTTGCTGGTGGAGAGCCGGGCGGCGACGCCCGGCTCTTCAACGTCCGCTTCATTCCGAAGTCCGGTTCATTGGCTCTACTCCGTAATCAGAAGTAATTGCCAACTCCCCGCGGGACAGCCCTGGGCGGCTGTCCCTACTCGAGGCCTTGAGCTATGCGGGCGGAAAACGACTTACGTAGAATCCTTATTTTGTTTGTGGATTGGCGGGTGAGCCGGTCTTGAAGGCGGCCAACCCCAGGCAGAAACCATTTCCAGGCTTTCCCCCGGTCAGCGACGGCTGATAGGTTCCCGGTTGAGCGTCCAGCATGTAAATGTAAGACGGGTTATAGTTCCATCCGGCCGGACTTACTCCGCTTGGAAGCGGCGCGGTTGGAAAAAAACGGCCAACAATAAAGTCCTTGCCTGTCGTGGTAAGACTGGGACCAACCTCCACGCCGGAACTGTTCGCAGTCCCGTCCGTCACGTGAGCTCCTCCATCCGCCACCATAGAAAACGCCATGTCCGAAAGTTCCACAAAAGCGTTAATGCTGCCTCGGGAGTCGCCCGATATATGGAATTTCACCTCGGTTGCGCCCGGATTGCAATTCTCGCAATACCAGATACCAACGTCCTTTTTGGCGCAAGACGAAGAGGAGCCCGGAACCTGTTTATAGGTGTTGCCTCCGCCTTCCGCATTATCGGTAACACTCAAAACTTTAAGGCCCGGAGTAAGAAGCGCGGGCATGGCGATCAGGACACTTCCTTTGGCGGTCGGCTGCTGAAGATCCATGTCTGAAGTGGTCGTCCCCTGGCTGATTGCCGTAAACTGTTGGACGATGGTTTGAGCCGATAATTCAACTGCTCCCCACAATAACAGCAGCAGTATCAGAAATTTTCCCTTCATTTTCTCTCCTCATTAAGGTGATACGTCGTCCCATTCTTCGCCGGCTCAGGCCTTGTAACGGCTGTAGAAAGCGAGGCCGGGAGCCCAGCGTTGCCAGCCTGCGAGCCACGCCAATCTTCAAGTTGCCGCTGGAATGAGTATCCCGCTACTTATTTTCCTCTTGAATCTTGATCTGGGTACGGTCGGGCTGCAGAATGAATGGCCCGGTAGCGCCCGTCCCGGTGATTTTTCCGGTGACACATACACTCTTGTCCTTCAAGGCGGCAATGACCTCGTCGGGCCCGGTAAGTTTCGGAGGCGCAGGTGGCGTTCCAGGTGGCGTTCCGGCAGGTGGCGCTCCAGCGGCCTGTGGCGCAGCGGCGGTTGGTGGTGGAGCCGTGGGTGAAGCGGCGGGCGGCGGATTGCCGGCGGATTGCGCGCCGTTAGCCGGGGTGCTCGTGTTCGGTTGCGCGTCGGTTGGTGGCGCGGCCGGGCCATGGTGGCCGCCTTCAGGCAGCACTCCAAAGGTCACGAAGTAGAAAACCGAATTCGTCTCTGGCTGATCGAGATCGAAGCTCACCGGTTTCCCGTAGCCTCCAAGGCCATACTTCCCGATCTTTCTGTTGTCCACAACCTTGCCGCACACGGTTACCATTTCGCCGATATGGTTTTTTGCCTCGGCGGCTTTTATGCGCGGGGGCGGCGCAGCCGGCGTGGCGGGCGCGGCGGGTGTGCCGGGAGTGCTTTGGGCGCTCTGACCCAAACCGAGATTAGCCAGCGCCGTCATACAAATCATCAAAGTCAGCGTTCTTGTGCGTGTCATAATTTTCCAGTTCCGTTTTTCCAGTTCCATGATTTGAATTTGGCAGGATGCTGCCACAACTATTTTCCAGCTTGAGATTTAATCTGGGCGTGATCCACCGCGAAGATGAATGGCACGGCGCCACTCCCTTTGTTGATCTTGCCGGTCACGCAGACTTGCTTGCCCTTGTAGGCATCAATGGCCTGCTGCGCCTCTTCCATGCCACCGGGTTTCTCTCCGAAGGTGACGAAGTAGAACACCGGATTGGCTCGAGGCTCATCGATATCGAAGGTTACCGGTTTGCCGAAGCCGGCTACGCCAGGATCGCCAATCTGGGCATCGACAATTTTTCCGCACACGATTGCCAGGACGCCGACGTGGTTTTTTGCGTCGCTGGGGGTTACCTTCACCGGCGGCGCGCTCGGTGCGCTCTGAGCCAACGCGAGAGGCGCAAGACCGGCGACGCAGAGCATTGCCAGGGCGCAGACCGTCGCAATAAGGGTTCTGGTACTCGTCATATTTCCCGTTCCGTGGTTCGAAACTTGAGCCACAAAGCCTGTGAGATTCGGAAATCGACCACACTGCGGAGGCCAACTATCCTAAGAAACATCTACACCTAGGGCAAGCAACGCGTCAATGTTACTTTTGGGTACGCAGTCGCGGAGCCACACCGAGGATGGCTTTCCATGCTATCAAAACGTGAAGGTAACCCGATCGGCTAATCCAATTTGCTGCAGATCAAGGGGAGTTGTGCGCGATGAGACCGGAAAGATGATCGTGATGCACTGATCTGTTAATTTTGGTCTGTTAATTTTGATCTTTAATTTTTGCCTTTCAGGTTTCCGGGAAGTTGGATATGATCGCAATGACGTTCGGATTCACATCATCCCTGCGCCCTAGTTCTTGATCGCAAGGAACCCTTGGACCGTCCCCCGCAAAGCCCGTTCGATAGTGTCGAGAACGCTCACCAATACATCCGCCTGCTGGTGGAGGCCATTACCGAAGCCAAGAGCGAAATTGCAGCCGACCTCGACGCGGCCCGACAGCAACCGGAACGCCGTATACAGGCTCTGCGGCTGGTGCAATTCAAGTTAGACAAACTGGAACAGCATCTGGAGAGCAGCAGCCGGCTGCTCAACGACCTGCGCACCTTACGGCGGCTATTATTCGACGAACGGCCCGAACCCACTGCGGCGGGCAAGGATTCTGCCGCGTAGATTGGGGCGTCGATTCCTGGGTGATCCGCTCCGCTTACGCCCTCAATTTTTCGGCAAATTTCTTTTCCAGCTTCGCCAGCTTGGGCGAGATCACGAACATGCAATACGGCTGGCGCGAATTTTCGTTGTAATAGTTCTGGTGGTAGCCTTCGGCCGCGTGGAACTCCTCGGCCGGCTCGACGGCGGTCACGATCGGCTCGGGAAATACCTTGGCCGCCGTCATCTCCGCAATCACATCTTCGTCAATCCGCTGCTGCTCTTCATCGGCATAGAAAATGACGGAGCGATACTGCTCGCCAGCGTCGTTGCCCTGCCGATTCAGAGTGGTGGGATCGTGCACCGCGAAGAATACGTCCAGCAGTTCGCGATAGCTAATCTGGTCAGGATCGAAAGTGACGCGCACAACTTCGACATGCCCGGTATCGCCGTCGCACACCTGTTTGTAATTAGCCTGGTCGGCGCGACCACCCATGTAGCCGGACTCAACGTGGCTGACGCCGGTCAAACGTTGAAAAATAGCTTCAATACACCAGAAGCATCCGCCGCCGAAAACTGCTGTTTGCTCTTTTGCCATGGTGATTGGATGTGCCGGCTTGAAAAAAGTTCCCGGTTCTCAGTTCCTAGTTTTCAATGCTTATACTCGAGCCTTTTCTGAGAACTGGGAACTGGGAACTTCCTTACACCGACACAGTAAACGACGTTTCCGTCCGCGTAACCGGCCGGTAAAGCGTGTCGCGCTCGATCGGTTCGCGTCCAGCCTCTTGAATCAAGCGCACCAGATCGTGCCGCCGCAGGCCTTGGGGAGTGGTCGCTCCCGCATCGTGGTAAATTTTTTCTTCGACGACCGTCCCGTCAATATCGTCGGCTCCGAAACGCAGCGAGATCTGCGCAATCTTCGGCGTCATCATCTGCCAATAGGACTTGACGTGCGCAAAATTATCCAGCACCAGGCGGCTGACGGCAATCTGCTTGATGTCGAGCATGCCGGTAGTCGTGAAGAGATGCTGCAGCGGCGTGTTGGCCGGATGAAAGGCCAGCGGGATGAAAGTCTGGAAGCCGCCGGTCTCATCCTGCAAGGCGCGCAATTTGAGCAGGTGATCGACGCGGTCTTCGTCGTTTTCGATGTGCCCGTAGAGCATGGTGGCATTCGATTTCAGCCCGATCTGGTGGGCGAGCCGCGCCGTATCGAGCCATTGATCGCCGTCAATTTTGTGATCGCAGATAATGTGCCGCACCCGGTCGGAAAAAATTTCGGCGCCGCCGCCGGGCAGCGAATCGACTCCCGCCTCTTTCATCTTTTCCAGCGTCTCGCGGATCGTCAATTTAGCCCGCTTCGCCAGGTAAGCGACTTCCACCATGGTGAAGGCCTTCATGTGGACTTGCGGAAACCGCTCCTTCAATCCGGAAACAAGGTCGAGAAAATACTGGAACGGCAAATCGGGATGCAGCCCGCCGACTATGTGAAACTCGGTAATCGCCTCGGTGTAACCGGAAGCCGCGGTCGCGAAGGCCTCTTCAAGCGCCATGGTGTAAGCGCCCGGAGCGTCTTTCTTGCGCCCAAAAGCGCACAACCGGCAGGCAGCCACGCAGACGTTCGTCGGATTGATATGACGATTAACGTTGAAGTAAGCCTTGTCGCCATGCATCCGCTCACGCACCCAGTTGGCCAGCCAGCCCAGGGCAAGGATGTCGCTCGTCCCATAAAGCGCAAGCGCATCGGCCTGGTTCAGGCGTTCGCCGGCTAGGACTTTACCTTTGATCGGGACAAGTCGCGGATCGTCAGTCTGGAATGAGTGCGAGGCTGGCATCGCTATTGATGATACCGCAGGTGCGCGATGAAACCACAATGCGGAGAAGTGATCGCGTGTCTATCGCAGACTCCCTAGGCGGCATCCGTACCCGGCAATGGGTACTGCGCGATGTAGAAATCACTGATCGCCTTTGATCTCGGCTCCTCGTCCGGAGGATCGCTGGAGACAAGCTGGCACCATGCAATCGAAAGCGCGGTAAAATGCGCGGTTGTGGACTTGATCGCTACAAGTTTTTCCCCGTCGCTATAGTTCGGACTGACGTTACCGGCGGCATCGAACCGGCGGCCGAGCTGTTCGAGGCCCCCATGCGTGTACCCATGGAGCGCCTTTATGTAGGGAGTAATCGACCGGAAAACCCCGTCCGCATCAACCTTTTTCTCAATCTCCTCAGCCATATTGACTAGGCCGGGATACACATCCTCCCCATTCTTGATCCGTAACACAATATCTGGCTTTGCGCAGGCATATATCCAGTGGGCTCGATATGCACAGTCGATCAAAGGACGAACGAGCGCAAAGGCACTGCCATCAAACTGACCCGCTCTAAGCAAATAGAGAATCGCACCGTGGTGCTCCATGACAAGGGAGAAGATGCTGGCGACGAGCAACTTCACGTCTGTATCTGGAACAAACTTGTCAGGCATCGTTTTCTGAATGAAGCCATGCATCTCTTCTGCTCTCCGAATTTCCGCCTGCACGTCCGGGCTTACTGACGCTTTCATAAATGGCATCGTTCTTCGCCCCTCCGAAGAAGTACCATTTATTTTAGACTGGCGGGTGGGCCACTTTGACCAGAAAGTACAACGCGGGTTTGTCTTTGTAACATTGACCAAAATATCTGGGGGTGCGCCACTTCTCGCGCTTTCGAGAAGTGGCCTGCCGCACAGCTGACACCGTCCGGCTCCGCCTTGCGGCCATCCAAACTCATTCGGCGGGACTCCCAACTCAGTAGCATGATATGCTATTTGCTAGCATTTATTGTTATAGCGTAGACATGAGGATCCCATGAACATTTCCCTAACCCCAGAACTGGAACAGATGGTGGACGACAAGGTGAAGAGCGGACGTTACGCCTCTGCCTCGGAAGTAATCCGTGAAGGCCTGCGGCTTCTGGAAGAGCAGGAGCAACTCAAACAGCAGCGGCTTTCAGAAGTGCGCCGGAAAATCGACCGCGGGATCGAGCAATTGGATCGCGGCCTCGGCATTCCAGGCCCCGAGGCCAGATCGCGACTGCGGCAGCGGAGAAGCGTAAGTAGCGATCGGCGCGAGCATCCCTTACATCCCATTTGACATCCCGCGTTATAATAAGAAATAGGCCGTCCAGCGTGGCGGCAGCCATAACCTTATCTAAGTTCTTTGAAATCTATATTTTGCGATATGACGTTATCGTAACTCCATGATTCTAAAGGGAGTCACGAATCTCGGCGCGCCGTTAACTCATTTGTTTCCTAGACTTTGCAGATAACCCCTTTGTTATGAATATTTTGAGAATATACCCTTTAGAATGAATATTTTACGAGAAATAGGGGGGGGTACCCAGGGGCCAGCCGCCGAAGCTACACCGGCAGTTCTTCCTGCATCCATCCGCCGGCAGCTTCGAGTTTGGGCTCGGTGGCGAGATCCAGAACCAGCTTTTCGAGGAGCAGGCGCTTGCTGGGAGGATTCGAGCGCAGCGCCAGGTCGGCTTTTGCGACCAGACGAATGGCGCGTGTCAGTTCCCGCTTCGATTTGTAGCGCCGCGCCTGCCGGATGATATCGTCGGCCGCAAACGGGGGCACCCGAAAACCCTGCCACAAGGCCGCCCACAGCATGCGCTGGTCGCGCACGTTGCGCTCCAGGATGACCAGCATCTGGCGAAACGTCTTGGCCAGCATGTAGAGATGGCCAATGGCCGCGTCTTCGCCATCGCCGCTTGAAAGCAGGCCATCGAGGACTTCCAGAGCGCGCACCGGAGCCTTTGAAGAAATTGCATCGGTCAACTCGTAGAGCGAGCGCTGTTTCGCGGCCAGCACCATGGTCTCGACATCGCCGAGCGTGATTTTCTTTTTTTCGCCCACGTATAGAATCAGCTTCTCCAGCTCGTTCGACACCATCATCATGTCGCCGCCGAGCGCATCGACTAATTCGCGGGCGCCATCGGCGTCGATCTTGACCGCGCGCGTGGCACAGTACTCGCTAATCCAACGCACGGCTTCGCCCTCTTGCACGCGAGCCAGTTCGACGATGCCACAGAACGGACCGAGGTCTTCGCGAATCTTCTGGTATCGGTCTCGGTCAGTCATTTCCATGCGGCGGGCGTCGGCGGGAATGCTGATGTGATCGGCTACAAACACGACCAGCGCATCGGGATTGGGATTCTTGCAGTAGGCTTCGATGGCTCCGATTTTTTCAGCATTGGAGCTCGATCCGCGGCCAAACAGCGTTTTTACACCGCGGACGAAGAACACCTGGAACGGCGCCATCAGCGAGGGCGTGCGGGCGCGATCCAAAACCTCATTCAGCGAAGTTTCGGCGAGGTCGAATTCGAACAAGGCAAAGTCGCGCGCGTCGGGCGCGACCAGGTGCTCGAGAATGGCATCGCGGCAGCGCTTGCGAAAAAAAGCTTCGTCACCCACCAGCACATACGCGGGCTTCAGCTTGCGCGATTCCAGATCGGAGAAAAAGCGGTCGGCTTGGCTGAAGGCGCGCATGATCAATGATCGATGAACAATCGTATCTTTAATAGTATTCCATCAACGTCCGCAGGCCGCCAGAATTAGTAGGCCTTCCAAATTAGTAGGCCTCCAGGATGTTGGCCACCAGAGTGTGCGCGAAGTCGCGCGACAGGCGATCGATGGCCGGAGAATCTTCCTGAAAAAAACTGGAGAGATCGCGCGACAACTCGTACTGATCGTGAAAAAGATACGACGGATTCTCGAAGAGCACCTTGCCGTGACGGTCGGTCAGTGACACTTGAATGCTCACGGTGACCAGAGCGCTGACGGCGCGCCCGGTCTGGGAGTCGTAAGCCAGCGGGCTCGCCGAAGCGGATAAGACGGTCGCCTTCAGCACGGCATCCGCATCGCCATGCGCATCATGGACCACATGATACTGTGTGCGGGCGTTGAATTCGCGCACGACGGCATCGGTCAACAACTGCTCGATGCGAAAGGTCTGGCTGTGGCTGACAAAGCCTGGAATCGCGATGGTGTGAATATTCTGCGGCAGTTCGACCGCATTTCCGGCCGTGTGGTAGCCGCAGCCCGGCGAGATCAAGGCCAGGCTCAGCCCGAGCGCAATTGCGGCCCACCGGTTCTTCCCAGGGTTTGGGAACAATCCCTTTGGCGCGGTGGTCAGACCGCAGCGGCTAAAGCCGGCATTGAAAGCGAGCCGATTATCGCAGCGGTGAACCGCTGCGCCACCCAAAATCAGGGGCAACAACGACTTTTCCCGTAGTCCGTGAAGCGCTGCGGCCCTCAAATTCAGACAGGAGCTCGAGGTTTTCCCCAGCGTGTCCCACCTTAGGCTCATTGAATCTGGCCTCGCGGGCGCGACGCGGTCAGAGTCTCGGCGCATTCAACCGCGTTCAAAGCGGCCACGCGCAAGTTATCGGTCGTTGCCCAGAGCCACACACCGTTTTTGTGGTTAGCGTCGCTGGTGATAGAGACCAGGATGTCTCCCTGACCGGCCGCGCTGACACTGGTAGGCGAATCTTCCGGAGTGCCGCTCACCACTACGTGCTCGCCAGCCAGAGCCCCAGACAGAGCCAAAGACAAATCTGCGACTTTGACTGGTTGTTCCAACTCCAGGTACACGGAAAATCCGTGCCCATGGAAGACAGGCGCTTGCAGCACTTGCAGGGCAGGCTCAACCACGCCACCAGCAATGTGCCGATAGTGTCTCCGGATGCGTTCGGACACAGCTTCCAGCGACAAATGCGATCTCTGCCCATAGCGCGGCACCAGGTTGAAGGCTACCTGGATGTCGAACACATTCTTTGGCAAATCCTGGAAGGCGAGCAGATTGACGGTCTGCTCGTGCAATTCGTCCATGCCCTTCTGGCCGATTTCGGACGCCGGTTCCAAAACGGTTGCGACCATGCGTTGTATGTTGCCGACCTTCCCGGCGCGCAAGGCAAGCAGCGCCAGGACCGTGGCGGCGGGATGCGCGACCACGACCGGGCCGGGCTGCAACTGGGGGACGACAATGTTGCCCGTCTTCCCCGAGAGCCGCTCGATCCAGGGCGAGCGCACCGACGCTCCCGGCTCATGTTCGAGAGCGAACGATAAATCCACGATAGTATCGCCGAGGTCGCGCGCCGCCTTCCAGTTTTTGCGGGTCGAACGTGAGTCGGAAGCGAAGAACGCGAAATCGACGCGCTCGAACTGTTCCGAACGGATACTCTGGATGAAGCTCATCTCGTCGCCCACAGTTTCGAGCTGTCCCAGGGATTCGTCATCGTCCAGCAGGCGGACATCGACGGCGGGAAAATTCCGTTCGCGCAGGATTTCGGCAATCTCCTTGCCCTTGAGCGATGCCGCGCCGACGATGGCCACGCGATAAAGGTTGGTGCTCCGCTGATCGGCCTGCAAGCCTGCGGACTTCGGCGGCGAAATCTTGGAGGGGGGACTCATGAAGTGTGAGATGCCTCTCGATAGGGCGGAGGTGCAGGAGGGCTCTTGCGACGGAAGATCCACTGCAGGCGCCAAAGAACGCCGGAAGCCATATACAGGATCGCGATGGCGAAGAGCACGGGCCGCGAAAAGAACCAGATCGACGCGCCGATGATGCCGAACAGAACAATCAGTCGAAATGGGCGGCGGGAACGAAAATCAATATCCTTGAAGCTATAGAAACGCCAGGTACTCACCATCAGGTACCCGACGACGACCACCATCAACAACCAGCTCATCGCTGTCACCCATGACGTCAAGGGTTCGCCGGCGGAGAAGTGTACAACCGCGGCAATTACGCCCGCGCCGGCCGGAATCGGCATACCGACGAAATATTTCTTCCCCGGGCGTCCCGGATTCGAAGGCTGGGGATTCTTCGCGATGTTGAAGCGCGCCAGACGGCTGGCACCGGCAATAAGAAAAGCGAAGCAGGCGATCGAGCCCAGTTGCGTGATTTTGAGGTGCAGGTCGGCGAAAACCTTGGCAACCGGCAATAGATGGAAGCCCCACATCCAGGCGAGCAGCGCGGGAGCGACGCCGAAGGTAATCACGTCCGCCAGGGAATCGAGTTCCCTGCCGAAATCGCTTTCGGTGTGAGTCATGCGGGCGATGCGCCCATCGAGGCCGTCGAAAAATACGGCGAAGCCGATGGCCATGGCGGCGAAGTCCATGTGCCAGGGTTCCTCGGGGCTGCCATGCACGGTCTGCAGAATGGCATAGAAACCGGCCGCGATGTTGGCGGTCGTGAACAGCGAGGGCAGTATGTACATGCCCTTCCGCATTTTTCCGCGCGGACGGTCCGTCGCACGGCGATGGAGTTCAAGTCCCCCAGCGTTGCCGCTCTCGTTCACGCTTTCGTTCACGCTCTCGTTCATCGTCACGATCGATGTGCCTCCCGCTCTCTGGCGTCGGCCGGCCCGGCGGAAACGGATTGCCCGACTGGCTCGGTGACCGGCAGAAGCGCAAGTATTGACGCCCCTCCCTTGACGCGATCACCGAGCTTCACCTGAATCGCGGCATCGCTGTCGAACAGAACGTCCACGCGCGATCCGAACTTGATGAGCCCAACCCGCTGGCCTCGGGCTATCCGGTCGCCCACTTTAAAATTGAACACGATGCGGCGGGCGATCAGGCCGGCGATCTGCTTGAACACTACGGTGCGCCCTTCGCCTTCAATGGTAACGATGTTCTGCTCGTTTAGCTCGGCCGACTGCGCTCCCATGGCGTTGAGGAACTTGCCGCGCTGATAGCGCACCTCGCGAATCACGCCGCCAATCGGCGAGCGGTTGACGTGGACATCGAAAACGCTGAGAAAGATGCTGATGCGGTGTAGCGAGGTCCCGCCCGCGTCTAGTAGGGATATGTCGGTGACTTTACCATCCCCGGGAGAAACGATCGCTCCGGGGATGGTAGGAATCTGGCGTTCGGGATCGCGGAAGAACCAAAGAAAGAAAGCCGCCAGCAGCAGGATCGGAATGCCGTAGGGCCACGCCGCTAGCCAGACGATTGCGCCCGCAGCGAGAAGGCATCCCGCAGCATAGAAGTAGCCGTCGCGAACCATGGGAATTGAGGATGATTATAGAGCCAGGACGCAATGTTCCGCTTAACTACAATAGAAAAAGGCGCTTAGAAGCGCCGTGAATAAAGACATACCTGGGCTGCTGTGGTTCAGAATGTTAGCGTTAAGGCCCGGCAGCGGGCCGTTCCTCAGGCAGAATGCCGATGAACCTGAAGCTCCAGACTCTGCATCTGGTCTTTCAGGCGCAGCTTGAGTTTCTTCAACCGCACTTCTTCCATTTTTTCGTCTTCGGTGAGGTAACGCTTCTGGGTGAGGGATTCCAGCCGTTGGGAGTATTGCGAATGCTCCTGAACCAGTCGCTGGAACTGATCTTGACCGGTCAGGAGTTGCTCTCTTGGAGTCAGCATCCTTGCCAGACCTCCTGTTGTTTTGTTACCGCTAGATGAAAAATAGCACAGGTAGGGAAGGGGTTCAATGGGGTTTCATAGGAAAGTTACAATCATTAGAGACGTGACCCGCGGACGCTAATATGAACACTAAATGGTGCAGAATTCGTCACTTGCGGCCCAATCAGCGGTCGAGCCGAGCGTATACAGGATCCCATCCTCCGCTGGATCGCTGTAATAGGCACCTCGGCGTCCTACCTCGCCAAAACCGCACTTTTCGTAGAGCCGGCGGGCTGGCCGGTTCGATTCGCGGACTTCCAGCAGAATCGCGGACGCGGCCTCCCGGCGGGCGCGCTCAGTCAATTTGCTTAGTAGTTCGCTGGCGATGCCACGCCGAAGAAGGTCGGCGGCCACTACCACGTTCTCGATGTCCCACTCGCCCGCGACCGCCTTCGCGCAAATGAATCCGCCAACCTTGCCTGCTTCCTCGGCCACCAGAACAATCCCGCTGTCATTATCCAAATCCAACAGTTTGTTGTATCGGTCAGGCGCCCAGTGGGCAGCGCTGGGCGACTGCTGTTCGATGGCGAGAATCGCCGGCAGATCGCTCAACGTTGCGGATCGGATGGGCATGGGGATGGAGAGATCAAGACGCCAGCTTGGAGAAAATTTCGGCGTCGGACTGGCGAATGTAGTTGGCTTCCAGGTCTTCGGGAGGAACCGTCTCACCCCGCTGGAGATGCTGCCATCCTAAACGCGCGATTACGCCGCTGTTCGGATGGTCAATCTGTTCAATCTGTACTTCGGGGGCAGAAGCCCGAACCATGGCAGCCAAAGCAGCGTCAGGCGTGACCACCAACCTTGCTTTAGCTTCGGCAAGAAATGCCGTCTGGCTCAGCAAACGTTCACTGTGCATCCGAATCTGCGGATTGAGTTCATAGTCGCCCACGTACACGTCGCCCCGACCCGCATTAAGCACGGCGAGAACCCGGCCGCGAGTTGTACTACCACAGGCAACCGCTTCCAGGAATGAAACGGCGGCGATTGGTTTCTGGAGGGCCTCGGCTAGAGCCTTGATCGCCGCCAGTCCGACGCGCAGACCCGTAAAAGAACCCGGGCCCGAGACGACCGCGAATGCCCCCAAATCGTTCCTACTAAATCCGTGCTTGTTCAGCAGGTCGGCGATCCGAGGCACAAGCTCCGCGGAAAACGCGCCGCCGGTGAGCGGCAAGACCTCGATGGTCGCGCAGCTCTCCCCGGCTCCGCACTCTGCTAGCGCGATACTTCCCTGCTTGCCTGACGTATCTGCGGCGAGAAGAAGCATTTTGGAACATTCTTTGTCGAGCATTCTCTAAGGGTCTGACGAAACAGCCCCGCTCAGTGGCCTTCTACCAATTCCAATAACACCCCACCCGCGCTTTGCGGATGCACGAACACATATCGATGGCCTCCGGCGCCGGTCTTGATTTCCTCGGATACCAGGCGGACGCCGTCGTTTTTCAATTTGGCGACCGACGCAGCCAGATCGGGTACGCGCATGCAAACATGATGCAGGCCTTCGCCGCGTTTGGCGATGAACCTGGCGATCGCCGAGTCGTCCGAAGTCGCTTCCAGCAGTTCCAGCCGGCTCTCGCCCACCGGCACCATGACAAGCCGGACCTTCTCCTGCGCGACAGTTTCTTCCGGAGAAACGCTTAACCCGAGCTTCTCGTAGATGGACTTTGCCTCGGTCAGCGACTTTACTGCGATGCCGAGATGGTCGATTTGAAACATTCGTCAGCTCCTCACCCACTACTGGGCACGGACCACGTGGCCTCGGGCGCAATCGTCCGGGCAAGCGGAGCTTCGCTCCGCGAATGCGTCCGCCCCTAGCCGGTGCGTCCGATCCCCACGACAATCTCTTCCACCAAAGAATACGGGTCGCGCTTATGTTCGGCAATCTCGGCCGCATAACGCTGGAGGCTGGCACTGTCCATTTGCGCTCGCGCTCTTTCGAGCATGGCGTCGCGCAGCATCTCGACCAGCCGTTCCTGCCAGTTCTCGACGTTCTTCTTGAAGGCCAGGTTCTCTTTTTTCAGGTAGGCCTCATAACCAGCAATTGTTTCCGCCAACTCTTTGGTTCCGACGCCTTCACTGGCAACCGTCTTTACAATCGGCGGCGTCCAGTGGTCGTGCCGCGTGGCGAGCGATTGCATGGCGCGGATTTCGCGTTCTACTCGCTCGGCGCCCTCCCGGTCACTCTTGTTGATCACAAAGATGTCGGCGATTTCCATGATGCCGGCTTTGATCGTTTGCACATCATCGCCCATGCCGGGGACGAGAATCACGACCGTGACATCCGCCAGCCGCACAATCTCGACTTCGTCCTGCCCGACGCCAACCGTCTCGATCATGACGATGTCGCGGCCGGACGCATCAAGGACAGTGGCCGCATCCGCCGTGGCCCGCGCCAGCCCGCCCAGCGAGCCTCGTGTTGCCATGCTGCGGATGAAAATGCCGGGATCGCCGTAGTGATCCTGCATTCGGATGCGGTCGCCCAAAATCGCTCCGCCCGTGTAGGGGCTGGTAGGATCGACGGCGATGATGCCGACCGTTTGATTCTCTTTCCGGTAGTGCTTGGCGAGTTGATCGACCAGCGTGCTCTTGCCCGCGCCCGGTGGCCCGGTCAGCCCGATGACTCGTGCTTTACCTGTATGCGGGAAGAGCGCCTTGAGCAGATCCGACCAGCCCGCAGCGCGGTTCTCGACCACGGAAATGGCTCGGGCCAGGGCGCGCGCGTCGCCGGAGCGCAGACGGTCGACAAGGGTTGTAGCTGTAGGAACCAAGCAGAATAGTGTAACAACTCGCGCCGATCTGGGTTGATCCAACGGAATTTGATCGAACCGAACCTGATCGAAACGTGTCGATGGAACGTCAGCGCCCGATTGCCCTCGGATGTTTAGGCTGGTAGAGGCCGACCTTCCCCCCTCCGGGCAGAGAGATCGTGGTCAGACTGCCCCAGCGCTCTTCTGTGACCTCACCACATTTCACTTTCTTCGCCTTTAGCGACTCCATAGTCGCCTTCAAGTCGTCGCACATGAAGTACAACGCGTGCAGGTCGTTCTTCTCGGAGGGATGAAAAGCAGCCTCCGCAGGCGGCAGCGCAAAAATGAGCCAGCCATGGCCGGCGTCGACTGCAGGAAATTTGAGGACATCGCGAAAGAACGCGCGGTCGCTTTCCGCGTCTTTGCTGTAAACGATGACGTGAGCTCCGTTGATCATGGTACCTCCTCCTCGCCCCGCTAAACGCCAAGGATCCTAGTCCTTCTGCCTGGTGGTAAGCAATGATCAATGATCCTTAGGTAGTGATGCATTTTGAATCGTCCAGCTTGCTATTGCGCCTTGGCATACTTCCATCATGCCACGGATCGCGGGCCGAAGCGAGTACCCTAAAATTCAAAATGCATCACTACCTGATCCTTCGCTCGCCGGGTTTTCCGGCAGAAAGTTTTGATCTCGGTCGCCGTGCCCCGACCACGAATGGCCAGTTAAAGAAGAAATGGCTCTAAGTCATTGACATAAAAACACCTTACACATAAGTCCTTATTTATCAAAGACCTGGCGAAAGGGTTGTCGCTAAGTCTTTGATTCCAGAAGACCGGACAGGGGGATCAACCAACCGATGCCAGGATCGAGTCGTTTGCCACGAGACGAGATTTAATCCTTCAGCAACTGCCGGGCAATCACCAGCCGCTGAATCTCGCTCGTCCCTTCGCCAATCGTGCACAGCTTCACGTCGCGATAGAACTTCTCCGCCGGATAGTCCTTGATGAAGCCATATCCGCCGTGGATCTGCACGCATTCATTGGCGCACCTCACGGCGACCTCGCTGGCGTAGAGCTTGGCCATGGACGATTCCAGAGTGGTCTTCATTCCGGCATCTTTCATGGCTGCGGCTCGCAAGGTCAGAAGCTTTGCCGCCTCGATCTCTGTTGCCATGTCGGCCAGTTTCCATTGGATCGCCTGAAACTCCGAGATCGGCTTGCCAAACTGTTCGCGCTCCTTCGAATACTTCAGGGCCGCTCCGTATGCGCCTTCGGCCATGCCGAGCGAGAGGGCGGCGATCGAAATGCGCCCGCCATCGAGCACGCGCATGGCGTCGACAAAACCACCGCCTTCCTTGCCCAGCAGGTTTTCGTCCGGGAGGAAGCAATCTTCGAAAATAAGTTCCGCGGTATCGCTGGCGCGCAGCCCAAGCTTGTTTTCTTTTTTCCCGGCGCGGAATCCCCTGGCATCTTTCTCCACGATGAACGCCGAGAGGCCGTGAGTGTGCGCGGCGCGATCGGTGATCGCCAGTACGACTAACACGTCGGCATAGTGGCCATTGGTGATGAAGGTCTTCGTACCGTTGAGCAGCCATCCGCCCTTGGCCCGCGTGGCTGTCATCCGCGCGCTGCCTGCGTCCGACCCTGACGAGGGTTCGGTCAGTCCCCATGCTCCGAGGAACTCGCCCGTCGCCAGCTTCGGCACATACTTCTTTTTCTGCGCCTCGTTACCCGCCATATATATGTGGTTCGAACATAATGAGGTGTGCGCGGCCACGATGATGCCGACCGATCCATCCACGCGCGAGAGTTCTTCGATGGCCGTGACGTACTCCACGTAGCCCATGCCGGCGCCGCCGTATTCGGGCGGAAAGATCATGCCAAGCAGGCCGAGCTTGCCCAGCTCTTTGATCGTCGCCAGCGGGAATTCGCCAGCTTCATCCCAGCGCATGACGTTCGGCGCAATTTCGCGCCCGGCAAACTCGCGCACCGTCTTCTTCAGGTGCAGTTGCTCTTCGCTTAACTGAAAGTCCAAGAGGTGCTCTCCTGATTCCTTAACAAATGACGGCGTCGACCAATGACGGGCTAGCAGTCCCTTCAGGCCCTCGTTCCGCTCGGGATGACAACCAAGTGGGGATCACTGTTCAGAACGTTCTGCTTGAACGCCTGCTCCGCACGGATGGCAAACTTGGCGCCCAACTTTTCATTTAAGCACGGTAAGCGGCAATCACGAAGTTACCTTACCGACCGGTTGGTTACGCCTTGGGAGTTTAGCGACGACGACAAAAAAGCCGGAGCCCGAAGGCTCCGGCTGTCCAGTTGGTCGTGCGCCCGGATAAAGACAAACTCGATGTATGACACCTAGTTGGGCGTCGCAGCTTACGATGCCTTAATCAGCCCAACGGTTGGTTGTTCGTTACGCGCTTCGTCGCGGCCGTACCGTCAAATCCCGCACCTGCGCCAGAATGCTCGACATCTGCATCCCGTTCAGCTGCGACAGATAGGGCATAACTTCGGCCACAAACTGATCTTCCATCAATTCACGAATTTCTTCTTGCCGGTTCCGCTCTCCACCGGAAAGCAGATCGGGCACGGTAACCTCGAGCGCCCTGGCAAGGCGTTCCAGCGACGACAGAGTCGGGGTCGCCTTCTCGTTTTCGATTTTCGAGACGTAGGTCCGCGGTACGGACATGCGCAGCGCCAACTGCCGCTGACTTAAACCATTGCGCAGGCGCAGCGATCGGATGGAATGGGCCAGCTTCAGATGTCCGCGACCGTTAGGATTGATGTTTACCGGCAGCAGTTCGGGCGGCGGAGTCATGGCGGCAATCTCCGCCTCGTCCTCATCCAACGACAGACGGCAACGGCGGCAAAGACTATTTGATGTGCGGAATTGCACTAACAGACAATGGTCGCATCTTACAACTTCCCGTGAGTCCACGGGGGTTAATGTGGTAGCCATTCAGGTTTTGCGAGTGCCAGAGCGGGGGCTACTCTCAAAGCCAACTGGAGAGCAATCTTGTGGATTCGACCGGCAAAAGTCAAGATAAAAGTAGGAGGAACGACGACACTCGCTGGGACCGTGGCATAATGAAGCCGCAAGAATCCTGTAAATCGCGCATAAAACCATGAACCAACGGGATGCGGCCTGGTGTTTACTAACTGAGTTCACGCAATCGGAAAGCCTTAGGAAGCACGCGCTCGCGGTCGAGGCTTGCATGCGGGCCTACGCCCGCAAAACCGGAGGCGATGAAGAATTGTGGGGTATGGTCGGCCTTCTCCATGACTTCGATTACGAAAAATATCCCAGCCTCGACGACCATCCCTACAAAGGCTTCGAGATTCTGAAAGCACGCGGCTATTCCGAGGAAGTACGGCGCGCCATCATGTCGCATGCCGATTACACCGGCTTCGCGCGCGTCTCGCCCATGGAAAAGACGCTCTTCGCCTGCGATGAACTGGCCGGCTTCATCACGGCTTGCGCCCTCGTCAAGCCGGGGAAATCGCTGGCCGAGGTTGAAGCGCCCTCCGTACGGAAGAAAATGAAAGACAAAGCCTTCGCCCGCAGCGTACACCGCGAAGACATCCTCGCGGGCGCAGTCGGTCTTGGCGTAGAACTGGAAGAGCACATCGCTTTCTGCATCGAGGCGATGAAGGCGATTGCGCGTGAACTGGGTTTAGACGGGTCCGCAGCCCGGCCTTCAACAACTTTGTCATCCTGATTTGTCATCCTGAGCGAAGCGAAGGACCTGCTTTTCGGCGCACCACAAGAAAGCAGGTCCTTCGCTTCGCTCAGGATGACAAGCGCTTGATGGTGGCACGAACCTAGCGCACCAAGCCGGCCAACTTTCCGCTGGCGATCAAATCGGCAACGCGCGAGACATCCTGATACATCACGCGGTCCTTCTCAATAGTCGCGCATACCGCGCGAATGGCCGCGTGCGCCTGCTGCAAAAGCTTGGAAGTCTTCAGGGGCGCCAGGAAGTCAATCGCCTGTGCCGCAGCCATGGCCTCAATGGCCAGCGTGTTGCGCGTGTTCTCCACCACTCTCTTGAGCTTGTTCGCCGCCGTCATGCCCATGGAGACGAAGTCTTCTTTGTTCCCCGACGTCGTAATCGAATCGACGGAGGCAGGATGCGCCAGCACTTTGTTTTCGCTGACCAGCGCCGCGGCTGCTACTTGCGGCAGCATGAAGCCCGAATTCATGCCAGCGCCGGGCGCGAGAAATGGCGGCAGGCCCTCACTAAGCGCGGGATTCACCATGCGTTCCAGCCGGCGCTCGCTGATGCCAGCGAGCGCGCTCAAGGCAATGGCAAGAAAGTCGAGCGCAAATGCCAGCGGCTGGCCGTGAAAGTTTCCGCCAGACAGTACGTCGCCCTCGCCGTCGCCATTCGACGCCTTCGGATTCTTCACGAACACGAGCGGGTTATCGACCGCCGAGTTTGTTTCGGTCTCAAATACCGCGCGGCAATGGGCGAGCGTGTCGCGGACCGCGCCGTGGACTTGCGGGATGCAGCGCAACGAATAGGCATCCTGCACGCGCCCGCAGTCGCGATGGGAATCGCGAATCTCGCTTGGTTCGAGCAGGCGGCGCAGGTTAAATGCGGTTCTGATTTGTCCTGCATGCGGGCGCACTTTCTGAATGCGTTCGTCGAAGGCGACACTGGTTCCCTTGAGCGCGTCGCACGCCATGGCGCCGATCACGTCGGCAGTGTCAACCAGCGTCTCCGCAGCGAGCAGCATCAAAATGCCGACACCAAGCATCGCCTGCGTGCCATTGATCAGCGATATCGCTTCTTTCGCTTCCAGCACGAGCGCTTTGATTTGGGCGCGCTTCAACGCGTCGGCGCTCGGGATGCGCGTGCCCTTCTCGGCTTCGTTCATGCATTCGCCTTCGCCGATCAAGGCCAGAGCCAGGTGTGCCAATGGCGCTAGATCGCCGCTCGCTCCCACGCTTCCCTGCGATGGGACCATCGGGGTCACTCCGCGATTGAGCATCTCGCAGATGGTGTCGATGATGATGGCGCGCACGCCCGAATTGCCCTTCGACAGCGAGTTGGCGCGCAGAACCATCATGGCGCGCGTGTCGGCGATCGAAAGCGGCTCGCCCACGCCGAAAGCATGCGAGCGCACGAGATTGAGTTGCAGCTCGCGAACCTGATCGCCGACGATGTGCACATCGCTCAGCTTGCCGACGCCGGTGGTGATCGCGTAGGAGATCTTGTTGCTGGCGACGAGGGCTTCGACGACGGCGCGGGCGCGGTTGACCGCCTCGCGCGCGTCGGGAGCCAGCAATACTGGCCGTCTTTCGATGGCGACTTCCCGCACCGCCTCGAGCGTCAGGTCGTTTCCGTTAAGGTGTAAAGCTTGCAAGGATCGTTCCCCGGTTTCGTGTTTCTGGTTCTGGAGTCGAGTTTCACTTGCCTTGTAATACCACTTTGAATGGAAACAACCTTGCCGTCATCACGCCCTTCTTTACGGCCGGATCGCTGTTCATGATCTCGCGGGCAGCGTCTTCGGATTCGGCACGGAAGATCGCAAGTCCCATCGCATTTTCGTCGGTATTCAGAGTGCGGCCCACGAAGATCATGACGCCTCGTGCGTTGAGGTCCTGGAGATATGCGAAGTGTTCGGCTACTACAGCCTGTTCCGCGGTGGTCGGACCGGTGCGGAGCATGTCTCCGCGCGTGAGTAGCAGTCTGTAGAGGAACTCTTGCATCCGACCTCTCTTTCTTATCTCCTCGCCCCTATTTCCCTAGCGCTGCGCGGAACACGGTCATATATTTCTCTGGCAACGCGCGGGGCTTCATTCCCGAGTCAGCGACGATATGCGTGGTCTCGCCTTCGGCCAGCAGCTCGCCAGTCTGACTACTGCGCAGTTCATATCCGAAGCGAATCACTTTCTCCCGGACATGTTTCAGGAATGTGCGCACGATGACCTCGTCATCATAGTGCACAGGAGCCTTGTAGCGGCAGCGGGCATCGACTACGGCGATGAAGCAGTCGTCTTCGCGCTCCATCTCTTTATAGCTGAAGCCGAACTGGCGGAGAAGTTCCACTCGTCCCACTTCAAACCAAATGAAATGATTGGCATGATAGACGACGCCCATCTGGTCGGTTTCGGCATAGCGAACGCGGATGCTGGTTTCATTCGCCGTCGCCGTCCGATTTGTGGTGGCAGACATCGATGGGTGCGGACGATTCATCGACCGGTCCACTTGGGTTTGCGCTTTTCGAGAAACGCAGTGATCCCTTCGCGGAAATCGGCGCTCTCGCGGATGCCGGCATTTTCGCGGATGGCGCCTTCAATCTGCGAATCGAGTTCCGCGCGGGCGTGGCCGGTCAGCAGGCGCTTGGTATTCAGAAGCGAGAGCGGACTGAGCTCCGCCAACTGAGCAGCTAGTTCGCGGGCGCGGTCGAGGAGTTTTTCCGGCGGAACGATCTCGCTGATCAGGCCCATCCTCAAGGCTTCCGCGGCATCAAAGATGCGGCCGGTAAGCAAGAGGTCGCGAGCGATTTTCTCGCCGACCTGGCGGAGCAGAAAAGTGGAGACGATGGCGGGCACGAATCCGATGCGGACTTCGGTGTAGCCGAATTTGGCTTCCGGCACGGCCAGCGTGAAATCGCATAGCAAGGCCAGTCCGGTGCCACCGGCGATGGCCGCGCCGTTTACGGCCGCGATTGTTGGCCTGGGAAATTCGTAGAGCGAACGGAACAGACTGACCATTGTTCTCGAGTCTTCGAGATTTTGCTCTGGAGTGCGGCCGATCAGGGATTTCAGCTTGTCGAGATCCATGCCGGAGGAGAAGGCCTTCCCTGCCCCGGTCAGGATCAGGACACGAGCGGAAGAATTTCTCACTTCTTCCAAACCGTGAAGCAGATCGTCGATCAGTTCGTAGCTGATGGCGTTGCGCTTGTCGGGCCGGTTGAGAGTGAGGGTAGCGACGGCGGAGTCGAAGACGAGTTGCAGCGTTTTGTAGTTCATTCGTAAACCGGTGATGGGTGTATGTGCACTGCTCTGCAATCGCTTATCTTGAACAAACACTTTGTCATCCTGAGCGAAGCGAAGGACCTGCTTTCCGTCGAACCACGATTCACTCAGATCTTCCCATGTCGGGTTCGCCGTTTCAATCAGCGCAATCTTCTTTCGCCGCAGCCATCCCTTAATCGATTTTTCGCGGACAATGGCGTTGTTCACGCACTTGAACGTCTCATAGTAAACGAGTCGATGAACTTTGTAATCGCGGGTGAAACCAGAATTGACATCGTTCTTGTGTTCCCAGGTGCGGCGATAGATATCGTCGGTGATGCCGGTGTACAGCACTCGCGATTTGCTGGACAGGATGTAAACGTAGAAATGACGCATAGGAAAGCAGGCGCTTCGCTCAGCATCACAACTTTAGTTGGTGGTTGGCTGTGCGGGACATCACATGAAGTTGGTGCGATTTCAGCTGTTCGATGGAAAGTGCTTTCACCTTCCCGGCAGCAGGGATGGCGCGGGCGAACAGCAGGTCCTTCGCTTCGCTCCGGATGACAAATTTAGGGGTGTGCCAAATCACTGCGTGAGAGAATTCTTATATCGCGCGCCGATCTCGGCCGTCGCTCTCAACAAGGCGTCCAACGATTTCAGCGCGGGCAACTGCGCACCATGGACACGCAGGGTTTCGATTACCGTTTCCGTTGGAATATTTCCCACTAAGTCATCCTGCGCGAAGGGGCATCCGCCGAGGCCGCCGATGGTGGAATCGAAGCGTCGGCAGCCGGCCTCATAGGCGGCGGCGATCTTGGCCGCGGCTTGGTCGGGGCGACTGTGCAGGTGGACTCCGATTTCGAGATAGTCGTACTTGGCCAATACCGCGGAAACCACTTCACTAATCTTTCCTGGGGGCGCGAGTCCTACCGTGTCGGCTAACGAGATAGTGTGAATCTCCTGCAGCTCGAGCAAGGCTACGGCTTCGACCACCTCATCGACGGTCCACGGGTCGCCGTAGGGATTGCCGAAGGCCATGGAGATATAGACGACGGTTTCGAGTCCGGCTTCGTCGGCCTTCTTTTCGATCTTTTCCAGTTCTTCAGTCGCGTCTTCGAGCGTCTGGCGCTGATTGTTCTGCAGAAAGGTGGGCGAGATCGAGTAGGGGAAACCCAGTGTGCGCACGGCCTGGGTCGCGATCGCCCGCTGCGCTCCTTTTTCGTTGACCACGATGCCGATGATCTCTACATCGTCAGGCGGATCGAGTTCTTTCAGGACTTCTTCGGAGTCGGCCATCTGCGGGACGGCATTCGGAGAGACAAAGCTGACAGCGTCGATGTGCTTGAGGCCGGCGGAGATCAGGGCCTGGAGATAGCTGGTCTTTAGATCCGCAGGGATCTGACCCTTCAAGCCTTGCCAGGCGTCGCGGGGACACTCGATCAACTTTACGGCTTCGCTCATACCGCTTCTCGGTATCGGGCCATCTACGTTTGCAGCACTCCCACTTTAAATTCCGGCACCTCCGGGTTCAGCGATGCCGCTTCCAGCGCCTGTGTGATGGCCTGCCGTGTTTCCATGGGATCGATGATTTTGTCGATCCAGAGACGCGCGGCGCCGTAGCGCGGGTCGGTTTGCTCTTCATACGTTCTCTTCGTTGAATCGAAGAGTTCTTTCTTTTCTTCTTCGCTCAACTTTTTGCCGCTGCGCTCCAGTTGCTTGACTTTGATTTCTACCAACGTGCCGGCGGCGGCGTCTCCGCTCATGACCGCGTATTTCGCGGTGGGCCACGCGAAAACGAAACGGGGATCGAAGGCTTTGCCGCACATGGCGTAGTGGCCGGCGCCGAAAGAGCCGCCTACGATTATGGCAATTTTCGGCACGACGGAGTTCGACACCGCATTCACCATTTTCGCTCCTGCCTTGATGATGCCGCTCCATTCGGCATCGCGTCCGACCATGAAGCCGTTGACATCGTGAAAAAAGACGAGTGGGATCAAGTTCTGGTTGCAATCCATGATGAAGCGGGCAGCCTTCTCGGCGGACTCGGTATAGATTACGCCACCGAACTCTACGCGCTTGTGGCCTTCGTGGTCGGTCGCCTGGGCGTGGAGTTTTTGGTTGGCGACGATGCCTACGGCGAAGCCTCCGATGCGCGCGTAGCCGCAGATCAGAGTCTTGCCGTACTCGGGCTTGTATTCATCGAAGCGGCTTTCATCCACAATGCGGGCGAGAATTTCCTTGATGTCATAGGGACGCGCGGGTGAGGCATCGTAAGCCCCGTAAATTTCCTCGGCGGACAAAGCCGGGTCGACGGGCTGTTTGCGGTCCCAGAGAGACTGACGGCGGTAGCCCCATTTGTCGATCAGTGAGCGGATGCGCGCGATGCAGGCTTCGTCATTGGGCTCGCGGAAGTCGACCGTGCCGCTGATGGCCGAGTGCATGGCGGCTCCGCCCAGTTCTTCGGCGGAAACTTTCTGTCCGATGGCGGCCTGGACGAGTGCGGGGCCGGCGAGAAACAGGCCACTGCCGTCGGTCATGAGGACATGGTCGCACATCACGGGCAGGTATCCGCCTCCCGCCACGCACATACCCATGATGGCGGCAATCTGCGGAATGCCCATGGCCGACATGACCGCGTTGTTGCGGAAGACACGGCCAAAATCGTCGGAGTCGGGGAAGACGTCTTCCTGCAGCGGGAGGAAGACCCCAGCGGAATCGACGAGGTAGATGGTTGGGATGCGATTCTCGATCGCGATGTTTTGCGCGCGGATAACTTTTTTCGTGGTCATCGGAAAAAAGGCTCCGGCTTTTACGGTGGCGTCATTGACGATGAGCATGACCATGCGGGTCTGGATGCGGGCCAGTCCGGTGATGACGCCGGCGGCGGGAGCGCCTCCCCATTCTTCGTACATTTTGTGGGCGGCATAAAGTCCCAGTTCGAAAAACGTGCCCGGATCGGCGAGAAGATTAATTCGCTCGCGGGCAGTCAGGCGCGACTTGGCATGCTGGCTCTCGATGGCTTTCGCGCCTCCGCCTTCGCGGATTTTTTCCTCTTCGTTGCGCACCTGGGCGACGAGGTCGGCGAGAGCGCGCATGTTGGATTCGAAACGAAGAGAGCTGGGATCGAGCTTGGTAGAGAGAATGTTGGCGATGGAGATAGCGGTGGATTCGGTACGTTCACGCATGAGGACAAGCTTCGAAACTGCTTGCGAAAGTACTTACTATACCAGCGCGCCGAGGTGCAGCGCGCTAACGCTACAATCTAGAAATGTCGCGAAACCCCGCATCCCGGCCGGATTGGCAGATCGCCTTTTCGGTCACCGCGGCATTGCGCGTGTTTTATACCACTGTTGCGGCGATCGCGTCGGTATTTCTGCAGCCCGGTCCGGCGCAGATTCGCAGCAATGCGCTGACCGAGTCGTTGCCAGCGCCGCATGGTCTGCACTACGCGCTGCTTGGAATTTGGGAGCGCTTCGACACGCTCTGGTTCTTGCGCATCGCAGAGCGCGGTTACGACCGGCCCATGGCGGTGATTTTTTATCCGTTGTATCCAGCGGCGATTCGGTTGGTGAGCGGGCTGATGCCAGCGATCGCAGCAGCGCTTCTGGTTTCGACGGTGGCAGCTTTCCTCTTCTACTGGGGAATGCTGCGCCTGGCGGGGGACGAATTATCGGACGTGGGAAAACTCCGCACCTTGTTGCTGGTGTGCGTGTGGCCAACAAGTTTCGTGCTGTTCGCCGGCTACGCCGAATCCTTGACTCTGGCGCTGGTGGTGTGGGCCGTCATCTTTGGGCGCGGAAGACGGTGGGAAGCGGCCACTGTTTGCGGGGTGTTTGCAGGAGCCGCGCGGCCTTCAGGCGTGCTGGTTTTCATCCCGCTCGCGGTGCTGGCGTTGCGCAGCCGGCAAGTGCGGTCGCTCGTGGTGGCGCTGACTCCTCTGGGATTGCTGAGCTACTGGGGCTGGCTGCGCTGGTCGGGGCGCATTTCCGTGGTGGAAGCTTACCGGCTCTATCAGGGCATGACTATGGTTCCGCCATGGACCGGGCTGGCGGAGGCACTGCGGCTGATCGTTACCGAACGGGATGTCTTGCTGACGATCAAGCTGGGCGTTTTGATTCTGGTGGCCGTGACGATTTTGCGGCGCCGGGTGCCGGACGAAGTTCGGAACGAGCTTCGGAGCGGAGTTCGGATCGACGATCCGAGCCCACTGCGGATCGAGGACAAAGTATTCGCGTTGGCCGTGATTCTGCAGATGCTGATGTACACGGGGCGGCCGCTTTTGGGAGCCATGCGATATACGCTTACGCTATATCCCGCGTTTCTAGCTTGGGGAACTTACGCTGCGCGCTGGAATTGGAAGTGGTTCAGCATCTACGCAGGCGCGCTGGCTGCGCTGAACCTGGGATGGATGTGGGCATTTCTGCGCTGGTCGCTGGTTTTGTAACAAGGTTTCAGAATTGATTTGCCCGGGCGCGACGCGACGGGGGCACGCAGGAGACGCGGCGGCGGTCCGTGTCTCCGGGCAGGCTGCCGGGGCAGGTCCGCGAACGCTGCAACCTCGCGGCAATTGTTATAATCGTTGTCTGCGATTTGACCTGTGGTGGGAGTAGCTCAATCGGTAGAGCATCGGACTGTGGCTCCGACGGTTGCGGGTTCAATTCCCGTCTCCCACCCCAATCCCCATCACCCTCGGTCGAATTATCGTCTGCCTCGGTCGCGGCATGATCGGCTAGGCATCCGCCGCGAATTAATCATTTCCGATTAAACTACTGGGTTTACTCAGTGACTCCTGCGGACGAATGTCTGCATAATATTTCATTTTCGCATCTCTCGTTGGTTCGCAAGTGTTTGAAAAATAAAGCGCAAAATTGCGAATTGGTTTGGCCTCGCTATTGCACGCGTGAAACGTCCTTCTCGACAGAAAACTTAGCGAGAACGAGAGCACCCAAATCACGTCTTTTGGAGGTCTCCCCCAATGCAACGTAGCCGCTTTTTGCTGCTGCTGGTTGTAGGTCTTTTCCTCTCCACGCTGGCCTTGGCCGATTCGGTCGTCGACATGAAACTCCTGGGTATGGGCACTAACCGCATGGACGGTTATTACACCTATCCTTACTATTTTTCGATCAATGGCGGAGCGTCCACTCCTCTGATGTGTGATTCTTTTAACAACCACGTTTCGGTGGGTGAAAGCTGGACGGCTCACGTCACCGGGCTGCTTTCCGGAAAGGGCTATTTTGGTAACGAGCTCATGAACTACAAAGCAGCGGGTATTATCTTCCTGGACGTGATGAATGGAACTGTTAGCGCCACCGTCGGGAACATGGCGATATGGAATCTGTTTACACCCGGGGCCACCTCGAATTCTAGTGTGACCGGTCTGGATGGGAGCGCGCTCGCCTTGGCGCAACATACTAATTCGAGCTATTTCCGGGGTCTGGTGTTGTATACACCGGTTGGCGGAAGCCCGGGGCACGGACCGCAGGAATACATCGGCTATCGATCACAACTGCTGACTGCCCCGGAACCGGGTAGCATGTTGCTGCTGGGGACGGGCCTGGTGGGCCTCGCGGGAATGGTGCGGCGCAAAATGCGCCCCTGAGAGTGGGGGCGAACGAGGCGCGCTTTAAAGTTCTTAGACCCGATTTGACGCAACCGGGATACGAGCGTGTTATCTGCGCGCGCCGACTTCTTCTTTCTCCTTCGTCTTCGCCGCGTAATGCGAATCGACGTAGTCGTCGAGAATCTTGATGAACTCGGCAACAATCTTGTCGCCTTTGAGCGTCGTGAAGAGGCGACCATCGACGTAAACGGGGGCCTTCGGCTCTTCGAAGGTTCCGGGCAACGAGATTCCGAGACTGGCGTGCTTGGATTCTCCGGGGCCGTTGACTACACAGCCCATTACCGCAACTTTCATTTCTTCAACCCCGGTGTGAGTCTCTTTCCAGACGGGCATCTGTTCGCGCAGGTAAGTCTGGATCTGCTCGGCCATCTCCTGGAAAAATGTGCTGGTAGTGCGACCGCAGCCGGGGCAGGCGGTGACTTGCGGGGTGAAGCTGCGAATGCCGAGCGACTGCAGAATCTGCTGCGCCACACGGACTTCTTCGGTGCGATCGCCGCCGGGAGCGGGTGTCAGCGAAACGCGGATGGTATCGCCAATGCCTTCCTGCAATAACACGGCCATCGCCGCGCTGGAGGCTACGATGCCTTTGGCTCCCATACCGGCTTCGGTTAGTCCCAGATGGAGCGGGTATTCGCAGCGCGCAGCCAGGATGCGATAGACGTCGATCAGATCCTGCACGCCGCTTACTTTTGCGCTCAGGATGATCTGGTCGGGGCGCAGTCCGAATTGCTCAGCCAGTTTCGCCGAGGTTAGCGCGCTTACTACGATCGCTTCCATGGTTACTTCGCGGGCGTCTTTGGGCTCGGGCAGAAGTGAGTTCTCGTCCATCATGCGAGTGAGGAGCGCCTGATCCAGCGAACCCCAGTTCACGCCTATGCGGACCGGTTTCTGGTGCCTTACCGCGACCTCGATCATGGTCCGGAAGTTATCGTCGCCTTTGCGTCCGATACTGGAATTGCCTGGATTGATACGGTACTTCGCGAGACCCTCGGCGCAGCCGGGATACTTGGTCAGCAACTGGTGTCCGTTGTAATGGAAGTCGCCGACTATGGGGACGTTCAGGCCTTGCTTCTCCAGACCCTCGACTATGCGGGGGATGGCTTTGGCGGCATCGTCATTGTTGACGGTTACGCGGACTACTTCGCTCCCGGCCCTGGCCAACGCGGCGACTTGTTTTACGGTTCCGGGGATGTCCGCGGTGTCGGTATTGGTCATAGACTGCACCATAACCGGTGCATTGCTGCCTACGCGGACGCCGCCAATGGTGGCAGTGAAGGTTTTTCTGCGCTGGATTTCGGCCATATTTAGAGTTCATTTTAAACCAGCGATGGAAAAAGAGCGAGGTGCGGCGGGATTGGGTAGCGGCATGGTTTCAATTTGATCCGTAGAGTCCAAGCCCAAAGCCAACAAAGTAAATCACGACCGCCGACAGCAAGACCGCGCCGAAGATACGCAGCCCCCGATCAAGGCGACTTTTCGATTCACCTTTCCTAGGAGACAAGCCACTACGCCACAAATAAGCCTCGCCGGATGCGAAAAATATGAGTCGAAACCAGCCCACGATATTTGTGGTGGTCATCATGCGGCAATCTCGTTCGACTTACAATCCAATAGCGTCACAAGTTCTTCTATGTCCATGAGCGGCTAAGAACACGCGAAAAATTGAAAACAGCCGATGGATTGGCCGTGGCAGGCAGTCCTAAACGGCTGGCACTCCATGCGGTTTCACATGCTCGCGGATGAACTTGACGATGTCGTCCATGGGGGTGCCGGGCTGGAAGATGCCGGCTACGCCGATTTTCTTTAGGCCTTCGATGTCCTGATCGGGGATGATGCCGCCGACCAGCACTAGCACGTCATCCATCTTGTTTTGCTTCAGCAGATCCATCACGCGGGGGACGATGGCGTTGTGCGCGCCGGACAGAATCGAGAGTCCGATCACCTGCACATCTTCCTGCAATGACGCGCTTACCACCATCTCCGGCGTCTGGCGCAGGCCGGTGTAGATGACTTCCATGCCTGCATCGCGAAGGGCGCGAGCTATGACCTTGGCACCGCGGTCGTGGCCGTCCAGGCCGGGTTTCGCCACTAGAACACGGATTTTCTGCTCTGGTGCCACCGGACACCATTTAACCACAGAGTACACAGAGGTGCACGGGGGAGTTCCGCTGGCGAACTGGACGGGCGAGAGCCTGCCCTAAGCTTGCCGAAGGGACACCCGTCTCTCCACTTCATTGGGTTACGGCTTGATCCCTAACTGCCAGAACAAGAACGAGTACATATCGGTGCTTTCTTCGATCTGCTTGGCTACGGGTTTGCCTTGGCCGTGGCCGGCTTTGGTTTCGATGCGCAGCAGAATCGGCTTGTCGGGGCTGGCTCCGTTCTTGGCTTCGGCTTGCATGAGGGCGGCCATTTTCTTGGCGTGCATGGGATCGACTCGCGTATCGGTATCACCCGTCATAAATAGAATAGCGGGATACTCCTGACCCAGCTTTACGTGATGATAGGGCGAGTAGGCGTAGAGCCAGTCGAACTGCTTGGCGTCTTCAGCGGAGCCGTATTCGGGAATCCAGAGTTTCGCGATCTGGAAGTTCTGATAGCGCAGCATGTCGAGCAAGGGGACGGCGCAGACAACGGCGCGAAAGAGGTCGGGGCGCTGCGTGATCATGGCTCCCATCAGGAGACCGCCGTTCGAACCTCCGTAGATGGCGAGGTGATTGCGATCGGTGTATTTCTGCGCAATCAGGTATTCTCCTGCAGCGATGAAGTCGTCGAAGACGTTCTGCTTTTTCTCGAGCATGCCGGCGCGATGCCAGTCTTCACCGAACTCGGAGCCGCCGCGGAGGTTGGCAACGGCGTAGATGCCGCCGTGCTCCATCCAGAGATACACGCTGCGGTTGAAGGACGGGGTCAGGGAGACGTTGAAACCGCCGTAGCCATACAGCAGGGTTGGGTTCTTGCCGTCCTTCTCGATCCCTTTCTTGCTTACGACGAACATCGGGACTCTTGTTCCGTCCTTCGAGGTGTACCAGACCTGCTGGACGTCGTAGGAGGAAGGATCGATGGAAGGGGCATCGACTTTGGCCCAGAGCGCGCTCTTCAGGTTGTCCAGGTCAACGCGGTAGATGGAAGGCGGCACGGTGAAAGACTGGAATCCGAAAAAGATCTCATTGCGGTTATAGCGGCCGGAAGCGCCGAAAACATTTCCGATCGCCGGAAGCGAAATATCGGCGAGCTTCTTGCCGTCGAGAGCGAAGAGCTTCAACTCGGATGTGGCGTTGTGTTCGTATTGCGCCAGCAGTTTGCCACCAGTCACGCTCACGCCCTGGAGGACAGCGTCGGTCTGCGGGATGATCTCTTTCCAGTTTTCGCGCTGGGGATTGGTCGCGTCGGCTACAAAGACTCGATAGCGGGGGGCATCTTCGTTGGTGGTGATGTAGAGCCTGCCTTTATAGAAGTCGGCACCATAAAGGAAGTCCTTGCCGCTGGTGATCTTAACCGGAGGAGTTTTGGCAGTAAGATCCTGCAGAAACAGTTCGGTCTTAGTCCAGCCGTGCTCTTCGTTGATCAGCAGCCAGCGGCCGTCTTCGGAAAGGCTTACGTTGGGCCACGACTCGGGGTCGCGGCCTTCGCCGAATATCAGAGGGTCGTGGGCGGGGCCGGCGCCGAGTGCGTGATAAAAGGTGTGCCGGTAGTACACCTCCTGGCCTTCGGGAACTTCTCCCTTCTTGGGATAGCGGGTGTAGAAAAATCCGGAACTGTCGTGCTTCCAGGCGAGGCTGCAGGCACGAGTGCGTTCAATCGAATCGGGGAGCAGGTTGCCGGTCGCGGTTTCGATGACGTGGAGGGTGCTGACTTCCGAACCGCTCGGCGAAGTCCCGTAGGCGACGTACTTGCCGTCTTCCGACGCATACCACCAGTCGAGGGCGATTGTCCCGTCAGCCGCAAGTTTGTTGACGTCGACGAGCAGGCGGTCTTCGGAATTGAGCGCTCCTTCCAATCCCTCACGCACGTAGAGGACGGGCTGGTTCTGGTTACCTTCGCGGCGGGTATGGAAGTAATACTTGCCGCCCATCTGCGGAGCTCCGACGGTGCCGATCTCGAGCAATTGGGAAAGGCGGGCATTGATCTTGTCGCGTCCGGGGAGCGGGTCAAGGATGCTGCGGGTGTAGCTGAGTTCCTGCTCGACGTAAAGCTTGGTGTCGGGATCGTTTGCGTTTTCCAGGTAGCGGTAGGAATCGACGATCTTGTGACCCTGCACCGTGTCTTCGACAGGAGCTACCTTGGCTTTCGGGGGACCGCCCGAAACTGAAGGAGCGGTGGTATCCCCAGAGCTGGAATCATCGGCAAATACTAGACCCACCATACCAATAAAAAGGAACAGCAAAGCAGTCAGCAAACGCAAACCTCCGCGCATAAACACCTCACCTCTGTTGTGGACGAAACGCTGGGAATTAGGTTAGCAGAACACTGCGCTTGGTAGAACATCCGGCTCGCAATGACCAGCAAGCCCTGCTCTGCCGTAACCTGTCGACGGGACAGGCAAAATTTCCAATCCGCAGCGGCCTCTGATATGATTTTGTCTGATCGTTTAAAGCACGCAAGGAAGCAAGCGTGCTCCCACTCCTCAGTAGCTCAATGGCAGAGCATCCGGCTGTTAACCGGAGGGTTGTAGGTTCGAGTCCTACCTGAGGAGCCATTTCTTGCCCGCATAAAACCTGCGTAACCTTGACTTCGCCTCCGAATTGTCCCTACGATTGTCCTAACTCCCCCGTGGGGGTTTCCCCAGAACCCAGTATTCGGGAGGGGAGGAGACCTAATGACACTCACCGTTTGGAGGCGTCACAACAGGGACGTTTGCGACAGCACCAACCGCTACGACCCCCGGTGCGGCTGCCCGTTGCATGTTCAATTCGTCTGGAAGGGGACACCCGGCGTATTCGAGGGCAAGAAGCTCACCTACCAGACCAAATGGTCTTTGGAGGCTCGTAGCTGGTCTGAAGCGCAGTCCAAAGTCAAGGACTTGGAGAAGCGCCTGAAGGACTTCGCCGAGGGCAAAGTAGTGCCAAAAGGCATGACCGTCGAAGCAGCAGTGCAGGAGTGGTACGAATTCCGTGACCAGAACGAATTGGACAATACCAAGGCGAAACTGATGGGCGGCAAGCTCGTGGAATGGTGCGAGAAAAACAACATTCTGCTCCTGACCGCTCTCACTACCGACAAGGTCATCAAATGGCGTCTTACGCTGCCGTTCCGTAGCGGGGACAGCAGTAGCTTGAGCGTCCACTGGTCTGTGATTAGTGGATTCTTTTCGTGGGCTGCGGTGATGGGCTACATGGAGAAGTCTCCAATCCCGAACCCCAAGACGAATCCACAGTTTCGCATCCGCTACGAGAAGGCGGAAGTTAAGCCGCCAACCAAGAAGCAGGTCGAGAAGATTCTGGCGACCGCCACGGGGCAAGTCCGGCTCTTGTGCCAGTTGATGCGTGAGACAGCGCTGGCGCTGGTCGATGCCATAAAGTACGGGATGTCGCAGGAGGACGCCGCGAAATACGGGCTGTCGAAGCCGGAGCGTCGTCCGGTGATTCAGGACAGGGTCATTCGTGGCAGCCGCACCAAGACCAACGAACGCTACCGGGTGCGCATTAGTGAGTCATTAGCGAAGCAGCTTGAGGCTCTGGGCGAACCCGCGTTCCCCGGCACATATACGCAGTGGCGTGAGCGGGTCAACAAAGTCATCAAGGATGCAGGCGTCAAGACGACTCCGCATGGCTTTAGGCACTACAGAATCACTGAGTGGCTTTCGGCTGGTGTGCATGCTGACGACGTGGCGGACGTGGTGGGCACGTCGTCCAAGGAAATCCGCAAGACGTACCGTCACTGGATTAAGGAGGCCGAAGACCGCTTGGACGAAGTACAGCGTGAGGCGTGGTTGAAGATGGGGCTAGACGAGAACGGAAACTCTAAGAAGCAGCGAGTGCAGTAAGCTACGTCGATTCTTGTTCAGCCGATATTTCCGCAGTAGAATCGCGACTGCTTTGCCTTGAACCTTCGCCACGCGTCTTTAGCCTCGCACGCTAAACCATTCCCCGACTTTGGTGACGCGCACACTCCCGTCCGGGAGCCCGCACACCGAGACCTTGTCCAGCCGCGCAGCCGCGTACAAGCCAGAGCGAAATCGGTTGCGGCTCCTCTCATCCGTGCCGACGCCCGGAACGTCGAAGTGCTGACCGATTTTCAGCCTGTGAACACGCTCGGCAATCTTGGGGTACTTGCGCGGTTGCTCAACTCGCGGACGGAGATAGGAGTGTTGCAGCGCGATGCAGTGCCCGTTGCCGCACGAGGCATCCACAACTTTGCCGGGAGGGACTCGACCGTGGGCGTCAGTCCAGTTGCGCCGCCGCCGACCGTAGGCGGTGGACGGGTTGGCGATCTCTTCGCAATCGCCGTTTAGCTTTGTGGGCGAGAACTTTGCCATTCCGATTCCGCTACCGGACAATACCACCCCGTGCGACGCAATTATCGCACCTCGCCGCCGGGGCACTTCCATTGGACGAATCGGGGGTACGGATCAGTTCACGGTCGCCCCGCCGCAGCATCCCTTGGCGTGCATCCGGAGGTCGACCTCAGATTCCGCTGCCGGCTTACCGATGCCGGAGATGCACACTCCGTGGCTTTTGGCGCTGACCTCGGGGTTGTCCCCACGCGCTTCTTTTGGACGCACACGCGGCATGGAAAGGCAAAACCAACGTAATAAAATCTCATGACAAAGATGCTTGTAGAGTTGGGGAATGCCCGGCTAACATCTTGAGGAGTGGGCACCAAGATGGGCACAAAGCGGAGGCAATTGGTACTCTACCATCTCTATACAGAGGACGAACCCCAGTACCGGAAGGCTATCATCCGTGCGTTGCAACGCCGCGGTTTCTCTGCTTTCACGCTTATGTCGGCGGTCGGTTACGGACCAGGGCAGGGAGGAAGCCAAGAAAATGTCGTAATAATCAACGTGGCTACCGAATACAGCTCGGCCACAGACAAGAAAATCCAAGCCATTGCGAAAGACATTTGTCGGGACAATGTACAGCAATCGGTCTTGGTTGTGCGTGTCCCGGCGTTTCCCAAACTAGTCGCTGCGTCCCGGCGACCGAAAAGCGAGACGAGAACCTTAAAAGCTTATCTGCTACCAACATCAGACAGCGAACCCGAACCCGAACATGTGGGTGTAGACGGACAGCGCCGCCCCGCTCGCAAGAGGGCCGCTTACAGGGGGAAGGTTTTGGCGGGCTTTGGCGAATGGGAAAAGCACCTCCCCAAGGGCGCGATAGTGCAAGACGGATTCTTAAGGTTCTTCCCTGATTAGGGCAAGAATATACTTGCCTCGCCCATATTTGCGGGTATAGGATGGCCGCCATCGCGGTCGTCATGGATAACTCCGTTCAAATCAGCGTTAATATGCACAACTTGTACATCGTACTTGTGGTGCTGGCGATTGCCTCTGTGGCGTCTCTTGTCTTTAGAAAATCTCGCCAGTGATTCAAGCGCAGATATACAGAACTGTATTACATACGGAAATACTTCGCGCTGGTTGCCTTGCAATGGCAAGCGTACCTGTGGGGTGGCAGCGTGTTAGCGGTCGCGTTCGGCTGGCACTTTGTCACTGCCGATTGGCCATATCCTCTCAAAGTAACGGCTTGCGTGACGGCATTATTTTTTGCTGGTTATTATCTGTGGCGCATTGACCATTTGCGCCTTGTGCCGAAGTTTAGATTGGGTGAGGTTGGCCTGAGATGGATCAATTTAGGTGTTTCCGGCGAAAGAAGGCGGTATGTCTACCTGCAAGTTGAGTGTGAAACAGAAGGCGAGGTAAAGAATTGCAGAGGCCAGCTTTTACGTGTGTCTAAATGGATTCCTAATCCGGCGGGAGGGGACGGGGACGGCCAATGGGAAGTGACGCATCTTAACGAAACTCACGATCTGCTTTGGTCATACGTCGATCAGCCGCGTCTAGATTTGGAACCTGGAACCCCTAGGCAACTAAACATATTTTACGTGCATAACCGCGACAGGAGAATGCTAACGTGTTCCCAATATAATCCTGCTTTGGAGTTGGCTCCATCTGAGCGATATAAACTCGATGTGCGAATCGCAGGAGATGAGTGTCTTTCGAAGCGCACTTCAATTGAATTAGCGGTAGGTAATGAGTGGTACGAACTGGAAATATCGAAAAAATGAAATCTAATCAAGAGAACGTGTCGGAAGCTCAAAAGTTTGACACCGTAATGCGGAAGATTCTCTCTGTGTCTAAAGATGAGTTAAAAAAACGAGAGAAGGTGTGGCGTAGAAAACGCGAACGGGCAAAGAAAAAGCGGGCTCTTTCGTAGCCCGCTTGCCACGACCTTGCCGTCGTGCGGCCCGTGTCTGGGTAGTCCTTGCTCAATTCGGCTTGCCTGTGAGTTGAGCGAAGGTAATGCGCTTCCCGACGATCTGGCGCACCGCTAGATCGAAGCGGCCAGCATCGTCAAGTTCTTTGCGGTTGTTGAAACGAAACATTTGTTCGTCAAGGTAGCGGTGAAGATGAAACGGTTCCACGCTCACGTAGGTTCCAGAGATGCCGCGCTTCAGGAGCGACCAAAAATTCTCAAGTCCGTTCGTGTGTACGCGACCGTCCACATACTGAACCGCATGATCTACGACCTGATGAGCATATTCGCTTTCCAGTCCGTTGTAGGACGGCAGAGCGTCAGAGTACAAAGCGGTTCCAGCGGAAACATGCTTGTAAACTTCAGCCTGCAACGCCATCTTGCGGCGATTCGGGACGACGGTAGCGCGAACCTTGCCGCCTCGCTCAAGAATTCCCATTATGGCCGTCTTGTCCTTCGTGCCCGTTCCGGTGATTCGGCGTTTGCGCTCGCTGACGTGCATGTTCCGCGCTTTGCCGCCGATGAAAGTCTCGTCCACTTCCACTTCGCCGCCGAGCTTCGATCCGAAAAACTCGTCCTGCATCGCAAGGCGAATGCGTTGCAGCATGAACCATGCCGATTTCTGCGTAACCTTCACATCGCGGGCGATCTCATAACTGCTCACACCGTTCTTGCAATTCGTAAGCATCCACGTTGCCGTAAGCCACTTGTCCAAAGATATCGGGGAATCTTCGTAGATCGTTCCGACTTTAATGGAGAACTCGCGCTTGGGATGATGACTCCCGCACTTCCACGTCCGGCGCTTTGCGTTAAAGCTAACCTTCGTGGCTCCGCATCCGGGGCAAACCACGCCGTTCGGCCAACGTCGCACGGCAATGTAGTCGATGCAGTTGTCAGGATTCGAGAAGTAAACAATCGCTTCTTGAAGGCTTGTAGGTTCGTGTTCCATGACTAAAATATACCAAAAACAGGTGGGCGAGTCAAGTAATTTGTTGCCCTGATTAGACGATCCTTATTTCAGCCCCAGGTCGAAAACGGGTGCTCGGAATCATGGCAGCGATTCTTGCGAGCCTGCATATGCAGACGGCAGACGATCTGTTTGGGACACCACAGGGAAGTCCTCGAACAGATAAGCTGATTGACGCGAGCATCCAGTGGGCCGAGCGGATCATGAGGAAGATTGATGGGGTGTTCTCGGGCTGAGGGTGGCAGCATCTGGCCATTGCGACACGGAGTAACCAACATGACCGTGAACGATTTTCGTCAATCACTGACGGCGGCCAAACCGCCGGCGGAACTCACACTCGCTGTCACCGGCCTATGGTGGGATGCCAAGGGACATTGGACTCGGGCCCACGAATCTGCTCAGCAGGACGAAGGCCCCGAGGGTTCGTGGGTGCACGCCTACCTGCATCGCAAAGAAGGCGATCAGGACAACGCAGGTTACTGGTATGGTCGAGCCAGGAAGCCCGTTTGCCGAGAACCACTTGACACCGAATGGTTCGCAATTGTGAGAGAGCTGCTGGGATAGGAGCGAGCTAACAATTCCGTGATCGCGGAGCCGTGTCGGCCATTTGAAAATGTCGCTCCGATATCAGCACACACTCTGCACGCAACGGGCTCGACACTTCGGCAGAGCAACCGATTTCTGACAAACCGACAGTCAGTCGTCGAATCCCGGGCAACCGACTAGCGTCAGCAGCAATGTCGTTTATCTCATAATCAGTAGGTTGAAGGTTCGATTCCTTCCGCGCTCACGATATTTTCAATCATTTGCTCACAAAAAGCCCGCACGGAAGCACTTTTGACGAGGTATTGAAAAAGCCCGATTTAGCGCACATGGGCTCGAAGCGTACGGCGCACCTTGTTTTTCATACTTAATCGGAGTAGCTGAGGGACTCGTCTCAAAGGACTTCATCTCTAACTCCGCTATAATTGTGTATCGCCATAGGACGAAAGGTATAAAACCGAATGGGGCGCGGAGGTCAAAATCTCGTCCATTGAATATTGGGCGGTCGGCGCCACAGCTCGTACTTTCTTACCACTGACTGTCGGAAATATCTCCAGTCATCTGCTCGCTGATTGGGTTCCCTCGCTACCTGCATCCGTCAGCCCATCGTTCATTGGATGGCCGCCGTTCCTAATACAGATAGGCCAACTCGACGGCAACGATGTTCTTCTTCTTCGGACTGAAGCTGGCCGCAGCGAGCGACAGTGGAAGGGCTTTCTCTCGTGGATGTTAGGTGTTGCTGGTGCGCGGCACGTGTTAACGTCAGAAGGCTACCGTTGGATCGCGCCATTGAGTGCCTTTTATCCAGGTGCCATTCAGGCGGTTGATCTTTCAACGTGGAACACTTCATTCCCGCAGAGCTCGATAGTTGCAACACGGAAGTCCGGCAGCACGTCACGGCTCTTCCCTGACTATCTCGCATTGCGTCCCACGTCATCAGGGGGTTCATACGACTGGGCGGTGGCGGAAGCTAAAGGTACGAGTATGTCTCTCAAGAACACATCGAGTTGCCCTACAGAATGGTCGAATCAAGTACGCAATGTTGTCGTCAAGGTAAATAGCACTGAGATGGAAATACCCAGACATCTTGTCATCGCCACCCGCGTAAACCCCAACGCGAAAAGAACGTGGGCGCGTCGCTTGCAGATGCGCGCGTGGAACCGCACGGTGACGGTCGAAGCGGGCCTCTCCTCAGAAGCAGCGGTGGACATAGCGGCAGCTCACTTGTTTGGGTTCTTCAGAGGTGCGCATCTGCGTGAGAATGCAACCGCAATTGCTCTATCTGTCCAGATGCGAGCGTCGTCCCGAGAAGGCAAACTCAACCCTAAAATCAGAGCAGATGCCCAACGCACAGCCGATCTCGCGGAACAAGAGATTTCCGAGCGCGGTGCCAGACTGAGCAGTCAGGTAAACGTGCCGGGCGCAACGATTCTGCAACTCGATACTGATTCTGGACCTATCAGAATTGAGCTGGCGGAGCCACTTATCGCCTTCAGTCGTACGCTACGCCAATCCGAGACTGTTGAATCGGCTGCGGCCGCTCTCCACGAGGTGGACTCGCGTTTAAACGCTTGGGAGAAATCACAAGACAGAACACAACGTGACGTTGCAGTTCTCCCGTTCGGCGCACAGGTGCATTTCCCCCACGGTTTTGACCCTCGGGATGAACGGCATTGATCAGCTCGGCCGCTCTCCTTTTTCCTTGGGCTCTAGCGGACTTGGTCTTACTAGGCATTTTGTGTGTGAATAGAGGACGTTTTCATTGCCGAAATTGGAATACCCAACCAAAGCTGTCCCTGATCGGTAGCGCATGTTAGATCTCTGCCAAAAATCACAAGGCGATGCCATCCTGACGGCGCCAACGCAGGCGGCCGATGGATATGAACTTACTCACCGCTAAGGCCCCCCGCTCGTTCCTTGCTTTGGAACCGGGGGCAGCGAGGGCGGCGATGACCACATCGCGTTCAGCTTCGTGAATTTCGGTCGCATCGAAATTCTCGTCGAGTAGTACGAGGATAACGCTGTCCCATCCCTTCAAGATATCTATAGACCCAAGGCGCTGACCCGGTTTGCAACCAGGCAGAAGGCATCGACCTTTGATCTGCAGTCTCCGCGTTACTCCGTCGTGCTTTTCGATCGCGTCGTGTCCTGCTTGACGCGCGGCTGTCAGTTCAAGGCCGAGAATACGAGCTGCCTCGTACTCCGCAACTTCGCCGGTGATGCCCAGAGGCTTTCCCGTCAGGGCGCTGCGATTTATACTTCTTTCCTGAAATCACCCCGTCGATGCCTATTTCTGTCGCAGTCTTGATCGCCTCATTGGGTTCAATCGTCCGCTCAAGGGCCGAACTCCAACTTGAAAACCTAGCTTTGCGCCACCAAATCAATGTTCTTCGCCGCTCCATGAAGAAACGACCGCCACCTACCAGTCGGGCGGAGTTGTGGCCGTCATTAAAGGAACTGAGGCCGCAGAAAGAACTCTCAATGATTTCGATTGGAGTCAGAGCGAGGAGCAGCGAAGGGCAGGTTGGCGTTATTTCCTAGAGAAAACCGACCTGCCGCCCGGAATGGACGCGGAGAAAGCCACCACACTTCGACAAGTGCGGTTCGATCTTCAAGAGGCTTAAGCTCGATCGGTGCGAACGATTTTATGCAGCATTCAGCTTCTCTCTCGCAGGGTGTGGCGTCCTAGTGAAGATTCGGCTCTGGTTTAGTTGTCGAACATCTCGTAATGCGTGGAGCACCGCTCCAGTTCCAACAGGAAATCCTTGTCGAAGTCGTAGTATTTCGCAACGCCGATGTCGTTTCCCGCAAAAGCTCGGATCGCCTCCTCTGACTCCCAGAATACCCCAAGACATTCAGGGTGCCGCAGCGCTTTCCTTTTGAGGCAGACTGTGGCAGCATCACTTTCGTCAAAGTGATGAACGGCATAGCATTGGCGTCGTGCATCACCCCTAGTGCGCGAGCGTGGTCTGGTTCCAGCACGTATTTGGTGCAGGCCGCAAAGGAGTTCTTATGAGATTGACACTGGCAACGCGAACGAAGGATGGCATTCTGATCGTGGATTGCAGTGGCCGGATCGTCTACGGTGAAGAAGCTTCGCTGTTGCGGGATACCGTAAAGGAAGCCCTATCAACCAACAAACGCATCGTGCTCAATCTGGGCGAGGTGAATTACATCGATTCCACTGGTCTGGGAACGCTCGCGGGACTATACACAAGCGTGCGCAAGGCCAGGGGCGCGATCAAATTGACGGGCTTGAGCAAGCTCGTGGGGGATTTGCTAGAGATCACCAAGTTGCTCACGGTCTTCGACGTATACAACTCAGAGGCGGAAGCCGTCGAATCCTTCCGCAGGGCGGCTTAGCCCGGCTCGACGATTGACATCGCGATGTTTCGACGGCTATTCGCGTGGAGCATCTGCGATTGAGGGGCCAAGTGCTATATTGGCGGTCGGGTCTTGAGGTCAAATCGGACATTCCGACCCAAAAGCGTCGGCAAGGCGGACAGGCATGGGATTCATCGCTTGGATAGTGGTTGGACTAATCGCAGGTTGGCTTGCAGGCCAAGTTATGAAGGGCGGCGGCTACGGCGTACTCGTGGACATCATTCTCGGAATCCTCGGCGGCATTGTGGGCGGCTGGGTCTTCGGGCTGTTGGGAATTTGGCCGGGCGGCGGCATGATCGGCTCCATCATTGTGGCATTTGTTGGAGCGGTGATTTTGGTCGGCATTTCCCGCCTATTGAAAAGAGCCTGATTGTCGATCTAAACAGGCATCGGCCCTCCGAACCCCATTTCGTGAGTGAGGAAGCAGCCGAAGGGTGTCGTTCATGGCATCGCGCAGACCGTGGAAACGGCGGTGGACATGCTTATGCAGCAAATCGCGAAGGTGCGCTATCGCCAGTAAGCGCTAGCCGTAATTGCCGGTCACGTGGTAGTGCTTCCGCAACTCGCGCCCATCCAACCATTTCTCATCGCGGCGGACGGATAAGCACCCAGAACCCTGTCAATAAATGGGCCAGATTAACTGGTTCCCCCTCAGAGCTTGGGCGTTTCGGCATCCCCGATCACTTGATCTTGCAGAGGCTCTCTCCCGGCCTCATCGGGTTTTGTGAATAGTGCCATCAGGCTTGCGACATCGGGATCAGTGACGGCGCGAGCCGCCAGTCGGCGGTGAACTTCTTCGGGCAAAGACATGATTCTATCCTCCGCATCAAGCTTAGGAGGCAAGGAGTCGGAGAACTGTTTCATATTGCTCACTCCGGGATATTGAAGAGTACCGTAGTCTTAGACCCACCCTCGGAGGCAAAGTCGTTGTAGTGGTGACCAGACTACGTCGCTCACGACCACCAAAGCGATCACAATTGTCGAAGGCTATTTTGTCCAACAAATCCGCGGCACGTTTCTGCTACGGGCGTTGCAGAGCATTTCTCTCCTCAGATGACGATAACGGCGATTACACTCAGAACCCCATGTCGTGAGCGAGGAAGCAGCCCACAGATTGGCACCCCAGACTGCTGAGCAACGCCGGCCTTTTCGTAGTGTCGGATTGTGTCTGGACTGACACCTGCCGCTTTTGCGAGTGCCCCGGAGTAAAGCGCAGTGGAACTGCTGTTTTTCACCATGCTGAGTATCAACCCTTGAACGCATTCCAGAGTCAAGCACTTTTGTGTGAAGGGGCTAGCCAATCATCAGGAGGATAGGCGTCGCAGGGCTCCGACTTGCAGGGGCATTGACTGGCCGGACGGTTATCGGCGGTCCTAAGACAGGTTCCCTGGTTTGGGTGGAAAAGAACCGTGCGAATGCGTACAGCTTCTCCAGTTTGCGATTGCGCGCAGCCGCCTCAAGAGCCTGTTCTTTAGAATGATGGTGGCCAGGGACGGAGTTGAACCGCCGACGCCAGCCTTTTCAGAACTTGTATTGCCAGTGTTTTCAACAACTTAACGGTTGCTGAGGGACTACCAAACACTGGTTAATGCGATTAAGACTGGACAATCGTGGATGATTGCCGTGGGTGATTTTGCTACTTCTTCGCCCATCGCTTCCGCTGAGCCACGGATATTTTCTTTCTCGCCGCCGCCGACATCTTCTTTGGCCACTGACCCTTCGCCCTACCGCCCGCGCTTTCTATTATTCGCAATACCTGTGTGAGCTTGGCAATCTCTCTCCTAATATCATTGGCAATTGAATCCAGGTTCATTCTTCCCCCGACGCAAAGTTTAGCACGCGGTTTGACTGAAACCTGAACTGCACTTCGGATTTGCATCGCTCATTTCTAGGCGATTAAGTTTCCACGTCGCAGACCGTTTGACAGGCGCGGCCTTCGAGAGCTAGACTCCCTGCCGGTCTTAGAGGATCTTGCTTGCACACTTCAACAATCAACCACTTCACCAATGAGTTTGAAAATATCGGGAGGTTTTAAATGATCGTAAAGTCCCTCTTCAACATCATGCGCCCGGCGATAGGTCTGGTCATAGTGTTAGCGTTTGGCGGTATGGCGAGCGCAGCTGACGGCTCCCACTTTCCGAGTACGCAGCAGTGCACGTGCACGCTGACTCCAACCGTTATCCCCGGCGAGGGTATCCCGCCGTCACCGACCCCTGGGTTCAACTACTGTAGCTATAGCGCACCGTTTCCCGGTTACGTATACCAAAGTTCCCTGGAAAGCTGGCTTCCCAAGCGGCCAGCGAACTATCGGATAGTTTACGACCAGACAAATCCAGCAGACACGAGTTTCGGCGATTTGCGCATACCGCAAGGTGACCCTCCCCATGGTGGGTGGCCGGTTGTGGTCTATATCCACGGCGGAGGCTGGGCCGTCGATTTCCCGCTGGACTACGCTGCACCTTTCCTCGAACAGCTGACCGAACAAGCACGGGTAGCGACGTGGAATCTTGAGTTCCGCCGAATTGGCAGCACGCCTAGCGCCGGTTCACTGGCTGGAGATGGCGGCAACGCCACGATCTTTCCAGCACTGGATTCATCCGGCGGGTGGCCTAACACATTCCTTGATGTTGCCAAAGGCACAGATTACTTGCGTACTATCGCCAGCACTTACCAGCTGAATCTGAATCGAGTCATCGTGATGGGCCACTCATCCGGCGGTCACTTGGCGGGATGGTTGGCTGGCAGGCATAACATACCTCCAACCGCCGATTTGTATGTGCCCAATCCCCTGCCAGTCATAGGTCTCGTGGGCCAGGAAGGGAAATTCGATTTGGCAGGCGAGATTTTAGGGGGCCGTACAGACGTTTATGAACTTCTCGGCACTATGGACCCGGCCACACTCGCTATACGATATGCAGAGGCATCTCCCATAGATCTTCTGCCGTTAGGCGTGCCAGAACGGCTCATTGTTGGAGCGCTCGAACCGTCGTATATAGTATCGAGCAACACTGAGTTCACGGCAGCCGCGCGGGCCGCAGGAGATGACGCCTGGGTAGTCTTAGAGCAGGGGCGCTCCGGTGTCTGGGACGATTTGGGTCCAAAGGCGACGGGTTGGCCGACGGAAATTGGCGCGGTGTTGTCGCTGCTAGAGCCTAATGCAAAACTGCCCGAATGCGCGGGCGCGAGCTGGCCAAAGGATTAGAGGCTTCTATTGGCAAAAGGGTGGGCCTCACGGCTCGCCCTTTTTTTATTCCGGCTCTGGGATTTATAATTAGATCCAGTGCTCAAGTTCCTCTTGCGTTCGACACCCTACAGACAACCAGTTTTTTTTCGCTCCACTCTATCTAGTCGAAAACCAGGAGTCATTCAGATTGCGCACTGCCAAAGCCAAACTCGCTCGCTGCCGGTATTGTGTTGTGGGCGACGAATTCAGGCCGATGACCCAACGGGACGGAGGGTTCATTTGTGCCAACTGTGGTCACATCGCAAAGCCCGGCGACAAAGACTTCAAGTGTTTTTGCCTGGAGTGCTCGAACCTAAGAGCCTTGGAAGCCGGTATGCGTCATAGCCGGAAGAGGAAACGGTGAAAACCTGCGGTCGGGCGGAAAAAAGTCGGCCCGCCCAGAGGCGAAATCGGGCAGGCCCAAAAGCAGGGTTAGTTGTCAGCGGGATTATAGCTTAGCTCTTTGTTACGGTTCGGTTAAATCTCAAGGATCTTGGGGAGTCTCCGGGCGGACTGACAAAATCTGTCACTTCCAAGTCCAAAGAATTGTCTTGGCAAAAAGCCGACAACTAGAGTGCATCGCAGAATGCTCTGCAAACATTGAGCTTACTAAGGGCCTTCTGACTCAGGTAACCTCGCGTTTGGGGTCTTTAAAATGCAAGAATACATCTGTGAATTCAATACGGACACAAAAAGGCTTTTCACTAATCGAACTACTGATTGTAGTGGCCATCATACTGATTATCGCCGCGATTGCTATTCCAAACCTGTTGCGGGCGCGGATTTCGGCGAATGAGTCAGCAGCAGTGGGGGCGCTTCGTACCGTGAATACCGCACAGATCTCCTACGACTCAACCTATGGAACCGTGGGCTTTGCCAGCGCTCTGACGAATCTGGCCGGCACGAACTGCGCCAGTACTGCACCCACCTCGACTAGCGCTTGCTTGATTGATTCTGCTTTGGGCAGTGGAACGAAGAGCGGCTATAAGTTTACTCTGTCCAACACAAGTGGCACTCCAGCCGGTAGCTACAACGTCATCGCTGCGCCGGTAGGTGTGAACCAGACAGGCGTGCGCTACTTTTGCTCGTTTGCGGATGCGGTCGTTCGTTCCAGCTCAGCCTCGCTTTCGAGTTGTGATGGCACGGTGAGCCCGCTGCAATAACTTCTGCACGACTCAAGCTCCAGCTCCCTTTGCCTTCACCCTGGCTGAAAAACCACTTTGCACTTCGGACAACGCATCTCGGTAAAACTCACACGTTGGGTTTCGTTCGGGGGAATGGCGTATCCGCATTTTGGACAGGGGGTATTTAGGGAAGTAAGTATTTATTCCAGGTTGAGTTTGCGGGTCACAGGGTATACGGAGTTCGTTTTCAGCTTGGCACGATGTACTCATTCATTCCGAAAACCTCGAACACAAACGAACTCACTAAGGCTTGCTTAATTATGGGCTGTCTTCCTGAATTGGCACTCCGATATAGAGCATTACTTCTCCTGTTGGAAGAATAGTGCTTTTATTCTGACCGGACCGATCTTTTGTACCGAGTGGAATGTTAGTGTAACGCCTTGTTGAAGGGCCCAGCATTTTTGTACCAAGCTGGGAGTTAGTCTCTGGCTGGTTTAAGTTCGGTCAGATCGCGGCTAGCTGCGATCTGACTGGCGAACTCGCTTGGTGTCCTTTCTCCGAGAGATCGGTGAGGACGACTCTCATTGTATTCCTGCCGCCAGTCTTCGATGATCCTCTTTGCTTCATTGAGGTCATTGAACCAGTGGGCATCCAGGCACTCGGCGCGGAAAGTTCCGTTGAATGAGTCGACAAACGCATTGTCGGTCGGCTTGCCCGGTCGAGAGAAGTCGATCTTCACTCCATTCTGATAAGCCCATAGATCCATGGCCTGGCTACTGAACTCGCTCCCGTTATCGCAAAACAGCAGTTTCGGTACCCCGCGCTTGCTCTTGGATCGATTCAAGGTTCGCACCACATCGTCTCCCTTCAGGCTCTGTCCCACCTCGATGGCCACTCCCTCCCGCGTGAAGATATCCACTACCGTTAGTGCACGGAAGCGTCGCCCGTCTTGTAGTTGGTCCGCAACGAAGTCGATGCTCCACGCCTGGTTGGGTCCCGTCGCTTGGAACCGTTCTTCCCGATGTTTTATCGCTTTTCGCTTGCGCTGTGGGCGCATCTTCTTCAGCGTCATTCCTTCTTCCTTATACAGTCGGCAGACCAGGTACTTGCCTACATTCCAGCCCTCGCGGTTCAACAGTGCGCGGATTTTGCGGTACCCGTAGCGCACTCTTGACTGAGCGATTTCGCGGATACGCATCCGCAACTCAGTCCGTGGATCCAAATGGCTGCGATAGCGATAGGTGGCTCTTGCCACGCATAGAACCCGGCACGCATGTCGCTCACCGACTTGGTAAGTACTTGCCAGATGCTCCACCATCGGTCCACGCCGCGAAGGCTTTACCATTTTTTTGAGAGCACGTCCTGAAGCATCGCCTTGTCCAGCGTCAGCTCTGCCACCAACTGCTTCAACCGCAGGTTCTCTTCCTGCAACTGCTTCATCTGGCGTACCTGATCTACCTCAAGACCAACGTACTTCGACTTCCACCGGTAAAACGTCTGCTCGCTGATCCCCACCTTCCGGATTAACTCCACCACCGGCACTCCCACTTCCGCCTGCTTCAGCACTCCGACAATCTGTTCCACAGAAAATCGCTTCTTCTTCATCCGCAAAACCTCCCCTTCAGATTCTGCCGAAGACTAACATTCACCTTGGATCAACAATACCGGGGCCGATCACTCGACGCACTCAAGTCCAATCTGACCTTCTTCGGGTGTACGTGGCCGCCCGATCCACACGACTCGAAATCGCGCCTCCTTCGTGTTTCGCCTGACTACTACGAGTTGACCCGGCCTTCTGCACGACTAGTAGTTCAGTTCAGATCATTCAAATGCTTAGTTTGTTCCGTCGCACGAAAGTCAGCTAATTCTTGAGCAGTAATCCGTATAGTTGCGTGATCCCCGCCGAACCAGCATCCTTCGAGTATCTCTTTGTCAGTCATGCCCGACATTATGCCAAGCAGCAGGCAGGTATTTGTGACGAAGGTTGGTTTCCAGGGTCATAGTTATAATTCAAACGATGGGTCTTCCGAAGTCGAAGGTCTGATCAATTTAGCTCAGTAGCTATTTCTTCTGGCCGGGGGTAAACACTGCCTGGCACTTCGGGCAATGCATCTGCGTAAACAATACCTGTTGGGGTTTCATTCGGGGGAATAGCGTACCCGCATTTCGGACAGGGGGTATTGAGGGAGGTAAGTATTTTGCCCAGATTGGTTCTGCGGGTCATTAGAGGGGATTCGGTTTCAGCATAAGCACGCGGAAAAACTCCCTCCACGCGATTACAATCGCTGCATGGCTTCTCAACCAGACACGCCAGTGGTGCAACGTACAAAGGCGGCGGCTCTGCAACAGGTCGAAGGCAAGACAGTAAAAGAGTGGAAGTATGCCGATGGCGGTGGCGGAATCGTCCTCTATTTTAGCGATGGCACAAATCTTCAAATTGACATCACATATGATCGGGAGATCGTTGGTTTGCAGAGCGGGCCTTTCCTGATCGCCCACTTCGGTAGCCGCAGCAAGCGGTACGGCTAAATGAAGCGCTGTGCATTCTGCCCGACCGAACCGAATAAGCTAACCGGAGAGCACATCTGGGACGATTGGCTAAACCGAGAGTTGCCGACAAAGCACTATAAGGCTCGCCACAGGCCATCACTCGGAGGCCCGACCTATGAGTGGACAGCCACCGAATTGCAACAAACGGTTAAGGCGGTCTGCGCGGAATGCAATAGCACTTGGATGTCCCGATTGAGCGACAGCTTCAGGAACGGGTTTCGTCATCCGCTCCTTAACGGCTCACGTTTTTGCATTCTTCCCAGCGGGCTCGCTCTTCTTTCGGCCTACGTTTTTCTCAAGGCCGCTGCCGTTGATTACGTCTACCCGGATGTGGAACCATTCTTTACGCGCGCGGAGCGGGAGAACTTTAGATTGTCCCTTGCCATTCCTTCCTATGTGCAAGGATGCGAGACTGCAATATACGGATACACCTGACTCCTCGCTTGCTCACGGCGAAAGGAACCAGACCTCGGCAGATCACTTCACGGGTTCCCAGCCCTCTGGCAGCATATCGAATGCCAACGTGTCACGGTAAGCGTACTGATTGCCTTCGAGTACCGCCACTGGCGTCAACATATGCCAGATACGGTCATCATCGAAGACGTAACATTCACCGCATTCGCGCATGGTGAAGCGATCCAGTTCGTTTTTGTCATTGTCGGTTATGACGACCTCGCCGCCGCCAGCCCCGCAGCGCCCCAGTAGATGCGTGGCGATGTACTTTTCCCCGTCTTTATGTAAACCCGGTGGGCTCGTGTCGCACGGCCGATCCGGTGTAGCCGTGAACCTTATTAGATGGACGTTGACCAAATACCTCCGACCAGCCGCCGAGAGCGGGAGGTAATGAAGGTGATGAGCAATCATCTTACGAAGGCCCATGGAAGCAGCGATTGCCGAGGGCAGCGGGGCATACTCTCGCGGCTGGTCGCCCAGTGTCGTATTGTATTTCTTCAACTGCACGTAGGGTGTGTTCTCGTCGCTCGACCAAACTTTTACACCGCCCTCAACAATCTCGGCGCGGATACGATTTAAGGAACGATACCTGTCGCCCCCGTCATAGTACTTGTCCCTTGGAATCGACCAAGCGACATGGGCTAATTCTTCCAGCGAACGCGCTATGTCAATATCAATTCTGAGCGGCTGACGACTGAATCCGCGCTCGATGAGGTCGTTCCGAGACTTGACATCGTCTGCAACTGGAATAAAGTTATCTTGACTCATGATTGCTCCTGACGATTACATGACCACCCGAGATTCCTCTATCGGTCACTCGCCGCGAGTGCGGCGGAAAAAGTTTAGGCCGAGCGCGAAGTGTCCCATCAGCATAGCTTCACTCTTTTGGCGCCGAGAATTCTAATCCCGGCAGAGATTATCCCGCTGTCGAATTGGGCTTACTGGTTTGGGCAACTAGTACGCGCAACACCTCCCCCGCTTGCCCCAAATAACATTCCGTGAACGAAGATGCGTTCGCGGGTTCCTCCGGCCCGACGTAAATTGTCCTCGCACAATTACCGACTTGAGCAACAAAGCTGGCAGCGGGCTCCACTACGCCTGACGTTCCTATGGCTACGAAGATGGTGCAAGCGTCCAGCGCCCGATAGATTCGATCCAACTCGAACGGTACTTCGCCAAACCAGCAGATGTGCGGACGAATCCGACCGCCGCATTCACATCGGGGAACTTCGACTGGCGGCTCACAGAGATTCGT
>Ga0302324_100000174_pt1 | contig 170049 bp, 123 predicted proteins | sample Palsa_T0_1_FD_201949 | JGI IMG/M metagenome (GOLD analysis project Ga0302324, IMG submission 201949) | Peat permafrost microbial communities from Stordalen Mire near Abisko, Sweden - Palsa_T0_1 | ecosystem: Environmental > Terrestrial > Soil > Palsa > Peat permafrost | place: Sweden: Abisko...
CTCCCTGGACGGGGTCAAGAAGCAACTTCGATCAGGTTTAGTTCGCTTAGCACGGAATGTTACTCGCGTGCGCAGCATCACCGCATGGCCGTGGATAATTACACTCATCTTGAAAGCAAATTAGAATTAGTAGCGTGTATCTGACTTGTTTGAGGGCGTTATCCAGCGCATCGAGAATCTTCTCGGAATCAGTGCCGACGGCCCCAATGAGCCCGAAAACCAGCTCGGGGTATTTGATTGCATTATCCTGAGTTTCTCCAGAACCGCTCATAGTTTTTTTCTGATGGCGCAACCCAATTCATGATGACGACCGAATGGTAGTCCTCGATGATTTTTAAGCAACCGGAAACTCTTCATGAATTGATCTTGAATTCTGAATTTGGGTCACAACTAAACATTCGATTCTGCTGAAAAAACCCCCATTTTTGAAAACGCGCGGAAAACCAGCAAAATGTGTCAAGTATATGATTCTCCAGGATTGATTTTACGCGACGATTCCGAGACAGTCGGAATGTTTTGGTGGTCCTGAAAATCGCATTTTTTTGAAAACAGGGGGTTTTTCAGCAGAATCAACATTCGACATTTCATGCTACAGGCGGAATAAACAATCGATTGGACGACACATCCTTTTCCAGCCGGTCGTTCCTGGGCCCAGTCCCTTCACTTTGACGGGCGTTGGAGGAACCCTGTTCGCACTCTATCGCCGCTTTGCGAGGCGCTGAGACGAGAGGGAGGCAAAATCGCGCCGGCTCTTGGCTCTGCCCTGGAATGCGTGGCAAATTTAGCGGAAGTCGGAGCGTCAGGATTCTGCCGCCACATTTCGTGGCCATCTGCTTCGGACCCCCTGCAACCCCACGCCCTGCTCGCAGCTCAAAAAGCCGAAAGTGACGGTTTGGTAAAATTCTCACGGGCATCACTTGTGCGCTGGCGGAGGGCGCTGATACCGCTTACTATCGGCTGGATGTGGGACGTGGTCCAGTGCGAGACCGTCCTTTGAAGACATTTGAATTTCAAGCGAATCTACGCCTGTGCATAAAAATATTCGTCTGGTCCTCGCGATTGCTTTCGTCCTTGCCGGTCTTTCGCGGCCCGGGTCGGCGGCGCAGCCCCCTTATCTGCACGCGCCCTCGGTGGAAACTTACGCCACCCACGATCCGACGGGCCTGACCATCCTGCCCACCGGCCGGTTTCTGACCCCGGCAGGCAGACATGTGCCGGTGTCCCGGGACCCGTACGGCCTGGTGATGACGCGTGACGGGTCCACTTTGTTCGTCGCAAGTGAAGGCGTCGGCCAGATCGTCACTGACTGCCAGAGCGGGCAGCCAAAAGTTACCGAACTCCTGCCGGTTCCAAGTAAAGAGCGCAGAAAGCGCGACAACACCGGTGGGGCGGACTTTTCGCCCGATGGCAAGACCCTCTATTGGAGCGGCGGGGAAAGCGGTGCGGTCATGATCTTCGACGTGGCCTCGGGAAAGTGCCAAGGTGAAGTGGAGCTGAATACCGTGCTGGGAATGAAGGCGTATGAGGGCAGTTATATCATGGATCTGAAAGTTTCCCAGGATGGTAGAATTCTCTATTGCGCCGATGTGACCAATTTTCGCATGGTGATAGTTGATCTTGCAGCCCGCAAGGTCGTCGGCTCCGTTCAGTTAGGGCGGTATCCGTACGCGCTGGCAGTGACGGGAAACCGTGTCTATGCCGCCAACATCGGACTTTTCGAGTACAGCCCGGTCGGGCCTTCCAGCACGAACGCCTTTGACGAGCGTGGTCTGACGCGGCCACCGTTCGGTTATCCCAGCAAAGAAGCCCGCGATGGCGTGGAGTTTGAGGGGCGAATGATCCCCGGCTTGGGAGAGCCTAACGTGCCGGAATCCTTCTCCGTGTGGGGTGTGGATGCCACCCGTCCGGATAATCCGCGCGTGATCAGCCGCCTGAAAACCGGCTTGCTCATCGGCGCCCCGGCGGACAATGGCAAAACGGTCGGCGGCAGCGCGCCCAATTATGTGTGCGCGCAGGGCGACACGCTTTTTGTCTCCAATGGAAACAATGATCTTATCGAACGCGTGGACCTGAAGGCGAACCAGATCACCGCCCGGGCGCGCCTTTCACCATCACCCTTGGTGGCCGGGCTTCGCGGGGTTGGGCCTGCGGGCATGGTTCTTTCACCGGACGGGGCGAAACTCTTCGTCGCTGAGCTGAGCCTTAATGCGATTGCGGTCCTTGACACTCAAACCATGGAAGTCCTCGGGCACATTCCCACTGCCTGGTATCCCTATCGTGTCGCGCTTTCTCCCGACGGTCGCAAACTGGCCTGCATTTGTTTTCGCGGGTTCGGAAATGGCCCCAACGGCGGCCAGGCTGTTCCCAAGAGCGAATTCCTTCACATGCGCGGCGTCTTGAGCCTCCTCGACGTGCCTTCTCCGGCAGAGTTGGAAAAGATGACGGCACAGGTGCTGCACAATAACGGCATCGAGAACCGCGAGTCGGATCGAATTGCCATGTCGTCGCCACTGATTCCTACCCGCCCCGGCCAGACTTCCAAGGAAATCAAATACGTCGTTTTCATCACCAAGGAGAACCACACTTATGACACCATCTTCGACCGGATCCCAGGCGCAAATGACGATCCTTCCCTCCTGCGCTGGGGGTTGCACCAGACAATCCACCAGCAGGGTCAGCCGACCCTCAACGATGTGGGGGTGATGGTCAACCACAACGCCCTCGCGCGGCAGTTCACGATCAGCGACAACTTCTATATGGAACCGGAGGCCTCGGGCGTGGGGCATCGCTGGCTGGTGGGCGTGCAACCGAACAACCTGATGCAAATGACCTACTCGGTGGGCTGGTCTTTTCAAAAGAACAGCAAGGCGCCCGGACGCCGCTATTCGATGGGTTCAAACGGATCGCTCCTGCCGGAAGATTATCCAGAGGCAGGCTCGATGTGGGAGCACCTGGCGCGGCATAAAATCCGGTTCCGCAACTATGGCGAGGGCTTTGAGTTCCCAGGCGTGCTGGAGGATGAGGATGAACACCCGACCGGCGCCCGCGAAGTGGTCAATACCCCCATGCCGAAAGTTCTGTATGACAATACCTGCTTCGGATTTCCCATCTTCAACCTCAACATCCCGGATCAATACCGCGCGTTCTGGTTCATGAAAGATGTTGGGGAGCGGTTCATCCGCGGCTGGCACAAGTTTCCTTCCTTCATCAACATCGCCATCTGCTGCGATCACGGCACGAGTCCGAAACCGGACAAGGGCTATCCTTACCTCGCCTCCTGGATGGCGGACAACGATCTGGCGCTGGGACGAATCGTGGAATTTCTCTCGCACACGCCCTATTGGAAAAACATGGCCATCTTCGTCACCCAGGATGACGCGGGCGGCGAACCCGATCACGTGGACGCCCAGCGCAGCGTGCTTCTTTTGATCAGCCCGTGGGCGCGTCACAGCTACGTCTCCCATCGCCATACCACCATCGTCAGCATGCATCGCACGCTCTACGAGATTTTAGGTCTGCCGCCTTTAAATCTCTTCGATGCGCTGGCGAATGACTTTTCCGACTGCTTCACCACCACGCCCGATTTTCGCCCGTACACCTGCCTGCCGGTGGACCAGCGCATTTTTGATCCGGAAAAGGCGAAAGACCCGAAAGACCCGGATTACGGCCTGGCTCGCCGGACTCCTTCCATTCCGATGGACGACGATGATGAAGTGAACAAAGTCCTGCGCCGCGGCGAGAAGGAAGAGCAGCGCGCGCGATGATCTCGGAAGGATTTTTTCACACCTCAACAATACACCAACAGCGATTGCGCGATGGGGTTGATGCGGTTGTAGTTGAGCAGCTTGTCTATGTAGGTCGCCGTCAACCGCTGGCCGTCGGGGATCAGCAGCATCCCGTTCTCGCTGTAAATGCCTTCCGCCAGGACCATGCCCGGCCGCAAGTCCGTCAACGGCACCACCCGCTGCTTGCCCGGCACCGCCACCTTGGGCGCCGTGCGCAGGAAAATCCGCACCGCTTCGGGATCAAAGGCCGTGCCGCTGCCGTGGTGGATCATCTCGGTGGCCAGCTTAGGCTCCAGGCTGCTTTCGGCGTGGGCCACGGCGACGGCCAGCAAACGCGCCAGCCACGGAATGTTCTGCCCGCCCAGCCGGTCCGGATAGCCCGTGCCGTCAAATCGCTCGTGATGCCCGCGAATGGTCGGCCCGACGGCCGTCAAGTGATGAACGAAGGCCGCCAGTTCCTGGCCCAAAATCGGATGCTGATGGATCAACGTCCATTCCGCCTCGCTCAATCCGTCCGGCGCCTCCTGCCATCGCCTGATCAATTGGCGCGGCACGCCGACCAGGCCGATGTCGTAGATGAATCCGCTGATTTCCAGCGTTTGCCTTTGCGTGGGCGACAACTCGGAGCCGGCGGCCATGGCCTGGCACAAGGCTGCCACGCGGCGGGCCTGGTTGCCCAGGGTCGGGTAAAAAGTGCGCATGGTTTGGACGCACAACTCGATGGAGCGGCGCAGGTTTTCCTCCTGGCTGCGGGTCAATTCCGACAGTTGGGCGTTTTGCGCGGCCACGCGCGCGACCTGGGCCTCCAGGTTGCGGTTCAACTCCTGGAGTTGCCGGTTCATCTCCTGCGTGGCGGCTTGCAAGCGGGCGTTGTGGGTAATCAATTCATGCCGCTGCACGGCGCTCTTGACTGTGGCCAGCAATTCCTCGCGCAGCCACGGTTTGACAATGAAGCGGTAAATTTCCCCCTTGTTGATCGCGTCAATGACCGTGCTCAGGCTCAAGACGGCGGTGATGAGGATGCGGGTGGCCTCGGGCTGGATGTCGCGCACCTGGGCCAGGAATTCCAGGCCCGTGACCATGGGCATCTGCTGGTCGGTGAGGACGACCGAGAACTGCCGTTGCTGGAGCACGCTCAAAGCGTGGATGGCATGAGGGGACGCGACCACGCTGTAGCCCTCGCGCAACAAAGTGTCGCGCAGGGCCATGAGCACAATCTCCTCGTCGTCCACGATGAGAATGGGACGGGCCGCATCCTTTTCCGGAGGATTCTCGATCGTCATGGGACTACTGGGCCATTTGGTCAAAAAGCGCTTTGAGCTTATGCAACATATCGGCATCGGACAAATCCGGGTTGAGCAACAAATCAATCCCTTTGAGCAACTGGCCGTCCAGATCGTCCTGGTTGCAACCGGTCAGTTTGAGCGCCACTTTCAGGTCTCGTTTCTGCTGGCGCCATTCCCCGGGCAGCGAGTTGAGCGCCGGGTCGTTTGGCCCGGCCAGCAGCAGGACGCCCGCGAATTGGTAATCGCCGGACTGCAACAAGTCACCCAGATTGTCCGCGCCCGCGGCCACGACGATATGGTAATTGTGCGAGCGGAGCAATTCGGCCGTCTTGTCCAAAACTTCGCCGGGCTGCCCGACCAGCAACAAACTGAGGCGCGCCAGGCGCACGCGGCGGGCTTCGGCCTCCACGCGGGCCGATTCGGAAAAATCGGCCTCCGGCAGCCACAAATGGAAACTCGTGCCCGCGCCTTCCTTGGACACGACGGAAATGGCGCCCTGATGCTTTTCGATGGCAATGCACGCATTGTAAAGGCCCAGGCCGGAGCCTTTCGATTTGGTCGTGAAGAACGGATCGAAGATGGAGGCCAGATGGCGCTGTTTGATGCCCGTGCCGCTGTCCTCGATAGTCAGGCAGATGCAAGGCAAGCGGGGCAGCACGCCCTTGAAGTTTTCCAGCGCGGGCAAGGTCTCGTGCCGCGTGGTGCGCAAGGTCAGGCACCCTCCTTTCGGCATGGCGTCGGCGGCGTTGAGCATGAGATTGATGACCACCTGCCGGAATTCCACCACGTCCAGATAAACCGGGAGCTGCGCCGGCTCCAATTCGGCCCCCACCACGATGCGGCGCGAAAGAATCTTCTTGACCAGCTCGACCAGGTCGTTGGCGATGTCATTCAGATTATGGTAATTGCGCTCCCCCGTCTGGCCCAAGTGAAGGCTGATCATGCGCTGCACCAACTGGCTGGCTTGCAGCGAACTTTTCTTGATCAACGACAAGCCCTCGAAAAATGGGTGCCGCGGTTGGAGCGCGCTCAAAAAGGATTCGCTCAACGAATGGATGCCGGCGATGATGTTGGTGAAGTCGTGCGCCATCCCCAGCGTGAGCACCGCCAGCGTCTCCTTCCAGGCGGCCGTGAGCAGCCGTTTTTCGGCGATGGTTTGACGGGTCACATCCAGCCACACGACCTCGTAACCGAGCAACAGCCCGCTTTGCGAAACGGCCGGCTGGCGATGCTCCAAAATGTAAGCCACGCGCCCCGTGACGACGTGGCGGATGCGATAGGTATTGGTGACGGCGGCGCCGGTTTGCGCGGCCCGTTTGAATTGCTGCTGCAATTCCGCCGCGTCGGACTCATGCACCAAATCCCAGAAACGCCCCCGGAGACCGGACCAATCGGCGGCGTCCATGCCCGTCAACTCTTTGATATTCGGGCTGGCAAACTGCAAACTGAAATCGGGACGCTGGCTGAAAATGACGCACGGCCAGCGGCGCGTCAACCCTTCCAGGCGGGCCTCGGCCCGCAGCAGGCGCACGAACATCTCGCGCCGCGCGGCGTCGTTGCGCAAATGCTCGTCCCAAATCCCCTCCTCCAAGTCCGCCAGCGGCGGCAGGATGGAACTGAGCCGCGCAAACCCATTCTGCGGCCCGCGCCCGATCTCCAGGGTAAACCACTGCGGCGGATGCGCCGCCTCGGCCGCCCATTTGAGATCGAGCCGCTCGAAGGGGGCCGAACCTTCGCGGAGGCGGGCCAGGGAGGCTTGCCACTGGGCGCAAAGGCCCTCCAGCGTCTCGAAAAAAGAGCGTCCCAAGAGGGTTTCCGCCGGTTTTTCCAGCCAGATGCAGAGCGGTTCGTTGACGGCGAGCATCCGGCCCGCGTCATCCAGAATCGCGGCGCCGCCTTCCAGCCAGCAGCGGGGCAGAAAGGACTCCGGGGATTTGCTTGACGCCGGAGCGTCCGCGGCCGACACGACATTGTGAAGATCCACCTGCACGGCGCAGTCAATTCAATCTTGCGTGAGGATAACGCGCAGCCAGCGGAACACAACTAGAAAACTTTGAAGAATTCCTGTTGAAGTTTGGCCCGCGATGGGTTATATTGATGGGCAGCAATGACTCCAACAGGCATTGTCCCGATAGTTCGAAAGAGCGACGTTGACCGCGCAGGAATGGAGATCAGAGCGGCCCAGAGAAGGAAAGATCTGGATTTCCTGGCGCGCGTTCGCTCTCGCGCCATGTCCATTTTGAACATGCCGACACACTTGACACACAGCTATTTACAGTCTAATGAACTTCGACATGCCCGACCGACGCGTCGTGATTACTGGAATGGGGGTTATCTCGCCCAGCGGCAAGGACCTGCAGACGCTTTGGAGCAACGTGCGTGACGGGGTCAGCGCGGCGGCGCCGGTGAGCCGATTTGACACCAGCAAGCTGCCGGTCAAGATTGCGGCGGAAGTAAGGGATTTCGACGTTTCCCTCTATATTAAAAGCCGCAAGCCGGGACGGTTTGACTTAAGCATCCAATACGGCGTGGCGGCGGCCACACTGGCCGTGAAGGACTCCGGCCTGGATTTGACCGCGTTGGATCCAGACCGGGTGGGAGTCATCGAAGGCACCACCATCAGCGGCATGGAGAGCATCATCAAAACGCGCGACGCGTATGTGAACAACGATGGCAATTTCCGCGCGCTCCATCCCTATAACCTGGTGGCGTCTTATTGCGGGGAGGGCAGCAGCACGATCAGCCTGCACCTGGGCATTCATGGCCACGCGGTCACGTACTGTTCAGGCTGCGCCTCCAGCACAGATGCCATCGGCTACGCCCTGCGTCTGATCCGAGGCGACGACCTGGACGTGGCGCTGGCGGGCGGGTCGGAGCAGACGATGGAGATGTTGCACGTGGGATTCTGCCGGTTGCGGGCCATGACGGAGCAAACCGGCCCGCCGGCGCAGGCGATGCGGCCGTTTGATCGCACACGCGACGGATTCGTGCTGGGCGAAGGGTCGGCCTTTTTCGTTTTGGAGGAGTTGTCCCACGCCTTGGGCCGCGGAGCGCGCATCTACGCCGAACTGGCCGGGCACGGCCAGAGTTGCGAGGCCTATCACGCGACCGACCCGAATCCCGAGGGCGTGGGCTACGCGCTGGCTTTGGAGAAGACTCTGCGCCGTGCGCGCCTGCATCCCGGCGATGTGGACTACATCAATGCCCATGGATCAGCGACGCCATTGAATGATCCGGTGGAAACGAAGGCCATCAAAAAAGTGTTCCGGGAACACGCCAAGCGTCTGGCGGTCAGCGCCACCAAACCGGTGACGGGCCATTTGATGGGCGCCTCCGGCGCCATTGAAACCATGATTTGCGCGCTCTCGATTTGGCACCAGGAGATTCCCCCGACCATTAACTTGCACGAACCGGACCCCGCTTGTGATCTGGATTACGTGCCCGGCCACGCGCGCTCCTACCCGGTGCGGGTGGGATTGAATTTGAGCGCGGGATTCGGCGGGCGATACTCCTGCCTGGCGTTAAAGAAATTCTGAGACGGCCATGAACCGCCTGCATGTCATCGAACTCACGGCTCTGACGGCGATCTTGCTCAACGCGGTCCTGACCGTGATGGTTTTGGCGCGGGATTTTCGATCCAGGCTGCATCGGATTTACCTGGGCTGGGGCATCGCGGTGACCTTGTGGAATCTCGGGGTGTACCATCTGAGCCTGAACATTGACAGCAGCGAGGCTTTCTTCTGGGCCAAACTGCTGCAATTGGGCATCATGTTCATTCCCGTCATCCTCTTTCATATGTGCATGGTCATCACCCAGGTGCGCACGGGCTGGCTGATGCCGGTGATGTATCTGGTCCACGTCGGATTCGCCATTAGCCTCTACTTCAATAAATTCATCGTTGGTGTCCGGCATCTGGAGGTGGGGTATTGGTCCATTCCCGGACCTGGCTTTGTCCTCTTCGGCGCCGTCTATACGCTCATCGTCGTCTATCTGTTGTTCTTCCTCTATCACAAACAGAAGAAGGCTCCGCCGATGCAGCGCAAGCGTCTGCGGGCTTTGCTGGCGGCGATCATCGGATTGTCGGTGTTTGGCACCAACGACCTGATGCCGATCATGGGCCGGGACACGTACCCGTTCACGCACCTGAAGTTTTTCCCGCTCGGCAGTCTGTCGGCGGTGTTCTACGTGCTGGTGATCGGCTACAGCGTCTTGCAGCACCGCTTGCTGGATATTCATGTGGCCATGAGCCGCTTCGCGGCGCAGATTGTGCGCTTGACGTTTATGATGGTGGGAGGGTTCCTCTTGCTGCTGGCCATTTCGGAGTTCGCGCCGGACAAGTTTTCCACCTATTCGTTCGCCGCCGCGATGTTCGTTCTGTTTTCCAGCGCGCTGGTGGCGTCGGTTTTCTTCCCGCAATTCTTCGGCAAAGGAAGCGACAAGCTGGAACGGCAGATTTTGGGGGACCGGTTCGAGTATCACGCCCAGGTGCAGAATCTCATCCAGATGATGCGATCTTTTCCCGATCCGCAATTCTTGATGCAGGAATTGGAAGACTTGCTGGCCGGCACCATGAAGATGCGCAGTTCCCAAATCATCCTGCTGGATGACACCACACGCGCGTTCAAACTCTTTCACTGCCATCCGCCACGGGCGGAACCGTCGGTCCCGGACTTGCAAGTGGACTCGCCGGTCTTCCGCTATTTCCAGCAGACGCGGGCCAAATGGCTCTCCTGCGATATGCTGTACGAGACCGACCATGAATCCCTGTTGCTGCGCCAGGCGCGGCAACAGTTGAAACCGTTCGAGCCGCAGTTCTGTTTTCCGTTCTTTGTGGGCAACGACCTCATCGGGCTGATGCTGCTTGGATCCAAGGCCAGCGGAGAACTTTTTACGCCGCACGACCTCCGGCTGCTGACCGAATTGTCCTCCAGCCTGGGGCTGGTCCTGAACCAAATCCGGCTGCGCCAGCAATTGCAGGTGGTCCACGAACAGGACCTGCTGGGCCGGATGTCGCGCGGTCTGGCGCATGATTTGAACAATTTGTTGACACCTGTGCAGACGTTGTTGCAGTTGTGCCGCGAGTCCCGTCTCAACCAGGAGACCATTGACGAGTTGCTGCCGATGGGACTGCGCAACCTGGAAACCGTCCGCTCCTACGTCAACGAAGCGCTCTTTTTCTCCCGCTCCGCCAAACTGCACGGGCAACTGGGCTTCCTGGATGAAATGGTGCGTGAAGCCATCGTCCTCGTGCAGCCCCTGGCGGAATCCAAGGGCATCCGCGTTTCCTTTGACGGCCCGTCCGAAGTGGCCATGGAGATGGATGCCGTGCTGATCAAGCGTCTGGTCTGCAATCTCCTCTCCAACGCGATTGATGCCTCCCCGGCGGGGTCCGGGGTGGAGGCGCGCCTGGCGCTTCTGCCCAAGACCGAACCCAACCGCGACTGGTATCGCCTCCAAATCATTGACCACGGCGAAGGCATCAGCGCGGAAAACCTGCAACGCGTCTTCACGCCCTACTTCACCACCAAGAACACCGGGGACGGCAAGCGCGGCTTCGGACTGGGACTGGCCATCGCGCGCAAAATTGTTCATCTTCACGGCGGCAACCTCAGCATTTCCAGCAAGGAGAAAAAAGGCACGACCATGCAAGTGGATTTGCCCAGCCGCTTGAACCAGGCCCCGGCTGCTTCTCCACCGTCGGCCGGCCCGCGGCTGAACATCGTGCCGGCATGAGAACCTTGCTCATTATCGCCCCCAACACCGGCCTCGCCGCGGCCGTGCGCGCGGCCCTCGACCCCGCCCAGTACCGCGTCATCGAGCACGACGACCTGCGCGAAGATGAACTGCGGCTGACAGGCACTTCGATTGACGCATGCATATTCGACGCGGACCTGACGACGGTGGAGCCTATTCGCAACGTGGAGCGGCTGCGTCGTCTGCTGTCCCATTGCCCGGTGCTTCTTTACGCATCCGATTCCCACCCGAGTTGGGAAGAAGAGGCTTATTTGCGAGGCGTCAGCCATGTTTTAAGCAAACCGGTCCGCGGACGCCTGCTCAACTCATTGCTGGATCGCCTCTTGCAGGCCAGGACGCCGGCGGAGGAAAGGCCGGTCTCCTCACGGCTCCGGCTGGAGGACAGGCGCGCCGCCGAGGCGCCGCCCGGGCCCGGACGCATGCTGGAACCATTGCGCAGCGCCTCCTCCATCCTGTGCCACAGTCTTTGCGCCGAATCTCTTCTCAAGGAGTTCCTGCTGGTGCTGCGCGAAACTCTGGGCCTCAACCGGGCCGTGATCTTTCTGCGCACGGCTCCGCGCGCGGCGGAGGTGGCGGGAGCGGCGGGCGATTCGCAACGGTTGTCTTCGGCTTGCGCCCTGGGTCTTTCGCCCGGAGTGCTGGAACATTTCCAACTGTCCCTGGACGCCGGCATAGGGGCTTACATGTTCCGTTCCGGCCGGGTCCTGCGGCGCGACAGCGCGGAAGTCGAACACGACCCGCGCATGGCGCGCGAATTTGATTTGCTGAGCGCGCGCGTGGCCATCCCGGTGCTGGACCGGGAATCGCTGGTCGGGGTGGCCATGCTCGATGACCGGATCACGGGCGAGCCGATGACCAACGACGAGTTGGCCCTGATTTTCCACCTGCTCGAACAAGTGGGCCTGGCCATCAAGAATGTCTGGCGGCATGAACAGGTTTCGGCCCGCCACGAAATGATGTTTGACATCCTTCGCAACATCAAGACGGGTTGCGTCGTCATCGGGAAGGATTTGAACGTCCTGCATGCCAATGAGATGGCCCGGTCTTTTTTTGGCCGTCCCAACCGCCCGTCTGCGGCCTTCGATTTCAACGATCTGCCGCAGGTCATCGGCGGCAAAGTCTTTACCGTGCTCAAAACCGGCCAGCCGGTGGTTGATTTCAAATACCAATCCGCCTCGGCCCTCGGCCAGCGTTTCCAAATATCCATCACCCCCTTCCACAAGGAGAATTCTCCGGCGCCGGCCTCCGCGTTGCTGGTGGTGGAAGATTGCACCGCCGCCGATAGCCTTCGCCAATTGGAAATTGAAACCGCCAACCTGCGCCTGGTCCAGCAAATGGCCGAGCGTCTGGCGCACGAAATCGGCAACGCCGTCGTGCCCATCTCCACCCACCAGCAGCTTCTGCGCGAACGGAGCGGGGACCCGGACTTCCAGGCTTCTTTGGCGGCGGCCATGGAGGAAGGCGTCAAACGCGTCAGCCGGCTGGTGGATCAAATGCGCTTCCTGGCCCGCGACCGCATGAGCAATGTGGAATCGGTCCCTGTCAAGCAATTGATTGAAGAGGCTTTCCGCGAAGCGCGGGCCTATCATCCCTCCACCACCGTTTTGTTGCAGTATGAATCCTCCGGCGAACCGGTCAGCGTGACCTGCGACCGGCAAGGGCTGCAACACGCCTTCGCCGAAATCATTCTCAACGCCCTGCAAGCCAGCACCGCATCCTGTCAAGTGCAGGTGCGCACGCGCACGGACACCGATTCCAACGGATCGCGCTGGGCGCGGATCGAAGTGCAGGACAGCGGGGCGGGTTTCAGCGCCGAGGCGGCGGACAAGGCCGCCGAGCCGTTTTACACCACGCGCAAAGTGGGCCTGGGTTTGGGCCTGGCAGTCACCAGCAAGATCATCCAGACCCACGCTGGAACGATGGAGATTCCCTCCCCGCGCAGCGGAGTGCCCGGCCTGGTCCGCGTTTCGCTGCCTCTCGGACCGGCGGCGCCGCTGCCGGCGGGCAAATCCGCCGCAAATTAATCGGCGGATGAGCGCCTGCCATTTTGAAACGGCAAAGCACAGTCCGTGCGGGGCCGAGCGGTTACTTCTTCCATTCGGGGTGCTCCGAGATGCTCAGAGTATTCCCGTCGGGATCCTTGAACCACGCGACTTTTGATCCGGTGGGTGTGGTCCAAATCCCCAAGTCATCCTGTTTCATTTGCGGGAAACGTTCAAACTTGACGCCGGATTGCTCCAATTCTCGGACTGTGGCAGCAATGTCTGGAACCTGCCACCCCAGAACCGTGCCCAGCCGCGCCGGAAGTTCCCGCGCCATGCCGAGACGGAGCATGATGCCGTTGGCGTCGAAGACCAGCGCGAATGGAGGCTCTTCGCTCACCAGACGAAGACCAAGAACCTCACCATAGAATTGCTTGGCGCGGGCTACATCCACGATGTTGATGAAGCCGATGATGTTATGCTTGCTAAGTCCTGAGCGCTGCGGCATTCGGGAATCGTAAAAGGATTGCAGGCGTGCCGCCAGTCCAAAAGTGGAGCGCCAAAAGAAATCCAAATAAATCAGACAAAACGAGCCGGCGGCGACGCTTGCATAGGTGAAATCGCGTGAATAGCGGTTCCAAACATGAATGGCCAGCAGACTCAGACTGGGAGCAATGGCTGGCGCGGCATGCGCCCGGGCTGTTGCTCTTCGCCCGGCAACAGGCCCATTGCGAGGCCGATGCCCAGGATTTGGTGCAGGAAGCGATCCTGGAGTCCTGGCGGCGGCAAAGCCAGGGCGCGCCGCCGCCGTTGGGATTGGTGTATGCCACCATTCGCCACCGGGCGATTGATCTGGCCCGGCGCGCTGGCCGGCGGGCCGAGCGGGAAGTGGCGGCGCATCTGGACGGCCCGCAATGCTGGTTTGATTCTGGCGTGGATGAACGAGAACGCAGTCAATTGATCCAGAAAGCCATGAGCCATTTGCCGGAAATTCATCGCCAAGTCGTCACGCTCAAAGTTTGGGGCGGGCTGACTTTTGCCGAGATTGCCGAAGCGCTTGAGATTCCGGCCAACACGGCGGCTTCACGCTACCGTTACGGCCTGTTGGAACTGCGCAAGTTGACGAAAGAGGTTTTCGCGTGAACGAACAAGAACAGGAGAAGTACGAGACCGAATTGCGGCGGACACCACCCGCGCGGCTGCCGGAGCATTTGATGGCTCGATTGCGGGCGGCGAGGCCGGGCATGGATCGGGCGCGGCGGATGCCTTTCCAGCCTTCGGCGGGCAGGCCAGGCTGGCGGGTTTTGTGGCGCTGGCTGGCGCCGGCGATGGGTTTGGCGGTGGTGGGCATGCTCGCCGGACGGGTGAACTTTTATCCGGAAAGCGGCGTGGCCACAAAGCCTCTGGCAGCCGCCAACGGACTAAAGGCGGACGACGTGCAAGTGAATCAGGAGCTGGTTTCGTCGTTCGACGTAGTGGCGAAACTGCCGGGTGGAGAACCGGTGCGGTTTCGCTGCCAGAAATGGAGAGACCAATTGGTGGTGACCGACAAAAACCGCGGGGTCGAAATCGAGGAGAACAACCCGCGAGTGGAGGTCGTGCCGGTGCGGTTTGAAACCTATTGATGAGCGAACCAAACAAAGATCGGAGAGCATTTTCATGAAATACGTTATTCCCAGCACACATATCCCAATCATCATCGCTTCCGCGGTTTTGTGGGCCGGCTCGGCGGCCTCGCGCGCGGACGATCAGGCGGATCGCAAGGTGGTGGTGACGAGTCAGACGCAAAGCGACGATCAAGATCAAACCGCACCCGCGTCTCCCGTAGCGCCCGCGACTCCCGCGTTGCCCGTGATTTCCATCCAAACCGTTGAGCCTGATGGCGAACGCGAGCACGGCAAAGTGGTCGCGTGGCTGGGAGTGGCGGTCGAGGAGGCCTCCGAGGCGTTGTCCTCACAATTGGGCCTGAAACCTGGCCAAGGCTTGACCGTCACCATGGTCGCGTCGGGGAGTCCAGCGGAGAAGGCCGATTTTCACAAGAACGATGTTTTGGTCGAGCTGGACGGCCAGATGCTCGTGGATATGCACCAGCTTCGCAAGCTGGTGCGAATGCACGCCGAGGGCGACAAGGTGGAACTGACGTTTTACAGGGGCGGCAAGAAGCAGACCATTTCCGTCAAACTGGCCAAGATAACTTTGGAGGCATCGAATGATGATACGGAGGCAACCCCCATGCCGGGCGATCTGCAAGACCTCCAACTTCAGCTTAAAAGCCTCAACGGTGATTTGCGCAGCATGAGTGGATCCCTGGCGCGCGCCGGCCTGGACAAAGGCAAAGTGGATTTGGAGGTCAAACGCACGATGGAACAGACGCGCAAGGCGATCCAGGACGCGGTGCGGCACGCGTCGTCCATTGACCGCAAGGCCCTGACCTCCGTGGACAAGGAACTGGAAGCCTTGGCGCGCGACGGCGTGGATGTGGAAAAGGATGGCACGGTCATCGTCCGCAACAAGCGCAACTCCACCAGGACAATGGTCGCAACCGACGACAACGGCACGTATATTCTTGAAGCGGGCGCCAAAACGCATCTGACCGCGCGCGACAAACATGGCAAACTGCTTTTCGAGGGGGAGATTGACACCCCGGCAGAACAGGAAAAGGTCCCCAAGGAGGTTTGGGAGAAGGCCAAACCGATGTTCGACCAGATCGCCGCGCCGAATGGCAATGAGCCAAAAGCGGAAGACAAATCCGGGGAAAAGCCGAATTCCTGAAACAAGAAGACCTGCTGGTGTGTCATACCAGTGTGCTTGACGTGCAAACCTGCTTTTACGACCGGAGGGCTGAACGATGAAACAGCGTATTCTTATCGTGACGACGGCTCTTGTGTCTCTGTGCCTCTTTATCCACTTCTCTCCGCCTCCGCTTGCAAACACCAGACTGGGTTGGATCAACTGGCAATCCCTGACGGGGGGGAGCAACTTTTACTTTAAACGGCGCCAGTGGCTGGCGGACGTCCGTACGATAGCGGCAGGGGTTCGTTATTTGTATGAGTCCAGGACGGCCAGTCAAATCGAACCGGCGGATGTCGTCAACGCCCCGCATTCGCTGCCGGTCCGGCCTGGAATCTCCGGCAAAATCTCCGGGATCGAACGAACCGACAGTTGAGCCAAATGGATGATGCCAACGGGCCGATGGAACGAATTGAACATGCCGTGATTTCCAAACGTCGAAATTGAGGGTGACGTTTTGCGGAATGTAATCTATTCTTGTGCATGAATTCGGAAAGGAGCCCTTGGTTGTGGGTGCCAGTGTGCATCGCCTTCGCGGGTTTGATGCTGCTGTGCGGCTGGCTGGTGCCCATGCACTTGCGCGCGGTGGATGTCTCGGTGTTGCAACAGGCCGGGAAAGGCCGGCCCTCCCTCATGGATCGCTGTATGGCGCTGCAACGCGAGAACAAGGCGGACGCAGCCCGGTTGATTCTGCAAGCTACGGAGGGTGAAAAAATATGGTGGATTGGAGACCTGGCCTCGGCCATGGCCAAAAATCCCCCGGACGAGCATCTTTTCCCGGGCGGCCCATTGGCGGGGCCTTCCACGCCGGTGACGACGGTGGTCATCCGGCTGGAAAATCGGGAGAGTGTCCTGGCGTATTTGGAGGCCACCGGCTCGCCGGCGGTGCGGGAATTGCTTCGGGCGCGGGAGTTGACTAATACGGTGCTTTTTTCGCCCTCGTCGTCCTCTGCGGGCCAGGCTTTTGACGCGGCGATCTCCGTCTGCGGGCTGTTGTTGGGCGGCAATCACCTTGCGCCCGGCTTGAGGGATGCGGTGGTGGAACGCGCCGCGTTCGCCAGAACACGCGCCGACGCGCAACCGCTGGAGGAAATTCTGATGGATATCATGTCGCTGGGGCAGCGGCTGAACTGGGGACAGCTTACGGCCTTCGTCAGCGGCATCGAAGACCCGCCCACGCTCGCCTTGCTGGCCGGCCAGGCGCGCAACGCCGGGGCGCAATTGCCGGCGCTTTTCGCCGCGGTGGTGCTTTCCCAAAAGCCGGACCAGGTCGCAGCTTACGTCCATGATTTCAGCCAAAGCGGCCTCAAGGATTTGGCCGCCAGCCTGCGTTTTGGCGAAGGAGGAGTGGATGAACTTTTGCTGCGGCATCAGCGCATCTACAGTTCGCCTCTGCGCCAGAAGTGGGCGGCTTCGGGGCCGGTGGCGTTGTTTTTCCGGGCCGGCTCCGATTATGCCTTGCGCGCGCCGTGGTTTGCGCTGATGGTTAAGTGGTTCTTTTACATGTCGGGCGGATTCCTCCTGGCCGCGGCGGTCCATTTCGCGTGGCCGTCGGCGCCGGAGATCGAGGAACCGTTGCGGGTGCCCGGAATTCACTTGGCCCGCGAATTATTATTTGCGTTGGGGTTTTTGCTTGTGGTCCTGCTTCTGAGCGAGCCGTTTCTCGCCCAGGAAAGCCAGAAGGCGGAGTTTGCCTTCCGGCTGCGCCTGCCTTCCGTCGGCGCCGTGGCTGCAAACATGGCGCCCTCCGTCAAAGGAACACTTATGAATCCAAAAAGCCTATTTACGCTGCTGCTGTTTTTTGTGCTGCAGGCGCTGATTTATTGCGCCTGCCTGGTCAAGCTGGCCGAAATCCGGCGCCAAAAAGTGCCGGCTCGAGTGCAGCTCAAGCTGCTCGAAAACGAGGACCATCTCTTTGACGCCGGCCTTTACCTCGGTTTCGCCGGGACGATTGTGAGTTTCATCCTGGTGGCGCTGAAGTTCATCGAAGGGAGCCTGATGGCCGCTTATTCGTCCACGGCTTTCGGCGTCATTTTCGTTTCGATCTTCAAGATCTTCAAGTTGCGCCCGGCCCGCCGCCTAATGCTCTTGCAGGCCGAGGCCCAATCGGTCGAGTCGGAACGAGCCGAGTCCGCCGCACCCTCCATGGCGACCACCGCATGAACCGAAGCATCCTCATCGTCATTTGCGATTTTCTCCTGGTCAGCTTGCTGGCTTTTTCCACCGTTGATATCAACAAAATGTCCCAAAGCGGCACGCCGCAGTTGACGCAATCCACGCCGGCGACCAATCAGGTCACCGGAAGGCAGGACCTGGGCGACGTCATGCGCGTGGCCCTGGATCAAGAACGCAAGAACCGCGACCAGTTGCTGGGCGAGTTGACGCGCACGCGCGCGGTCGTGACGGCGCAGGACCAGCAAATCCAAAGCACGAGGAGCCAACTGCAAACCAAGGAGCAATTGGCGGCGCGCCTGGCGGAGGACCAGGCCGCTCTGCAACAACAAGTCGCCGCCGCGCAAACGAACATGGCGAGTTTAAGCGAGCAACTGCACGCCAGCGCCGTCGAGTCGGTGATCTCCAAGGAACAGCGCGCCGCCATGGAAGCCGAGGCGCGCAAGCAGGCGGAAAAGGCCGCCGCGCTGGAGCAGCAACTGGCCCAACTGCAGAAGAACAATCAATCCATGCAATCGGACCGCGCGGCCTTGCAAAATCAATTGCAGATGAGCGAGGCCTCCAACCGCGCCTCTCTGGCGCAGATGTCCCAATTGCAGGAGGAAGTGGATGCCCAGCGCCGCGAAAACGTCCGCCTGGCCGAGGGCGTCAAGGTCCTGGCCGCCAAATCGTCCGATTTGGCCCGGGAAATCCGCGACAACCGTCCGATGACGCCCAACATGATCTTCGAAGAGATGTCCACCAACCGCGTGCTGGCCAGCTTTACCGGGGTCAAGACGGGCTTGTTTGGCGGCGATTCCTCCAAAGACAAGCAAACGCGAATCATCCTGGTCACCGACGAAACCAACACCTTCGCGCTGTGTCACGTTCAGGACACACCCCTGACCCTGTGGAATCCCGGCACACAATGGCAGGAATTGCGCGGCACTTTGATGCACGGCCCCACGGTCTATCCCATCCCTTCGATCTCCTTTTGCATCATGGACCCGCGAATCGTGTTGATTCCCGTGCCGGCGGCGCAAGCGCGCGCCTTGGGCTGCAAGATTTATCACTTTTCCAAGGACCCCTACGTCTTCCAGGACGCCGTCGTGGTCGGCACGCGGGAAGATTATTACGGCGAATGCAGTTTCCAGATTGACGTGACCACTCCGCAGTATTTGAAGATGGACCACAATTCGCTCAAAGGAATGTTCGGGAAATTCAACCCGTCCAGCGGGGACCTGGTGTTGAGCAAGACCGGAGAATTGTTGGGCGTGATGGCCAACAGCAGTTATTGCGCGATCATTCGCAACTTCGAGGCGGCGGCCACGTTCCGCTTTGGTCCGGACGGCCGCAACCAGGAAACCGCCCAAACCCTTTCAACACTTTACACGTACGTTACCGATCTGCCCTTCAAATTGCAGTAGAGTGCGGCCGCAAACGTGCCGATAACCGTTGAAGGCGTCGGCGGCAGACGATGCCGGTTGGGCCTGCGGGGGTGGGTGATACGAAACCAGTCCTTATCGGAATGATTAAAACGAACCGTATTAAATTCGAGGCTGGCGCCCTGTTGCTGGCCCTCGCGTTGCCGGCCATGTCGGGTGTCCCCCCGCAGCCGGTTTCGGTTTACCGCAACGGATTCAGCATGACCATACGGCTGGGCCGGGATTTGTACGAAGCGTTGCCGTCCGAGTCGCGCGACAAGTTGGACCCGCAGGTTGTGACCCTGCAAATGGAGGACTTGCCCCTGGTGGTGCCGCTCACCGTCACCGAAGGCAATCATGTCCTGGGCCAGGTTTCCATCTCGGCCGGATTTATTGACCTGGTCAACCATGTCGCCCACGCCAAGGCGATTGAGCGCATCCAACCGGGTTATTTCGCGACCTACGTCAAGAACTTTGCCCTTCTCTCCACGAGCGATGCGGCGGCGCAACCGCCCAATATCGCGGACACGCGTTTCTGGACTGAAGATGTCATGAATGACCAGATCGGCTACTTCAATCAGATGATCTCGCTGGTGATGGCGATCAACTTGTCCCATCACTACCTGGGCCATTGCGCCAAGTACTCCGCGAAGCTGGCCGGAGCCGGCGACAAACCAGTCCCGATCAACAATCTTTTGACGACAGAAGAATGGGCGGCTTCGGTCAAGGCGGGCGCGGTGGACGCGCTCAATTGCGCCGTATCCACCGTCGGACTTCGGGCGCTCTTTGCGGCGATTGATCTGATGCCGCGCCGGCCCGAATGGACGGCCTACGTCATTCCAGCGGAGGCGGACATCAAACAACTCGACAAACAACTGGAACGGTACGAAGACGATTTTTTCCACGGGAAACTCAAGTGAATTCTGAAATCTCAGCTCCGAAGTTTGATCCGTTTTCACCAGAATGGGTTTGAGGGTCTGGGAAATTCGTCTGCGGTTGTATCCTCGTTGTTGATGAACCGGTAGGTCGCGACGTGGGCGTCCGCCCAAAGCATCACAGTAATAGCGGTGCCTTTGTAGTTGTGCCAGATGCTGCGAGGGTCGGTGTCCCCCCGGTTGGCTTGCCAAACCCAATCTCCCAGGATGACCTTATTGGCGGGGCTGACCGCAAAATGATAGGTTTTCATGAGAGGGAAAGGACCGGTCGAAGCCAGAACCCCGAAACCGTAAGTTTCGCCCGGAATAGACGGATACACATAATCATAAGGGGCGTTCCACTCCACCAAATAGCTGATGCCATACACCTGCCAGCAGTTACTGCCTATTGGCGTCTGATTGAGGGCATCACCTTTGTCCGCTGGGCAATGCCACAAATTTAAGTTCATCGTGTACGGATTCATGGGACGTTCCGCCGCCGTAGTGTACGTGCCGTTGTACGACCCGTTTGTGCCTCCAATCGAATTCCATTGATTGTGAACCGGATAATATTCCTTGTAATCACTGCAGTACATGTTTAACGCAACGCCGATTTGCTTGTTGTTGTTGGTGCAGGTGGTTTGCATCGCCTTGCGTTTGGCGATGGCTAGTCCGGGCAAGAGCATGGCGGCCAGAATGGCAATGATGGCAATGACCACCAAAAGCTCGATGAGCGTGAATCCGCGCAACCGGTTTCCGGTCCGGTCCGAGGCTGCGGCAATCATTCGGTTCATGCGTGCTCCGTTCTTGACGATGGACCATTTTATCCTGAACTCACGCCATGGCCATGGCGGCGCTGCTGATTTCCAGCAGTTCCTTGGTGATGTTGGCCTGGCGCAGTTTGTTGTACTCCAGCGTCAAGTCCTTGATGAATTGCTTGGCGTTGTCCGTCGCGTTCTTCATCGCCACCATGCGGGCGCTCTGCTCGCTGGCCTTGGCTTCGAGAAGAATCTGATAAACCTGGAAGTTCACGGCGTGCGGCAGCAACGCGCCCAAGACCTGCTCCTGGTTTGGTTCGAAGATGAATTCGCCGGCGCCGGAAGCGGGCGGGATGGGGACTTCCGGCTTGACTCCAATGCCGGCGGTGACCTGCTTGATCTCAGCGATGGGAAGCAGCAGGCGCACCTCTGGTTTTTGGTTCAAGGTGGAAATGAATTGCGTATAGACAATATCAACCTGGCCCACCTCTCCCTTGAGGTAAAGGTCTTGCGCGAATTTCGAGATCGCGCGCGCTTCGGCAAAGAGCGGGGTGTCTTTGTAAGTGAATTCGGCCGCCAGCTTGCGCTTGGTGCGCGCCAAATACTGCGAGGCCTTGCGCCCGGCGGAAATGAACACGGTCTCCGGGCCGAACTTGGCCGCTTCGCGCATCAGATTGCTGTTGAGGCCGCCGCACAGGCCCTTGTCGGTGCTGATGAGGATGACGCAACGGACCGGGTTCTCGCGGACTTCAAGAAAGGGATGGGTGAAATCCCTGGATTCGGCCACCAGCGCGCCCAGCACCTTGTTCATCAAATTGGCGTAAGGGCGTCCGGCCAGCGCGGCTTGCTGGGCCCGGCGCATTTTGGAGGCCGCCACCATCTGCATCGCCTTGGTGATCTGGGCGGTGTTCTTGACCGACTTGATGCGCCGGCGGATGTCGCGTGTGCTGGGCATGGCCGCCTATCGGTAGGTTTGCTTGAACTCCGTCACGGCGTCCTTCAACTCGGCGGTGAGCGCGTCGCTGAACGCCTTTTCGGCGCGGATCTTGTCCATCAACGCCGTTTTGCGGTTTGTCAAGTATTCCGTCAATTTGGCCTGGAAATCCTTGATTTTTTCCACGGCCACGTCGTCCATCAGGCCGTTCTGCACCGTCCAGAGCACGGCGGACTGGACTTCGACGGGCATCGGATTGTATTGCGGCTGCTTGAAAACCTCGACAATGCGCTTGCCGCGCTCCAGTTGCGCCTGGGTCTTGGGATCGAGGTCCGAGCCGAATTGGGCGAAGGCGGCCAGCTCGCGGAATTGCGCCAACTCCAGTTTCACGCGCCCGGCCACTTGTTTCATGGCCTTGATCTGCGCGGCGGAACCGACGCGCGAAACGGAAAGGCCGACCGAAATGGCGGGCCGGATGCCCTGATAAAACAAATCCGTTTCCAGGTAAATCTGGCCGTCGGTGATGGAGATGACGTTTGTCGGGATGTAGGCCGAAACGTCGCCCGCCTGCGTTTCAATGATCGGCAGACCGGTGAGGGAACCGTTGCCGAATTTCTCGCCCACCCGCGCCGAGCGTTCCAGCAAGCGGCTGTGCAAATAGAACACGTCGCCCGGATAGGCCTCGCGGCCCGAAGGGCGCTTGAGCACCAGCGAGACCTGGCGGTAAGCCACGGCGTGCTTGGAAAGATCGTCGTAGATGATCAGCGCGTCCATGCCGTTGTCCATGAACCATTCGCCCATCGCGCAGCCGGCGAAGGGCGCCAGGTATTGGTTGGTGGCGGAGTCGGAGGCGGTGGCGCTGACGATGATCGTGTAAGGCATCGCCCCGGCTTCCTCCAGCACCGCCATGACGCGCGCCACGTTGGATTGCTTCTGGCCGACGGCCACGTAAATGCAATAGAGCGGCCGGTAGGTGGAGTCCTTGGCCGTTTCCGCGGCCCGGTTCAAGCGCGCCTGGCTGATGATCGTGTCAATGCCGATGGTGGTCTTGCCGGTGGAACGGTCGCCGATGATCAACTCGCGCTGGCCGCGGCCAATGGGAATCATCGCATCCACGGCCATGATGCCGGTCTGCACGGGCTGGCTGACGGATTTGCGTTTGATGATGCCGGGGGCGATTTTTTCGACGGGATAAAACGTTTGCGTGTTGATCGGGCCTTTGCCGTCGAGCGGCAGGCCCAGGGCGTTGACCACGCGGCCCAGGAGCGGCTTGCCGACCGGAACCTGGAGCAGTTTGCCAGTGGTGCGAACCTCCTGGCCTTCCTTGATGGAGGTGTATTCGCCCAGGATGATGGCGCCGACTTCGGTTTCCTCCAGGTTCAGCGCCAGCCCGACCACGCCGTCGCCGAAGTCAAGCATTTCGTTGAGCATGGCGCCGGAGAGACCCTCGATCTTGGCCACACCGTCGCCAATTTCGCGGACGGTGCCGACATTTTGGCGGGTGACGCCGGTTTTCAAGCCCGAAATCTGGGCCTCAATTTCTTGCAACAATGTACTCATAAAATGATTGGATTCTCAGGCGCTCTGCTGCAAGAGCGCCAGGCGTCCTTGCACACTGCCGTTATAAACATCGCCGCCCACCTGGATGCGCACACCGCCAATCAAGGCGGGATTCTGCGTGAATTGGAAGGCCAGGCCCGCGCCGTAGTGGCGGGCCAGGTCGCTCTGGATTTCCGCCTGCGCCTGAGGCGGCAAGGCGGTGGCGCTCTCAATGGTCGCAGTGCGACGGGCGATTTCCAGCCGGATGAGGCGCTGGAACTGGGAAAGGATGGCGATGTAACCGCGCGGTTTTTTTTGGACCACGCCCGCCACGGCCTGGCGCGCGCGGTTATCATCCAGCGCGTCATGCACCATGCAGGTGCGGAACAACTCGCGGGCGTCGCGCCGGGCTTGTTTGGAGATTTTCATGTCTGTGTCCTGGCGCTCAGGCGGCCAGTTGCCGGCGGGTTTCCTCGGCCAGCCGCTGCTGGTCTTCAGCCGTGAGGACTTTGCCCGCGACGACACCCGTGGTCTGGACGACCAGCGTGACGACTTCGCGTTTGAGGTCCGTCAACATGCGTTGCCGTTCCAAGGCGGCGGCTTCGCGGGCTTTGCTGACAATTTGCTCGGCTTGGGCGATGGCCTTTTGTGTTTCCTGTTCCTGCACGCGGGCGGCGGCGGCGCGGGCTTCCTCGATGAGCTTGTTGGCCTGGACATTGGCCTTGTCCAGTACCTCCCGTTGCATGGCCTCGGTGCGGGCCAGTTCCTGTTTGATCTGGTCCGCGTGGGCCAGGCCGTCGGCGATGCGCTGACGGCGCTCGGCCAGGACGGTGAGGATCGGCTTGTAGGCAAATTTAGTCAGGAGGCCGGCCACAATGGCAAAGCTGATGCACTGGGCGATGAAATGGGGCCAGTCCCACCCGAACGTTTCCGCCGTGTCGCGGGCCATGCTGCCAAGGCTGCCGAAAAGAATCATAGTCGTCATAAATGGAGTGAAAGGTTGGCGCAGAGCACTCTGGCTCCGCGCCATTTAAGGGCTTATTTGCCTCCCAGGAAGATCGCGTAGAACACGATGGCCTCGGAGAGCGCCATGCCCAGAATGGCGATGGCGATCACTTTGCCGAACGCGCCGGGATTGCGTCCCACCGCTTCGGATGCCTTCATGCCCACCAATCCCACCCCGATGGCCGAACCCAGACCGGCCAAGCCGATTTGGATGCTGCCTCCCATATCTGCCAACATTGGCGTTACCATAATGACCTTTCTTTGCTTTTTGTTTTTGTGTCCGGCGGCTCCCGCAAGTGAATACGGTCCAGCCGCCGAAATTATCAATTTTTAGTGATGCGCCTTCGCGTGCGGGTCGTCATCATGCACGCAAATGACACTCGTAAACACCGCCGTCAAGAGCATGAACACAACGGCCTGGACAAAGCCAACCAGCAATTCCAGCAAATAAAACGGTATGGGCAGCAGGACGCTGAAAACCGCCTTGGCCCAGGCCGGATGCTGGATGGTGCGCGACATGGCGTCCAGCAGGTTTTCGCCCGCGAAAATATTCCCGTACAGACGGAAGCTGAGCGAGATCGGCCGAAAGGCGATGGACAACAATTCAATGAAACCGACCAGAAAAAACACCAGGATCATAAAGTATTTAAGCGCCCCCTGGCTGTCGCCCTTGGGGCCGAAGATGTGGAGCACAAAACCGGCGATGCCGTTGGATTGCAAGGCCCAGATAAACCACAGCACCATAAAGATCAACGACATGGCGGAGGTCATGTTGAGGTCCGCGTTGCCTCCGCGCAACCACGGGCGGGTCACCTCAAAACCATCCGCCGTCGAATGTCCCCAGCCGATGGTGCCCACACCCGGCAGCAGGCCGAACCAGTTGGTGCAGAAAATGAAGATGAAAATCGTGGCAAAGAACCAGAATGCCTTCTTAATCAGGTCGGCCCCGACAATTTCTTCCAGAAAATCGTGCAGACTTTCCACCAGGAATTCCCAGAAATTCTGCGCCCCTTCCGGCACTTCCTTCATTTTCCGCGTCGCATATTGCGCGAAAACGATGATGCCGACGGCCACAATCCACGTCACCAGCATGGAGTTGGTCACGGGAAACGGGCCGATCTTGAAAATGGTCGGGGCCGCCGGCGGCAGGCCTTGTTCCGCCGGTTCGGCTTTGGCGGCGGCCACGGAGGAATCTGCGCCGCTGCCGCTTTGGGCCAGCAGCGGGGCCATCGGCCAACCTGCCAAGAGCAGCAACAGAATTGTAATTTTAATCAGTCGCATTGAACAAAAATGCACGTATAAGAACACCCTTCCGCCGGAACTGCAACATGCGCCCAGCGAAAGAGGGCACGAAATTGCATCATCGTGAAATTTTTCACAAGCGTTTTTTTGAGAAATGTCTGCGGAGGGGCGCAAATCTGTTTTTGTGAAAGGCTCGCCCTCATCCTGACCTTCTCCCCCTGGGAGAAGGAACAGATGTCGCTTGATTCTGGTTTTGCGGATGCGCGTCCGGCCAGTCCAGCGGCGGGATTTTCCAAATGGCAGCCGACAATTCTCCCTCTCCCGCGCCAGCGGGAGAGGGCCGGGGTGGGGGTGGCCTGGAAAAAGAAATTTGCCAAAAACAGATTTGCTGGGATGCGCCTCGGCGGAAAGAGGATGCGACAAACAATATTGTATTGGTTATATTCACTTATATTCACTTGTACTGACTTTGACTGGCTTGTACTGGGATGGGTTCCCTTGGACTGCAATACCGTGAAATCTTGCCATTTTAACAAGATTTTGTTGAACAGGAGAAAACGGAGAGAACAGAGAATCATTTTATATCTTCCATCGCTCCGTTGCCTCTGTTTCCTCATGTTCAAAAAACGTGTTTGATTTCGGCTGGCCGCGCTGGGTTGGTGGAGGAGGTTTCTCCAGGGCCTTGCTTCGGCGCGCCCGGTCCGCCGGGTGAGCAGAAGCGGCCGGACGCTCGTGAGGGTCCGGCCTGGGCCGGCCACGAGCCTGGCATCCGTTTCCGCATGGGCGCAGGGGCGCTGCATGGACACCATGTTACCACCTTTAAATGGGAACGCAACTACAAACGATCAAGAGTTTAAATAGTACGTGTAAGTATTATTTTGGTTGCGAAAATCCCCGGGCTGGGCGATATTTTCCCCGGCCGAATAATCGTATCATGCAACTGGCGGACAGGCGCGCTTTGGTCGCGGTTTTGCGCGGCAGCTTCATCTTGATGATGTGCTGTTGGGGCGCTTCTGTCCGCGCCGCCGATTGGCCCATTTTCCGCGGCAATCCGGCCTTGACCGGCGTGGCCACCGGCGCCCTGCCTGCAAAACCCGCCTTGCTTTGGACTTTCAAGACGGGCGGGCCGGTCAAGTCGTCCGCTGTTATTGGCGGGGGCAAGGTTTTTATTGGCTCCAATGACGGGCAGGTTCATGCGCTGGAGTTCGACTCCGGACGCGAAGCCTGGGCCTTCAAGGCCGGCTCGGCCGTGCAAGCGCCGCCGTTGCTGGCCAATCATTCCGTCTTCGTAGGCAGCGCCGACGGCATATTTTACGCCCTCGACGCCTCCAACGGCCGGCAACTCTGGAAATACGCGACCGACGGCAAGATTCTCGCCTCGGCCAATGCCGTGCCTTTCGGCGACGGGCCGCCGCGCATATTGGTTGGAAGTTATGATTTCAAACTTTATTGCTTCAACGCCACCAACGGCGTCCCCATCTGGACTTACGAAACGGGCAATTACATCAACGGCTCATGCGCCGTGGCCGGCGGCCGGGCCATTTTCGGCGGATGCGACGCGCTGGTCCACGTGTTGGACGTGGCCACGGGCGAGAAGGTCAAGGAAATTGACGCCGGCGCTTACATCGCAGCCTCGGCGGCGCTGGCGGGCAACCGCGCCTTTTTCGGACATTATGACAATGAATTTTTGTGCGTTGATCTCAACGAAGGCAAGGTCCTCTGGCGCTACCACGACCTGGACTTTCCTTATATGTCGGCGGCGGCCGTGACGGACGAGCGCGTGATCTTTGGCGGGCACGACAAAGCCCTCCACTGCGTGGACCGCGCCACCGGCAAGAGCCTTTGGAAATTTCCCACGGGCGGAAAAGTCGAAAGTTCGCCGGTGGTGGCCGGCGGCAAGATCGTTTTCGGCTCGGATGACGGCTTCGTTTATATGGTTTCGCTGCAAGAGGGAAAGCAGCTTTGGTCATACGAGATTGGCCAGGCGGTCGCCAGCTCCCCCGCCGTGGCGGATGAAAAAATAGTGATAGGTTCCGACGACGGCAGCGTCTATTGCTTCGGGGCCAAAATTTAATCGAAAAAGATGAGCGCGTGAATTATGACTACTGCTACGGAAACAGCCGTTCCTCCCAGCCCGCCTTTGCAAAAGCAGACGACGGTGGGCAATTACTTCGTCTCCAACTACCCGCCTTTCTCCTTCTGGAAGCCCGATTTTGTGCCGGACGTGTTCGCGGCCCTCGAACGGCCTCCGGCGCCCGACACTCCGCTCGGCGTGTATCTGCACATTCCCTTTTGCCGGAAACGCTGCCATTTTTGTTATTTCAAGGTTTATACCGACAAGGATTCGGCGGCCATTCGCGGTTACATCGAGGCTGCGTTGCAGGAACTGGCCCTCTACGCGGGCCGGCCGATCATCGGCGGGCGCAAGGCCAATTTTGTCTATTTCGGCGGCGGCACGCCGTCCTACCTTTCGGTGGATCAACTCAAGCATCTGACCGACGGCATGAAGCGATTGATTTCCTGGGACGAGGCCGAAGAGGTGACGTTCGAGTGCGAGCCGGGGACGCTGACCCCCCACAAGCTCAAGGCCATCCGCGAATTGGGCGTGACGCGGTTAAGCCTGGGGGTGGAGAATTTTGACGATCACATCCTGGAGGTCAATGGCCGCGCTCATCACAGCAAGGAGATCGCCCGCGCCTACTCATACGCGCGCGAGTTGGAGTTTCCGCAAATCAACATTGACCTGATCGCCGGCATGGTCGAGGAGACCGAAGCCAATTGGAAGGAATGCGTGCGCAAGACCATCGAGATGTCGCCCGACAGCGTGACGATCTACCAGATGGAAATCCCTTACAACACCGACATTTACCAGGAGATGAAGGCCGCGGGCAAACTGGTGGCGCCGGTGGCGGATTGGGACACCAAGCGCGCGTGGGTCGCCTGGGGCTTTGCGGAATTGGAGCGGGCCGGCTACACCGTTGGCAGCGCCTACACCGCAGTAAAGAATAAAGAAAAGACGCGCTTTCTCTATCGCGACCGGCTGTGGGCGGGGGCGGATTTGATCGGCCTGGGCGTGGCTTCTTTCGGCCATCTGCAAGGCACGCACTGCCAGAACCAGCACGATTTCGAGCCTTATGTCAAAGCGGTGCAGGCCGGGAAATTGCCCGTCTATCGCGCCTTGACTCCGAACGCGGACGAGCGCCTGATCCGCGAATTCATTTTGCAACTGAAATTGGGCCGGACCGACTGCGCCTATTTCCAGGCCAAGTTCGGCGTGGACGTGCGCCGGCGTTTCGCCCAGCCGTTGCAAGTGCTGCACGATTGGGGTTTTGGCGGGGTCGAGGGCGACGCCATAGTGCTGAACCGCGAAGGGCTGCTGCAAGTGGACCGGTTGTTGCATGAATTTTTTCTCCCCGAACATAGGAACGCGAGGTACGCCTGAATACGAGAGCTAACACATTGATTCCCACTTCCCCGAGGCCGGTCGTTTCCGGCCTGTATCCGTTGGAAGATTTTTACGCCCTGCGGGAAGGAGCGGCGCGGATCGTGCAAACGGACGCCGCCTCCTTTGACAGCCAGACAAAATTATACCTGACGCCGTTGGCGTTGCTCTGGACTTCCGTTGAAGCGTCCGCGGTCCCGGAGCCTTATCGGTCGCTGCTGGTGCATCAAACCGACATGACCTCGACCTTGGAGAATTTTCACAAGGAAAAGCTGCGCGTGGAGGTGCTGAGCCGTCACACACGAGGGCAGGAGTATTTCCGCGAGGTGGTGCTGCGCCTGGATCAGAGCGGGCGGCGGGTGGAATTTGGGGCCATTAAAATTATGCTGGACCTTTTTCCTTTCGAGGTTCGCCAGGAAATCCTGCGCGAACGGCAGCCGCTGGGACGGATTCTGACGGAATCCGGCGTTGAGTTCTCCAGTCAGCCGCGAGCTTATTTGCGCCTGGTCTCGGATGATTTCATCAACCGCATTTTGGACCTGAAAGGCCCGCAGATCCTCTACGGCCGCCGCAATGCCCTGGTTGATCCTTGGAATCAGCCGCTGGCCGAGATTGTGGAAATCCTGCCCCCCGCTTGACGTGAAAGAACAACATCACTACGACGCCCTCATCATCGGCGCCGGGCCGGCCGGGTCGTCGGCCGCCGCCATTCTGGCCGAACACGGCCATCGCGTGCTGGTGCTGGAACGGGAGAAATTCCCGCGCTACCACATCGGCGAGTCCCTGCTGCCGTTCACTTTTCAGCCGCTGCAACGGCTGGGGTTGATCGAGAAAATGCGCGCTTCGGCCTTTGTCAAGAAGTACAGCGTGCAATTTGTCTCGCCTTCCGGCCGGGCCAGCCAGCCGTTTTATTTCTTCAACCGTTACGACCGCGACACCGTGGCCCAAACCTGGCAGGTGCTCCGCTCGGAGTTCGATCAGATGCTGCTGGACAACGCCCGCGCCAAGGGGGCGCTGGTCAAGGAAGAAACGACGGTGCTGGAGTTGCTCAAGGACGGCCCGCGTGTGGCCGGCGTCCGCGCGCAGAGCCGGGGCGGGGCGGCTGTGGAATATCGTGCGCCCATCACTTTGGATTGCTCCGGCAAGGAGGCTTTTTGCGCCGTGCGCAACCATTGGCGCACCAAAGACCCGCATCTGAACAAAATCGCCGTCTGGACCTATTACAAAGGCGCCCGGCGCGATGACGGCATTGACGCCGGCGCCACCACTGTCGCCTACGTCCCGGAGAAGGGCTGGTTTTGGTATATCCCGCAGCACAACGACATGGTCAGCGTGGGCGTGGTGGCGGAAGGAAAGTATTTGACACGCGACGGAGTCAAGTCGCCCGAGGCCATTTTCAACCGGGCGGTGGAGGAGAACCAATGGATCAAGACGCATCTGGCTTGCGGAGAGCAAACCGGCCCGTATCGCCTGACCAGCGAATACACGCATCATTCCCGCCATTGCGGGACCGACGGACTGCTGCTGGTGGGCGACGCCTTCGCCTTTCTGGACCCCGTCTTTTCCTCCGGCGTGATGCTGGCCCTCAAGAGCGGCACGCTGGCCGGGGATGAGACGCACCAGGCGATAGTGGAGCGGGATTTTTCGGCGGAACGATTCACCACCTACGCCCGTTACTTGCGCGAAGGCGTGGAAAACATGCGCCGGCTGGTTTATGCCTTCTACCATCCCAAATTCAGTTTCCGCACCCTGACCAATAAATATCCCGACGCCGCCGGCTCGGTGACGGATTGTCTGAGCGGTGATGTCAACAAAGATTTCTCGGAGCTATGGCGGCAGATCGAGGAATTCGTCCCTTTGCCCGAAGCGCTGCCGGTGGGGGAGCCGCTGGCGGTCGCCGCCGCCATGCCCTCGGCGTGATCGGTTCAGCCTGAAATCAACATTTTGTCTTTCGGGGAGGGAGTTCACGGATGAACGCCCACGACACTTCCGCAGTCTGGCCGTTGTTGTAATGTACAAAAAAACCTTCGTGACATTCACCGTCCATCTCCACGCGCTCCACTACTGCCTTTGGAGAAATCCGATTGGCCTTGCGGATGGTGGAGTGCGGTTCGAGGAAGGTCAAACCGTCCGCAAAATCCACCTCGAAGGCGTCTTCCCATGCCAGATAGCGGACGGCGGTGAGGTCAACCATTTTGGCCGTGCCAAATGGCTTCTTCAGTCGTGCTAAGGTTGGTGTCATCCTCGTTTGAGTTCAGTGCGACATGGCGTAAGTCACGATGTTGATGAGCATCGGGTAGGCCATGGGCATGGAGTAAAGGTCGAAGTAGGTAACGTCATCGCCCTCGTGTTCCCAGCCGTCACCGTAATGGTTGTTGTGGCATATCAGCATCACCAGGCGGTGTTTGTCGTCGTACATGCCGAAGTAGTGCGGGTCGTGGTTCATTCGCTGGTAGATGTGGTTGTAGTCGTAAGATGGGCCGCCGCCGCCGTAAAACGCGCTCGGTATTTGCGGCTGCTTTTTGAATTGGTAAACCGTTTTAAAGATTTGGTTCGTCAAAGTCATGAGTTCTGGCGCGCGGTCGGGAAAAATCAGCTTGAGCTGCTCGGAAAAGTGCTCCCACTCGTCGTCGCCCCAAAAGTCGTCCACCATCATGAATCCGCCGTTGAGCATGTAATGGCGCAAGGCCGCGGCTTCCTCCTCGCTCAAGGTCGCGCGGCCGGCCCCGGCCATATAGACGAAGGGATACTCCGCCAGTTCCTTGGTGGTGATATCTATGAAATTGAAACCGGGCCGGATCTTGAAGCTGGTCGCCTCGAACAGCCGATAGATGAGATTCAGGTCGGCCTCCGGCGTGTCGTCGTTCCAGACCCTTACGCCGCCTCCATAGCCCCCATAATCGGACTCGAACCTGAGCCTGGCGAAGGTAAAGACATCCTCCTTGAATGCGGGATTAATCGCCTTTTCCATCCTCTCCTGCTCTTTCATCCGCGCGGAGGAGATTCCATTACGCCCGCCGCCCCCGCCGCCCCGCCGGCCGCGATATTGCGCCTGGGCCGGGAACAGCAGCCACACCAGAACCAGGGCCGTGCCTAGCGCGGCAAATATGCGGGCGGGCCTGTTCAGCCTTTTTCTCAAGTTGCGCATGACCAACGCTCTCTCATCAAAGAGTAGTTTGCCATGATGACCTGGATTTGCAAGCCGCCTTGCGGGCTAGTGTCCTATCTCATGGTGAGCGTCTTGCGTTGATTCTGGTATTCCAGGGTGACGGAAGAGGGCGTGATGTCCAACACGCGGCAATCCGCCACTTTCTCGTTCACCTTCGCCAATTGGCCGTTGATCACAGCGGAGGGATGCTGCGCGGAATAGAAGATCGCGTAGAGTTTCAGATGATCGAACGCTTCCGCGGCGGCAGGCGACGGAACCTGATCCGGCGTTGGAGCCGGCGGCGGGGTTGGAGCGGGCGGCTGCTGAACGGCAATCTCAGGCGCGACAGGCTTTGGCGGAGCGGGCGCGGGCTTGGTCTCTTTGAGCGCCTTGACGGGTGCGGCCACGGTGGCCATTGCCTGTTTGACAGGTGCTGATGGATTTCTCACGGCTGCGTGAACTTCGGGCTTTTTCAACGTGCTCTCCAATCGTAAGATCTCCAGCCGGGCCAGCAACGCCAACGCGGCGCAGACGCCCAGGCCCAGTCCCAGCCACCTGCACAACGCTGGGAACACGGCTGTTTCCGGCGGCGATGCCGCGGGCACGAGCTTGTTCGCCCGGGGCGCGGGGTTGACGGGCTTGGCGGCAGGCTTGGCCGCGGATTTGGCTCGTTGCTTCCTGGTCTCGGACTTGGCCGCATCCGCGTCGCGTCGCGCGTCGCGCCAATGCTCGACCCGTTCTTCCAGGCCCAATTGCTGCAAATAGGCGGCATCGAGAACGGGAATCGGCAAGCCGTCGGATTCCGAATTTTCTTCGTATTCCAGCGCGTTGGCCGCGTGAACCGCCGTCAAGGCGCTGAAGGCCGTGTCGCCGGCGCGCAAAGGATGATGATGCAAGGCCGCCACTTGGACGACCTCGGCCGACATGCCCCAAAGGCCCAACAGGTAAGCGCCGATTTCTCCGTGGGTCGCTCCGAAAACGTCCTTTTCCACTTCCCACAGCGGGATATGCTCCTTGCGGGCGGTGGTGTGGGCGCCGTTATACTGCACGTCGAAGTTAGCGGCCAGAATGACCTTGCCCAAGTCGTGCATCAATCCCGCCGTATAGGCGGCGCCGCTGCAAGCGTTGTCGCCGGTTTCCAGCATGGCCACGGTTTTGGCCGTCTGCGCGACGTTGGTGCTGTGCCGCCAGATTTGGTCAATGGAAAAATAAACCGGCTTCACTTTATCGTATTGAGTCAGAAGTTTGACGGTCATGATCAATGATTTGACGGTTTCAAATCCCAGGAGGCCGACGGCTTCAGTCGGATCGGTGATGGTCCGTGGCATGCCGAAATAAGCCGAATTGATCACTTGCACCAGCTTGGTCGTCATGGCCATGTCCTTGGCGATAATGACGCCGATGTCCCCGGTGGAGGCGTTGGGGTTCTTCAAGGCGTCAACGACTTCGACGTAAAGCGACGGGAGGGAGGGAAAGGTGCGGATGCGGCTGACCAGCGCGCGCATATTCTGGCTCATCCCGCAATCGTCCGCCAGAGAGCATTCGATGGAGCTTTTAAGCGTGGCACGGTCAAAGGGGACGGCCAGGAATTCATGCCCCCCCGACACCTGGCCCATGATTTTCTTTTTGAGCGCCTCGGCCGCGGCGATAAACCGCAGGGTCTTGGGATTGGTGACGCGAATGCGATTGAGCAATTCCAAGCCGCTCAACTTGGGCAACTCGTAATTGGCCACAATGACATCGAAGGCCCGTTTTTGCGCCTCGGCCAGGGCGGCGGTGCCTGTGGCGGCGCCAACCACGACCCAGGATCCACCCAGCGCCTGGCGGAATTCATCCCACGCCTTGGCATTGGCGTCGGCGATCAGAATGCATTTCTCAGCCATGTAAGCATGAGCCGAAGTGACGGCGTCTGCTTCTTGGTATCGGCCTTTTCGGCCCCGGACTTTAACAGGATGAACAGATGAAGCACAGCACACGGAGATCTCCCCAAACAGTGAGGGTTTATTACTGATGCCACATCCTCTTTTCCATCCTGTTAATCCTGTTAATCCTGTCAAAATTCAGTTCTTTAACCGCATCGTTCCGCTCAGGCGAGGATTTGGGAACCGGATTGCCCATTGATAAAGGGCCGGAACGGGCGTATCTATGGCAGGACATGCCGAACCGCATTAAGTCGTTGTCGGAAACATGCTTGCAGCCCGCGGGCCGATGGCTGGCGGTGTGGGCCTATCTCCTCCTTGTCTCGCTGGCGGCGGCGCAGTCGGTGGAGGAAACGCACCGGCAGTTGCTGCGCGGAGAGTACGAAACAGTCATCCGCGTCACGCAAAAAAAAGTAGATGGCGGCGCCTACCAGGATGATTGGCGGATTATGCTCGTCCAGGCCTTGCTCGCCACCGGCCGCTATCACGAAGCCTACACCAATGCCGTGGCGGGCGCGGCCAATTCCTACAATCTGACTTTGCGCCTGCTGGCCCGCGAGACGACCCGCTACCAAAACGACGAAGCCGGCGCCCAGCGCCAGTTGGCGGAGATCAAACAGTTGATCGAGCGCCGCTTCGGCGAGTTTCAAAATGAGGACGCGCCCGCCCTGGGCCAGGCCTTGCTCTTGCTCGGCATCGAACCGCGCCTGGTGCTGGACAATTGTTTCCGGCGCGCCGAAAAAGCGGAGCCGCCCTCGCGCGAGGCTTTCCTGGCCACGGGACAATTGGCCCTCGACAAGCATGACTTCGCCCTGGCCGCCGACGCCTTCCGCGCCGGCTTGAAAAAATTCCCGGAGGATTCCGAGATGGAGTCCGGCCTGGCGCTGGCCTTTGAGTCGGGCGACCAGGAGGAGATGTTGAAGCACATCGAGGCGGCGCTGGCGGCCAACCCGCGCCAGGTGCCGAGCCTGTTGCTGCTGGCCAATCATTTAATTGACGCGGAGCAATACGATCAGGCCGGCCAGCAACTGGATCTGGCCCTGAAGGTCAATCCGCATTGTCCCGAGGCGCTGGCCTATCGCGCGGTCTTGGCGCTGCTGCGCAACGACGCGGCCGGCGCGCAGAAAGATCGCGCGGAGGCCTTGAAATTCTGGCGCGCCAACCCGGCGGTGGATTATCTCATCGGACAAAAGTTGGCGCGGAAATATCGCTTCGAGGAGGCGGCGGCTGAGCAAAGGAAGGCCCTGGATTTTGACCCGGCGTACATGCCCGCCCGGCGCGAACTGGCGGAGGACTTGTTGCGCCTGGGACAGGATACGGAAGGCTGGGAACTGGCCCAGGAAGCCCACACGCAGGACGGTTTCGATGTCACGCTCTACAACCTGGTCAAGTTGCACGACCAAATGGCGAAATACCAGACGCTGACCAACGCGGACTTCATTGTTCACATGACAACGAACGAAGCGGCCTTGTACGGCGAGCGGGTGCTGGATTTGCTCAGCCGTGCCAAAGCCGCGCTATGCCTCAAGTACGGCGTGGAATTGACCCATCCAACGCGGGTTGAGATTTTTCCCGAACAGCAGGATTTCGCCGTGCGGACCTTCGGCATGCCGGGCAATCCCGGCTATTTGGGCGTCTGTTTTGGCTCCGTCATCACGGCCAACAGTCCGGCCTCGCAAGCGCCCAATCCGGCCAATTGGGAGGACGTCCTTTGGCATGAGTTCTGCCATGTCGTCACGCTCAACGAAACCAGGAACCGGATGCCCAGATGGTTGAGCGAAGGCATCTCGGTCTTCGAGGAGCGCCAGGCCAACCCGGCTTGGGGCGAACGGATGAACCTGGCTTACCGTGAAATGATTCTTGACGGAAAGTTGACGCCGCTGGGCCAGATCAGCGGCGCCTTCCTGTCCCCCAAAAGCTCCGAAGACCTTCTCTTCGCCTATTACGAATCCTCGCTCGTGGTGGAGTTCCTGGCGCGGGAACACGGCATGGAAACCTTAAAGGTTATTTTGCAAGACCTGCGCAACGGCCAGGAAATCAATCGCGCCATCACGGCTCACACCGTTCCCCTGGCGGAACTGGAGAACCAATTCGACGCCTTCGCCCGCGCCCAAGCCCGCGCCCTGGCGCCGGGCGCAGACTTGGAAAAGCCGCCGGAGGACGACGAGGCCGCGTGGGACAAAGCGCATCCGAACAATTATTATTTAAAGATGCGCCAGGCGCGCAAACTTATGGACGACAAAAAATGGGACCAGGCCCGGCCGCTGCTGGAATCGGTGGCCGCCTCCTACGCCGGTGAGCGTCGCGCGAACAATCCGCTCTGGCTGCTGGCCCAAACGGAGCGAAATCTCAACGACACCAACGCCGAACTGTCCGCGCTGAAAAAATTGGCCGGGCAGGAATCCGACTTCGTGGATTTGGACCTGCGCCTGATTGAATTGTCGTTGGCGGGGAAGGATTGGGCGGCGTCGGCCAAATACGCGAACCAATTGCTGGCGGTCAATCCCCTCATCGCCGCCCCTTACGCGGCGCTGGCCCAGGCGGAGGACGCGCTGGGCGACTACGAGCAGGCCATCTCGGCCTATCGCCGATTACTTTTGCTTGACCCGGCCGATCCGGCGGAAGTGCATTATCAACTGGCTCGTTTGCTGCACGCGCGCGGCCACGCCGAGTCCGAAGCCAAACGGCACGTTTTGCAGGCGTTGGAGGAAGCGCCCCGCTTTCGTGAGGCGCAGCGCCTGCTGCTCCAGATCGAGGGCCACTCGTGAAAGCGCCGCCAACATGGGTGCTCTTTGGCGCCGCCGTGCTCTTGCTGGCCGGCCTTTGCGCCGCGCAGCAGCGGTTCAGCCGCGGCGGACGACGGAGTTTCCGCGGCGAACTCACCGAAGGCCCCATCGTGCGGACTGAAGGCGGGGATTTCGTCAACGAGGACACCGTGCGCACGGCGCGCGAGACCGCCTCGCACAGCACGGGCACGCCCGATTGGACCAACACGCCAGGCTTCGAGAACGACGTCTTCACTTTTGCGCGCATCATTTACAAATACGACAAAGGGCGCGTGCCCAGCGCGATGGCCTGGATCAACGACTATCCCGACAGTGATCTGAATCTTTCTTTCCGCTTGCAGCAATTGACTTCGATGAAAGTTGATCCCAACGGCCGGGTGCTCAAGCTGACCAATGCGGACCTTTTTGATTATCCTTTTATTTACGTGGTCAAAGCCGGGCGCATGGAATTGCGGGACGAGGAGGTGCCCATCCTGCAAAAATATCTGGCCAGCGGCGGCGCGCTCATGGCCGACGACTTTTGGGGAGACTACGACTGGATCAGTTTTGAGACCCAAATCCGCCGTGTCCTGCCCCGGCGCCAGTGGACCGAGTTGCCCATGAGCCATCCGATTTTCCAATTCCCCTTTCCTCTCAAGGGAGACAAAAACAGCCTGCAAGTGCCCTCGATTCATCGCTGGGAGCGTTCCAGGGTCAGTTACCGCGGGGACGAAGACACGCACGACATGCACGTGCGCGCCTGGCTGGATGACAAACAGCGCATTATGGTCATCGCCACTCATAATACCGATAACGGCGACGGCTGGGAACGGGAAGGGGAGGACGAGGAATACTTTCACACTTTTTCCGAACCGCGCGCCTATCCGCTTGGCATCAATATCATCTTTTACCTAATGACTCATTAAATGAACGCACCTGTTGAGAACCCATCCACCGAACCCGTCCCCAACACCTTGCACGAGGAACGCGCTGCCGTCGAACGGCTGGCCGCCGGCCGCGCTCGCATCGAGGCCGAACTGGGCAAGGCCATCGTCGGCCAACGGGAAGTGATCGAGCAGATTCTGCTGGCGCTTTTTGCCGGCGGGCATTGCCTGATCACCGGCGCGCCCGGCCTGGCCAAGACGCTCCTGGTCAAATCCATCGCGCAAATTTTCCACCTCAAATTCCAACGCGTCCAATTCACCCCGGACCTCATGCCGGCGGACATCACGGGCACGGAGATTTTGCAGGAGACGGCCGAGGGCAGGAAGATGGTGTTTGTTCATGGCCCGGTTTTCGCCAACATGATTTTGGCCGATGAAATCAACCGCACGCCGCCGAAGACGCAGGCCGCCCTGCTTGAAGCCATGCAGGAGCACCAGGTCACCGCCGCGGGCATCCGGCACGCGTTGCCGGAGCCGTTCTACGTGCTGGCCACGCAGAATCCCATTGAAATGGAGGGCACGTATCCCCTGCCCGAAGCCCAACTGGACCGTTTCATGTTCAACGTCGTCATCAATTACCTGCCCGAAGACGAGGAAGTCACCGTCGTCGAGCGAACCACCGCGCGCCGCCCCGAGGCCATCGAGCCGATTTTTTCCGGCGAGGATGTGTTGCAGTTCCATGAATTGGTCCGCCAGGTGCCGATCGCGCAAAACCTGGTGCGTTACGCGGTGCGGCTGGCCGCCTCGTCGCGCCCGCAACAAACCGGCTCCCCCGCCTTTGTCAACGATTGGGTGAGCTGGGGCGCCGGCACGCGCGCCGCGCAGTTTCTGGCGCTGGGGGCCAAGGCGCGCGCCCTGCTGCATGGCCGCACGCACGTTTCGGCGGAGGACATTCGCACTCTGGCGGCGCCGGTGTTGCGCCATCGCATCCTTGTCAATTATCGCGCCGAAGCCGAGGGCGCCAACGTGGACGCGGTCATCCGCCGTTTGCTGGAAAGCGTGACGGAGCCGGGTGCGTCTTGATGTGTGATACCATTTCTTGCTTGGTAGGGCGAGACTCCGTCGAGCCGTGATTTTGTTCCAAGCAATCGAGTTGTGATCATCTCGGTCCAACTATTTCAAACCATAGCGTTTCTTGACTTCCGCGTGTGTGAGCCGGGGTTTGTCCTGGTCACTTACGCGGGCCTCGACCAAATCCAAGTAATCGTTCAAATCCTCCAATTCTTCGCGCAGCGTTGCGATTTGCTCACGCTTGCGGGAGATTGACCGCGCCACAGTTTGTTGACTGGCCTTAGTCATAAATATCTTTAAAAATGTAGTGTCAGTGAGCATGGCGGGAACGTCTATTGGAACGCCTGCCCCTGCCGCTGCGCACAGCTTTTAGAAGGTTCGGGTCCATGAGGGGAAGCTCCTTGCCTTCAAGTTTCTCGAGCACCTCGCCGCAGGTGTTCGCGCGGTCAGGCAATTCCCGTGTGAGCATCTCGGAAAAGCTTTCTTTGCCGATTTTAAGCCGTTTCAGCTTATCGTGAACTTCGGTTGTAACTGTGAGTGTGATCGTAGCCATGATTTGATAATACACGAACAATTCACGACGGCAACGCGCAACGGCAGGTGTGGAAGCGAGCACGTCGAAGAAGCGGGGTTCGCAAATCCCAAGGCGCTGATGGCGATTCGCAACCTCGAATTGCGCGCCCGCGTCGTGGTCCAAGGTTTCTGGAGCGGCTTGCAATGGAGCGCGGCTTCGATTACACTGACAACATGACAGCGGTGGAAATTATCGCTGAGATTAAACGGCTGCCCCGCGCGGAACAGAACCGGGTCATTGATTTTGTCCGGAAGGCCGGTGAAGGCCGCCCTCTTGCGCCTGCGGAGTTGGGCGAACTGGCGAAGGAAATGATCGCGGCGAAAGACCCGGCCGAAGCCGACCGTTTGCAGGCGGGGATTGTGCGTGGGTTCTACGCCAGGCAGGTGGTTTAAAAGATTTTCCGGTTTTACCGTCTGCGGTGAGGGCGAGTTGATCAGAACTTTTCTGCTGGCCGGTCAAGCGCCTGATGGAATCGAAATTGGATAAGCTTTCCCCAAGCCAACCATGCTTCCAGATTTTAGACCGGACTTGTTGAATCCTTCCGCGAACAGGGCTAGTCTTGATCTGTCATGCCGGATGTTCTGCCAGCAAAAGCAGCGGGGTTCGTTGATCCCAAGGCGCTGATGGCGATTCGCAACCTCGAATTGCGCGCCCGCGTTGTCGTCGAAGGTTTCTGGAGCGGCTTGCATCGCAGTCCTTATCACGGTTTCTCCGTCGAGTTCACCGAATACCGGCCCTACTCGCCGGGGGAGGACACCCGCTACCTGGACTGGCGTCTTTACGCCCGTTCCGACCGCTTTTATCTCAAGAAGTTCGAAGACGAAACCAACCTCCGCTGCCATCTGCTGATTGATCACAGCCGCTCCATGAGCTACGGCTCGCTGGCTTATTCCAAATCGGATTACGCCCGCACGCTCGCCGCCACGCTGGCGTGGTTTCTGAATGAGCAGGGCGACGCGGTCGGGTTGTTTTCCTTCGACGAGCGCGTGCGCGATTATCTGCCCGCGCGACACCGGCACGGGCACTTGCGCCAACTCATGCTGGCGTTGGAGCGCGAGACGGCGGGCCGGTCCACCAACCTGACCGAACCGTTGCGCCGCGTGGCCGAACTGGCGCGCAAACGGGCCTTGATCGTGCTCATCTCCGATTTGCTCGCGCCGGTGGACGAATTGGAACGCCACCTGGCCCGCCTGACCGCCGCCGGTCACGAGGTCGTCGTTTTTCAAGTGCTTGACCCCAATGAACTGGCCTTCAATTTCCCGAACGCGATGCTCTTTCAGGATGTCGAAAGCCAGCGCGATGTTTATATTGATCCGGCGGCGGCGCGCGCGTCCTACCAGCGCAAATTGCGGGAACACGGCGAGGCCGTGCAAGCCATCTGCCGCAAATTGGGCTTTGCCTTCCATCGCGTCGTGACCGACCAGCCGCTGGACGCGGCCTTGCTCGATTTTCTCCGCAGCCGCTCCCGCCGGGGCAAGTTGGTTCGACGCCGCCTGCAACACACCGCGGCATGAGCTTCCTCACTCCATGGTTTTTGTTGGGCGCGCTGGCCGTGGCTGGACCGATCTTATTCCATCTGATCCGCCGCGCGGCGCGGGAGCGGACCTCCTTCAGCTCGGTGATGTTCCTGAGTCCGACTCCGCCGCGAGCCGTGCGCCGGAGCAAGCTGGAGCATATCTGGCTGCTGTTGCTGCGCTGCCTTTGTTTGTTGTTGCTGGCGGCCGGCTTTGCCAGGCCGTTTTTTGCCCACGATATTTCGCCACCGGACGCAGCCACCCAGAAACGCCGGATCATCCTTCTGGTGGATACCAGCGCCAGCATGCGCCGCGAGGGCCTTTGGGAAAAGGCGCGCGCTGTGGCGGACAAATACCTGGACAAGGCTTCGCCGTCCGATCAAGTCGCCGTGCTTGCATTCGACATGCAACCTCGCACGGTGGTCAGCTTCGCCGATTGGTCTTCCTGGCCCCAAGGCCAGCGCGCGGTCCTGGCGCGGCAACGCCTGGCCGCGATCGCGCCGGGTTGGATGGGCACGCATCTGGGCCTGGCGCTGACGGGCGCCGCCGAGCAATTCCGCGAAAACTCGGCCAGCCTGCGCGAGATCATCTTGATCACCGATTTGCAGGAAGGCGCGAAGCTGGACGGCTTGCAAGGATACCAATGGCCTTCCGGCACGCGCGTCCTTGTCCAAGCCGTGGCGGCCAAACGGCAATCCAACGCCGGTCTGGAAATTCTCGAACAACCCGCCGGGGTGGCCGGGGTGGACAGCGACATACACGTCCGCGTTTCCAACTCCAGCGATTCAAGGAAGGAGAAATTTCAACTGGGCTGGCAAGGCGCGGGCGAACGGATGGAAATTTATTTGACACCCGGCCAAAGCCGCACCTTCACCGCGCCCAAGCCGCCCGAGGGGATGAAATCAGGCGCGCTGAAATTGTCGGGAGACGACCTTGATTACGACAACCTCTCTTACTACGCCGCGCCGGAAATCCAGCACGTCACCATTTACTGCGCCGGCTTGGGAGCGGCGGATGACTCCGCTGGAATGTTCTATTATTTGCAACGCGCCTTTCCGTCCACGCCGCGATGGCAGGTGCAATTCGCCCCGGAGTTGACTGAACAAGCCTCCTTCGCCGTTGTCGCCACTAATCTTGAGCCGGAACAAATCACCGCCCTCCACCGCTGGATGGAAAGCGGCAAATCAGCGTTGCTGGTCCTGGCCGATTCGTACGCGGCCGCCACCCTCGTGAATTTGCTCGGTCTGTCCGAAGCCCGTCTGGTCGAGTCGGACGAAAACTTCGCGTTGCTGGGTTCGATAGATTTTCGACATCCGATCTTCAAGCCGTTTGACGATCCTCGCTTCAGCGATTTCAGCCACATCCATTTCTGGAAACACCGGCGCTGGGACATTCCCGCCGCCCTCCATGCCCAAGTGCTGGCCAAATTCGATGACGATTCCCCCGCCCTGTTTCAAGTGGACGTTGGCAAGGGCCATCTGCTCGTGCTCGCGTCGAGCTGGAACCCGGCCGACAGCCAACTGGCCGTTTCCAGCAAATTCCCGCCGCTGCTGCAAACAATGCTTGACTGGAGCGGCGCCAGCGCTCCGGCGCGCTTCCAATTCCACACCGGCGACGCGATTCCCGCTCCTTCTTCCGCCCACGAAAGCGTCGCATGGTTGAAACCGGCCGGAGGCAAAGCTATCGTGCAGTCGGCGGATACGCCTTTCTCGGATACCGATACGCCGGGTGTTTACAAGGCGGCCTGGGGCGGACACGAACGCCTCTTTGCGGTGAACCTTCCGTTGGAAGAAAGCCGCACCGCGCCGATTTCCCAGGATGAACTGGCCCGCCTTGGCGTGCCGCTGAAGTGGGATTCGGAGCAAGCCGCCGCCGTCGCGCGCGTTCATCAGCACCGCCTGCAGGACGCGGAATTGGAGAACCGGCAGAAGCTCTGGCGCTGGTTGATCGTGGCGGCCTTGGCGGTTACCTTTGGGGAGATTATTTTAAGTGGATGGCTGGCGCGCCGCGTGACCACGGCAGGAGCAACATGATGATGGAACCGCGTCTCAGAAACGAACTTGCCGCCGCGGAGCGAACGCTTCGCCGCGCGCGGCTCTGGCGCGAACTGACTTTCTGCTGGCTGGGCGCGGGCGCGGCGGGAATTCTGTTCCTGCTCCTTCAGGGCTTCTCCGGCTGGAGTTCGCCCGTCCTTTGGATCATCCCATTGCTGGGTGGCATCATCGCCACATGTGTTGTCTGGCGGCGGCATGTTGGGCGCGAGGCTGATTTTGCCTCGCTCGTCGCGGCCCTCGAGCGCGAATATCCCGAACTGCGCCATCTTCTCTCCGCGGCCGCCGAACAGGAACCGTATGCCGGCGGCTTCAGGTTTCTGCAATTGCGCGTGGTGGATGAAGTTCTGGCCCATCCGCAACGCGAGTCGTGGAGGCGCGGGCTGCAACAAAAGCTCGCCGCCGCCAAAACCGGCGGCGTGGCCGCGCTGGCCGCCGCGCTGGCCGCGCTCTTCGTGCTGGCTTACAGCTCGAGCCGGGCGCATCCGCTTCTCGGTTCGTTGTTGGCAACGGGTGTCACCGTCACGCCTGGCGACACTCAATTGGAACGCGGCTCCAGCCTGGTCATTTCCGCCCGTTTCGGAGGCGAGCCGCCGGCGGAAGCGACGCTGGTGCTGGTTTCCGCCTCAGGCAAAACGCAGCGCCTGGCTTTGGAAAGGCATCTGGCCGATCCTGTTTTCGGCGCCAGTTTGAGCGACGTCGCGGAGGACGCGCGTTACCATGTCGAATACGCCGGCGGCAACACGCCCGATTACAAGATCAGCGTGTTCGATTATCCGTCGTTGCTGCGGGCCGACGCCCGGCTGGAATTTCCCGCTTACACCGGTCTGACCAACAAGACCATTCCCGACACCCGGCGCATCAGTGCCGTGGAAGGCACGCGCCTGACCTACACCCTGCAATTGAACAAACCGGTCAAACGGGCGCGGTTTGTCGGCGGCGACGCCTCGCTGGAACTGGCCCTGCAAAGCAACGCCGTGGCCGTGCTCTCGGCCTTTCCTTTGACCAACAGCGCCCGCTTCACGCTGGCGCTGGAGGACGCCGAGGGCCGCGCCAGCAAATTCCCCGCCGACTTTTTCATCCAGGTGCTGACCAATCGGCGGCCGGAATTGAAGCTGGTCTTCCCGCGCGGCGACCAGCGCGTTTCGCGCTTGGAGGAAATGCAATTGCAAGGGGAGGCCACCGGTGATTTCGGTTTGTTGAAATACGGCATCGGTTATGGCATCGCCGGCCAGGACCCGCGCTACTTCGATCTGGGCGGCCCTGCGCCGGGCAAGGAGAAACGCTCCTTTGATTATCTGATTCCTCTGGAAAACCTGGACCTTGAGGAGGATCAGGTCATTGGCTATTTTGTCTGGGCCGACGACCACGGGCCGGACGGACAGCCGCGCCGCACGTTCAGCGACATCTTTTTCGCCGAGGTCCGGCCTTTTGAGGAAATTTTCCGCCCCGAACAATCCGGCGCGGGCGAAAATGAAAGTCAAGGCCAGCAGGGCCAGGAAAACCCGAGCGTCAAACTGGCCGAGTTGCAAAAGGAAATCGTCGTCGCCACCTGGAAACTCCAACAGAAAAGGTCCCCATGAAAACTCCACGCACTCTCTGTCTGCTGGCCGCGTTGCTGTGCGCGCGGCCCGCCGCCGCGCAGGTAACTCCCCGGCCGCGCCCCGCCCCGGCGGGCGATTACGCCACGGACCTCGCCACGGTGGGCGAGTCGCAGCAGCAGGCCCTGGAACAGGCGCGGCAAATGTTGGAGCACGCCGAAATCCCCGGCACGCGCGCCGCCCTGCAAACGGCCATCAAAGCAATGGAACGCGCGGAAAAGACGCTGCAAGCCGCGAAGAAAAGTCCTGCGGATCTTCCGGCCGCCGTGGCTTCGGAGCAAGCCGCTTACCAGGCCCTGCTGAAGCTGGTTCCGCATGAATACCAGGTCTCCCGTTCGCGCCGCGGCAGCCAGGGAGGCCGCGCGGGGCAGCCCGGCCAGCGCCAGATGGATCAGCTTGAAATGACGAGCGAGGAAAACCGTTACGAAACTGAACGCCAGGCGGCCGCCCCCCCCACCGGGCCGCAGCGCGAACAATTGGAGATGGCCGACCGCTTGAAACAATTGGCCCAACGCCAACAGGACTTGAACGACCGGCTGCGCGAACTGCAAACAGCCCTCCAGCAGGCGCGCACGGAAAAGGAGAAGGAGGAAATCCGGCGCGAACTCAAACATCTGGCGGATGACGAGCGCCAGATGCTTTCCGATGTTGATGAATTGCGCCAAAAGCTCGATCAATCGCCCAACTCCAGTTCGATGGCCCAAGCCAGCCGTGAGCTGGAGCAAACCCGCGCGGAAACCCAGCGCGCCGCCCAGGAGTTAGGCAACCAATCGGTTTCGCAGGCGCTGGCCGCCGGCACGCGCGCGGAACAGAGCATGCAAAACCTGCGCGAGAACCTTCGCAGCCAGACTTCCAGCCAGTTCTCCGGCCAGATGCGCCAGTTGCAAAACCAGGCGCGCGACCTGGCCCGGCAGGAGGAGGACATTGCGCGCAACCTGGCCTCGCTGAACAGCGCGGACCACCAAACGCTGGACAACACGGAGCAGCGTCAACAATTGGTTCAGCAAATGGCCCGGCAGCAAGCCGCCCTGACCAATCTGTTGGACGCCATGCAGAACGTGACCGAGAAGGCCGAAAGCACCGAGCCGCTGCTCTCCGAACAGCTTTACGACGCGTTGCGCCGCGCCGGCCAAATGCACACCGAGAGCCTTCTCCAGGCCGGCGGCGAACTGGTAAACCGCGGTTTCCTGGCCAAAGCCACCGAGGTCGAGCAGGCCGCCCGGACCAACATCAACGAACTGAGCCAGAAAGTTGAACACGCCGCCGAAAGCGTCCTGGGCAGCCAATCCGAGGCCCTGCGTTACGCTCAATCCGAATTGAACGACCTTGCCAAACAAGTCGAACGCGGCCTCGGCGACGCGGCCACCAACACCGCCGGGCCTTCCGGCACGGGAACCAATTTGGCCGCCTCATCCGGCGCGGGAACCAATGCCGCCGAGTCCTCCGGCTCGAGAGCGAACGCCTCCTCACGTTCCGGCGCAGGAACCAATTCCTCGGCGGCGGGCGAGCAAGCCAATGCCGCAGGCGACGGGCAACGAGCCAATCCCTCCTCAGCTTCCGGCGCGGGATCCAATTCCTCGCCCGCCGGCGAGCAAGCCAACGCCGCAGGTGACGGGCAACGATTGAGCGATTTGGTGCGGCAAATCGGCAACAACGCCGCCAGCAACGCTGGCGGCGAGGCCGGTGGCGCGAATGCCGGCGACCCTATTTTCGGAGGTGGTTTCGCCAACTGGGCCGACCGCATGCGCGACGTGGAGCAAGTGGTTGATTCCGTCGAACTCCGCGGCCGCCTCGCCACTATCCGCGAGCGCGTCGCGGCCTTCCGCGCGGAATACAGATCGCGCGGCCGTCGGCCGCCGGCGGAAATCGTGCGTTTCCAGGTGGTTCAGCCGATGACGGATGTCCGCGCCCAACTCCAGGAGGACCTGGCCCGCCTGGAAAACGCGCGCAGCCTGGTGCCGCTGGACCATGATCCGGTGCCGGACAACTACTCGGAGTTGGTGCGCAAATACTACGAGAAACTGGGAGGCGGTCAGTGATTGTCTTCTCCGCCCGCGGGTGGATTGTTCCAGTTTTGGCGCTGCTCATTTCCCTGGCCGCTGCTTTGGTCTGGGCCGGGCATCGCGGCGCCGTCGAGCGCCGGATTCGCCTCGGTTGCGGCTTTCTCAAACTGGCCGGGGTGCTGACGCTGGCGCTCTGTCTTTTGGAGCCGACGCAAATCGGCCGGCGCGCCCGGCCGGGAGCCAACGTCTTCGCGTTGATGGCGGATGACAGCCAAAGCCTGCGGGTCAAGGACGCCGGCCAAACGGAGTCGCGCGGGGACTTGCTGCGCCGCCAATTGACCAACGATGCCGGCGGCTGGCAGGCGGCGTTGGAGGAGGTTTTTCAGGTGCGCCGTTACACGTTCGATTCTCATTTGCAGGATGTCCGGGATTTCGGCGGGTTGAATTTCGACGGCAACGCCACGGCGCTGGAGCACGCCTTGCACACCGCCGCCGAACGCTGGCATGGCCAGCCCGTCGCGGGCGTGCTGCTGTTCACCGACGGCGACGCGACAGACGCTTCACCCGACCTGGCCGCGCTCGGCAACTGTCCGCCGGTTTATCCGGTGGTTATTGGCAGCGAATCGGGCCTGCGCGACATCTCACTGGACAAAGTAACAGTCAGTCAGACGGCGTTCGAAGACGCGCCGGTGACAGTGCAAGCGGAAGTCACCGCGCACGGGTTCGCCGGCTCGGACGTGAGCGCGCGATTGATCGAAGTCACCGCGGGCGCTTCCAACGTCGTGGCGCAACAGGCCAAACCCGCGCGCGACGACGAGAGCGGCCTTAACTTTCGCTTCCAAATCCAGCCCGACAAGCCGGGCCTGCATTTTTACCAGGTGGAAACGCGGGCGCGCGAGGAATTGGGCGGGGCCGCGGACCTGTCCCGCGAGGCAACCCTGGCCAACAACCGCCAGATTGTGGAGGTGGATCGCGGGCAGGAGCCTTTTCGCGTTCTCTATGTCGGCGGCCGGCCCAATTGGGAGTTCAAATTCCTCAACCGCGCCATCCAGGACGACCCTCAGGTGCAGATGGTCTCCATCATCCGCGTGGCCAGGCGCGAACCCAAGTTTGATTTCAAAGGCCGCGATGAGGAATCGAGCAATCCGTTGTTTCGAGGCTTCGGCCAGACCGACGACGAGACCGCCCGCTACGACCAGCCCGTCATCATCCGGCTCAATACGAAGGACGAATTCGAACTGCGCGGCGGCTTTCCCAAGACCGCCGAGGAACTTTTCCGTTACGACGCCGTCATCGTGGGCGACACGGAGGCGGATTTCTTCACTCACGATCAAATGGTGCTGTTGCAACGGTTTGTCTCCGAGCGCGGCGGCGGTTTTCTCATGCTGGGCGCGGCGGAATCGTTTCGCGAAGGCAGCTACGCCGGGACGGTCATTGCTTCGCTGCTGCCGGTGTATCTGGATCGCCCGGCGGCCGCCAAGCTGCCCTCCGAGTGGAAACTCAACCTCACGCGCGAAGGCTGGCTCCAACCGTGGACACGCCTGCGCTCCACCGAGGATGACGAAAGGGACCGTCTGGATTCCATGCGGCGCCTGGACGTGCTCAATGCGGTGCGCGGCGTCAAACCGGGCGCCAGCGTCCTGGCCACGGTTACGGACGCGGAAAACAACAGTTATCCTGCCCTGGTCGTGCAGCGGTTCGGCTTGGGGCGCAGCGCGGCCATGCTGCTGGGAGATTTGTGGCGCTGGGGCATGCACGATGAATCGGCGCAAAAGGACTTGGCCAAATCATGGCGCCAATTGGTCCGCTGGCTGGTCTCCGACGTGCCCATGCGCGTGAGCGTCACCGCCGAGACCGCCGCCGCCGGCGACCCGGCCCGCGTCCGGCTCGTTGTCAAAGTGCGGGACGAGGAGTTCAAGCCGCTGGACTTCGCCTCGGTGCAACTGACCATCCGCAAATTGGGGTCGTCCGCGGGCGCGGCGACGAATGACCTCCAGTTGACAGCCGATGCTTCGGCCAACCAGCCGGGGACTTACCAGGCGGACTATTTCGCGACCGAGGCGGGGGCTTGCACCGTCGAGGCCGTCGCGACACAGTCCGACGGCAAGATGATTGGCCGGGCCGTGGCGGGCTGGGCTTTGGACCCGGCGGCGGCGGAGTTCCGTTCACTCAAACCAAACCGCGCCTACTTGGAATCGCTGGCCAAAAGAACCGGCGGCCAAGTGTTGACACTGGATGCCTTGCGGGATTTCGTCCGGACACTTCCGCAGCGCCAGGCGCCAGTCATGGAGCCGTGGAGCAAACCTTTGTGGCAGGAACCGGCGGTTTACCTCTTCGCGCTGGCTTGCTTCCTCGCCGAGTGGGGAATCCGGCGCTGGAAGGGGCTGCCTTGAAGCGCGCGCTCCTGGCTCTTCTCGGCCTGCTGCTGTGCGCCCTCCCGTTGGGCGCGCAAACCAACGAGGAACGAACTCTGGTTCTGGTGATCGGCGCGCCGGGCCAACCCGAATTTGCCGAACAATTCTCCGCCTGGGCCGGATTGTGGAAGCAGGCGGCCGCCCAAGGCGGCTTGCGCGTGCGCGTCATCGGCCAGGGCGAGGCGGCTTCGCCGGATGACCGGACGCATTTGTTGAACGTCCTGGCGGAGGAAGTTGCGCGGCCGGCCGGAGAGCTTTGGCTGGTGTTCATCGGCCACGGGACTTACGATGGCCGCGCGGCCAAGTTTAATCTACGCGGGCCGGACCTCTCAGTTGAAGAATTGGCGGCGGCCTTGAAACCATGCCGGCGTCCGCTGGTGATCATTCAATGCGCCTCCGCCAGCGGCCCGTTTCTGCCCGCCCTTTCCGCTCCCGGCCGTGTGATCATTACCGCCACCCGCAGCGGCTACGAAGTCAACTTCGCGCGCTTTGGCGGCTTCCTGGCCGGCGCTTTGGCGGATCCCGCCGCGGACCTGGATCACGACGGCCAAGTCTCCTTGCTGGAAGCGTTCCTGCTGGCCTCGCGCCAAGTCGAGCAATTCTATCGCGATCAAGGCCGCTTGATGACCGAACACGCGCTGCTGGACGACAACGGCGACGGCTTGGGCACTCCCCCCGAATGGTTCCACGGCGTGCGGGCGGTCAAGACGCCGCAAAAGGGAAAATCCGTGGATGGAGTGCGGGCGCATCAGATGATTTTGGCGCGCGGCCAAAGCGAGCAGGAGCTGCGGCCCGAAGCGCGCGCGCGCCGCGATGAATTGGAGCAGGAACTGAGCGCGCTGCGGTTGAAAAAAGCGGAAATGAAAGAGGACGAATACTACCATCAACTCGAAAAGATCATGGTGGAAACCGCCCGGCTCTATTCGAACAAATAAACCTTTCTTTTGATCTGTGTCTATCTGTGTTCATCTGTGGCTTCTACTGCGTTTTTAAGGGTACCCCATCAGTCTTCATTCCTGCGGATAAACCAGGATGCGGTCATGCACCAGCACGATCAAATCGGCCTTGCCGTCTCCGGTCACGTCCGCCACCACGGCCTCGCGGGGCTCGATCATATCGTTCCGGCGGGAACGGAAGCTCCGCTCCTCAAACACCTGCCAGCGCGTGGCCGGAACCAGTTGGTGCGGCTTCTCATAAGTGACCAGGTCCAGATAGTTCTTGGCCGTTTCCAGGAAAACCAGGTCCTTGCGCCCGTCGTTGTTCAAATCCCCGGCGATGACATCGGTCAAGCGGCCGTCTTTGATCGGCGTTTCGTAACTGTCCAACTCGGCATACTCCCAGACCTGGCCGCTGGTGGCCAGGGTGCCGACGGCATTGATGCCGATGAGCGCCAGGCTATTGGCGTTGGACGAACCGAGGCCCACCGCGCGCAAGGCGGTGAACTCAGTGAACGGCAACGGCAGGTTGCGCACCACCTGCCAGACGCCGGCCTTGTCCCGTTCGCTCAGAGTCAGTTGCTTCCCGGCAGAGTCAAGCATAAAAATGGAGGCGATGCCGTTGGTCCCGTTGCGCAATGGGGCCGCCCCCACGATGAGCGAGTCGCGCGACGCGCCGTTGATTTGTTCCTTGACGTAAAAGTTCCAGACTGTTTTGCCGTTGGTGGCCCGGTCGGCCTCCGGCTTCAATACCACCGCCCGCAAAAAATTCTTTTGCGCCAGCAGCAACTCCGGTTTGCCGTCGCCATCAACGTCCGAAACGCTTAACCACGGCTCTTCGGTGCTGCCGCCGGGAGGCAACACGTCGGCTTCCTCGAAATTGAGGTGGTCCGGCTTCTGGATGAGCACTTTGATTTTTTCGTAAGGAATCAGGACGATCAAATCGGCCAGCCCGTCCTGATTGGCGTCGTGCATCGTCATGGAGGCAGGCATGGCCTTGAAATCGTCGTTCAATTTCTGCGTGTGCGATTTTCCGTCCGCCTGGCGCGTCACCAGCACGCGATTGGTCTCTTGTTCGACGATCACCGCCAGCGTCGGTTTGGCTCCGGGCTGCAACGGCCCGACGGCCATGGTCAAAGGCTTTCCGTCCAGAGGAATAATGGTCGGGAAGGCGATCCGCCCATGCTCGTCCAGCTTGGTCACTCCTACCTGGTGCTCGTCGCTGCTGAGGAGAAAAATCCACGGCCTGCCGCTTCCGTCCCAGTCACTGACCGCCAGTTCGCTGACGCCGGCGAAGGTCGGGAATGTTTTGGCCCCGGCGAGCGTGCCGTCGGGTTTTTGCAAATACAGGCTCAATTGCCCGCTGTCCGGCTCGGCTACCAGCAAGTCCGGCAGGCCGTCGCCGTTGACATCGGCCCAAAGGATGCCTCTGTGGCCGCGCGTGGTTTTATTGAGCGGCAAGACCTGGAATTGGCCTTGCTTGAAATCGCCCGAAAGCGGTTCGGCCGGCTTTTGCACAAAATGCGACACGGCCGCGCGCCCTGATTTTGTCGCAATCGTCACGACCTCCGTCTTGTGATCGCCATCCAGATCGTCCGCCATGTAAGCGCGGATGGCGGGCAGTTTGAAATAGATTTCCGGCCCCAATTCCCCCTGGGCGTTCTGCAGTCGGAAACGAAATGGATTCGGACTGTCCCAATTCACCAGCAACAAGTCATCGCGCCCGTCGCCGTTGATGTCCAGCACCTGCACCGCCTTGACTTCACCGGAGTAGGGGATTTTTTGCGGTTCGGCCAGGGTGTGATCGGGATTTTGGGCCAGAAAATAGAGGTTGTTTTCGCCCAGCAACACCAAATCGGTCAATTTGTCCCCGTTGAGGTCCCCGCTGGCCAGGGCGTTGACCCACAATTGCCCATCGTCAATGGGCCAGCGTTTGGGCGCGCTCCAACCGTTGGCGCCCAGATTATACAGGACGACCAATTCCTTTGGCTCGCCGTAATAGGCCAGATCGGGCCTGCCGTCGCCATTTAAGTCCGCCACCACCAGCGACGATATGCTTTTTTCCGACGCGATGGATTCAATGCGAAAACGGGCATCGGGCGGCAAATCGTTGATTTCCCTTTTCTCTCCCGGCCGGGGCTGGCCGGAATTGGTCTTGCCCGTTTGGTTATAGAGCAAATCAATTTTGGAACGCTTGTTATTGACCACGATCAAGTCCGTCAGGCCATCCCCGGTCAGATCGGCGGCGTGGAGGAGGCTGATTTGGTCATCAATGGGAAATTTTTCCGACGGTCCGAACCAGAACGACGACTGTTCATCTTCTGCCCGGATGGAACCGGCCAAAGCGGCCCAAACCAGGACGCCCCCAAAAAGCGCGCGTGGAAGTGAAATGGAAGTGAACTTCAACATAGCAACAGGCAGTCTGCCATCCGCCCGGGCCACGCGCCAGTTTTATCCGCGACAATCGTTGTCTTCTTAATCACGAAACAACAGAGGCCGGGATGGTGTCCCGGCCTCTGTGTGAGAATGGCGCCGAACGCGCCATGAAGCAGCCTAGAACTGGGCGCGGTAGAACTGTCGCGTATTTGTCGGGCTGATCACGGCGGGCGAAGTGTTCGTCAAGGTTATCCACGGCCCGCCGAGGTCGGTGGCGGATTGAAGACTTCCCGCGCTCCAAGTCAGTTGCAGTTGCTTGCCCGCGAGCACTGTGAGCGCGAAGGTGCCGGTGACGTTGGTCGCTCCGGTGAAACTGACTTGGTTGCTGATAGCCCCCAGGTAAATGGATTCGACTTCCAAGGTTGTCAGCGCCCTGTTCCAAACGCCAAGGTCGTCAATATAAGCAGAACCCGACACCGGATATTGGCCCGTCGGATCCTGGCCGATGGTGGCGATATTGGTGTTATTGATGTTCCCGGCGGCCTGGAGACCGGTCAGGCCGTCTTCATTAGTATCTACCGCGACCTGGCCGTCAAGATAGATAGTAGCCCCGTTGACAACGTCCAGGACATAAATCAAACTATGCCAATTGCCATCATTGATCGAATTGGCCTCGCCATAAACACCCAAGCCGGCGAATGTTTGGCCAAGGACGGAGCAAGCCCATCCTCCTTCACCGAAAGAAGGCACGAAGCAATAGCCGGGGTTGCCAAACGTGGAGCCGGGCACATCCGTAAAGAACGGCAGGTCGCCTCCTTCGTAGTCCGCCGGCAATTGTATCCACAAGCTCACGGAGAAACTGTTGCTGCCAAACTGCAAATCGGGCCGCACCCCCAGGCTGGCGTACCAGGCGTTGGTGTACCCGCCGTTGGCGGGTGTGTTCGTATTGAGGTCCGTCTCGTAGGAGAACGCCTCGCCAATTTCTCCCGCAACGTAAGATATTGGATTACTGTTAGTCGTGTAAGTGCCGCTGGTCTCGTAAGTGGCGTTGTTGCCACGGCCCGTGGCGTCCTCCAATGTGCCGTCGAACGTCAGATGCATGACCAAACCTGCGATGGGGGGCGGGCTTTTCGGCGGCTCCAGAACCGTGAGCGTGACCGGTGCGCTAAGGATGCCGGTCACTACATTCCCGGTCAATACATTCGTGATGCCAACCGTGTAGGTGCCTGCATTCGAGGACACCAGGCTTGAAAACACCAACGGATTCGTGGTGGCGCCAGGAATCGCGACCCCATTCTGGTTCCATTGATACGTCAACGGACTTGAGCCGGCCGCTGCCACCAGCAACGATGCAGGGTAGGTGACATAATTGGTCACCGAGACAGGCTGGTGGACGATGAATGGGGCCAGGTCGGGTCCGTAAGCAGCCTCGTAATGATTGGAAACCTGGAGGGCGCTCAAATTGGTGGCGTAAATCGCCACTTCGTCAATGGCGCCGTTGTAAGCCAAGTCGTAAGTCGGACCCGGTCCCGAGCTCTCCGAGCCGACACTGACGTTGTCTTGTGAATCTATAATGCCGCTGGCGATCAGCTTCCCCGGTAGAGAGGCGCTGCCTGCGTTAGTGCCATCCATATACAAGGTCAGGGTGGGGCCTGAGCCGCTCAATCCCTGATAGTCACAAACACCGACTAGATGGTGCCAGTTGCCATCGGGGCCGCCAACCGCTGTCACCGTAACGGCGTTTTCCTTGGAGTCCGTCACGAAGAACACATATTTTCCACTTGTGACGGCAATGGCGAATTGCTCGTTGTTGTCCGTGCCATTGGCGGCGTTGCCTTTGGCGATGAGGGCTGCGCCATTGGCTGAACCAATAGTCCCAATCTGGTTGGCAGGCCCGTTCGCCCATAGCTCGATGCTGAATTCAGCGTTGGTGCCGTAAAAATTAATTTCCGTTGAACCGAAGCTGCCCATATAGCTTAACGCCACGCCGGGGAAAAAGGCCGCCGTGTCGGTATCAACCAGCGAATACCCCGGCACCCCAAGTGTGACATTGCCGAAATAAGTGCCATTGTCGCCACCCGCGTAGTCATAAGCGGTGGTTCCGCTGGATTCATCCAGCCGGAAATAAGTGAGCGGGTGATCTCCAATGATCGTGGACACATAGTCATTCGGCGGGGTCAGAACAGATGAAAGCGTCGCGACGGTGCTGGTCGAGACACCAAAGCTGTTGGAAAGAACGAGGGTGTAACTGCCGACAGAACCGGCCGTAGTAGGCGCTGAATAACTGGATTGTGTCGCTCCGCTGATGGCCTGTCCGTTGAAGTCCCACTGGAAGGCCAACTGCTCATCAGGAAGAGTAGCAGGGGCGAAACTCAGAGGCGAACCAAGCCAGCGCGTTTCCGTCGTGGGAACCAGGACGGCGGGAGGCAGAGTGGCCGTGACCGCCAGCACAACAGAGCTTGTAACCGAGCCGTGAGGGTTGGAGACGATGACTGAGTAGGTGCCATTCGCGGCCGCAGTCAAGTTGGAGACGGAGTAGTTGGTGGCTGTCTGCCCGGTGATGGGCGCAGCGTCGAAGGTCCATTGGTAGGTGAGCGGGCCGGGACCGTCCGCCCAGACAGAAAACGAGGCCGAGCCTCCCAGGTACAACGGCGACGGGGCCGTGGGAGCCTCTGTAATGACCGGCGGGAGGGCGACGGAGTTGTAGAGGTTCGAAATCGTGGCCGCGTCCAGCGCCGTGGCGAAGATGGCCGGTTCGGCGATTGATCCGGCGAAAAACATGCCGAAATACTCGTTGGGATCGCCCGCTGACCCAACCGACCACGGATCGTTGGCGCCGGAAGTGTTTTGCACCAAGGCTGGACCAGAGGGGCTGCCATCCGGCCATGCACCGGGGAACTGCGCCACCAGAGCGGCATTGCGATACAAATTCCAATTGACTCCATCAAAGGTGCCGACTAGAAAAACCCAGTGGCCGAGATCGCCTGCGGGAGCGGGGAAAACGGCGCTGATGTAGCCCGGCCCACCGTCGTAAGCGCCGACTTCATAATAGGTGACATCCGGCTGGACGGCGGGATTGTAGATGCCGCCCGCACCGCCGGGGGTGTTGGGGGCGGGGGAGAACGCATTCCAGTCATAGGTGTTTCCAACACGCAAGTAATTCTCAGCCAAGGATGTTGCATCGAATCCTTGCGCGATGATGTCAGACACATAACCAAATGAGAGTGGATTGATCCAGGCCGCCAAGGTAATGTTCGAGCCAGCCAGATCTAACGGCGCCGGGTTGGTGTCGAGGACGAGGGAACCCATCGCGCCATTATAGAAAACCGCATTGTCGCCGGTGCCTGGCACGCCGGGCTGATCGGCCAGCGCCCCGAGCGTGTTTGTGCCAACGTCAGCAAGAGAACCGTTGTCGGCGGCTATGGTATTGGTGATGGCGGGCGTTATGTATGCAGGTTCTTCCAAGTTCCAGTAGCCGACAGGGCTTGAAGCCAGGACCAGCGCATCGTACCCCGTAGAGCCGTTTGTGCCGGCGGTGTAATGAGCAAAGATGGTGTTGGAACTCAAAAGGGTGTTATAGACGGCAAATTCACAAACCCAGCCATCCCATCCACGGTTGCCGGTTCCTATTCCTTCGACCCCCTCATCTCCGGGCAGGCACGTGCCGCCGATGCGCGTTGGGCTAAAGTTATTCGGTGCGAATGGGCCGCCCGTGGCAGCGCCGCTGGCCGCCAGAACGCCATTGATGTAGAGCGCCGCGGTCGCTCCGTCAAATGTCCCGACGATGTGCGTAAATACGTTGGTCGGGGAAACGAAAGGCGCAGTGACAATGAAACTGTAACTATCCAAGCCGCCAGCGCGGAACTCCCACACGCTGCTGTTATCATAGAACACGTAGCCTGACCGGGGCCCCTCCTCTCCGGTTGCTCCAGATACCGTCAGGGAGGAAACCGCGGCGAGGCCGGTGCTGTCGGTTGATTCCCCTGGTGTAGTCGGCTTCGCCCAGAATTCAACCGTCCAAGGCGGCAGGGGGTTGAGCGCCGCGTTGTTGGGAATGTCAATCCTCGCGTCACAGTCGCCCACGGTTTGGCCCGTGTTGGTGAAGTGCGCCGAATTGCCGATGAGGCCAGGCTCGCCCAAATCAACTCCGCCCACGACGTAGCCTGTTCCGGCCGCGCCCAAGCTGCCCAGGTTTGAAACGGTGTTGGCGACCGGGGACGCCGTCGTTTCATCGAATCGCCACCAATCTAACGGCGAGTTGGCTCTAATAATTGAATCGTAAGTCTGCGCGCGCGCAGGCAGGGTGGCCAATGCTCCAAGCAGAATCGCCCCGGCGAACGCGGAGCCTAGTTTCCAGGATTTTCGTGTCTTCATTCTTTAGCTTTCGTGTTTTGTGTTTCAGTTTAGTTTTTCCAGTGGGTTTCAGTTTGGATTGATGACCCCGCTCACCTCCCTCAACCCGGGCCAATTCTCAGAATCAGCCGGTTTCATAGTTCTCGTTTTCGCATCGTATCTTTTCGACTAATCGGCAAAGTTTAGGAAGGCCCAATGACAGAGTTCCTGGGCGCAATTCTTCAATCCATGCTATTGCACAATTGCTTTGGTTGAATGAAGCTGGATCCAGCGCACGTCCACGTCACGCGGCAACATGAGCGGGGGCACTGCGGGGCCTGTGGTTCCGCTGCCGCCTACAGCCGCGCCCTGGAGCGGCGGCGTTGTCCTGTAATCCAGCCAATGCTGGATTACAGCGTGCCCGTCCGCAAAAGCGTAACCTGCGGAGCGATTGTGGTACATGCCAGGCATATCCTCGCTAAATTGGTACAACGAGGGTTCGTTCGGAGTGTCGCCGTCCATGTCCGGCAGATAATTTCCCCAATTGATGCAGTCCTGGCGCTCGTCCACGAACAACCAGGTTTCGGATGGTCCGGGCGACTGACTGTAGGTCAAGTCCGTGGTTTTCAGATAAACCGGGTACTGATCTCCCCAGGAACCGACACCACTTCCATGGCTCGCATTTTCCCCGCCGAATCCTCCAAAGAAAAAGTTCATCGAAACGGTGCGAACCCGTGGCAAGAGTTGGCCCCCGTGATTGATCACGGAAGTATCCGCCGGGCAGCGATAGACCCAGTACGAATTGATATAAGGATAGAGCGGCCCAACCGTGATATCGACCGTTGGATCATAATTGTAAGGACTATCTGACCAATCCTCTTCCTGCTGCGTCCAAGCATACTGGTTCAGCAGGGCGGAGGGACCGCCCCCGCTGGCCAGGACGATGGACTCTCGGTTATCCTGCGCATACATGCGCCAGCCAAGGCACATTTGCCTCATGTTGCTCATGCACTTGATGCCCAGGCTCTCACTCTTGGCGCTCTGCAACGAAGGCAGCAGCAGCGCCGCCAAAATGGCGATGATGGCAATGACCACCAGCAGTTCAATTAACGTAAACCCGCCGTTTCGGCGTGGAATGATCCGGTTCTTTTGGCTAAAAACGTTTTTCATGCAGTATAAATGTTCTTCATCTGGAGCAAGAACGCTCCGGGCTGGCCCCGGACTTCCGGCGCATCCCAATTTTTATGCAACTTGGATTTCTCCCTCTCCCCGCTGGAGCGGGGCGAGGGGATACAAAACTTCGCCTAGACCAAAAAATTCCTAAAAACTGAGATGCGCCCCCGGACTTCCGGGACGAGCCTGACTTCAAACTTTGTTTTCCTTCCGGGATTGACACGGAATCAGCACGAGAACGAACGGCAACGCCTTTCAGCCCGGAAAAAGAGACACTTTTAGAGACACTTTTGCGCTTGCGGACCAGTTTCTTGTCCGCAGCAGGGACCACTCGAACAGACGACACATCTTGAACTGACAAAAGCGGATCAACTTCAATCCCACTCCAGCCAGGACTGCAATCGTACGCTACGAATGCCCATGTTACATTCTTCCACATGGCTCGTCGAAATCTTCATCACCAAAGCTTCCACCTGACCTGAAATGGTTTTGGGGGCATGACCACTTCGCGTCGGCTCCATCTTCCTCACCACCGATCCAGAAACCAGGACTCCGTTTCGATCCGTGACCTAATCGTCACAAGACTCAACCTATCCCGGAATTATGCCGGCGTCAATGGAAAAAACAATTTTTTTTAAGATTGAGCCAGTTGCAACACAATAAGACAGCCTTATTTGCTATAGTATTTAAATTAGAACACAAGGTTATTTCGGAATCGCCGTAACCGAATGGAGCTGGATCCACCGCACGTCCACGTCACGCGGGACGTTCAGGGGGGGCACCGCTGGGCCTGTGGAGCCGCTGGCGCCCAAGACAGGCGGCTGAAGAGGCGGCGTCGTTCTGAAATCCAGCCAATGCTGAATGGCGGCCGACCCGTCCGCAAAGGCGTAACCCGCGGAACGATTGTGGTACATGCCAGGCATATCATCGTTAAATTGATACATCGAGGGTTCATTCGGAACGTCACCCGCCATGTCGGCCATATAATTTCCATAGTTGATGCAGTCCTGTCGTTCATCCACGAACACCCAGGTGGCGGATGGTCCGGGCGACCGACTGGCGATCAAGTCCGTGGTTTTCATATAAACGGGATACAAGCTGGCCCAGGAGCCGACCCCCCCTCCGTTAGTGGCGCCAGTCCCGCCGAAGCCTCCGAGGTAAAAATTCATCGAAACAGTGCGGACTCGCGGCAACAGTTGGCCCCCGTGATTAATCACCGACGTATCCGCCGGACAGCGATAGACCCAGTAAGAACCGATATACGGATAAAGCGGCCCCGTTGTGATGTCCACCGACGGGTCATAGTTTTGCGGTTGGTCATCAAAACTCTCCTCCTGCTGGCACCATGCATACTGGTTCACCGCGGCGTTGGGGCCGCTCCCGCTGGCCAGGACGATGGATTCTCTGTTGTCCTGCGCATACATGTGCCAGCCCAGGGCCATCTGCCTCATGTTGCTCATGCACTTGATGCCCATGCTCTCACTCTTGGCGCTTTGCAGCGAAGGCAGCAGCAGGGCCGCCAAAATGGCGATGATGGCAATGACCACCAGCAGTTCAATTAACGTAAACCCGCCCCTCCGGCGTGGAACGTTCCGGTTCTCTTGGCTAATGATGTTTTTCATGCAGTATAAATGTTTTTCATGGAATTAACGACACATCTTGAACTGACAGAAGCGGATCAACCTCCATCCCGCTCCAGCCAAGACTGCAATCGCGCGCTGCGAATGCCCGTTTTATCTTCTTCCACATGGCTTGTCGGACTCTCCATCATCAAAACTTCCAAAAGGCCGGAAATGGTTTCGGGCCATGACCACTTCGCATCAACTCAATCTTCAACACCATCACTCCGGAAGCTTGGATGTCGTTCCAATCCGTGACTTAATCGTCACAGACTCTAAACTATACTAGAATTGTGCCGGCGTCAATGAAAAAGGCAATTTTTTTAGGTTTTTTAAGTCTGAACCCGTCGCAATTAAATAAGATTTACTTATTTGTTTAATAAATAAGTCATCGTTACCATTGTCCGTCAGAATCACGCATGGTCGCGAGGATTTTTTTCGCGCAGAGAGCGCCGAGAGCGCAGAGAAAAAACAGGAAAGAAGGTCCGCCATGCAGTCCTTCTCCGCGTCCTGCGCCTCTGCGCGCACCTGTTCCTTCCGGCACGGTCTTGCTTTGGGCCTGTGCGCCGTGCCAGGCCGTGGAATGTTGGTTTTGGAACAAGATGTTTTGAACAGGAGAAAACAGAGAGAACAGAGCGTCACTGGACATGGTCCATCTCTCCGTTTCCTCTGTTGCCTCCTGTTCAAATCGTGGGTTCGGTTGCGGCTCGACGCGCTGGTCTCCATCCGCCCCATTGTGAGCGGCGATTTTAAGCTGCCCTTTTGCCGAAAGCCAGTTACAATGACATCATGGCTGAGGACATTCGCCCCGATCCAGATGCCTTGCTGGCTGCCATCCAGAGAAGCGAGGCGGCCACAAAGCGCGGCAAGTTCAAGGTTTTCCTTGGCATGGCTGCGGGCGTCGGCAAGACCTACGCCATGCTTCGGGCCGCCCAACGCGCCCAGCGCGAGGGCATTGACGTGGTCGTCGGCTACGTCGAAACCCATGGCCGCAAGGAAACCGAAGCCTTACTGGCCGGTTTGCCCATCATCCCGCGCCGCAAGGTGGAATACCGCGGCGTGACCCTGGAGGAAATGGACCTGGACGCTTTGCTGGCCCGTCATCCGCAACTGGCCGTCGTGGATGAATTGCCCCATACCAATGTCCCCGGCTCCCGCCATGCCAAGCGGTTCCAGGACGTCATCGAGTTGCTCGACGCCGGCATGGATGTCTATACCACCATGAACGTGCAGCACGCCGAAAGCCGAGTTGACACGGTCCGCCAAATCACCGGCTCGACGGTGCAGGAGACGGTGCCCGACAGCGTGCTGGATGGAGCGGAAATGGAATTGATTGACTTGCCGCCGGAGGACCTGCTCAAACGGCTGGACGAAGGCAAAGTCTATGTGCCCGAACGCGCCGAGCTGGCCATGATGAATTTTTTCCGGGAGGGCAACCTCAACGCGCTGCGCGAAATGGCCTTGCGCCTGGCCGCCGATCACGTCGGCCAGGATGTGCATGACTATTTGCAGGCCATGCAGATCACCGGGCCGTGGCGTTCGGGCCATCGCCTGCTGGTGGCCGTCAGCGCCAGCCCCTCTTCCCCGCACATGATTCGCTGGACCCGGCGGCTGGCGGACAATCTGGATTGCCCGTGGCTGGCGGTCTATGTGGAGCAACCGCAACCACTGACCGAGGAGAACCAGGAACGCCTGACCAAAAACCTGGCCCTGGCGCGCGAATTGGGAGCCGAGGTCATCACCACCGCCGATGCCGGCGTGGCCCGCGGCATTTTGCGCGTGGCCCGCCAGCAAAACGTCACCCAGATTGTCGTGGGCAAGCCGGGCGGCGACAGCGCCTTGGATTGGTTCCGCGGCGGCCGCTTGCTCCGGCGGCTGGTGCGGGAAAGCGGCCATATCGAACTCCACATCGTCCGGCCCGAAGCGGTCGAAAAAGGGGAGCGCTCGCGGCGCTGGAATTTGGCCGGCGAATCCTCTCTTTGGCAATACGCCGCGGGTCTGGGCGTGGTCAGCCTCTGCACGGGTGTCAACGCCCTGTTGTTCTCCAAGGTCGGCCCGCAAGCGCTGGCGCTGATTTATCTTCTGGGCGTGGTGCTCCTCGCCTTCGCCGTCGGACGCGGCCCGACCCTGGCCACAGCCACGGCCAGCGCGCTCATGTGGGACTATTTCTTTTTGCCCCCGCGTTACAGCTTCCGCATGACCCATGTCGAGGACGTCATGATGTTCTGCATGTACTTCGTCGTCGCGCTGGTGCTGGGGCAATTCGCCTCGCGCGTGCGCTGGCAGGAACGGGCCGAACGGCGGCGCGAGGAGCGTTCGACCGCGCTTTACCTGCTGACGCGCGATCTGGCCGACGCCGCCGACGTGGACGACATGGCCCAAAGGCTGGTGCGGCAAGTGGAGCAGGCCTTCAAGGCCAAGGTGGCCGTGCTTCTGCGCGAACCGTCGGGCAGCCTGGCCCGGACAGCCCATCACGCCAGCACCTTTGCCGTTTCGGAGAAGGAACAGAGCGTGGCGGCGTGGGCCTTCCGCTTTGGCAAGGCGGCGGGGCGCTTCACCGACAACCTGCCCTCGGCCTCGGCCATTTACATGCCGCTGCAAACCAACCGCGGCCCGGCGGGTGTGCTGGGCGTGGCGCTGGAAGGCGACCATCAACCCACTTTGGAACAGCGCGATTTGCTCGACGCCTACGCCCGGCAAGCCGCCTTGGTGCTGGACCGGCTGCGGCTGGACGCCGAGGCCCAACAAGCGCATTTGGTGGAGGAATCGGAAAAATTAAGCAAGGCTCTGCTCAATTCCATTTCGCATGAGCTGCGCACGCCCATTTCCGCCATCACCACCGCCGCCAGCGCCCTGGTGGAACCGACAACGCCCGAACCGCTCCGCGACACTCTGGCCCATGAAATCCAGGAAAGCGCCGCGCGCTTGAACAGGCTGGTCAGCAATTTGCTTGACATGACCCGCCTGGAATCGGGCAACGTCAAGCCCCGCCTGGATTGGTGCGACGCCGCCGACGTCATCAACGTCGCGTTGCGCCACAACGAGCGCGAATTGTCCGGTCATCCGGTCGCGCTCTCACTGAACCAGCCGTTGCCTTTGGCGAAGATGGACTTCGTGCTCATCGAACAGGCGCTCAACAATCTCCTGCTCAACGCAGCCCACTACACGCCACCGGGCACAACCGTCGAGATCAAAGCCTCGGCCGCGCCCGGGGAGATGACGATCTCGGTGGCGGACCACGGCCCGGGTCTGCCGCCCGAGAGCCTGCCGCACGTCTTTGAAAAATTCTATCGCGTGCCCGGCGCGCCCGCGGGCGGCACCGGCCTGGGGCTTTCGATTGTCAAAGGACTCATCGAGGCGCACGGGGGCCGCGTCGAGGCGCGCAACCGTCCCGGCGGCGGGGCCGAATTCAGCATCCACCTGCCCGTTGTGGGAAACCCGGAGCCTGCCCTGGACGCAGTCGTATGAGCGAGAACACCCCCCATCAGCCGATTATCCTGATTATTGACGACGAAATCCAGATGCGCCGCCTGTTGCGCGTGACGCTGGAAGGCAACGGCTACCGCGTCTTCGAGGCCGCCAACGGCCAGGAGGGATTGATCGAGGCGGCGCAACGCCGCCCGGACATCGTGGTGCTGGACCTTGGTTTGCCGGATATGGATGGCCAGTCCGTTCTGGAACGCCTGCGGGAATGGAGCGAGGCTCCCGTGCTGGTGCTTTCCGTCCGCGACGGCGAAGAGGACAAAGTCGCCGCTCTGGACCACGGGGCCGACGACTACATGAACAAGCCCTTCAGCACGGCGGAATTGCTGGCGCGATTGCGCGCGGCCCGGCGGCGGGCGCAACCCGTGGCCGACAACGTGGTCTTTCACTCCGGCCACCTGCAAGTGGATCTCTCCAGCCGCCTGGTCACGGTCAAGGGGAAGGAAGTCAAATTGACGCCCACGGAATATTCCTTGTTGCGCCTGCTGGTGCGCAGCGCGGGCAAGGTCGTGACCCACCGTCAGATTCTCAAAGAGGTGTGGGGCCCCAATTACGGCGAGCAGACCCATTATCTGCGCGTTTATATGGCCCACCTGCGCGAGAAATTGGAGGAGGACCCGAGCCGGCCAGAGTTATTATTGACTGAACCGGGCGTCGGTTACAGGCTCAAGTCTGAAGTTTGAAGCATTAACTAAATGGGATGCTTGTCGTTGTGGAGGCAACAGAGGAAACGGAGAGATGGACAATGGCAAGTGATGCTCTGTTCTCTCTGTTTTCTCCTGTTCAAAACATCTTGTTCTAATGGCAACATTCCACGGCCTGGCACTGTCTGCCGCAACCAAGACCATGCCGGAAGGAACATGTGCGCGCAGGCGCGGAGCTCGCAGAGATAAAATTAATGGCCGATCTTCTTTCCTGTTGTTTCTCTGCGCTCTCGGCGGTCTCTGCGCGGAAATAATCCTTGCGACCATGCGTGATTCTGACGGATTGCAGTGCAAGGAACGCATAGATAAGAACTTAAATTGTTTGTTTTCTTTGTGATCTTTCGCGTTCTTTTGCGGCCAATTCATCTTTGGTCGCGGCTTGCCGCGCTGGGACTCTGCGCGAAAATCCTTGTTAAGTATCTAAATGGCTGCCTGTTAGCGTGGTAGCTTAATAGGGACTACTTTAGACGGATTCAAAAAGCAGACTGCGAGGGACTGGGAATTACACCCCATAGCTTCCTAAGAATCTTCCTGTCATAAAGTAAAACATATTAAGTAAAACATAATATGAAAAAAATGAATCCTCCCTCTTGCCTCCAGGAAACGAAAACAACTCTGTCTATGGACGCTCCCATCGCTCCGATCTGGAGACGGGTCTGCAAATTGTTCTTCTGTTCTGTTCTGCCAGCCTGCGCCTTCCTCGCCAGCGCCTCCCTTGTGGACGCCGCCACGTGGACGGTTTCGATCACTAGTGACAGCGGCACCGGATCGCTTCGGCAAGCTGTATTAGACGCCGCCAGCGGCGACACCATTGTTTTTGACCCGTCTCTCAATGACACGACCATCACGCTCACTTCCGGAGAAATTGTTGTCAACACAAGTCTGACGATGACGGGTCCGGGAGCGACTTTGTTGACGGTGAGTGGCAACAACGCCAGCCGGGTCTTCCACTTCACGGGGGGCGTGTCAACCATCAGCGGCCTGACCATCGCGCAGGGTCACGCGGCCGGCGGCAATGGCGTCGCGGGGGATGGCGGCGGCGGTGGTGGTGGCGGCATGGGCGCCGGACTTCTGGCCGACGCGAACGCAACCGTTTCCATTCAGGATTTGATTTTCAGCGGTAATGCCGTGACTGGCGGCAGTGGCGGCCGCAATGAGGTGGCAGACGATGGCGAGGCCGGACATGCCGGAGGCGCAGGCAATGGTGGCAGCAGCGGCGCTTTGGCGCAAGCCGGCGAAACGGGCTATTACGACGGCGGATCAGCCGGCGCCAACTCCGGCGGCGGCGGTGGCGGCGGCGGCTCGGGCGTAGGCGCGCCCGGCGTCGGTGGAAACGGTTCCCTTGGAGGCGGCGGAGGGGGTGGCGGCGGCAATGGCGGTTACAGCGCGGCTGGCGGAGCGGGCGGCTTGAGCGCGGAATTTGGCGGAGCAGGAGGCGCCGGGCAAGAAAGCACCATTGGCGGCGGCGGCGGCGGCGGCGCAGGGTTGGGCGGCGCAGTCTGCGTTTGGCAAGGCGCTTTTGTCGTTTTCTCCAACGTGACCTTTACAGCCAATTCAGCGGCTGGCGGCAGCGGCGGCAGCGGCGGTGGAGCTCAATCCGGCCAGGGCCTGGGCGCCGCCATCTTTGTCTGCCCCGGCGGTGTGGCGGAGGCCACAAACCTCGCCTTCAGCGAGAATTCATCCCAGAGCGGGGGCGACAGCGCTTTCGCCACGGACGGCCTGGTCATCAACAATGACGACGTGTACGGCGCGTTCCTTTCGCTGAATCCGGTGACCAATACCGTCATTTACGCGGACGACAACCTCTGGACCGACGGTTACAACTATTATACCGACGACACACTAACAGTTCCGGGCGAAGTCGTGGATTGGGTTGCCAATACGGATGTAAATGGTAATTACGATGCGGCGGCGCTTCAATTCAATCTGACCTCGTTGAGCGGCACGGTTTCCAGCGCGTATCTTCGCATCCATGTTTGTCAATCGTTCGGCTCTCCCTTCCTTAGCGTTTATGGTTCATTAGACAATTTCTGGGCGGTCAACAATGAAAACCTGCCGGTGTTTCTGGACACGCCGATTGAGGAAAACGATCCGACCGGCTTGGCTGCGGGCGATTGGAAGTACATCAACGTCACCACCTTCGTGAATTCAATACTTGACGGCTCGAAAATCGCCAGTTTCGAACTCACCAACGAAATCTATGGCATGGACAACAACGGGGACGGCTTCGTGTTCGACTCCTACCAATCGAGCGTGGCCCTGTTGCGGCCCGCATTGTTGATTACTCCCGCGGCTCCGCCCTTGACGAATACCACCATGACAGTCACCAGCACTCTCAATCCATCGGCCTGGGGAGACTCGGTCACCTTTACCGCGACGGTGACCCCCGCCAGCGGCTCCACGGCGCCCACCGGCCTGATCACCTTCATGAACGGCGAAACCTCGCTGGGTTCGGCCAGTCTGGTGGCCTCAGGCGCCACCGCCAGCGCCATGATCTCCTCCACCAACCAGCCCGTCGGAGACGATGTCATCACGGCCGAATACGCCGGCGACACCTACTTCAATGGATCAACAAACCAGTTGACGCAGACTGTGAACCTGGCCGCGCAATCGCCGCTGGTCTTTTCACCCGACACGACGCAACAATATGGCGCCACCAATGCGCTCAACGCCAGCGGCGGTTCCGGCCTCGGCGCAATCAGCTTTGCCGTGCTCAGTGGTCCCGGACTACTCGTTAATGGAACCGACCTCGTCATGATCGCTGGCGTCGGCGAAGTGGTCATTCAAGCGACGAAAGCCTCCGACGGCGATTACGCAGTGACCACGACGAACGTGACCGTGTCAGCCCTTCCGGCTCCGCTCACGATAACCGCTGTAAGCCAAGAAAAGCCTTACGGCGCGCCCTTGTCGCCCTTCACCACCAGTTATTCCGGGCTTGTCAACGGGGACAGTACATGGAGCCTGTCTAGTCAGCCGACTCTAACCACGACCGCCACTATCGGCAGTCATGTGGGAACCTATGCCATTATCCCCAGTGGCGCCGTGGATAACAATTACGCGATTACCTACGTCAACGGCTCGCTCTTTGTGTCGCCAATTGTCCTGACGATCATAGTTGCCAGCCAAACCAAAGTTTACGGCGCACCCCTCCCAACTTTGCTCGCCGATTATTACGGCTTTGCCAACGGGGACACTTCGCAGAACCTGAGCATTCTGCCAACTCTTACCACCACCGCGACTGCCGCCAGTCACGTCAGCGGCAATCCTTATTCCATCATCGCCAGTGGCGCCGTTGATACCGATTACATAATTAACTATCTCAATGGCACGTTGGCGGTGACCCCAGCCGCCCTGACCATCACCGCCAACAACCAAATCAAGGTTTACGGCGCGGCCGTGCCGACCTTGACCGCCAGTTATTCCGGCTTTGTCAACGGGGACACTTCGGAGAACCTGAGCACTCAGCCAACTCTCACCACAACCGCCACGGCCGGCAGTCACGTCAGCGGCAGTCCTTATTCGATTACGGCCAGCGCCGCCGCCGATAACGACTATACGATCAGTTATGTCACCGGCACACTGACGGTGACCTTAGCCACGCTTTGGATCACTGCTAACAACCAAACCGAGATCTACGGCGCGGCCCTGCCTACCTTAACCGCCAGTTATACCGGCCTTGTCAACGGGGACATTCCGGCCAGCCTGAGCACTCAGCCAACCTTTACCACCACCGCGACTGCCGCCAGTCACGTCAGCGGCAATCCTTATTCCATCATCGCCAGCGGCGCCATTGATACCGATTACATGATTAACTATCTCAATGGCACGTTGACGGTGGCCCCAGCCGCCCTGACCATCACCGCTAACAACCAAACCAAGATTTACGCCGCCTCCCTGCCGACTTTGACCGCCAGTTATACTGGTTTCCTGAACGGGGACACCTCGGAGAACCTGAGCACTCTGCCAACCATTACCACCACCGCCACCGCCGGCAGTCACGTGAGCGGCAACCCGTTTGCCATCACGGCCAGTGGCGCGGCCGCCGGCGACTATGCGATCAATTACGTCAGTGGCTCTCTGACCGTAACGTCCGTCCCCCTTACGATCACCGCCAACAACCAAACCAAGACGTACGGCGCGCCCCTGCCGGTTTTGACCGCCAGTTATTCCGGTTTCGTGAACGGGGACACTGCGGCGAACATGAGCGCCCAGCCAACGCTCACTACGACCGCCACTGCTGCCAGCCACGCCATCGGCAATCCGTATTCCATTACCGCCAGTGGCGCCATTGATTCCGACTATACGATCAGTTATGCCGGTGGCACGCTCACAGTGGCCCCAGCCGCCCTGGAGATCATTGCCGACAGCAAGAGCAAGATTTACGGCGCGGCTTTGCCGGCCTTGACCATCAGTTATTCCGGCTTTATCAACGGGGACACTTCGGCCAGCCTGAGTGTTCAGCCGACTATCAGCACGATCGCCACGGCCACCAGTCACGTCCTCGGCAGTCCTTATTCCATTAACCTCAGCGGCGCCGCAAGTTCCGACTACGCGATCATTTATGTCAGTGGCACAGTGACGGTGACCCCAGCCCCACTGACACTCACTGTCAACAACCAAAGCAAGGTTTACGGCGCGGCCCTGCCGACTTTGACCGTTAGTTATTCAGGCTTTGTCAACGGGGACACTTCGGAGAACCTAAGCACTTTGCCAACCCTTGCCACCACTGCGACTGCCGGCAGTCACGTAAGCGGCAACCCTTTTGCCATCACGGCCAGCGGCGCGGTCGCCGGCGACTATGCGATTAGCTACGTCGCTGGCACGCTGACTATAACACCAGCCGCCCTCACGATCACCGCCAACAACCAAAGCAAGCCTTACGGCGCGTCCCTGCCAATCTTTACCGCCTCTTATTCCGGCTTTGTCAACGGGGACACCTCGGCCAGCCTGACTGCCCCGCCGACCCTCACCACGACCGCCGCAGGCAGCAGTCCGGTGGGCTTCTATGCCATCACGGCCGGTAGCGCTCTCGATTCCGACTACGCCATCAGTTATGTCGGCGGCATACTCTCTGTCACAACAGCGCCATTAATTGTCACGGCCAACGGCGCCACGCGCGCCTACGGCGCCACTAATCCCGTTTTTACGGGCACGATCGTAGGTCTCTTGAATGGAGATGCGATTACGGCATCCTACAGTTCAGACGCTTTGACGAATTCGCCGGCCGGAATTTACCAGATCATGCCGACGCTGGTAGATCCGCTGAACCTGGCCGTCAATTACAACGTTTCCCTGGTCAATGCGAATTTGAATGTGGTCGCCGCACTGGTGCTCACCAAGGCTCCAGCATACTTCGTGCTGGGCGGCGAACCCATCAACCTGGACACCAACGCCATGGTCAACGATGGCGGCAGCATTAACTTCGCCGCCGGGCTGTTGGCAGTCACCGTGGTGACCAATGCCGGCCCGGAGGATCTGTTGGCGGTCTCGTCTCAGGACACAAACGCCGGGCAAATCGGGGTGCAGGGAACAAACGTCAGCTACGGTGGCGCCGCCTTTGCGACCTTCAGCCAGGCGTCCAACGCGCTTGTCTTTGCCCTCGGAAGCAACAGCGTGACCTCTGAAATGCTGACGGCCCTGTTGCGGCGGGTGACTTTTTCCACCTCCGACACCAGCACAAATTCACGGGTCATCCAGGTGGCCTTGGACTACGGCAGCAACCAGGTCTTCGCCCGCCGGGTGGTGTTGCTGGATGCTCGGCCAGTGGCGAAAGTGGTGGTCATCACCGCCACCAAGGGTGTCACAGTGACCATTCCGTTCAGCGTATTGTTGACTAACGTGACCGATCCGTATGGCTATCAAATCTCTCTGGCAGAAGTGGATGATGTTTCGGACGAGGGAGGCGTCATCACGACCAACGCCGGCACTTTGACCTATGCCCCTCCGGGCAATCTGGTTGGCAATCAGGACTCGTTTGGGGTCGTGTACTCAGATGGTCATGGCGCCGAGACCGTGGGCTTTGTCACGCTTGAATTCCTGCCGCCCAATCAAATCCAGATTAACGCGACGAATCTCACGACCACTGGAGTCCAACTTGGCCTGGCCGGAACGCCGGGCCAGGTTTACCAGGTCCAGGCGTCCACCAACTTGTTGAACTGGGTCCTCTTGGAAACGGTCACAGCCACTCCCACAGGCATCATCAGCGTGTTGGACGCGGCGGCGAAGAACTTCCCCCATCGGTATTACCGCGCCGTGGCGCAGTAGCGGATTCAAGGACAGCCTTCAGCCTTTATTTATTTATGCATGGTCGCCAGTCCGTTTTGCAGGCGGCCTGGGTGACCCTTGCGACGCATCACAGTTGGCGAGTTGCCAAAAATTGCCTCAACCACTATATTCCCATCATGAGCACGGTGGTTGAAATTGAAAAGGCCTTGCAAACGCTTCCACTGGAAGACGCCAGGAAAGTTGCCGGCTGGTTGCAGGACTATCTCGAAGAGAAGTGGGACAAGCAGATGGACGGTGACATCGCTGCCGGACGGCTGGACAAACTGTGGGAAACGGCCAGGGCCGACATTGCCTCCGGCCGCGTGAAGCCGCTGGATGAAATCATCATTGGAAAACATGACGAATATGAACGCCTGCTGAAAGGCATTTGAAGATCACCGCTACCTGCGCGAGAAACTGGAGGAGGACCCGAGCCGCCCTGAGTTATTATTGACTGAACCGGGCGTCGGCTGCCGGCTCAACGCCGGCTGAGTGAGTTGCCATCCTGCTTTTTTGCTTGCTTTGCGGCCTCCAATCCCTCATCGTTCTTGCCGGTTAACCAGAACAACGTGAACGGTGACTTTACTTCCATGAAAGTCCATCTCACGACACTCCATGTCGGACGCAGAACCTGCGCCATGACCGAACCGGTGTCTGGCAGGCAGCCGGTTTTGGCTCTGCTCATACGCCTGCTCTGGCTAGCCGTTCTCGTGCTGCCCTCTTTTGGAACCGAAGCCGCCGTGGTCTTCACCAGCCTTTATTCATTCCAGGTTTCCCCTACCGGGGCAAACCCCTCCGCCGGGCTAGTGCAGGGCAGGGACGGCAATTTCTATGGCACGACCTCTAACGGCGGCACGAACGGCGATGCTGGCACGGTGTTCAAAATCGGCACCGCCGGGGCGCTGACCAGTTTGCATTCCTTCACTGGCGGCAATGATGGCGGAAATCCAACGGCAGGGCTGGTGCAGGGCAGCGATGGCAGTTTCTACGGCACGACCCAAAACGGCGGCACGAACGGCGATGCTGGCACGGTGTTCAAAATCAGCACGGCCGGGGCGTTGACGAGTTTGTATTCCTTTACTGGCGGCAATGATGGCGGAAATCCAACGGCAGGGCTGGTGCAGGGCAGCGATGGCAGTTTCTACGGCACGACCCAAAACGGCGGCACGAACGGCAATGCTGGCACGGTGTTCAAAATCAGCGCCGATGGGGCCCTGACCACTTTGTATTCTTTCGGCACAATCCTGGACACGAATGGTAACGCGCTGGATGGGGCAAATCCCGGTGACGGGCTGGTGCAGGGCAGCGACGGCAATTTCTATGGCACGACAGCCAACGGCGGCACGAACTTTCATATGTGTGGAGAATGTTTCGGTCCTGGCCTTATCAGTTACGGCACCATATTCAAAATCAGCACGACTGGGGCCCTGACGACGCTTTATTCTTTCGGCTCGATTACTAATGCGAGTGGCGAGGTGTTGGATGGATCGAATCCTCAGGCCGGGCTGGTTCAAGGCAGCGACGGCAATTTCTATGGCACCACTGCATTTGGCGGCACGAACGGCGAGGGCACCGTGTTCCAAATCAGCACCAATGGGGCGCTGACCAGTTTGTATTCCTTTAGCGGCGGCAATGATGGCGGGGATCCGGTTGCAGGACTGGTGCAGGGCAGCGATGGCAGTTTCTACGGCACGACGCAAGACGGCGGCACGAACAACTTGGGCACCGTGTTCAAAATCAGCACCAATGGGCTGCTGACCAGTTGGTATTCATTCAACACCGGCGATGATGGCAATGGCCCCCAGGCCGGGCTGGCGCAGGGCAGCGACGGCAATTTCTATGGCACCACTGCATTTGGCGGCACGAACGGTACTGGCACCGTATTCGAAATGAGCACCAATGGGGCGCTGACCAGTTTGTATTCATTCACTACCGGCAGTGATGGCGCAGCGTCCGTTGCCGGACTGGCACAGGGTAGCGACGGCAATTTCTATGGCACTACGGAATACGGCGGCACTCACGACCAAGGCACTGTGTTCAAAATCAGCACCAATGGGGCGCTAACTAGTTTGCATTCCTTCAGCGGCGGCGATGATGGCGGGGATCCGGTCGCAGGACTGGTGCAGGCCAGCGACGGCAATTTATACGGCACGACTGAATTCGGCGGCACGTACAACGTTGGCACCGTTTTTAAAATCACCACCAATGGGGCGATGACCACTTTGTATTCCTTCGATGGCTCCAATGGCTATAACGGCTATTATCCACGAGCCGGGCTGGTGCAGGGCAGCGACGGCAATTTATACGGCACGACTGCAGCCGGCCCTGGCAGCGGCTTTTACGACCAAGGCACGGTGTTCCAAATCAGTTACAATGGGGCCCTGACCACCATTCATTCTTTCGTAGGCGCCAATATTGATGGCGCAGATCCCAATGGACTGGTGCTTGGTAGCGACGGCCTTTTCTATGGCACAACGGCATACGGCGGCTTTGAAAACGGAGGCAGTGGCTGCGTGTTTCGAATCAGCACCAACGGGTCATACGGCATTTTGTATTCCTTCCCCTGCTGTAGTGGCGGCGCCGCGTATCCAAACGCCGGGCTGGTGCAGGGCAGCGACGGCTTTTTCTATGGCACGACTTTGGAAGGCGGGACGAACGGCGGTTGGGGTACGGTGTTCCAGATCAGCAGCGATGGTGCCCTGACCAGTTTGTTTTCATTCAGCGGCCTCAAGCCTGATGGCGGGGTGCCCTATGCCGGGTTGGTGCAGGGCAGCGATGGCAATTTATATGGCACGACCTCCGATAGCCCCTACGCCGATGGCTATGGCACCGCATTCAGAATAAGTACCAATGGGGCGCTGACCACCATTCATTCATTCACCGGCGGCAAAGATGGCGCAAATCCCCGCGCCGGGCTGGTGCAGGGCAGCGACGGCAATTTCTATGGCACCACTGAATCCGGCGGCGTGGGTGGCGGCGGGACCGTTTTCCGGCTGACCATTGTGCCGGAGTTCCAGGCCGTGACCCTAACCAACAACACGCTCAATCTGACTTGGAGCACCGAGGCGGGAGGGACGTATCAGTTGCAGTCCACTTCTGACTTGCGTTCGAGCAACTGGAGCAATCTGGGCGGCCCCATCACCGCCACCGGAGCCACGCTCAGCACCACCGACTCCCTCACGAACGGCCCGCAACGGTTTTACCGCCTGGTGCTCGCGCCGTAAAAAATGGCCGTTTGAATAATTGTGATTGCATTCCCATCTAAAGATGGTAGTGTGGAATATGTGCGGCGCTTCGGCGCCTGTTCTTTGAAATAGGGGTCACCGGGTAGGAATGTCGGAAAAGTGGCATTGGGAGGCCTGATCATCCCGGATAATTCAGGTGGATTCAACCAAATTCAGGTGGATTCAAGTGGATTCAACCAAAATGAAAATAAAAAAGGCGAAGCGCATGAAAGCTCGCGTAAGTCGTTGATTTCCATGATAAAAAAATCACCCGGCCTTACAGCGCACCCACCCCCTTTTCCTCGGTGCGAATGCGGATGGCTTGCTGCACGGCAATGACGAAAACTTTGCCGTCGCCGACTTTCCCGGTCTTGGCCGCGCTGACGATGGCGGCCAGCACCGGCTGCACTTGGGAGTCTGTCAATACAATTTCCAGCTTGACCTTGGGCAGCAGGTCGCGGCCGTACTCGCTGCCGCCGTGGAGTTCGGTGCGCCCGTTCTGGCGTCCCATTCCTTCAACTTCGCTGACGGTCATGCCGCCGATGCCGATCTCAAAAAGGGCGTCGCGCACTTCATCCAATTTGAACGGCTTGATGATCGCTTCAATTTTCTTCATAGGAGCACTTTATTCGGAGCGGGAGGAGCCTTTGTCTGTCAAATGGAAATCGGGGTAGCACTCGGCGCCCACCTCCGGCAGGTCCAATCCGTTGAGTTCAGCCTCGCGCCGGGTGCGCAGCGGAACGATGCGGTTGGACACTTTGAACCAAAACCAGGCCGCCAGTCCGAAAAAGACCAAACAACTCAAGGCGCCGATGATCTGGGCCAGCAATTGCCCCCAGTCGTTGGCCGGGCCGCCGAAGACCGTCGCAAAGGCCCCGGCCACGCCTGCTTTGTCCTGCGCACCGTTCCAGTTGCCGCCGAAACTGCCGTCGGCCAGCAAGCCCAGGCTGAGCACGCCCCAGACGCCGCCCACGCCATGCACCGAGAGCGCGCCCATCGGGTCATCCACCTTCATCGTCCCCTCGAAGAAGATGACGGCATACACGACCAGGCATCCGGCCACGGCGCCGGTGATGACCGCGCCGACAGGATGAACAAAAGCGCAGGAGCCGGAGATGGCTACCAACCCGGCCAGCAGACCGTTGCAGACCATGGAAGGGTCGGGCTTGCGAAATTTCACCGTCACCCACGCGCCGGCCGCCACCGCGCCGGCGGCCGAAGCCAGCATGGTGTTGACCGCAATGAGAGGCGCGCGGGACTCGGCGGCAAAAAGGGAAGGGCCGATGTTAAAACCGAACCACCCTGCAGCCAGGAGCAGGCTGCCGACGACGACATAGCCCAAATTATGACCCGCAATGGGACGCGGACGGCCCTCGCGGGAGTATTTGCCCAGGCGCGGACCGAGGGCGGTGGCGCCCATCAATCCGATCATCCCGCCCGCCGCGTGAACGACGGAAGAACCGGCGAAATCCACAAAGCCGTGGCCCAAACCGAGGTTTTGGCCCAATTGCGCCAGCCATCCGCCGCCCCACACCCAGTGCCCAAAGACGGCCAGCGGCAGCGCCGCCGCCAGCATTCCGTAGAGGATCATATTGCCATATTTCCAGCGTTCCGCCATGACGCCGGCAGGGATGACCGCCGCCAGGGAGATCACCAGCGCCTGCCAGAAAAACAAGCCATAGACCGCCGGATCAGGGCCGGAGGAACTGAGGAAAAACCCGCGCGCGCCCAGCAACCCAAAAGGGTGCCCGAAGAGACGGATAAGCCATTGGCTGACGGGTGCGCCGGGTGTGCCGGACCATCCACCCGAAAGGAAGGCGAAGCCGCAGACCCAAAAACCGAGCACACTGAGCACGTAGATAAGCAAATTCATGGAGATGACCTGGGCGGCGTTTTTGGCGCGGCACAAGCCCGTGACGACCAAAGCAAACCCGGCCTGCATCAAGACGACGAGTGCTCCCGCCAATACGACCGCTGTGAGATTAAATGACACGATCTCCTTCTTGCGTTAAGCATGGCCAGTGCCAGCGGGGCCGGCAGCGGGCAATCCGGCCAAAGTCTACTATGATTGGCTGGTTTTAGCCATCCAACCACTCGTCCTCCCTTTGGTCAAAGCAACCAGCCTGTGCAAAATTCGCCAGAGCTTGCGCCGTTATTTGCCTTTGTGCTTAAAGTTAAACCACAAGAACAACAGCACAAAAATAATCACCTGCGCCAAGCCAAAAAGCAGGATCAAAGGCAACATGCGAAACCGGCTCTTCCATAACTGCGGCGCCTGCAAATGGCGGTAGCGGCCCGACAACTCGACTTTTTCGTAGTCGTCCAATTCCGCCTTCATTTCCAAAGCGGTCTGGAAACGATTGGCCGGGTCGCGTTCCAGCGCGTGCAGGATGATTTCCTCCACGGCGGGAGTGAGCTTGGGATTGATCTTGCGCGGGGCCGCGGGGTCGCCGGACAGGCGGGCATTCATCACGGCGTAGGGGCTTTCGCCCTCGTATGGCGTCTGGCCGGTGCACATTTCGTAAAGGATGGCGCCCAAAGAGTAGATGTCCGTGCGCTCGTCCCCGCGTTTGCCTTTGACCTGTTCCGGGGCCATGTAATCGGGCGTGCCCATGCTGGGGGAAAAACCGACAAAGGTCAGGCGGCGCGCCTTCAAAGATTTGGCAATGCCAAAATCCATGATGCGGATGCTGCCGTCGTTGCAGACCATGATGTTTTGCGGCTTGAGATCGCGATGCACGATTTTGTGAAAGTGCATGACATCCAGGCCCTCGCAAATCCGGCTGGCGATTCTAACCGCGTCCGGCTCCGGCAAGGGGTGGACCTCGCGTAAGAGCGCGGCCAGCGTTTGCCCCTGCAAGTATTCCATGACGATGTAGGGGCGGCTTTTTTCCTCCGGCGGGACGGCAAAGATTCTCAGAATGTAGGGGTGGCTCAGGCTCTGGCCGATCTCCTCCTCGCGTTGAAAACGGGAAAAGCAGGCCGGGTCGCTCTCAAATTGCATCAACGGGGCTTTGATGGCGACGGTCAGGCCGGTTTTGAGGTCGTTGGCCTTGAAGATGCAGCCCATGCCGCTGCGGTTGATCAATTCGGTTATCTCAAATCGGTTGTCCAGCACCTGGCCGGGTTGGATTTCGTTGCTCACAGCTTGTTGGTTGGATTTGACGTAATACGGCGCGCCGCGATAAAAATGGCGGTGTTCGATTTCATTGATTCGGATCAGTTGCACTGAAATATTGTCGTCCGCCCCCCGCTTCTCGGCCCGCGCGATCAATTCCGCGCATCCTGGAGCCGGTTCAAAGTGTCCTGCAACTTCGCAAATTTCATCGTCCACCACAACGGAATAAAGTCCATCGGTGCATTGCACGAGCACGTCGCCCTTTTCCAGGGTTTGCTTGAAGACGTCATAGCCGCAAATTAAATCCTGCCCGATGCTGCGCGTAATCATCGAACGCATCGGGCTGGCCATGGCGTCGCGCTCCTTGACCAGCCCTAATTTGACCTGGAGCGCGACATAGCTGTGATCGGACGTCAAACGCCGGAGGGACCCATTGCGAATGAGATAAACCCGCGAATCTCCCACGTGTCCGATCGAAACTTCGTCATGTCGAAAAATCGAAACCGTCAACGTCGTCGCCATCCGTCCTTCTTCATGGTTTTGCATCGAGGCGTCATAGACCAGCTTGTTGGCCTCGTTGAAAATGTTGCGCAGCAAATCGGCCGGCTCCTTTTCCTCCACGGTTCCCTTGAAGGCGTTGAGCGTGGTTTGCACCGCAAGCTGGCTGGCGACTTCACCACGGCCAGTGCCTCCAACTCCGTCGGCAATCACGGCCGCAATGCCCACTGTCCGCACCAATTCCGGCGTCTCCGGCTGCCAAAATCCGACGCAGTCCTCGTTCTTTTGGCGGACCGGCCCGGTGATGGACAATTGGGCGTAAGTCAAATCCATGAGGCATCCTCAGCGGAATGATTTTCCTGGTCAAGACAGGAAACCGGTTGCCCCGTTGGAGGCAACCGGCTGGTTGGTCCTTGCGGATAAACGGATTAAGCCAAACCAGGCTTGGCCGTCAGAATGATCTCTTTGCCTTTCTTTTTGCTGGTCATGGCAAAGTAGATGGCTCCGAACCCAATCCACAACGCGCATATTAAGAGCGCCAAGTAAGGCTCATGCCAACTCATGCCAGGGACACCAATCGCCGGAATTGGGCCAAGCAAGTAGAACAACATGCAACCAAAGTTGGCCAGCAGGCCGAACACCGGGACCACCACGTGCTTGAACCCGTGGAAACTATGGTGCTCGCGGAAGGCCACGATAGCCACGATGCAGGTGGTCATATAGAGCAGAAACGTGCCGAAGTTGCTGATCAATGTGATGGTGATCAAGCTGTTGGGCAGGTAAGTGTAAGCGTGCGGCGCGAAAATGCCGATGCTGTACCAGAAATTGTGCTTATCCAAGGGCGCCGGGTCGGAGGATGCTGCGCCCAGATAAATCACGGTCGTAAGGATGCCGAAGACGATCGAGATCACCACCAGGAACCAAACTGCGCGATGCGGTGAAAGCGTCTTGCCATGCAGCATTCCAAACTGCGTGGGGACTTCATCATCGCGGCCCATGGCATACGTCACGCGCGCGCCCGTATTCATGCAGGACAGGGTTGTGCCGATCAAGGCGAGAAAGACCGTGAACGCCTCTATGAGCATGAACGCCTTGCCGGCCGAATAACTGCCGAACAACGCCGTGCCGATCAGAACCATCATGTCGCCCAGAGGCGCGCTGGAAGCGCCGGCATTGGACATGGTGTAACCACTATTCAAGAAATAATTGGCCGCGAAATACTCGAACAGGTAACAAATCGCGCCTTGAATCGCCAGAGAGAGCAAAACAGCGCGCCCAATGTCCTTCTTGGGATTCTTGGCTTCTTCACCCATCGCCGTGACCGACTCAAACCCAACGAGCAGAAGGATCGCTATGCAAGCCTGAACCAGGACGGCACTGAACGAATGCGGCGCCACGACCGACACGGCGTTCGAATGGAAATTAAACGTGGTAGGGTCTTTCCCGGTCCCCGCTCCGCTGATGGCATCCGCAGGCTTGTAGCTGAGGATGTAGGGGTCGGGGGTTTCCAATCCATCTTTCACAATAGGATTGCCCTTGTCGTCTGCCTTCCAAGCCGGATAGGGGTCGCCGACGCCGAGCTTAAGAGCGATCAGGCTGGCCAGTTCGACGGCGTTGGTATTCTTCGCCTTCTCCAAGTCGTCCGCTACAAGCTGTCTGTCCTGCTGCTTGAATATGGGCTGCTTGGTTTTGTCATCCACTTTGGGCGTGTTATCGGCCCAGGTATCCTGCACAGGTTTGCCTTTGTCATCGAGCACATTGACTAGAGCCACATTATAATTAACCGGTGTGCCGTTAGAGAGGTGCCATCCCACGGAGCCGTCAGGATGACTGGAACGATACATGATGGCCATGACGGCGAAAACAATAAGCGCGGAAATCTGGACGATGTTAATCGCCATATTGACCGCAGTCGTGCCGTTGACACCGCGGTAGGCGATGTAGCCGACCCCGAGGGCGAACACGACACAGAAGAGCCACATGAAGATAGGACTGTTGTAGGTTGTGCTGAAAGTGTCCGGCATCAACTGGCCGGCCAGAAAGCCCGCCAGAATGGCCGTCACACCGACCATCAAACCTGTGTAAATCCAGTAATACAAATGGCTGTTCCAGCCGGTGAAAAACTTGATCAGGCGCGCCCATTTAAAGGCATGCGTTTTGGAGAGGAAAGCTTGCTCGGCGTAAAGGTAGGAAGATCCGGCGCCGGGATACAGTTTGGATAACTCCGCATAACTTATGGCGGTGGCGAAGCACAAAACCAGCGCAAATACGATTCCAATCCACATGGCGCTACCTGCCGTTGGCGCGCCGTACAAGGCTTGTTCCTCGTACGTCAACCACAAAAAAGCGCCCGGCGCGATCAGGGCCATGGCGTTTATCGTCAGTCCGGTCAGGCCCAAGGTTGGCTTCATCTCTGTTTTTGGTGGTGGTGCGGATGACATATTCTTTTTTATGCTTTTATTAAGTTTATTGTTTGTTTTCCGATTACATGGACATGCTAAGGTTTGGTTTTAGCAGATGAAGTGCCATCCCGGTTTTTCACAAACCTCCAAGGCATTCCGGTCCGCCGAAATGGTGAATTATCTCTCGAAAATATGCGTTAAGAAAATATAAAGACGGCTTTCCTGATGAATGGACGGAAAGCAGGTTGAAGTCTCTTTTTGACCACCATGCTTAAAACTGAGATGACATAGATCGTCAAAAAAACGCTCAAATTTCTTAAGAAATAAGACGCCAAGAAAGGCCAAAAGGCCACCGGGCCGCAAAAAACGCTTTTCCCGCGCTGCGTTTTCGTGTTAAGTGGCGCGGCATAATGATCAAAACCGCCTTGCTGTTCGCCGGACAAGGGGCGCAATGCGCCGGCATGGGCCGGGATTTGGCCGCCCATTTCCCCACTGCCAAGGCCCTCTTTGATCAAAGCCGCGAAATCCTCGGCTTCGATTTGGCGCGGATATGCTTCGACGGCCCGGAGGAGGAATTGACGCGAACGGAAAACGCGCAACCGGCCATTTTTCTGACGAGTTGGGTGGCATTCCAGTTGCTCAAGGAGCGGAAGCTGGATTTGCCTTTCCACGCCACGGCGGGGTTGTCGCTGGGTGAATTGACAGCGCTGACAGCCGCCGGCGTCTTCGGATTCGAGGACGGGTTGAAAATCGCGCGCCAGCGGGGCCGGTTTATGCAGGAGGCCTGCGAATTGACCCGTGGTTCGATGGCGGCCGTGCTTGGCCTGGAAACGGCGGGATTGGCCCAAGTGTGCGCGGCGGCGGATGTTGACATGGCCAATTTGAATTGTCCCGGCCAGATTGTCATCTCAGGCGAAACAGACAAAATCGCCGCCGCCTGCGAACTGGCCAAGGCCAAAGGCGCCAAGCGCGCCGTGATGCTCCCGGTGGCGGGCGCCTACCATTCGCGCCTGATGGCGGGCGCGCAACCGAAAGTCAGAGCCATGCTCGACGCCGTCGCGCTGCAACCGGCGGCCGTGCCGGTGATTTCCAATGTGACCGCGCTGCCGCATGGGGGGCCGGATGACATCCGCCAGGGGCTGGCGGCACAGGTCGTTTCGCCAGTGCGATGGGAAGACTCGATTCGCTATTTGCTGGCGCAAGGCTTCAGACGATTTATCGAACTGGGGCCGGGCACGGCCTTGAGCGGATTTGTCAAACGGATTGACAAAACCGCCGCCATGCTTAACGTGGCCGACGTTTCCAGCCTGGAAGCGACGGTCAAGGCTCTGTCAACAGACAGTTGATGCTCAAACAGTTATGTCGCAACTTGCCAATCAAATTGCCGTCGTGACCGGCGCGGGCCGGGGGATTGGGCGCGCCATCGCTCTCAAATTTGCCGCCGCTGGAGCGGACATTGTTTGTGTCTCACGCACGGTGGAGAACGCGGAGAAAGTCGCCGGGGAAGTCCGCGCCTTGGGGCGCAAGGCTTGGGCGCACGGGGTGGATGTGGCCGATGCGCCCGCCGTGACGGCGGCAGGGGAGAAAATACTGGAGGAAGCCGGCAAGGTGGATATTCTGGTCAACAACGCGGGTGTGACACGGGATGGATTGCTCATGCGCATGAGCGAGGCGGATTGGGAAGCGGTCCTGAACACTAATTTGAAGGGAGCCTTTCTGTTCACGCAAGCCTTCAGCCGGGCCTTCCTCAAACAGCGGTCGGGCCGGATCATCAATATTTCTTCCGTCATTGGCTTGATTGGCAACGCCGGGCAGTGCAATTATGCGGCCAGCAAGGCGGGCCTGCTGGGCTTGACCAAGGCCGTGGCCAAGGAATTCGCCTCGCGCGGCGTGACGGTCAATGCGCTGGCGCCCGGTTTTATCGAGACGGACATGACGGCGGGGTTTTCGGCGGAGATGAAGACGGAATTGCTCAAGCGGATACCGATGAACACTTTGGGGCGGCCCGAGGACGTGGCCGAAGGGGCGTTATACCTGGCCGGACCAGGAGCGCGCTACGTCACCGGCCAGGTGCTGGCCATTGACGGTGGAATGGTTATGTGAAATATGTAAAGAATGCGATTCGGGGCTTGACGCTGTTGGCTGCGTCGGGCATAGACTCAGTTCAAATAAAAAATAATGGAGCGAACCGATGGCTGAAAAATCAATAGAGCAGCGTGTCAAAGAAATCATAGTTGAACAACTCGGCGTCAACCCCGATCAAGTGACGCCGGAGGCCAAGTTTATTGAGGACCTCGGCGCCGATTCCCTCGACACGGTGGAGTTGGTCATGGCCTTGGAGGAGGAATTTGGCAACGAAATCCCGGACGAACAGGCGGAAAAACTGCAAAGCGTCGGGGATGTCATCAAGTATATCGAAGACAGCCAGAAGAAGTAATTGCCACGGCAGTCTGCCAGGGCAGCGGTCGAGAAAAGTTCGCTGCCCTTTTTTTTTATGGCCAGCAACTGGACAGAACGCAGAGTCGTAGTGACTGGTCTGGGAGTCGTCACCGCCCTGGGCCAGTCGCCGCGCGCGTTCTGGGAGAACATTCTGGCCGGCAAGTGCGGGGTGAGGCCGATCACCTTTTTTGACGCCTCGGCTTTTACCACCCGCATCGCCGCCGAAATTCCCGACTTCGATTCCTCTGCGGCTTTCCCTTCGCCCAAGGAGGCCCGGCGCACGGATCGCTACGGACAATTGGCCGTGTTCGCCGGGCATCAGGCGCTGCAGGACAGCGGCCTGGATTTGAACAAGGTCAACCGTGATGAAGTGGGAGTCTTTTTTGGCTCGGGCATCGGCGGCTTGGAAACTATGGCCAACCAGCACGCCATTTTGATGACCAAAGGGCCGAGCCGCCTTTCTCCTTTTATGATCCCCATGCTTATTCTCAACATGGGGTCGGGCCTTTTCTCGATGTACTACGGCCTGCGCGGCCCCAACATGGCGACCTGTTCGGCTTGCGCCACCGGCACCCACGCCCTGGGCGAGGCCTGGCGCACGATCAAAATGGGCGATGCCAAAGTCATGTTTGCCGGCGGCAGCGAAGCCACCATTGTGCCTTTGGGCCTGGGCGGCTTCTGCGCCATGCGCGCCATGAGCACCCGCAACGACGACCCCCAACACGCCTCGCGCCCGTTCGACCGTGACCGCGACGGTTTTGTCATGGGCGAAGGCGGCGGCGTCATCGTCCTCGAGGAACTTGAACATGCCAAGGCCCGCGGCGCGCGCATCTACGCCGAGATGGCGGGCTACGGCAACGCCGCCGACGCGCACCACATGACCGCGCCGTCCCCCGCCGGCGAGGGCGCCGCCCGCTGCATGCGCATCGCGTTGCGCTCCGCCGGCCTGAACCCGTCCGATGTTTCCTACATCAACGCCCACGGCACCTCGACACCCCAGGGCGACGTGGCGGAGACGCAAGCGATCAAATCAGTTTTCGGCGAGCACGCCAAAAAACTGGCTGTCAGCTCGACCAAAGGAGCGACCGGCCATCTTTTGGGAGCGGCCGGGGGGGTGGAGATGGCATTGTGTGTCAAAGCCATCGAATGTGGCGTGGCTCCGCCGACGATCAATTTGGAAAACCCGGACCCGGAATGCGACTTGGATTACGTGCCCAACACCCCGCGCGAAATGGAAGTCAACGCAATCTTGAACAACTCCTTCGGATTTGGCGGGCACAATGCCTGCGTGGTGGCCCGCAAATTCAAGGGATGACCATCACCGCACACGGCCCGGGGCGGAGTTGGTGGCAAGGCATTCAAAGCCAACCATTGACGCGGTTGATAGTCGCGATGATCTGTCTCCTCCGCTCGGCGCTGACCGCCCCGCGCCTATTCACAAGATTTGCTTTTCGGATCGTGTAGAGCAGGTCACACTTGCACAGTGTCGGCCAATCGAGGCCGTCGTTCGCATCGAGAATCACCTCGTTGGGTTCCGGTTGCCGGTTGGCCCTTCGCGAGGAGCACACGATCACTGTCACGTCCGGTTTGTTGGCCACGCGGTCGGGGTGGGACACTATGACCGCCGGATGCGGCTCCGGCCAGCCGGGAGCCTGCCAACTGAAAATGTCCCAGGCTTTCATTCCGCGTCCGGCGGCGGAGACGGCAAGCCGGCGAGGTGATGTTCCAAAGCGTCGAATTCGCGGTTCGGTTGCTGGTAGCAGCGGCGAGACTCCGCTTTTGACAACGGCTTCAAGTTTTTTAGCGGATCGGGGGACAATTGCTCGCGCAGTTTGGGCAACCCCAACTTCATGCTCTGCCGCATGATGTCCGCCATGGACAAACCCAAATCCTGGGAAGCCTGCCGCACCTCCCCGAGCAGATCGCGCGGCACGGCCAATGGATACGTGTCGGTCTTCATGGATGAATCCTACATCATTTTGCCACCCTGTCAACGCCCCTCCAGCGCCGCCCGCACAGTTGAGACAGAGACGAGAGGCGATTACTTGCGCCCCTTTCCCGGCCTGGCGTGCCCGGCGGAGTGGGTGAAGCGGATGAGGCTCCATTTTTCCGGGCCGGCCTGCACTTTGGAAGTAATCATCTCGCTGGATACAAACGAACCGCCGGTGTCGCGCGTCCATTGCTCGAAGGATCGAAAGTTGTTCGTCACGATCCTGTCCTTGACGACAACCCACTCGATATCGGGGCGTTGCAACTCCACCAGATCAACCACAGTGCGCCGGCCAAAGGGCCGCCAGAGCGAACATTCCAAATCGTCCATGTTCTCAATGACGCCGATGGTCGAAACGGAGTCCGGAATCTGCGCGCGCAAACCCGCAAAAGCATCGTTCCGGCGCCCATAAACATCATAGACGCGTTGTGCGCGGAGGACGAGTTGGTTGCCGGGCAGTTTCTCTGAGAACCAGCCCAAAACCGTCTGCGCGGGCCAAAGCGGCCGGGCCGGACTCAAGGCCAAAACCAGCAGGGCCGTGGCGCCGACCCATGCGGCCAAGACCTGACGCCATCGCGCCCGCACCCAAGTTTCTTGAGATGGATGCACCAGAATCGGCAGCAGGAGCAAAGGATAATAGGCGGCCAGGAGGCGTCCGGTTGACTCGCTGCCCAGTTTGACCATGAACACCAGCAGCGAGAGCCACGCCAAAAGACCAATGGCCAGTCCGTGCCTTGCTGCGGGACGCCATGCGGCCAGAGGCTTGGAGCGCCACGCAACGAGGACACCGACAAAAGAGAGAATCGCGATGAAAGAGACGCCCAAACCCAAGCCCGCGGATTCTTCCTGGGGCAGTTCTCCAAAACCCAGATCGAAACGCGGGAAGCCTTGTTCGACGGACGAGCGCAATCCGCCGGGCAAATGTTTCCAAACCCAAGCCTGCGCCGCCTTGGCCATGGGCAAAAAGGGCGGCTCCAAACTTCGCGCGGCCAACTGCAAAGAGTTTCCAAGGATGCCTGCCAGCGGCTTCTGGACTTGGAGCCTGTCGCTGTTGTAGGGATCACCCGTCCAGTGCCCGGTATGAAGTTCGTTTAACCAGGCTATCGGCGCAAAGGACACCAGCATTGCCAGCAGGAAGACAGCCGAGCTTGAAACCGGGCGGAGGCGAACCAGCTTCAAAGCGGGCCATATCGCCCATCCGGCTGCCAATGGCAATGGAAGATTGGAGCCTTTGACCCCCGTGAGCAACGCGCCCGAGAGAAGGGCCAGCCACAAATCCGACACCTGCCCGTTTTTGGCCGCCCGCAGCCCAAACCATATCGCGGCCAGCATGTAAGTGACGGCCATGGAATCGTTGCCGATGCTGCCCGCCTGCATGAGGTAGCAAAGACCCATCGGCAAGAGCCACATCCAGTACCAAGCGGCGCGGCGCGGCACGCCCAGGCCGGCGAATACTCCGAAGACAAGTCCGGGCATCAGAAGGTAGGCGGCGACGTTAATCAAGAAGAACAGCCGGTCACTATGGCTGGCGGCAAAGAGCGGCATCATCATCCACTCGAACCCTGTGCCGCTCAGATTCATCCGATCATTGGGCGTTTGAATCCAGTGCCAGGATGAAGCCGTCCACCAATTCAAGATGCGCGGAATCCGGTAAGTGAGGGCGTCGTAGTTTCGCGGCGCGTAGAGCGCCCCGCCCAGGATGACCACGATCACCGCTAACGCGTAGATCAAAGGCAACAAACGACCGAAACGGCGCCGGCAGCGTCGCGTCCACCCGCGAGGGTTCCGCTTCCAGCCCGCCGGGCCGCCGCTGCGCCACAGCCAGATTCCAAATCCGAGGCCGGCCAAGGCAAAAAAGACCGCATAGCCAAAGGTGTTGAGGGCATGCAGGGCGGACAGAATCCATCCTGCTGCCACGCACGCCGTGGAGGCCAAGATCCACAGTCTGATAAGCCGGGCCATTCTTAGTTGTGCAATGGGAACTTCCGCAAGCCGGTACATTGGCAGAAAATACGGGCCATAAACAGCGGATTATTTTTGAAGTATCGTTTCCAAAGCCGGCGTGGCTCGCAGCAAAGCCGGAAGAACCACTCCAACCCGGCTCGTTGCATCCATTTGGGCGCCTGGCGGAGTTTGCCGGCATGGAAATCGAACGCCGCCCCGACGCCGCACATCAAGGTCACGTCCAGTTGATCCAGGTATTGGGCCATGAACCGTTCCTGTTTTGGGGTGCTCAGACCGACCCATAAGATATCCGGCCTCGCCACGCGAAGCTCCTCCCGGAGCTGTTGCAGTTCATCCTGATTCAAAGGCCGGAAAGGCGGTTCGCAAGCGCCGACAATCCGCAATTTGGGAAATCGTTCCAGGAGCTTGGCCTTCAACGTCTGCACCGTCCCCTCCGCGCCGCCGTAAAAGAAATGACGCCAGCCGGTCCTCTCCGACAATTCCATGACTGCCAGCATGAGGTCCGGGCCATAGACGCGATCCATCTGTTTTTGGCCCTGCCACCGCCCCACCCACACCAACGGCATGCCATCGGGAGTGCAGAGGAAGGCGCGGTTGAGAATCTGCCGAAATTCAGGGTCCGACTGCGCTTCCGAGATGCCATGCACGCCGGTCACGCAGATGTAACCTTTTTGCTTGCGCCCAACAGCCAGGGTGATTTGCTCCAAGGCGAGACCCATGTTGATGGGACTCACCGCCACTCCCAAAACATTTACAGAATTGGCTTCAAGCATGGTTGCCGGGCGGTCATTGGCTCGAAATCCAGCAAAAGTTTGACAGCCGAGCAGACGAACCATTCGCGCAAATTATGATCCATCCTCACCGCGTTGGGGTCGCAAAACAAGAGTAATGTCACTATTTGTGGTTGGCGGATTCCGGCGCTTGAACTTAATCTGAGAATCAATGAAACAATTCACTCCTACGACGCTGCATACCGGCCAGTTCCTGGCTCTTGTCAAAGAAGGCCATTGGGAATACGTGGACCGCGTCAACGCCACCGGCGCCGTCATTATTCTGGCCGTGACAGAGGATCATAAGATTCTTCTGGTGGAGCAATACCGCATTCCGGTTCACGCCCGCACGATCGAGCTTCCCGCTGGAATCATCGGGGACGAACCGGGCGACGCGAACGAATCCCAGGCCGCGGCGGCACGACGCGAATTATTGGAGGAAACCGGCTATGCCGCGGAGCACATCGAGTCAGTCACCACGGGCGCGGCTTGCAGCGGAATCACTTCCGAACGCATGACGCTCTTTCGCGCTACGGGGTTGCGTCGCGCCGGCAAAGGCGGGGGTGTGGAGCACGAGGACATCATCCTGCACGAGATTCCGCTGGTTGAAGCAGCGGCGTGGCTGGAGAAGAAGGCCAGAACCGGAGCCTTGATTGACCCCAAGGTCTATGCGGGACTTTTTTTCGCCACAACGAACCTTGAACACGCTGTTGAAACCACAGATGATACCAGCGCGGTAAGTGGCCAACCAATTTTACCACGAAGAACGCGAAGGACACGAAGGATTGAATGAATTCATCAGGGTGAATTTTCTTCGTGATCTTCGCGTCCTTCGTGGTGAAAAACTCTTCTCGGAAAAATCTGTGTCAATCTGTACTGAAATCCGTCAGCATCACGCCTGTTCGCGAGGATTTTGTTTCGCGCAGAGAGCGCAGAGAGCGCAGAGAAAAAACAGGAAAGAAGGTGGGCCATGCAGTCCTTCTCCGCGACCTCTGCGCCTCTGCGCGCACCTTTTCCTTCCGGCAGGGTTTTGGTTTGGGCCTGCGCGCCGTGCCAGGCCGTGGGATGTTGCTTTGGGAAGAAGATTTTTTGAACAGGAGAAAACAGAGAGAACAGAGCGTCACTGGACTTGGTCCCTCTCTCCGTTTCCTCTGTTGCCTCCTGTTCGCATCTCTTCGCTCTCTTCCGTGCCCGCTTTGCGGACGAGCAATGAATTTCTTCATGGCACGCCTGGATTAGCCGCTTTGCCGCCCCACGCCTTTAAGGCCCAGATGTCCATGGCGCCGTACTTGTCTTCCCAGGTCGTGTACATCGCCCCGACGACCCCCGGCACCGATGCCGTGTTTTGCAGCCATTGGGCGATGCCGGAGCCGTCCTCATCGCTGTCGTAATAACCGCTCAAAATCTGGCGCAAGCCGAGGTCGGCAAAGAATTTGCAATTCTTGCCCTTCAGGCCGCCGTGCCAGTTCACAATGCCGATTCCCTTGTCCAATCCCTTCCAGGAACCGGCCAGCGTGCCGTTGACCGCGTAGTAATGGTCCACCGCGTTGTGCATCGGGTCAAACATATCACTCCAGACCCAGATTTCCGCGTCCGGCCTGACGTCGCGAATGATTTGGGCCGCTTGGTGCACGTTGGCCGCCAGCAATTCCCCTGGTGTCAGGTGGCGGCTCTGGCAAAGCGCGCACTGGTTCATCACTCGCATTTCGTCGTGCGACATGAAGAAGGCGGCAGGATGAAAAAGTTCGTCGGCTCGTTTCACTTCCTGCCGCCAATCCTCCAGGATTCTGGGTTCGCTCACGCAACCGGTCAGCCGGTCCTCGTAAACGATGATGGGATGATAATAGCTCACGCGCAATCGCGCTCCATCCTGGATGCGCGTGCCGGGCGTGAGTTTGATAACCGGCGCTTCATGCCACGCCAGCCAGGGATGGAGCTGGGGATCAACGATCGGCTCATAATCGCGTCCTTCTTCGCAGGGCTGCCCGTTCTCCTGCCGCACCGTCACCGGGCAACCGGGCCGGCGCAGCACGTTGACCAAGCCCATCTCTTCGATCCGCAGGTCGTCCCACCAGATCTTTCCCGACGTGCCCGACCACGATCCCAGGTAAAGAAGCCCCTCCCGATAATCGAAACTGTTAAAACAGAGATCGTAGCGCTTCCAATCCTGTGTCGCGTCGGTATGGAAAGATTGAAAACTTATCGAGCTGCTCACGTTCGGGGCCAGCACCTTGACCTCCGGTTCCACCGAAACCAGTCCGTCTGTCTTGACCCAGACGGAGATATGATACTGGCGGCGCGGTTGGAGTTGGATGGGTTGGAAGATGCGGCAATGGTGAGCCTCGTTCCGGCCAATATTCTCCATCCGCAGCGATGTCTTGCCGCCATGCACAACATCGTGGTCGGCAAAGGTGGTCACTCCTTCGTCATCCTGGAACTTCCAACCTTGGAAATGATTGCCGGACACCTCCTCGAAATCTCCGTTGCGGACCTGGGTTGGGTTATCGGGCGCGAAGACAGCCGTCCGGCCATGTGCCACAAAGAGCGCGTCACGCACCAGCACCCCTTCCATATCGTTGCGGTTGTGAGGGCCTCCCATCACAGTGGCGATCAAATCCAAATGCCACTGTTGGGCGGTTTGCTGGAGCTTGGCCGCCTTTTCCGGCGCGATATTGTAGGAGAAGACGACCCCGTTGTATCCATCCGCGGCCGCCTGGGGGAAACGGGCGATCATCCGCTCCACTTCGTTCGGGTCGCTCATATCGCGCGCGACAAAAAGCCATCGCTTTTCCAGGCGCGGGGCGGCGGCTTCGGTGAGGCCGGCCAATCCAAACAGGAGCAAGCCCGTCAGTGCGATGCTCTTATACATCTTAATCAGTCTCGACTTGATTCCATGAGTTACTGATTAACTCGATAGAACGTAGCGGCGTTCGTGTGCGAGGTTGAAAACGATGGCGGTGAAGCATTGGTGACGGCGCTCCAAGGGCCGGTGATGCTTGGGGCGGACTCGAGTGTGCCCTGCGACCAATTCAGTTGGACCGACGTGCCGGCGAGGGAGATGGTCAACGGCACGACCAGACCCCGGCTGGGCACAGTCGGCGCAAATGATTGCCCGCTCTGTCCAGCCGAATAGATGCTCGCGACTTCATCGGCCGTCAGAAGCCGGCGCCAGATGCCCACGTCGTCAAGGGAGTACCCGCCGGTTGTATTTCCCTCGTACGCGTAGGTAGGATCCGAGCCGAGGATGTAGCCGTCTGAATAGTTCAGGTTGCCGATGTTGGGAAGGGGGTGGGTTTTGACCAGCACACCGTCTATATAGACCTGCGCCACAAGGTTTAGCAAGTCAATCGCGGCTGCCACATGATGCCAATTTCCGTCGTTGATCAATGCCGGGCCATCAGCGGTGAAATCACCCTCCGCGAAGTACCGGCCTGGCCAGGCTTGGATGGAGAGTTGGATATTGCCTCCGTTATCGTCGAAGAAGCTATCGGCCATGACTAACCCTTGATTGTCGGTCGAGTTGACCACGTTGGCGATCATGGGCAGGTCGCCCGGTGTATTCGTCCAATTTACCCAATAGGCGATTGTGAACATGTCTCCGGGGTTGAATTGGAAGTCAGCGTTGTTGTCAATATTGGTTGGGTTATCCAGAACCACGCAATCGTTCAGGCTGCTTCCGGTGGAGTCCACGTGGATGGCCGTGCCAATCTTGCCGGAGACGAATTGCGGGGAACCCACCGCCATGGCGTTGTGATTGTTTCCAGAGGAATCTGTGAAGTTACTTTCGAATTGATAGTGCGCCACCAGGCCGACCGAGATACCGGTCGGCGGACTCCCGGAAGGCGCCACACTCAGCGTGGCTGGCTGGCTGTTGGTCGAGCCGGCGCTGTCGCTAACCTCCACGTCATAGGTGCCGGCGTCGCCTGGGCTGACAATGGGGATGGTGTAGCTCTGCCTGGTAGCCCCGGGGATGGGGACACCCGCTCGACGCCACTGATAGCTGAACGGTGGCGGCCCACTCGCGCCCACGGTCAAGCTGGCCGGATGGCCGGCAAAGGCAACCTCCGAAACGGGCTGACCCACGATGCTCAACGTGGCGGGCGGGCCATTGCTCGCCACCGCGTAGAGACTCGCCACCTCGGAAGAGGAGAGAGCGCGGTTGAAGAGAGCAACGTCGGAAAGCATCCCTGGCCAGAAATTGTTGCCATTATCAATAATGTTCCCAATCCACGCCTCATCAACGTTCTCACAAAAGCTTCCCAACACGTTGGTTTCTTGCACCAGCACGCCGTCAAAATAGAGACGCTTGTCGCCGTCGCTATAGGGGCAATTATAGACGGCGGCCACGAAGTGCCATTGGCCGTCATCCAGAATATTCGTGACGGGCGGGTTGTAGGGTCCGCCTGGCCCCGTCAAGAAAATTGCGGTTCCGCCTCCGTTCCCATGGACAAACGGATAAATGCCGTTGGCGCTATACTCCAGGTAATGGGTGTTAAAAATGTCCAGCCGCCACGAACCGCCGTTGTTCGCCGTGCCCCCCTTGGTGACGACCCCGCCTGCATAGACACCGGAGTTATTGTCAAAGATCCATGCCAGGATGGTGAAGGTTGTGTTGTTCAGGTGGACTCCGTTGCCGCAATCCACGCCCCCGGTGCCGTTGAAATTGTAAACCGGGTGCAAGAAGATGCAACACGTAGCGCCCTGAACGACAGTGCCGACATTGGTGCCGTTTAATCCGCTGGCGTAATCATAAGCAATGTTGCCGTTGGTTTCGTTGAGCGGCCAATAAGTGTAAGGCCCCAGCGCCATCACCTGTGCGGCATAAAAGTAGGGCGGATTTGAAACCGTCAACGCCACCGGGGCGCTGGTGATGGAACCACGGGGATTGGTGATGACGACCTCGTACTCGCCTGAATCCGAGGCTTGCAAAGGGCCGGGCAATGTCAGCGTGGCGCTGGTGGCCCCGGGAATCGGTGTGGCCCCAATTTGCCACTGATAGGAATATGGCTCGCTGCCGCCAGCCACGACGCTAAAAAGCGTGGCAGAGCCGCCGACCCAGCGCGTGATCGGCGCCGGTTGCTGGACGACAACAGGCGCCTCCGCCACGATGGCCAAGGGCGCCACCGAACTGGTCACAATGCCGTAGGCATTGCTCACGATCACGGCGTAGTTTCCGTCTGCGCCGGAAGCCACATTAGTGAACCCAAGGTTGGGAGTGGTCTGGCCGCTGAGGGCAAAGCCGTTCAAAGTCCACTGGTAAGTCAAGGGTTGAACCCCTGCCGCGGTCACGCTCAAGGACACGGTTGACCCTTCATACACCGGCGGAGTCACTGACGGCTGTTGCGTGATTTCAGGAGAAGCTTCCGATGCGTCATACAACTGTTGCACCTCCGCCGGAGTCAAGTTGGTCTCAAAGATGGCCACTTCGCAAATGGACCCATCCCAAACTCGGCCGGGGTTTTGGCTGTTTTCACCAACCAACGTAATGACCGACAGGGGACTAAGAAAGCTGCCTGTGATCTGAGGCCGGAAGAAATCCAGCACACCGTCCACGTAGTTCGACATCCCTGTTGGCGTAACAATGGCGACCAAGTGGTGCCACTGGCCATCGTCGAGCGGGGTGATGCCCTCGTAATTTGGAACATGCTCACCACTACAGATCCACTGCAGCGTGCCATGGTCGCCGGTGATTCCGCGTTCAAGTTGGAATGATTGATTTCCGGTGCCCACGATCACCTCAAGACCCTTGTTCTGCTCCAGATCGTCGAGCTTGACCCATGCGCTGACTGTCAGGTTCGGTTGCATGGTGCTGCTCAAGAGACTGCCAAAATCCCCAAGCTGCACGTTTCCGGAAGCGCCGTTAAACTTGCAGGCCAGCGGGGTTGATCCCAGCCCGCCAAAGGGCGGTCCGGCCACTCCCGGCGTTGTGCCGGGAAGGTAGATGCCATTGGCGTTCGTGCCAAAAACCGGGCTGAGGTTGGCTGCCACCGGGAGAGAAGATGGATCGGGGACGGTGTAGGCCGGTTCATCGAGGCGGTAATACAGCAGTGGATTTTTGGCCCCCACCAACACGTTGTACGGAGTGCCGGGCGAGGCATTGGTGCCGTTCTGGTAATGGGCCAGCACATCTGCCGCTGAAAGGATGTTGGTGTAAATGGCGACCTCATCCGCGCTGCCGGCGAAAAACAATTCCTCGTCGCCTCGCGCGCCAATGGTCAACTGCCCGCTTTTGTTCGGAACAAACCCAGCCGCTGAGGCCTGCCCTACTGACTGGCCGTTGACGTAGAAGTAGGCGTTCGTGCCGTCATAAACAGCCACCAAGTGAGACCACGCCCCAGGCACCGCAGTCCCGCCGCTGATGTTGACCGCGGCGCCGTTGGTGTTGCCGTCGAACATGGTCAGGTTCCAAACGGGGCCTTCCTGGTAAATAACCCAGCCGTCAGCATTATTTCCCAAACCGTTCGCATCCGCGAATGATAATGGACAATAATTCGTCCCGTTGCCCGACGGATTGAGCCAGACCTCGGCGCTGAAGGGACCTTGGGGATTCAGTGAATTAGTTTCGTCAGGCAAAGCCATCATGATGTAATTGGCTACGCCATCGAACGTCACGGCGGTATCAGAGCTGCCGGTCAAGGCCCCCGGCTGCCCGTGCTGCGCATTAGCAGTCGGATCAATCGCCGCATCATTATAATAATAGGCGTTGCCGCGAGCGCCCGCCGTGCCGCTGTTGGTGGCTGTGTCGGCGGCGGGCGGCTGGACCGTCTCGTTCAAGCGATAGTAAACGATGGGATTCAAGCTCAAGACCGTGGTTGGGTAATCCGCGCGTGCGGTGGCGACGGCACCCCACAAGAGGGCGGCCAGTTCGGCGCAAAAGCCGAGTTTAACGAACGTGGCAGACAATCTGGAAGTTCTCAGTTTCATAGGCGTGGCAGTCGTAATCGAATTCCTGGCAGAGTTGTGTACACAAACTCCGCTGGTGGAGAATTTTGCAAACATGGTGTTCAATGAATTTGAAGAATTTGTACTAAAGACGTTGAGCATTGTCTAGCTGAATTCCGACAAATACCATCAAAAGGGCGCAAATCCGTTTTTGTGACGGGTTTGTGGGATGGTTTGTGACGGCCAATGTTACGGGTTAAGTGCTTGATTATCAACATTTGTGACGGTGTGACGGCTAAAATGGGAGGAAGGTATGGGTATGGGTCAAAACCAGATTTGCACCCGTCCCGATACTTCATCAGGAAGAAAGCTTGCAAATTCCCGCAATCAGCTTACAGTCGCAACAATCTTGTTCGTCAGCCATGAAGCCGAATCATGCTTCTCTTTGCGCCGCAATCGGTTGCGGGAAAAAAGCCGCGCGTCCGCCTCGTTGCGGATTCACGCTGATTGAATTATTGGTAGTCATTGCGATCATTGCCATTCTGGCGGCACTCCTCTTGCCGGCCCTCTCCCGATCCAAGCAACAGGCGGAGGGGATCAACTGCTTGAGCAACGAAAAACAACTGGTCTTTGCCTGGATCATGTACGCGGATGATAATCAGAGCCTGTTTCCCCCCAACGGCGCCGAGGGGAATCAAGCGCAGGAGCGACTCAAGCAATGGTGCGCTGGGGTTTTGCTGTGGCCGGACTCGCAACCAGACGACCCGGACAATACCAATTATATGTATCTCAGCCAGTCCATGATTGGTCCCTACTGCTCTCACCAGACGGCCATCTACCGATGTCCCTCCGACAAGTACAATTGTGTTGAATTCGGCGCGCCGTATGCCAGAGTCCGCAGCTATTCGATGAATTGTTTTGTAGGAGATCCAGGCGCCGCGAATGGAGTCAGCGTAGATTTTGATCCACATTGCCGCGCCTACGTCAAGCAGTCGGATATGACGCTGCCCACTCCGGCCAATCTGGTTGTTTTCGACGATGAGCACCCCGACAGCATCAATGACGGTTGTCTGCGTGAGTGGGGGACGAGCGACACCAGCACGTTTGCCGACTTGCCGGGCAGCTATCACAACGGGGCGGTCAATTTCGCCTACGCTGACGGCCACGTAGCGCTCCACAAGTGGCTGAACAAATTGACGGTCCAACCGGTCCGGCAGCGAACTTACGTTTATACGGTGACCTCCGGTGACAGCAGCGATGTGATCTGGTATCTACAGCATGCCTCCGGCCCCTCACCCTCGTATCAAGGTGACTGGCCTTAGCAACTTTGTGTGGCATTGCCCGCAAGGTGCGGTTATTCAGTGTTTCAATGGCGAGATCGAATAGTCCGCATGGCCTCCAAATCACTGAAGAGCGTGCCCCGCAATGCTGCAAGTTGGCGGCTCCCCAACGGATTTAATTGAATAAACGCCTCCGTCTGGACAGACGGGCCATTCTCCATGCACTCCCCGGCCCAAATAGGGCTGCAAATCCTCCTTCGCTGGTGTGTCGGTAGTTTGTTTTCTGAACTCCAGCGCCCATTGCTGTTTGGCAGCATCAATCAGGCGAAGATTGTTGATGCAGGCATTTTGTTTCGTGACGATGGGGTCTATGGGCGTTAGCACTTGCTCAAAAGACGCCGAGGCTGTCGGGTTGGTGCGAAATTGCGGCTTCTCCCCGACGTTGCGAATGGCGTAACTGCCGCCGTTCGGACTGGTGAAATCGCTCATGTCTCCGTTGGGTCCGCGAGCAAGATAAGGTCGAAGGTCTTCCCAGGTTGGGGTCTCGGTATTTTGCTTTCTCTGTTCCAACGCCCATTGCTGTTTGGATGAAGCTATCAACCTGAGGTTGTTGGCAATCCCGGGTGGAACACCTGGCGTGTCCACCTCAAACACGCCGGCAGCAAGAGCTTCCGCCTCGCCTGTGGAGGGCTTGAGGCCCGGTGCGTCCGAATGATCCAATTCGATGGCGAAGCCCTGTCCAGGAGCACCTTGTCCATCAGCGACAAGCGTCATGGCGACATTGGTTTTTGTTCCATCGGGAAGCGCCACTAAAAACGTTCCATCTGCATTTTGCGATCGGACCTCGCTTTGCGGAGGAAGGCCATCCGGCAGCCGCATATGCACTGGAGTGTCCCCGGCTGCTTGCTTCTCCTCTTGAGAAAAAGGGCCGAGAAAACTGATTAGGCGCAGGCCAAGTTCGTTGTGCAGAATCACCGTCACTCTTTGAAGTTTCCCTTCTTCCCCGCCTATGCGAGGTGGAGTCATTTCAATGTCATAAGTCCCCGTCAATCCGGTTTGATCCGCGACCGGCGCTTGGAGTACGCCTCCAATGAATTTGGCAAACTCCGACATGGTGATGTTGTGGAAATGCCTCTTTCCTGCGCTCCCGAATGAAGCGCCGGCGTTAAACCGGCGCATTTCCGTCAATTGCTTTCCCATGTCGTTGGTTTGGTCGCGCAGCCTTCCCACCTCATCACGCAGTCTGGCCAATTCATGCACCTGCTTTTCGTCTGGCGTCGGGGCGGTGCCGGCCTGGACGACAAGATTGGAAAGTCGTTCATTTTCCATCTGGAGGAAGGCCAGTTGAGTCGCCTGCTGCTGCAGCGATTGATTCTCCTCGCTCAATCTGGCGATGGATTGATGTTGCAGCACCACGGGCGCCGCCAAGGCGGCGACGGCGATGGCGCTGACGATGGCGATTTTCATTTTGGTCATAGTCATAAATTTCAAAATGGCGGCCGTGACGCCGCCGGTGGCCGCGCTGCCTAGGGCTGTCGTGGCGACGGTGGCCGCCAGGCCGAGCGGCGCGGCGCTCACAACGCCACCGGCAAGGGCGGCCCCAAGGGCGGTGACGGACAAGGCCACGCCGCGATTTTTGAGCAGCGCCTGCAACTTGTCCAAGGCGCGGGTGACTCTCATGCGCGCGGCATCCTCGTTGCTGCCCATCCTCTCGCCCACGGCGCGAAATTCAAGCTGCTCAAAATAGCGCAGCAGAATGGCGGTGCGGTCCTCGGGTTCCAATTGGTTGATGGCCTCATCCAGGATGGGCGCAACCAACGCGAGGTTGGCTGCCGTGTGATCTTCTGGGACATTCATCGCAACAGCCTGCCTTTCTCGGAAGTGACGCCGCCGTTCGCTGCGCATGGCTGTTCCGGCGGCCAAACAGGCATCGCGATGCAGCCATCCCCCGAGCATCACATCCGGGGGAAGGGTGTGGGCCTTGCGGGCCAGGTCCACGAACACAGTTTGGGTAACATCCTCCGCCAGATGCGCATCGCCTTCGACCAGCCGGAGCGCGGTGGAATGAACCAGGTTGATGTAGCGCGTGACCAGCTCTCGAAAGGCTGATTCCGAGCCGTTTTTCACGTAATCGTCGAGCAATTTCTGGCTGTCATCCATGTTCAATCATCATTAAAAGGCCGCCCAACCCGAATACCGAACAAATTTCTTCGGTTCCAGCCTCGGCCGGAAGAGAATCCACAACTTCGACATGGGGTAAACACCCCATAGCACCACAAATTCTTTCCGGTTAGTATTCAAGAATATGATTTCGAATAACGCGTTCACGAAAGAGCTTCAGGCGCGGAGGTCGGTTTTGTCTCTCACCACTTTCTTTAATGCAAGGATGATCTGGAATGAAAAATAACGGTCACAAACTCACCTCTCCAGCGTCTCTTTTGCCCAAGTGCCGCACGGGCATCCAAGGTCTGGACGAGATCACCGCCGGCGGGTTGCCGCGCGGCCGGCCCACGCTGGTCTGCGGCGGCGCGGGGTGCGGCAAGACGCTGCTGGCCACGGAATTCCTTGTACGCGGCGCGGTGCAGTTCGGCGAACCGGGCGTGTTCATGGCCTTTGAGGAGACAGAGGCGGAGTTGAAGGCCAACGTCGCGTCTCTCGGATTTGATCTGGCGGGCCTTGTCCGGCGCAAAAAAATTGCGATTGACTACGTCCACATCGAGCCGGGTGAGGTCATGGAGAGCGGCGAGTATGACCTGGAAGGATTGTTCGTCCGGCTCAATCACGCGATTGATGCCATCGGCGCCAAACGCGTGGTGCTGGACACCCTGGAAGCGCTGTTCGCCTGCCTGCCCAACGAGGGCATCCTGCGCGCTGAACTGCGCCGTCTCTTCCGCTGGCTCAAGGACAAGGGTGTGACCGCCGTCATCACCGCCGAGCGCGGGCGCGAACAAATGACCCGCCACGGCCTGGAGGAGTACGTGTCCGACTGCGTCATCCTGCTCGACCATCGGGTCAACGATCAGATTGCCACGCGCCATCTGCGCGTGGTGAAATATCGCGGCGCGATGCACGGCACCAACGAGTTTCCCTTTCTCATCGGCAACGAAGGCATCAGCGTGCTGCCCATCACTTCGCTGGGGCTGAATCACAAGATCTCCGCCGAGCGGATTGCCACCGGCATACCGCGGCTCGACGCCATGCTGGGCGGACGCGGTTTTTTTCGCGGCAGCAGCATTCTGCTCACGGGCACGCCCGGCACCGGCAAGACCATTGTCGGCGCCAACTTTGCCCAAGCCGCCTGCCGGCGCGGGGAACGCGTGCTCTTCTTCTCCTTCGAAGAATCGCCCAACCAAATCATCCGCAACATGCATTCCATCGGCTTGCGTCTGGAGGCCTTAGTCAAGCGCGGCCTGCTGCGCTTTCACTCGGCGCGGCCTTCGCTCTACGGCCTGGAAATGCACTTGGCCACCATGTTCAAGGAGATCGCCGCCTTTCAACCCCGCGTTGTCGTCGTGGACCCGATTACCAGCCTGATGGACGCGGGCACCGACTCCGAAAGCAAGGCCATGGTGACGCGGCTCATTGACTATCTGAAGGCCGGACAAGTCACCTCGCTCTTCACCAGCCTGACGCAGGGCGGCCACGTGCTGCAACAAAGTGAAATGGCCATGTCCTCGCTCATGGACTCCTGGTTGTTGTTGCAAGACTTGGAAGGCAATGGCGAACGCAACCGCGTGCTTTACGTGCTCAAAGCGCGCGGCATGGCCCACTCCAACCAGGTCCGCGAGTTCCTGATTTCAGACCGGGGCATTGATCTCGTGGATGCTTACATCGGTCCCAGCGGGGTCTTGACCGGAGCGGCCCGTGTGGCGCAAACCGCGCGCGAAAAAGCCGAGGCGCTGGCCGGTCAACAAGAGGCGGCCCGCCGCCAACGCGAATTAAAACGCAAACGCGCCACGCTCGAACAGCAAATCGCCGCGTTGCGCTCGGAGCATGAAGCCAGCGCCGAGGAACTTCGGCAAATTGACGAACAAGTTGGAACGCAAACGCGCTTGCTGACCACCGAGCGGACCGAATTGGGCCGCTTGCGTCAGGCAGACGTCTTGGTGGCGGCCGGCGCGCGGAGCAATCCCAAATTGAAGAACGGAAATTGATGAAAAACAAAACGGTGAAACGACGTGCCTCCGATTCCCATCGGCAGCACGCCAAATTCTGGCAACTGCGCCTGTACGTCATGGACCAGACGCTCAAATCGGTCATAGCCTTCTCGAACCTCAAGAAGATGTGCGAAAACCACCTCAAAGGCCGCTATCGCATCACGGTTATTGATTTGGTGGACCAGCCCCATCTGGCCAAAGGCGACCAAATCCTGGCCGTGCCCACGGTGGTGCGCAAGTTGCCCAAGCCCGTCCAAACCATTATCGGCGACCTCTCCGATCTGGAGCCTGTACTCGTCGGCTTGGATTTGCGCGCTGCCCCTTAGCCGAAGCGCTGGCCCGTGAAACGAAACAAAACTCGCCGCGAGACGAAGGCCCTGGAGAAGTCCCTGGCCCTCCTGCGCACGGACAAATACGTCTTGCGGCTGTTCGTGGCGGGGGCCACGGCCCGATCACGCCAGGCCATCCTGCGGATGCGCCAACTGTGCGATGTGCAACTGAAAGACGACTGCACGCTGGAAGTCATTGACATCTACCAGCAGCCCCAACTGGCGCGCGTCAACCAAATCGTCGCGACCCCGACACTCATCAAAGAATCTCCCCGTCCGGTGCGCCGGTTCATCGGCAACCTGTTCAACGCCGCCGGCTTGTTCGCCGAGTTGGACCGGATCACAAAAAGTGAAATCGCGCTTTGAAAGCTACCCGCCCAAAGGTCCCCGTCCACACCGCGTTGTCCCGCGAATTCGCCAAGCTCCGCGCCCACGTGGCCGAAACCGAGGCCATGCACCGAGCCATCCGCACCGGCGCGGTGGATACGATGGTGGTCGCGGGCAAACACGGCCCGCATGTCTTCACTTTGAAAGGCTCTGAGCACGCCTACCGTGTGCTCATCGAATCCATGAACGAAGGGGCGCTGACGGTGACGAGGGACAAGTTGATTCTTTACGCCAACCAGACCTTCGCCCGCATGGTCAAATGCCCGCTGGAGCAGGTGACGGGCAGTTCTTTCCGCCGCTTTCTCTCCGCCGAAGACCGGGCCACTTTCCGACCGCTCCTGAAACGGGCCGGCAAGTCCGGCTCTAAAATCCAAGTGCTGCTCAAGGCCGGCGACGGGTCGCAAATGCCGGTGCAAATCTCGATTCGTCCGCTGCCAAAGAGTGGTTTCAAGAGCGCGCCTGTCGGCTTGGTGGTGACGGACATGACGGCCGCCAGGCGCAGCGAGGAATTGCTGCGCGCCTTGACGCACCGCGTGGTGCAGGCGCAGGAAACCGAGCGCGGGCGTGTGGCCCTCGAATTGCACGACCACATCACTCAACTGCTCTGCGCCATCCTCGTTCGCAGCCAGACGCTGGCGGACCAGCTTTCGGCGCGCGACGGACCATCGAAGAAAGAGGCGCTAAAACTCCGCCAATTGCTCGGCGAGGCGGCCCAGGAAGTCGAGCGCATCTCGCGTAATCTGCGGCCCGGCGTCTTGGAACAACTGGGTTTGGTTGCCGTCCTGCGCGACACCAGCACGGAGTTCGCCAGGCGCACGGGCGTCTCCCTCAAGCTGGCTTGCGCCCCGTTGGCCGCAAGGCTGTCCGGGGATGTCGAGTTGACGTTTTTTCGCATTCTTCAGGAAGCCTTGAAAAACGTGGAGGAGCACGCCCTCGCCCGCCGCGTTTCCGTGTGCCTGACCCAACCGGGCGACTTCGTCCAGTTGGTGATCAAAGACGACGGGGTAGGCTTCAACCCGGATAACCACGCGGCCAGGCGAAATGGAAACGGCGGCCTTGGTCTCCTCGGCATGCGCGAGCGGGCGGCCTATGTGAGGGGCGACTTCAAGATCAAATCCATTCCCGGCGCCGGCACGGAAATCGAGGTGCGTATTCCCCTGCCGCCAGATGCGCATCGCCCTGCACAAGCCTGAGCGCGGTGGACTGAACGGCTTGACAAGACGATCATCCGGTTGGGCTAAACCGGAACGATGCACTTAAAGAACTGAATTTTGACAGGATTAACAGGATGGAAAAGAGGATGTGGCATCAGCAATAATCCCTCACCGTTTGGGGAGATCTCCGTGTGCTCTGCTTCATCCTGTTAATCCTGTTAATCCTGTCTCAAAATCTTCCTGTCGTGTTCTTCGACTGCATGGATGCGGCTAGTCTATGGGCAACGCAGGCGGCTATTGAAGGGTCTGTGGCCCGAAGGCGTAAAGGGTGGACTGGGTGCGGAGGTAGAAATTGTCCCCGACCAGAGCCGGCGAGGCCAAAATGCGCTCGCCGAATTCCGCCTGGTGGAGTATCTCGGGTTTGTCCCCGCCGGCCTTGACCACAGTCACTTTGCCGGACAGCGAAGCGAGATAGATCCGCCCGCCGCCGGCCACCGGCGAGGAATAGTAACTCCCCGGGGCGTCGAGCCGCTCCTGGGTGTAAAAAGGCTGGCCCGTCTTGGCATCGAATGAGGAAAGCATGCCGCCGGTTTTGATCAAGTAGATCCGGCCGTCGTAGAAGAGCGGCGAAGCCACGTAGGGCAGGCCGCGATTGAACTTCCAGGCCACGTGGCTCTGGGAGATGTCCCCCCGGCCTCCGGGTTTGACCGCCACCATGACGTTCTCGCCTTTGGCCATATTCGCCACAATCAGATCCCATTCGGCTTTGTCAATCTTCCCGTCGCGGTTCAGGTCAAGGCCGCGCCAGAAGTCGCGGCTGGCGGAGTCGAATTCATCAAGGCTGACCACGCCGTCTTTGTTCTTGTCATACTTCTCCAGAAACTTTTCCCACGTGGGCCACGGGTTGTCGGCCTTGCCGTCGGACTCGGCCGCGAAGAAGAGCAGGCCATCGCCAATCACCGGCGTGGTGCAAGCATACGAGCTTACACCTTGAACCATCCAATCCTCCAGACCTGTCTTGAGCGCGTAGCCTTTCAGGCGGAGCGATCCAGGCGTGATGACCTCTTCGATGCCGTTGTTCCGCCAGAGGATGGGCGTGCCAAAGCTGCCGTAGGCGTCGGGGCGCGGCGTTTCCCAAGCTGTCTGGCCCGTGCGCAAATCCAGCGCCAGCAGGGAGGAACCTTCGTCCTGGTCACGGACGATCACGACGAGATTTCCCGCGATGAGCGGAGAAGAAGACGTGCCGTATTGGCCGCCGCTGTGGGCCATCGGCAACGGATGCCGCCAGAGTTCCGTGCCATTGCGATCGTAACAAATAAGACCGAAAGAGCCGAAATAACTGACCACCCGTTGCCCGTCTGTCACGGGCGTGGGGGCGGCGGCGCTGTTCTCGGTGCTGTGGAAGGTCTCCAATTTGTCCGGCTTCAATCCCCGCGACCACGCCAGCGTGCCATCCTGCCGGTGATAACAGCGGGTTTGGAGTTCGTTGTCGCTGTAGGTGGTCAGGAAAATTTGGTCGTTCCAGATGCACGGGGAAGACGGCGACCAAGGCACCTGCACCTTCCACAAAACCGAGTTGGTGGGACCGATATTGACGGGTGGCGCGGCCCCATCGGCAACGCCCGAACTGTTAGGCCCGCGAAATCCCGGCCACGCGGGAGTCGCGCCGTCGGCCGCGAAAGCGGCCGCGACCGCCGCCGCCATGACACTGATCAACGCATCAAGTTTCATAAGTCAAAAACAAAGTCTGCATGCCACCTTAACAGGCCGGGCAATGCTTTTCAAATCAGGAAAATGTGCGATTTCACGGCTTTTTCCAGTGAACATTGAAGCCGTATCCGGGCCGTTGGGATTTAACGCCAAGCCGCAGCGCGTCAAGCCGCAACCAAACACATTTTTTGAACATGAGGAAACAGAGGCAACGGAGTGATGGAAGATATAAAATGATTCTCTGTTCTCTCCGTTTTCTCCTGTTCAACTTTGATTTCTTTACTAATTTCCTACGACCCGTTTACTTACATGGACTTAACAATTCTTAACAGTTCTTAACATGACTTTTAGCGCGGCCAAGGTGTAAATTGGCAGCAACGAAACAAAACATGTGATGCGGCTACTATGAAAACATTCACCCTTAAACGGCTGTGGTTGCGCAGCATGAATTCTTACACCATGAAAACAGGCCTTATTTTATCGGCAGATCGGCGACCCCAACGCGCGGGACTCGGTGACGGTGGATTTCGCGCCGATCAAAGACTCGGGCATCGGCGAACTGGCGGCGCGCTTCGACATCTCGTCCTGGGCCGGACGCCGGAAGAGGCGAAATTAAGTAAGGAGTCAACTGCGCAATAACCTTGCTGCTCATAGTACCGGGACTGCTCAGGTTCCTTTCTCTGCCCTGTGTTTGGGTTTGCCGTGAAGCATCCAGTGTTGAAGCAGGCCCGCCAAGTCGGTGGCTTTGCGCTCGTCGCTGGTGCGGCTGCGGGCAAGGTGGTTCGCCTTCTCCGCCAACGCCGCCAACCGGGCATCAAGCATTTGTTTTAGCGCCCGTGCGTCGCTCTCCTGTACTGGCAGGCGGACGCTGCCAGTTATACCGATTTGTGAAAGCGCGAATACCGTTTCCGCGTGACTGCGGGATGGCAGCGACAGAGGGGGTGATCCTCCTTTGCCGCCGGAGGACTGGTGGAAAAAAACCGTCTGGGCGTCAAGAAAATCGTTGGCCTCTGGCAGGCTGGCGCGTCCCTCTGGGATGTCGAATGATTTGCCGCCCGTAATTCGAGCCGCAAGCCATTCGGAAAGCGGCTGCTTTTCATCATCGGAAAGAGCGTCCCATAGATCGGCGGCGAGTTCATCCGTGCGGAACTCGCGGCCCGCTGTTCCCGCGCGCTGCTCCTGCTTCTGGATTTCCACCACTCGGATTTGCCGGAAGTGGGCGGCAGTTTCGTAGTAGAGTTCGTTGCACAGAGCCTCGCGTTCCTCCGCCTCCGTCACGCCCAGCAACTCAAATACGGCCAAGTCGAGCGCGCGCCGGTCTTTCATCTCCAATTCGGTCGGGAGGCCGACGGGTTTTTCCGCCAGCTTCTTCGCGCGCTCCGCAGAATGGCATTCCATGAATTCCTCTTCCACCATTGGACGCGCATCGCGCTGGCAAAGCCTGGCAAAAGCATCCTTCAATTTCTTGGCAACGGTTTTGTTGACATGGCGAGGGTCGGGCACTTCCAGAAAGTTGAGGTCAATCACCATCATCTCAAAGCTACCTTCTGTGCCAGTGTAACGCCCGTAGAATGTTTTAAAGTAGGCAATCAATGTTGAATTAGCGATGGCGGCGAGAAGTTCTGCGGCTTCGTCGGGAACAGGTTCAAACAGCGTCACGTCGTACAGGCGACAGTTGGCCGTCAGCTTGTTCTTATTGAAGACAACGAGGTGCCGGTACTGCTGGCCTTTCGCCCAAATAAGCTGCCCCGGTCTGGTGTACGTAAGGTCATACCACGGATCGCGGCCAGCGCAGGAGGGGCGTTTAGGAACGGTCGTAGCGCTGGCCTTCTTATTGGTAGTGACACTGTGAGTCTCGCCGTACCGAATATACTTCAAAATATGCGTGCCTTTAAGTTCCTCCTTCGACTTGTTCACCATTAAAACGAAAGCGTCCACGTCGCCAGCATTCACCACGGGTCGCCGAATGGTCATTATGCTATGGAGCTCATGCTTGACGTATTCCGCCTCGACCGGATGCACCGTGCCGTCGCCCGCTTCAATCAGTTTCACCGCGCCGGATTCGACTTCCGCCCGTTTGCAGTGATTGATGAGCGGCGCGTTTTTCCAATCCAGCTTGGAATACTTATCCAGCAAGTCGGCGCTCGCGTCGCGCGGCATGAAAAAGGCATCGCAACCGCTTTTGACTCCAAAGCGAATAGTGGCAATTTCCCCCAATGGCACAAAGCGGTTGCCGTAGCGTTCCATAATTCGGAAATATAGATTCGGTGCGCGAAGATACTTGCCCCACTTGCCGCCGCCGTAGCCCGTGGAGGAGATGTCGTGGAGCTTGCCGTTACCGTCGCCGTCGTACTCCGGCGCCTCCGATTCGACGTCGTCATCTGCGCCTATAGCGGCCTTCACGTTCTCGGCTAGATCGCGTTGCTTCTGCATTTCAAAAAGGCGGCCCGCACGCAGGCCGTCTTCCCAAAGATCCTTCTGCTTTTTTACGACTACGCGCCAGCCGTCGCGGGTGATGTTCTTTTTGCAGGCTAAGATGTTTTCACGGAATTTTTCCGCGGAAGCCTGCCGGGCGTTTTCGTCGGGACGCTCGCCCAGAATGGATTTCAGCGGTGTGTCAAGTCGGACGAATTTTGCCAGTTGCGCATCGCGCGCGGCGGCGTCCGAGCAGCGTTGTAGAATGACGGCGCACGTTTTGACGCGGGCATCCTCAAACCACGGCTCGGCGTTGCTCTCCAAAATCGCGTGGATTCGGAAGTTGCTCAAAACCCACTCCTGCAAGGCAAAGCCGTATTCCACGTCGAGCCAACTGGACGAAACAAGAAAACCAAACCAGCCGCCTTCCGTCAAAAAGCGCGTGACGGCGGGCCAGAAATAACAATGAAGGTCACTGCGCCCGCTGAGTTTCAAGCCGGGCCACGCTTGTGTGCAAAACTCTGTCAAGTCTTCCTTGGCGGACATGGGCTTGAGGCCCCTTTCCCCGCGTTTGGGAATGAGTTCCTGCCGCACGTAAGGCGGATTGCCGACGATGGCGTGGAGCGGCGGCAGAGGAATGGGGCCGGGGGTTCGTTCATCCCGCAAACCTTGCGGCAACAGACAGAAGGGCTTTTTCTTCACCACCTCGGCGGCGACTTCAAAAAAATTGCCTCGCCGGATGCGCGGATAGTTTTCCTCATCATTGATGTCGCGCGCAGCCAAGTTCAGGGTGGATAAATGCGCGGCAAAAACCGAGATGTCCACGCCGTAAAGTTGCGCAAGCCGGTCTTGATGCGCGACGGCAGAATGAGTAAGCCGCTCGTCCTGCTTGAGCCATGCCTTGCGGTGGTAGGCGCGCACCAGGAAGCTGCCAGACCCGCATGACGGGTCCAGTACGTTGGCTTCGGCGTGCCGGATGCAAAAGGCGTTCACCACGTCCACCAGGTCTTCGTTCGTGTAGTGCTGGCCGAACTTGTGTCGCTCCTCCGGGTCAATGATCCGGCGGAAGATGCCGCCCAAAATGTCAGTCGGAATGAGCTTGAAGTTGAAAGGCTCCAAATTTTGCAGAACCGAACGCCATGCTTCCGCCGAATCTGCATGGCCAAAAATATGAGGGCCGGCCCAGTCTTTTTCAAAGGGGTAAAAAAGAGTTTCGTAATCGCCAGTGGCTTTAACAGCCTTTTGAAACGTCTTCTGAAAATGGGTGTAAAGGTCGCTCGCGGACGTTTCGGCCTTGGGGATTTTGAGCTTGGCCAATTCCGAAAACTTGACGCTGACGGATTCGTAAAAAATCAGCCGGTTGGCAAAAACGTAACAGACCGTGCGTGCGGCGCGGTCGATGATTTCGCGCCATTGTTGCTGATCGTTACGCGCGAAGAGCCAGCCTTGTTCACGGCCCAACCATTCCTGCAATTGATGGTCAAAGGTCTTGCTGGCGTGGGCTTGCGTCCATAAAAAATCGGCGGTCAGCTTGACTGGCCACGAAATATGGCTTTCAAAAGAGCGGATAAACCATTCGTCAAGCCGCATTCCCCATTCCGGTTGCTGCCCTGCCAGAATCGCAGCAAACTGACCGAAAAACTCGGAGAGAAAGCCTTTAACGCGCGTTTCGGTTTCCGCTCGGTCGATGTCGTCTGCACTCTCAAGAGCAAGGCCCAGCGGATATTCTTGGACGCGCCGCTCCATTGGCGGAAGCTGCCATTTCTTTCGGTCAAAAAGGACGAAATCATTGACGTTCCAGGTAAAGAAAAACTCCGCGCCAGCATTGTCAGCTTTGGTCGCGGAATCGGCCACCAATTCGGCATTGTACGGGGTAAAGCCTTGCAACGTGCCTGGCATTTTGACTTCACCGGCGAGAATGAGCTTGCCCGCCACGCCATGAATGCGCAGATCAGAGCGTTTTCGTTTTATGGCTTTTGACTCCTCAATCTCTGCGCGGCGAAACGGCCATTCGGGATGCTGGTTGAACAGTTCGTTTGCCCAGCCAGCTACGCGGCTGCAAAAGGTCACTTCGTGGGTGCGCGAGTCCTGCTCTGCCATTCATAAGGATTAGACGCCACCGGGTTGTTTGACGAACAAAAAGTGTGGCTTCTCGCTGTTCGGCTCCCCAATTGGGGCGGCTGCATGAATGCCAAATGTGTTTCAAGAAGGGGATGGCCCTCGACGAGCGCGCCATCCGGCGCAAGGCCAGCCCTGCCGGAGAGGGGCATGTATCCGATTATCCGTGAGGATTGGTATTAGCCCGAAAGGCGGGGTGGGACAAAAAGACTTGAATATGTATGGTTGCATTCCCATCTAAGCGTGGTAGTATGGAACATGTGTGGCGCCCAGGCGCCTGTTCTTTGACATTTTGCAGCGGGAAAGGGGCGAAGGGAGAAGGCTTAAACCCAGCCAAAGATATTTGAAATTTGGGCGTCGCGGCGCTTCGCCCTCCCGATGAGATTTTGGGAGGGGCGAGCGCCGCGAGTCCCTGAATATCTGAGAGATAAATTGACGCGATTTCGACTCTAAGAATCTCATGCTGTGCCTCCAAAAGGGCAGGTTTTACCGGTCAAACGCGGCCAATTCGCGGTAATTCGCGGGCAGGGATAGTTTCTCACGGACGCGGTAAGTAACGGTAAGTAACGGTAAGTTACGGTAAGTTACGGTAGGTGAAGGGGGGATACCACCCCATGAGTTGCGCTTACCAACCACTCGCGGGTCGCTGATCTGCAAGAAGTGTGGAACATTGCTGGGGGACACCAGGATGCGCCGTTTTTGCACGGCGCGGCTTGATCCAGCCCGGGATTTTGTTTCCGCCATTTAACTTGCCTGCCATCGTCAGGGTCGGGATATTCGCCCCGTGCGTTTTATTAAGATTCTACTCGTATTGGCTGGCCTGGCGATGCTGGGCCGGACGGCCGCCGCCGCCGCCGGCAAGGCTTCCCATGTCGTTCTCATTGTTTGGGATGGGATGCGTCCGGACCTGGTGTCGGAGGCGAACACGCCTACCTTGTGCCAACTGGCGCGGGACGGCGTCACGTTTCTGCATCATCATCCGGTCTATGTCAGTTCGACGGAGGTCAACGGCACCGCTCTGGCCACGGGGGTTTATCCCGGACAAAGCACCGTCACGGCCAATGACGAGTATCGGCCGGACATCAATCCCCAGCGCGCGGTCGAACTCCAGTCGCTGGCCACGGTGCGCAAAGGGGACCAATTGTGGAACAATCAGTACCTGGCGTTTCCGACCGTCTGCGAAATTTTGCACGACAACGGGCGCCGCACCGTGGTCGCGGGAAGCAAACCGGTGGCTTTGCTGCACGATCGTGCGGCGCGGGGCGACGACGCTCTCGGCGTGACCCTTTTCGCCGGGAAAACCTTGCCGGAAGATTGGAAAGACAAACTGGAAGGGCTGTTGGGGAAATTCCCGCCTGCCGGAAGCAATAAATTCCAAATTGATCTCTGGACGGCCAAGGCGCTGACCGGCCCTCTTTGGGACCAAGGCGTTCCCCCCTACTCCCTGCTCTGGCAGGCGGAACCGGATTATTCCCAGCACCGCTACGCTCCCGGCGCGCCGCCGGCGCTGGAGGCCATCCGGCACGACGACGATAACCTGGCCCTCGTCCTGGACACGTTGAAACAAAAGAACGCGCTGGACTCGACCGATGTCATCATTGTGTCCGATCACGGTTTTTCGACGGTGCAGGATCATGCCGATGTGACGGCGACCCTCAACGGGCATGGGTTCCACGCCGTGCGTGAACTTTCTTCCGACGGACTGCGCGAGGGCGACATCCTGACTGTGAGCCTCGGCGGGGCTGTTCTTTGTTATGTGGCCGGTCACGACGAAAAACTGATCGAGCAGGCCGCGCATTGCCTGCAAGCGGAGCCTTACGCCGGAGTCCTTTTCACGCGCAAACCGGTAGCGGGAACTTTCAGCCTCGCCGATGGCCACCTGGATTCGCCTTACGCGGCGGACATCGTTGTGGTCATGCGTTGGAAACCGGGGCTGAATGTTTATGGCGTCCCGGGCCTGATTTACGCGGACAGAACATCGGATGCGTCCTACAAAGGAACGCACGCCACGCTCAGCCCGACGGAGATGCACAACATCGGCTTTGCGGCCGGGCCGGATTTTGCGCGCGGCCTGCGGGATTCCCTGCCGACAGGCAACATTGATATTGCTCCCACGATCCTCTGGATACTGGGCGTTGAGCCGAAACGGAAGATGTCCGGCCGCGTCCTGACCGAGGCGCTGACCGTGGCCGGGCCGGCGGTCGAGTCCTGCCAATCGCGCCGCATCGAAGCGGCCTGGCAAGGGGACGGTTTCACCTGGCGCCAGTATTTGGACATCTCCGAAGTCAATGGCGTCGCCTACTTCGACCAAGGCAACGGCCGCCAGGAAGATGACCATGCCGGCGCAAAGTAGAATGCCACAACGTTTGTTTCCATTGGCAAGCGCGCGTGCCGCCGGTAGATTCCAATTATGTCTTTTTCCGTGGTTTTTCTCGGCACCGGCACCTCCCAAGGAGTGCCGATGATTGGCAAGGACTATCCGCCTGAGTTCCTGGCCAATCCGAAGAACCATCGCACCCGGCCTTCCATTTATGTCGCGACCGGCCAGGTCAAATTGGTGGTGGATACGACGCCGGAATTCCGCGTGCAAATCCTGCGCGAAAACATCCGCTGGCTCGACGCGGTGCTTTTCACTCACGCCCACTCCGACCACATCATGGGCCTGGACGATTGCCGGCGCTTCTGCGATTTGCGCGGCGGCACGGCGCTGCCCATCTACGCCAGCGAGGTGACGATGGGTCATCTGCGCCGCGTGTTCGATTACGCCTTCAACGCCAAGGTCATTCCCAAGAGTTATTTCTGGCCGGAACCGCACGTCATCCAGGGGCCTTTCGCGCTGGGCGATCTGGAAATCACGCCGATGGATTTGCCTCACGGAACCGTCACCACCACCGGCTACCTGTTCCGGCAAAACGGCAAAAAGCGGCTGGCTTACCTGAGCGACTGCAAGGAAGTGCCGCCGGCGGCGCTTGAACAAGTGCGCGGCGTCGAGGTCGCGGTCTTGGACGCCTTGCGCCGGGAGCCGCATCCGTCGCACATGTGCCTGGATGAGGCGCTGACGGCGGCGCGCCGGATCGGGGCGGAGCGAACCTGTTTCACGCATCTGACCCATGACTACGATCACGACCAAGCCCAGGCCGAATTGCCGCCGCAGGTGGAATTTGCTTTCGACGGTCTGCGGGTTGTGATAGAATAACTGAAGGCATGGTCTTCAGAACCTTTTTGGCGGGGACGCTCAGTGTGATGGCGCTGGTGGCCGCGTTGCGCGGCGCGGAATCGGGTGAATCCGTCGTTTTGATCTACAATGCGAAGTTGCTGGACTCCAAGGCCGTGGCGGACCATTACGCGGCCCGGCGCAACGTTCCCGCCGGCCAGATTCTCGGCCTGGACCTTCCCATCGGCGAGACGATGTCGCGCACGGAATATCGCCAGCAATTGCAAGAGCCGTTGCTCAAGTTTCTCGAGCAGAACAATCTCTTCGTCTATCCGCCTGCAAGGTTTGGCGGCGACGCAATGGATGTCAGGCCCATCGCGGCCAAAGTCCGCTACGCCGTTCTTTGCTACGGCGTGCCGCTGCGCATCGCCGAAGACCCCTCGCTGGCCGATCCGGGCGCGGAAAGAGTCGCCGAACCACTCCGGCGCAACGGCGCGGCGGTGGACTCGGAACTTTGCACCTTGCCCGTCAAGAATCCGAGCGCGCCGCTGGCCGGGCCGCAGGCCAATCCGTTCTTCGACAGAGTTCCCGCGCCGTGGCTCAATCCGACCAACGGATTGCTGCTGGTGGCGCGATTGGACGGGCCAAGCGCGGCCATTGCGCGTTCGCTGGTGGACAAGGCGCTGGAGGCGGAAATCAACGGGCTTTGGGGCCGCGCTTACTTCGACCTCCGGGGCATTACCGACGGGGAATACAAGAAGGGCGATGATTGGATCAAGGCCGCCGCCAAGATCACGCACCGCTTCGGATTTGAAACGGTGGTGGATGACAAGCCGGAGACGTTCTCCGCCGCCTTTCCGATGAGCCAGATCGCGCTCTACGCCGGTTGGTATGACGGGAATGTCTCGGGACCGTTCGCGCGGCCCAAGGTCGAGTTCATGTCGGGCGCGTTCGCCTATCATTTGCATTCGTTCAGCGCCCACACCCTTCGCAGCACCAACCAGTACTGGTGCGGCCCGTTGCTGGCCGCCGGCGCGACGGCCACGATGGGATGCATTGACGAGCCGTTCCTGGACGGCACCCCCGATATGCAGGTCTTCTTCGAGTGCTGGCTGCCGGAAGGATTCACTTTTGGCGAGGCGGCCTATGCGTGCCAGAGAGTTTTGTCGTGGCAAACGACGGTGATCGGCGACCCGCTTTACCGGCCCTTTGGAAAATCGCCCCAGGAACAGCATGAGGCGTTGGAGCGGCGCCACAGCAAGTTAATCGAGTGGGCCGATCTCCAAATTGTTGACAAAGGCCTGGTCCTGGGCGCCACGCCCGGCGAGATGGCACAATACCTTCAGGGCGCCGGCGTGCCCCAGGACAGCGCCGTGCTGCAGGAAAAGTTGGCGGACCTTTATCATCAGCAAGGTCAAGACGAATTGTCCATCGCCTCCCTCCGCCTCGCCCTGAAGTTTGATCCGACGCCGCAGCAGCAGGTCCGATTGACCTTGACGCTGGCCGAGAGGCTGGCCTCGGCCGGCAAGGAGGCCGAGGCCCTGGCGCTTTGCGACGATTTTTTGAAGAAACGCCCGGACTACCCCGGCGCTGTCGCCCTCTACACCAGGATGGAAGCTCTGGCCACCGACCTGCATCGCACCCGCCAGGCCAGACAATACGCCCGGGAAATCAGCAAACTTACCGCCGGCCAGTAAGAACCCTCCATCCTCAACTTGGCCCTTGACCGCAGGCGGCCGGTACGCTAATTGTCCTTTCATGCAAGTAAATACGCTGCAAGTTATTCTGTCAGGCGTCGCCGCCGTCGCAGGCGGGCGCGCTGTGGGAACTTGTCGCAATTGACGCGATTTTCGACAAAAACCCACGGCTGGAACCGGTCGTGGTTTTTTTCTTCGGCCCCCGGCCCGCCAGCCAAAAACAAAATGAACACCAAAGTCCGAACAAAAAAGAACGCGCCGCCCAAAGCGGAAATCGGCCAGCCCATGCCGGGCAGCGACATTTTCATTCGCGCCCTGGAACGGGAAGGAGTCGAGTGCATCTTCGCCTATCCCGGCGGGGCCAGCATGGAACTGCATCAGTCGCTGACGCGCTCGACCATCCGCACGGTCCTGCCGCGCCACGAGCAGGGCGGGAGCTTCGCCGCCGATGGCTACGCCCGCGCCACGGGGCGGCCCGGCGTCTGCATGGCCACCAGCGGCCCCGGCGCCACCAACCTCGTCACCGCCATCGCCGACGCGTACATGGATTCGGTGCCGATGGTGGCCATCACCGGCCAGGTGCCGCAGGCCATGATCGGCAAGGGCGGTTTTCAGGAGACCGATTTCTTCGGCATGACCCTGCCTATTGTCAAACATAGTTATCTTATCACCGACATCAACGACATCCCGCGCGTGGTCAAGGAGGCCTTTTACATCGCCCGCACCGGCCGGCCCGGCCCGGTGGTGATTGATTTCCCCAAAAACCTCCAGCAAGCCAGGACCCAGCCCGTCTGGCCGTCGGAAATTTCCCTGCGCGGTTACGACCCGGAGCCGCGGGCGGACGATCTGGCGCTGAACGAGATCATCGGCTTGATCGAGAAGGCCGAGCGGCCCGTGCTTTATTGCGGCGGCGGCATCATCACCGGCGAGGCCGCGGGTGAATTGCGCCAGTTTGTCGAGGCCACGCAAATTCCGGTCACGACCACGATCATGGGTTGCGGAGCGTTTCCTGAAACGCATCCGCTTTCCCTGCGCTGGCTGGGCATGCACGGCACGGCCTACGCCAATTGGGCCGTCAGCGGCGAATTCCAGCGCCGCAACAGCCCGGACCAACCCATGGTCAAGCTCAAAGACGGGGCCGATTTGCTCCTGGCCTTCGGCGTGCGCTTTGACGACCGGGTGACGGGCAAGGCGCAGGAATTTTGCAAGACGGGCACGATTGTTCATATTGACATTGATCAATCCGAACACAACAAGAACCGCAAGGTGCAACTGGCCATCCAGAGCGACATCCGTTACGCCTTGCGGCGGCTCAACGAGATGATCCGCCGGCGACCCATCCGCAAAACCTTCACCGCCTGGCACAAGCAAATCGAGGAGTGGAAGGCGCGCGCGCCGTTCCATTATGGCGTGACCGAAGAAGTGATCCGCTCCGAGCACATGCGCGACCACCTCCAAGGCCGCGAGAGTGAAGTGATCCTGCCGCAGATGGCGATTGAGGCGCTCTATGAATTGACCAAGGGCGAGGCCATCATCACCACCGGCGTGGGCCAGCATCAGATGTGGGCCGGGCAGTATTATAAATTCACCTCGCCGCGCCAGTTCCTGACCAGCGCCGGTTTGGGCGCGATGGGCTTTGGTTATCCGGCCGCCCTGGGCGCCAAAGTCGCGCTGCCCGACAAGCAGGTGATTGACATTGACGGGGACGGCTCTTTTCTCATGAACGTGCAGGAATTGGCCACGGCGCACATCGAAAAGATCGCGGCCAAGGCCATGATCCTGAACAACCAGCACCTGGGCATGGTTGTGCAATGGGAGGATAATTTCTACGACGGCAACCGCGGCCACACTTATTTGGGCGACCCGGATCATCGCCGGCAGATTTATCCCGATTACGTGGCCATCGCACGCAGCTTCGGCGTGCCCGCCCAGCGGGTCATGTATAAGAAAGACCTGCGGCCCGCCTTGCAGGAGATGCTTGATTCCGACCAGCCCTACGTGCTGGACGTGATCTGCCCCTACACCGAGCACGTCATGCCCTTCATCCCGGCCGGGCGGACGGTGGCGGACATGAGGTATTGATAAAACCGACCCGGAATTATCTGGAATTATCATGGAAATCAACGACTTGTGGAAGAAAGGAAGAAGGTAGAAGGAAGAAGGAAGAAGCGTGCGGGTAGCACAAGGTTGCTGATTTTAATCTCCATCATCGCAATGGGGTTTCATTGATGATGCGTTTTTCACGTTTTTTTATTTTTTTTAGTCCGATTCAGTCCTATTGACTACTATCCACTCCTATCCAGTCCGATTAATCGGGTGGACTTGCTTTGCCTTTCCCCACTGGCCACTAACCCCCAGCCACTAGCCACTATTTCAAAGAACAGGCGCGTGAGCGCCTCACGGACGCTACACTACCCATGCTTTGATGGGAAAGCAAGCACACAAATTCAAAGTATTTTGAGTCGAATCACGCTTTTCCACGTTTGTTCGAGGCGAAAGCGGAACTGGCGTTCCGCACTCCAGGACGCTTCGCGTTCTCGGTGCGCGTCCAATGTGCCGTCAGATGTGCCGACTGGTCTTGACAAAAGAACACAAAGATCGCAAAGGAAGAACAATATAAGTTCCTGTCTATAAGTTCTTTGCATGACAATCCTTCATCATCACGCGTATTCGCGAGGATTTTTTTCGCGCAGAGAACGCGGAGAGCGCAGAGAAACATCTGGAAGGAAAAGCCGCCATTTATTTTATCTCCGCGACCTTGGCAGTGCAATATCCAGAATTCACTCATTTCTGACAAAACCTTTTCACCACGAAGAGCACGAAGGACACGAAGTATTGAATATGACAAATTGTATGATTTTTCTTCGTGATCTTCGTGGTGAAGATTGGGTTGCGGCCCGCCGCGTTGCGACTGTGCGCGCACATGTTCCTTCAAAAAAATAAAATACTTGCTGCCCGTCCCCAAGCGGCAAATTTTGCCCCTGGCGTCTGTCAGGAGAATGAAAAAGACATCATCCTGTGAATCCAGCCAAAAGGTCCTGTTTTGGTCAGTCAGCAACCCGATCGCTCACGCTTCGGGTGCCCGACGCGCCCGGCGCGTTTTGCGCTTCTATTTTCAGCGCGGCTCGACTAGCCTTTGCCGTTTAGTCTTATGTCCGGGAAAATAAAGCGACGAATTTATATTGTTGACGATCAGCCCCTGGTCCTGGAAACCGCCGTGGCCATCGTCTGCGCCGTGATGCCGGAAGCGGCCGTGACCGGATTTAACGATCCGCTCAAAGCCTTGGAGGCGGTCCGCTCCAGCCCGCCGGACTTGATCCTGTCGGACGAACGCATGCCGGGCATGCAGGGGAGCCGGCTGCTGGAGGAGACGCGCGTGGCAGCGCCGGGGACTCTGCGCATCATCATGTCCGGCTTCGTGGCCCTGGACAAGCTGACGGCCATCACTTCCGCGCATCAGTATGTGGCCAAACCTTTCCACGCCCTGCAACTCAAGGGATTGTTGGAGCGGACTTTTGCGGCCCGCGAGCGTGTGCGGGACAAAGAATTGCAAGCTGTGGTGACTTCGCTCCGATCCTTGCCATCGTTGCCGCAAGTGCATCACGTTTTGCTGACCGAGTTGGAGAACAATCATGGCGCCAGCGCGGTCATCGGCCAGATCGTGTCCCAGGACGCGGGCTTGTCGGCCAAGGTGCTGCAATTGGCCAACTCGCCGCTCTTTGGGCGCGAGTACGTGGTCAGCAGTCCGGCGGAAGCGGTGCTTTGCCTGGGCACCAGCATGATCGCCGCCGTGGTGCTCGCGCAAACTCTCTTCAAGCATTATCAATCCAACTCCCACCGGGAATTTTCCCTGCCGCAGATTTGGAACCATTGTTGGAAAACGGCGGCCTTGGCGCAGTGCTATTGCCGCGAACAGAAATTGCCCCGCCAGACGCAGGAGGAGGCCTTTCTGGCGGGGCTGCTGCATGAAACCGGACGGTTGATCCTCATGGACAACTTCCCCGGCCAATACCAGGCGGCCTGCGACGCCGCCCGCCAGGCCCGTTCGCCCCTGGGGCCGCGGTTGCGCGAAGTCTGCCGGGTTGCGCCCTGCGAAATCGCCTCCTATCTCCTGGATTTATGGGGCATGCCCGATGGCGCGGTCACCGCTGTTGCCCTCTTGGAGCATCCGGAGAATGAGCGGGCCGCCGGATTTACGCTGGCTTCCGCCCTTTACATCGCGGACCAAATCGGCTTCAGGGAATCTCCGCCGGATCCTTTTCCCGCGGAAGAATGGAACGCCGCCTACTTGCGCTCGCGCGGCTGCGCCGAAGACATAAAATCCTGGACGAGGAGCAACGACTCCCTCGCATGACCGGCGCCTGGATCAACGCCCTCGGCATCGTGGCGGGCGGCGCCTGGGGTCTGGCGGCCGCAAAGCCCATTCCACCCCCCTACCCATCGGCGCTGAAAATCATGTTGGGCGTCTGTACGGTCTGGTTCGGACTCAAGCTGGCGTGGGTCAGTTTGAACGGGAGCTTCCGCCAACTGGTGGAAGAATTGGGCATCGTCATTCTGGCGATGATGTTGGGCAAAGTGGCCGGCAAATTATTGCGCCTGCAAAAGCTTTCCAACTCCATCGGCCGGCGCGCCAGCCAAACCTTGGCCGCGCCGGCGAGTCAAAGCCGCTTTAATGACGGCTTCCTGCTGGCCACGGGTTTATTTTGCGCCGGGCCGCTGGCTTTGTTGGCCTCGGTGCAGGAAGGGTTGACCGGCTTCTCGCCGGTTTTCCTGGTCAAAGCCGGCATTGACGGGCTGGCCACCTACGCGTTTTGCCAGACCTTTGGATGGGGTGTTATTCTTTCGGCGATTCCGGTCCTGGCCCTGGAGAGCACACTGATCCGGGGCGCGCAACTGTTGGAGCCGGTCTTGTATCAGCGGCCCTGGCCGTTGCTCGATGCCGTCAACATCGCCGACGGCCTGCTGATTTTTTGCGTGGCCATGATTATTTTGGGGCTGAAAAAGGTTGAGGTAGCCGATTACTTTCCGAGCCTGGCCTTGGCCCCTCTTTTGACGTGGTGGCTGTGGCGATGATGAATCGGGCCCGGGCCGCTTTTTGGGCGGCGGTTTTTCCTCTTCATCTTAATCGTAATCGCAATCTTAATCGGTTTGATTGAAGTCTATATGAAGCAAATGTCCTTCCTGGCGGCCTTGTGGCTTGCGTTCTTCGCGGCCCGGCCTGTGCGCGCGCAAACCAATCAAACCGCCGCCGCCGACATTTTGTCCCAGCCCCTTTCGCGCGCGGACGCGGTCCAGATCGCCTTGCGCCAGAACAGCGCCATCCTCAAGGGCCAGGCCGACTTGCGGGCCTCCTACGGCATCGAGGTGCAACTGCGCGCCATCGCGCTGCCCCAATTCACCGCCGGCGGCGGCTACAATGCCCTGCAATCCACCCTCATCGAGCAATTTCCCCTTCCGGCGCCATACAGCAGCGACATCCAGTTCCCCAATCAAAACTGGAACGCCGACGTGAAGGTGCAGCAATTGATTTACGCGGGCGGCCGCATCACTTCGGCCTTTCGTTCCGCCAAGTTGACCCGCGAAGAGGCGCTGCTCAATTATCAGACCACGCTGGCCGACACGCTCCTGGCCGTGCGCGTCGCCTACGACGACGTGCTGGTGGCCGCGCAGCAAATGGCCGTCCACGAATCGTCGGTCCAGTTGTTGACGCAAGAGTTGGCCGACGTGCAAAAACGCTTCGGCGCGGGGACCGTGCCGCAATTTGACGTGTTGCGCGCGCAAGTCGAATTGGCCAACGAGCGCCCGCGCCTCATCCAGGCCAAAAACGCCTTTCGCGTCGGCAAAGACAATTTGCTCAACCTCCTGGCCGTCCGTCTGCCCAAAACCATTTGGGAGGACATCCCGCTTGAATTGAGCGACACGCTGGAGGCCCGCCCCTACGGCATTGATCTGCCCACCGCCCTGGCGCGCGCCTTGGAAAGGCGGCCCGAACTGGCCGCGTTGCGCAAAGCCGAGGCCCTGCGGCGCGAGGACCTCGTCAAGGCCAAGTCCGGTTACAAGCCCAGCGCGCAACTTTTCGGCGGTTATCAATGGCAGAGCCTGCCTTATGAGAACGATTTGAGCGCCGATCTGTCCGGCTGGACAGCCGGCGCGCAATTAAACTGGAGCATTTTCGACGGGCAATTGACGCGGGGCAAGGTTATGGAAGCCAAGGCGCGCCACGAACAGGCGCAATTGGACGTGGATGAATCCAGCCGCCAGATCGAGCTGGAGGTGCGCACGGCCTATTCCAATTTCATCGAGGCGCGCGAAGTGCTGGAGTCGCAGAAGTTGGTGCAGGAACAGGCGCTGGAGGCGTTGCGGCTGGCCGAAGCCCGGCACAAGACCGGCACCGGCACCCAGTTGGACGTGCTCGGCGCGCAAACAGCCTTGACCCAGGCCCGCACCACCCAAGTCCAGGCCCTGCACGATTACGCCGTGGCCCGCTCCCATCTCCAACGCGCCCTGGGCGAGGACATGGAGATCATCCAGAAGTAAAATGCTGATTTCCAATGATTTACAGACATTTATGCAAAGGCGTAAAAAACCCGATAAAAGGGGTGGTTGACTCTCGGCTCTCAAAGTTGCAAATTAACGGGGTGACACCAATCTTGCAGTCGCTGCCCCGGCCAAATTGAGCGCAGGTGAGGGCTGAGGCGTGAAAGACATCGTAATTAATAGAGAGAAAGCGATCCTATGCCAATCAACATGAATCTCTGGCAAGTCAAAGGAAAGGACTTGCACGAGGTTAAATGCGAATCGTTGAACGACGAACAGCGGCTCCAGGACTGGCTCGTCAAAGACAAGACCATCCTCGGAATGGACGTGCTGCTGGTGGGCAGACAAGTGCCCACGGCCTCCGGTGAGACCATTGGCCTACTCGCCATTGACGCCCAGGCGAACCTCGTGGTGCTGGAATTGAAGCGGGACAAGTCGCCGCATGAGATCGTGGCCCAAACGCTCGATCACGCTTCCTGGGTCGCCGATCTCTCCTATGAGCAAATTGACGCGATCGCCAAGGCTTTCACAGGCAAGCCGCTGTGGCAGGCGTTTAGCGACCATTTTGGCAATGCCATTCCCAAGACCGTCAATACCAGTCATTCCATGGTTATTCTGGCTCCTGAGTTGGACGCCTCATCCGAACGCATCATGCAGTATCTTTCCAAACAGCATAACGTGCCGATTCACGTGCTGTTCATTGCCCTCTTCAAAACTGCCACCGGCGAGTTTCTTGGGCGCGCGCGGGGCTAAGCGATATGCCCTCCAGCATGAAATTCTGGCAGGTCCAGGGAAAGGACTTGCGGGAAATCAACGGCGAAGAGTTAAGCGACGAAGAGCGATTGCAAGATTGGCTCGTCCAAGGCGCGAGTCACAATGTCGGATCGGAGTTGATGGTTGTCCATTCCAGGCCTGTCCTGGACGCTGGCGGCAAAACCAACGGCCAGCCTAAATCCTCTTCGCCGGCATCCAATGCGACGGCCTTTCAGGAAATCAAGGCGCGAGCGGAAAACGGTGATGCCGCCGCCCAGGCCGCGCTGGGATTTCGGTATGAGCTGGGCATGGATGCGCTCGTGGACGGCGCCCAAGCCGTCAAGTGGTACCGCAAGGCGGCGGAACAGGGCGATGACCGGGCCATGAGCAATCTCCGCCGGATAGGAGCGCTTGGTTTTATCTATCGGCCTGGAATGCCTGTGCCGGCGGACGGCCCCCAAGCCGTAAAGTGGTGCCGCCAAGCGGCCGAAAAGGGCAATGCCCGCGCACAATTCAATCTCGGCCAGATGTACGAATGGGGAGAGGGCGTGCCACAGGACTCCGCCGAAGCCGGCAAGTGGTATCGCAAGGCGGCGGAGGGAGGAGAGGCGGCGGCGCAATACAAACTCGGTCTTTGTTATTGCAACGGGCAGGGCGTCAAGCAAAACACGGCTGAAGCCGTCAAGTGGTGGAGCCTCGCTGCCGAGCAAGGGGAGGCGGCGGCCCAATACAAGCTCGGTTTGTGTTACTGCAACGGGCAAGGCGTCCCTCAAGATTACACCGAAGGCGTCAAGTGGTATCGCAAAGCGGCCGAACAGGGCGATGCCGTGGCCCAAGGCAAGCTGGGTGACGCCTTTTACATTGGAGTGGGAGTGGCGCCCGACCACGACGAAGCCGCGAGGTGGTACAGTGAAGCGGCTGAACAGGGCGAGCCGGCGGCACAACGCCAACTCGGAATTTTGTATGGCCTTGGGCAAGGTGCGCCACAGGATTATGCCGAGGCTTACAAGTGGTACACCCTCGCGGCCGCGCAATTTGACACCAAAGCCATTCACAACCGCAAGAGCCTTGCCGATTCCATGACGCCGGCGCAAATTACGAAAGGCCTGCGGCTCTCCCAGGAATTCCTTGCTCGCAAAGGAGGCGCGGCTTTGCATCGAACCATTAGTCATAACGCAGTTGTCGCAAGCTCAACCGTGGAGCCACGAAATGCCAATCCATCTCCGCCCGTCGCGACCGCTCGCGGCAACACCATCCTCGGATTTGACGTGCTGATCGTCGGCAGACAAGTAAAAACGGCCGCCGGCGGGTGCATAGACCTGCTCGCCTTGGACGGTCAGGCGAACCTCGTGGTGCTGGCATTGAAACGGGACAAATCGCCGCATGAGATCGTGGCGCAGACGCTCGATCACGCATCCTGGGTGAATGGCCTCTCCCATAAACAAATGGACGCGATCACCAAAGTTTTCACAGGAAAGCCGCTGGGCCAGGCGTTTAGCGACCATTTTGGCAAGGACATTCCGAAGACCGTCAACGCGAGTCAATCCATGGTTATTCTGGCTTCCGAATTGGACGCCTCCTCCGAGCGCATCATGCAGTATCTTGCGCGGAAGCATGGAGTGCGGATTCACGTCCTTTTCCTGGCGCTCTACAAGACAGCCGCCGGCGAGTTTCTTGGGCGCGCGCGTGGTTAGAAAAATCCCTTCTCACTGAAGGCAGGTTCACCGGGCTGTACTCTGGCGAAACTTTGAACTTTGAACTTTGCTGGAAGTAAATCACCCTGGCGCGAGGATGGCCTCGATGGCCCTCAACTCGTCATCGCTGAAGGACGCATGTTCCAGCGTTTTGATGTTTTCCTCGATCTGCGCCACGCTGCTGGCGCCAATCAGGACGGAGGTCATCGGCGGCTGCCGCAAGACCCACGCCAGCGCCAGTTGCGCCAGCGTCTGGCCGCGCGCGGAGGCGAGCGCGTTCAGGCGCGACACTTGCGCCAGTTTCTCCGGCGTCACGTGGGCCGGACGCAAGAAGCCATGCGGCTTGGAGGCGCGCGAGCCTTCGGGAATGCCCTGCAAATACTTTTCGGTCAGCAGTCCCTGCGCCAGCGGACTGAAGGCGATGCAGCCCACCCCTTCCTCTGACAACGCCCTCAACAATCCGCCTTCCACCCATCTATCAAACATACTGTAGCGCGGCTGGTGAATCAGGCACGGCGCGCCCATCTCCCGCAGCAGTTGGGCCGCCCGCCGCGTCTCCTCGGCCTTGTAATTGGAGAGGCCGGCGTAGAGAGCCTTGCCCGCGCGCACCGCGTGCGCCACCGCGCTCATCGTTTCTTCCAGCGGCGTATGAGGATCGGGCCGGTGCGAATAGAAAATATCCACATGCTCCAGGCCCAGGCGCCGGAGGCTCTGGTCCAGGCTGGCCAGCAAGTACTTGCGCGAACCCCATTCCCCGTATGGGCCGGGCCACATCAGGTAGCCGGCTTTGGTGGAAATAATAAGCTCGTCGCGGTGCTCCGGCAAATCCTGTCGCAAAATGCGCCCGAAATTCTCCTCCGCCGAGCCGGGAGGCGGTCCGTAATTGTTGGCCAGGTCAAAATGCGTGATGCCCAAATCAAAGGCCCGATGCACCATGGCGCGCCCGGTTTCCAAGGCATCCACTCCCCCGAAATTATGCCACAAACCCAGCGAAACCGCCGGGAGTTTCAGTCCCCAACGGCCGCAGTTGCGGTAAAAGCCGGGCTGATCGTAACGAGTCTCAGCAGGAACATAATTCATATTTCAGCATCCACGTGAAGACACGCCGGCACATTAACCTGCCTCCAGGCTCCTTGTCATCAACGAATCTTTTCCCGCGCCAAAATCCGTGACAAGTAATGGAGTTGGTCCGAATCCGGCTCCAATTGCAGCCCGCGCAGTAAAATCACTTTGGCTCGCACTGGATCGGATGCGCGCAAACTGGCTTTAACTGCCAGGTCGGCGTAATAGGCTGGCGACCAGTCGGCCTCCTCGGAGTGGTAATTGGTCACGGAATGCAAGGCATTTTCGATGCTCGCGATGGCCTCCAGTTGTCTGGCAGGGTCGCTGCGCAAGACGTACTCCGCCATCGCGAGTTGGCGCGTCAGCCCGTTGGTGGCGGCACTCGGAGGAGAAGCAACGCCCATGCTTCTATTTGTGCCTTGCAAACTGCAGGGCATCGCGCGATTTCCGATGATCATGGGTTTGCCCGTGGCGTGCCCGATATACTGCGCATAGCGATCTTTCAAGTATAATTCCAAGTCCGGATTTGCGGAAGCGTGGCCGCCGCCGAAAATGGTGTTCAATGCGGGCGGTTCCAGTTGCGCCAAATCGTTGTTGGCCTCGTCTGGAGCAAGATCCATTTGCCAGGTTCGTTCATCGAAACTCTGAAGGCGGAAAACCCCTCTGCTCCAAAGATACATGTAAAACGCCCGTGGCGCCGCGTATTCCAGGATTGGGAGGTCATCGCTTTGAACTGGACCCGGCTCCGGGATGGCGAAGCCCGTGCGTTGGGATGCCATGCGCCGCGCCAGGATCGCTTCAGGAGTCTCAAGACCAATTGAGGCCAGACCCTTGCGTTCTTTCTCCGATGCGAACGCTTGCCGATAAACTTCGGGATTGGATCGCCATGGCCGATCGGAGCCGAGCAGAACGATGTCCCCTTGCTCCAGGTCCCAAATCTCCATTTCGGGAAAGACCGTTCCGAAAGTGCGCAGAACCACGTCCACGGTGGGATCGTCCATCTCGTAGGTGTGAAACCACTGCGCCAGGAGACCCCCCGGTTTGAGCCGGCTGGCCGCCAAGTGGTAAAACTCGCGGGTAAACACACTCCCCACGCCGGCCATCCACGGGTTGGAAGGCTCGGCGATGATGACATCGTATTTCATTGGACTCAGTTTCAACACCGTGCGGGCATCCTCCTCATAAATGCGCGCGCGATGGTTGGTGAGCACACCGTTGTTCCAAGGCTCGAATAGTCTTGCGGCTCGCAGCACCGGGCCGCAGTTCTCCGCCACGGTTAAATGCTCGATGGGACAGTCCAGCGCCGCCCCGGCGGTGATTCCGCTGCCCAAACCGAAACAAAAAACGTCCTTGGCCTCCGGTTTCATCATCAGGGGCAAGTAAGCCAGCAACAGTTGCGTGGATGAATCCCACTTTGCCGATGCGTCAATCTTGCCGTCAATGCGCAGACAGATGTCTTTTTTGCCGCCCAATTCGCGCTCCACCGAAACCGTGGCGTCCGCGGCATCCTCATAAAAATCCAGATGCACAGATTTTCGGCGGTCCAGAATGCGAGCCATGGAATAGTAGGGGTCAAACTGGCGAAAAACTCCGGCGCTGAACACGTAGCGCCAGCCCTCATCGCCATGCAACGACGCCACGATAACGAAAAGACCCACGGCGGCTCCGGCCGCAATGACCAGGGGCCGGCGTGTGCCGATGGCGGCAAAAACCGCCGCGACCACCAATCCCGATGCCAATACGGTGAACGACCCGTGAAGTCCGATCTTTGGCATCAGCACGAAGCCCGTCAATAATGATCCCCCTACGGCGCCCAACGTGTTCCACGTCATGAGCCGCCCCACGCGGTCACCGAGCAGATCGGAGGTTTCGGAGGCCGCGCGAATGCACAGAGGCAACACCGAGCCAAGGGCCGCGGCCGGCAGACCAAGGACATAAATCGAAACGACCGCGGCCAGGGTCCGGTAGAAACAATAACCCATGACGCTGCGGCTCAGGCCGCTTTGCGCGGCGAGATAAATGGCAACCAGATTCTCGATGTTGAATACGACAAGCCCGATTAAGGTCGCCGCCCCGAGCAGCAGAAAGATAGCCGTCGTTTCGGCGCGCAAGTGTTTCCAACGAGGCGAGGCAATCACCGCGCTTCCGGCACCTATGCCCAAAATGAAGGCCATCAGCACGATTGCGAAAACTTGCAACGACGCGCCAAAGATGAGGCACAGACAACGCGAAGCCAACACCTCCAATCCCATTGAAACCGCGCCCGTCAACGCCACCACGAGGCAGGCCCGCCGAAAAATCGCCGCACTGGCTTGGGTTTGATCGGACTTTAACTGGGCTGCCGCAGCAGATCGGCTTGGGGCCGGCTTTTCCGCCGGTTGCATTCTCCCCATGACGATGGCGGTCAGGCCAATAATCATGTTGACGCAGGCGCTAAAATCCATGGTCTTCCGCAGACCCAGCCATGGGACGAGCCAAAACCCCGTCAGGCCCGCCCCGCAGACGGCGCCAAGGCAGTTTATGGAATAAAGGCGCGCCGACCGGCGGCCCGCGTCCGCTGTGTTCTTTTGCAGCCAGGCGGCCAGGATGGGAAGGGTGCCGCCCATCAAAATGGTCGGACCCAGCAAGAGCATCGTGCTCAGAACACTTTTGAGCAGCAGCAATGAGCCGGGCCGATCCAGAAGCGGCGATCCGAGCGAGGCAAAGGCGCTGTCCGCCCCACGGTACAGAAAATAGAACAGAAAAGCGTAAAGCCCAATCGCGAGTTCGATGCAGCCGTACATCACCAGGGGATGTCGAGCGCGGTCGGCATGGCGGCTGAAAACCTTGTTCCCCAAAGCCAATCCACCCATGAACACGGCCAGCACGACGGTTTGCGCCTGGATGGTGCTGCCGAAAAGCAATGCCAGATACTTCGACCAGATGACTTCATAGACCAGAGCAGTCGCGCCGGAGCCAAAGAACAGAATTAAGATCACCGTGGAAGGCACGCTTTTATTATTAAGAAGGCCGTCCGGCTGCGCGGGCGTTGCGCCTCACGCCAGGATCGGGAAGAGGACCTCGCCGTGAACATCGGTCAATCGCATATCCCGCCCCGAGAAACGCACGGTCAACTTCTTGTGGTCAATGCCCAGCAGGTGGAGCATGGTTGCGTGGAGGTCGTGAATGGTTGCCTTATTTTCCACAACTTTGTAACCATATTCGTCGGTGGCGCCATAGATGGTTCCTCCTTTGACGCCGCCGCCAGCCAGCCAGATAGAATAGCCAAACGGATTGTGGTCGCGCCCGTCGGCGCCTTGCGCAAAAGGCGTCCGCCCAAATTCGCCGGCCCAGACCACAAGGGTCTGCTCGAACAATCCCCGCGCCTTAAGGTCCTTCAGCAATCCTGCAATCGGCTGGTCAACGGCCCGCGAGTTGCTTTCGTGGCCGCCCTTTAAATTTCCATGCTGATCCCAGCGATCGTTTCCATTGATGGCAGGACAGGTCAATTCGATGAACCGCACCCCGCGCTCGACCAGGCGGCGGGCGACGAGGCATTGCGTTCCGAAAGTGCGGGTGTGTTCATAAGCGGCGTCAAGACCATAAAGCGCGCGTGTCGCCTCTGATTCACCCTTCAGATTCATCAATTCCGGCGCGGCCGACTGCATGCGGTAAGCCAGTTCGTAATTCGCTATGGCGGATTCCAATTGGTCAATATGGCCCGTTCGTTCCAACTGCTCTTGGTCCAGCTTCCGTATGAGCGCAAGTTTGTTTTGCTGCAGGATTGGCTTCGCCTCGGCCGGCTCGATATTGGCCAATGGATGCGCTCCGGCCTTGAACATGGAACCCTGAAAGGCGGACGGGAGAAAGCCGTTGCCAAAATTCTCCAGGCCTCCCGGCGGAATGAGTCCGCCGTTGAGGACGATGAAGCCGGGAAGATTTTGATTTTCGCTGCCCAATCCGTACCCGACCCATGCGCCCATGCTCGGACGCCCCGACAAGCCCAGACCGGTGTGGAGAAAATAGTTCGCGTTGGTATGCTCCGAAAAATCCGATGTCATCGAGCGGATCACCGCCAGGTCATCGGCGCACTGGCCGACGTGCGGGAAAAGATCGCTGACCGGCATCCCGCATCGGCCGTATTCCTTGAACTGCCAGGGGCTGCCCAAGGTATTTCCATTGTTGTTAAACTGCGTCGGCTCCATCTTCATTTTGAACGGCAGGCCGTTCTCCTTCGTGAGCCGGGGCTTCGGATCAAAGGAGTCCACTTGGGAAACGCCGCCGTCCATGTAAAGAAAAATGATGTTGCGGACTTTGGCTGGATAATGGGGTGGCCGCACGGCCCACGGAGCCGTGGCAGGGTCGGTGGACGGTGGCGGAACGCCTCCAAAGGCCTTGTCTCCGAGCAAACCCCAAAGCGCCACCGAACCAAAGCCCGTGGCGCAACGGCTCAGCATTTCCCTCCGGGACAACGGCTGCTTCAGAAACTTTCCGCAATGATGCATGGACTTGATCATGCTTTTTATACGTCAGTTGATAAAGACAAATTCCTTCACGTTCATAAGAACATGGCACAAGTCCGCCCAAAGCGCCGGATCAGAATCGCGTTGCGAGGGCTTCAGGCCATAGGCTTCGCCCTGCTGATCCAGAAACGCCTTCGCGTCTGCCAATTCCTGCGCCGCGGGCGGGCGGCTGAAAATGGTTTCGTACATCAAAGTTATTCGTTGCTTGGGAGAGAGATCGCGCCTGGCCAGCAGGGATTTCGCCCAAGTCTTCGCCGCACCGATCACGAATGGATCGTTCATGAGCACCAACGATTGGGCAGGCACGTTCGATGAAGTTCTTTTTCCAATGGTGGTATAAGGCACTGGAGAATCGAAGGCTCGCATCATGGGCGGCAGAAAATTGCGGCGGACTTCCTGGTAGATGCTGCGTCGGCCGGCGCCGTCCAGCGGTCCGCTGTGGGTTGGCCGCCCGCGACCTTCCATAAACTCAGTCAGGAAGACCGGCACGGGCGGCCCGAACATCGCAGGATCGAGCCGCCCCGACACTTTGAGGATGGCATCGCGAATGGCTTCCCCTTCAAGGCGGCGAACCGGCATCCGGTGCAGCAGCAAATTTTGGGGATCTTTCTCCTCGGCCATGGAATCAGCGGGGCGGCTGGACATCCGATAAGTGCTTGAGGTCACCAGCATCCGAATCAGTCTCTTGGTGGACCAGCCGCCTTCGGTTCGATACCAGTTGGCCAGCCAGTCGAGCAGTTCCGGATTTGTCGGCGGCTGGCCCAGCGCGCCGAAGTTGTCCGGTGTCGGCACGATGCCCTGTCCAAAAAGATGTTGCCAGACCCGGTTCACCATCACGCGCGCAAGAAAGGGGTCCGAAGTATTGGTGATGCTTCGCGCCAGTTCCAGCCGGCCGCTGCCCTCGGTAAACCGCGTCCGCTCCGAACCACCGAGGGCCTCAAGAAATCGCCGCGGCACCAACTTCCCCGGCGTATTCGGGTTTCCACGAATGAAGACATTCTCATCCACTCCGGTTCCATCAATCATCCCCAGGACTCGGGCGCGCTCGGGAATGGAGTCTTCGATCTGCCGGAATTCACCGACAGCTCTGGCCAGTTGCTCGGTGGCCGGGTCCTCGGGAGTCACGCCCTCAAGCAACGAGTTGCGAACCAGCCAATCCAGCCAGCCGATTTGCGCCGACTCGTCGTCGCCGCAGCATAGCCCATCCATCCAGGTTTTGACGGCAACGAGAGTGGCGTCCTGATAGAGGTCCGCCAGTTGCTCAAGAGACCCAACTTTCGCCAACTCGTCCGCCGAGGGAATCGAAGTTCCCGCGGCGGAGATTGGAGGCGGTTGAGAATCATCCGAGAAAACCACGCGACTCACCGCCACATAAGCCAGTGGACTGTATTTTTTATCCTCCTCCGATGGATCGGCCGTCATCAGGTCATTGAACTCAAAGTAGGCGCGATGTCCTTTCCACGTATCCAGATCCACCGTGATCCATTGGAGCGACTCGTTATCCAAAGTCCGCTTGAGCGACCCGTATATTGGATCGCGGATCATGGTGAAGTTATCCACCCGCACATTGAGACGGCTGTCCACTCCGGCCGCGAGGATGTGCGCGTACCGATGCTGGATGGTAAAGGTCGGCGAACGCAGCACACCTTCGAGCCGCCGTGACACACTCGCGCTGTTGGCAGCAGGTTGGCGCAGAAGCGTCAGCACCGGACGCTGTTCGTCTCCAACCACAAAATCGCCCGCCTCGGAAGGCGAAGGGCCGAACGCCTCATCTTCCACAGACCATCCGGCAAAATCGGATCTGGAGAAATCGGCGAACACCTCCGCGGGCGCAGGTTGCGCGGATGCCGGGACTGCTTTCCGTAATGCGCTGACCACCGACTCCCATTGCGCCCGGAAAGAATTCGTGGATTGGTTGGCAAGCGCGCCTATTTTCGACCAGGCGAACAGCGGGTGATCCGGTTGCGTGATTTCCTTGTCCCCGAGCGCGTGGACCCATCGCTCCAGCCGCGCTGGGTTGAGATGCCGGACCAAGGACACTTCCCGACAGCGGTTACTGAGGCTGCCGCCGGCGTCAACCGCCCCAACGGCGCGGGCCGCGACCAGGTAAGGCGCCACATTGGAGGCTTGTCCCAGCCACATGGCTCCGATGAGAGGGCGAAGCTCTTTCTTCAGTGACAGGAGGGCCTCTCTTTGCGCCGCCAGTTTCGCAGGCGGATCAATCGAGCGTTGGGCATAGCGTGAACTGCCGAGCACGCCGAACAGGGAATAATAATCCCGGGTGGAGATGGCATCAAACTTGTGGTCGTGACAGCGCGCGCAGGCGACGGTAAGCCCCAGGAAGGTCTTGGCCGTAACGTCAATTTGATTATCCACCAAGACGGCCTCCGCCTGCCGCACATCCACCGGCGAATGGTCTCGTTGCCCCAGCCAATAAAAGCCGGTGCCGATCACGGACTCGTTGAAGCCTTCGGTTGGATGCCGCCGGGGGTTGTCCAGCAAATCGCCGGCAATCTGTTCCATGACGAACTGGTTGTAAGGCACATCCGCGTTAAAAGCCCGGATCACATAATCGCGATAGCGCCAGGCGTTGTAGTTGGCATAGTCAAATTCATGGCCGAGGGTTTCAGCATAGCGAACCAAGTCCAGCCAATGCCTGGCCCAGCGTTCGCCAAATTGCGGGGAGGTCAGCAAGCGATCAACGACCTTCTCAAATGCCTTCGGCGAAGAGTCCTGGACAAATGCTTCAACCTCGGCGGGTGTGGGCGGCAATCCAACCAGATCGAAATAGGCGCGGCGAATCAAAGTGCGTTTATCGGCTGGCGGCGCAGGTTTCAAGTGGTTCGCAGCGAGTTTGGACAGAACAAACTTATCTACTGCACACACCGGCCATGTCGCATCCTTCACCGTTGGCGGCGAGATGGGCTGAATGGGTTTCCACGACCAATGTTGCTGCCGGCGCTTTTCCAAGTTGAACGCGGAAACATTTGCGCTCGCGTTTTGATCGGTTCCGTTCGGCCAGGGCGCGCCCATTTTGACCCAGGCGGCCAAGTCCGAAATCTCCGTGTCGGCGAGCCGCGATTTAGGGGGCATTTGGAGGTCTTTGTTCCCATAACGAACGGCCTCAAGGAGCAGACTCTTTTCAGGATCACCCGGAACCACTGCCGGACGAGTGTCGCCCCCTGCCAGCATGCCATCGCGCGAATCGAGGCGCAGACCGCCCTTGAGTTTTTCGCTGCCGGCGCTGTGGCATTTGTAACAACGCTCGACCAGCAGCGGGCGGATTTTCGATTCGAAAAACTCGATCCCCTCTGGCGTCGGGGCGATTTCAGCGCCATGCGCGACGGAAGCCAGCGCCAAAGTGACGAGGAATAAGAGCAGCCGTCGGCGGAATCCGCGGGGCCAATCTTCGCACTCGAATTTGCGCGGGTAAATCATCGGTGTTGGTGACAAGCCTGGTGATCCTTAACGCAAAGGTGTTCCTTCCAGTGGCTTGCCGTTCGTATCAAGTATCTGGAAATGATGAATGCCGTTCTTCCCTTCGTCGGTGTAAGTCCAGACGACCTTTTTTTCCGGGGTGACTTCCAAAAGTTTGGTTTGATCCACGCCGATCCCATAGCTGGTGATGACGGTGTCGCCATTCGGCAGACGCTGCCCACCGCAGGCATCCTTGATGAGAGGTTTCGGCAAATCGCTGTTGCTCAACTCCCAAACCGTCTTCCCGGCCGCGTCCACTTCAATGACCAGATGGCCGTAAGTGCAGTCAATGAGCGTGTTGCCGTTGGGGAGCCGGATGGCGGTGAACGGCCAATTCGGGGTGTTGACCTCCCAGACGATCTTGCCGGCCGGGGTGTACTCCCGCACCACCTTGTCCAGAAGCTCAGGCACAAGATAATTGCCGTTGGCCAGCTTCCGGGCCATGCGGCTTTCCATGTGTTGATTCGTGGTTTGGCAGTTCAACGGAAACTCCACGATCACGCTGCCCTGCCGATTCACTTCGAGCAGGCGGGGTTTCTCGCCGGCCTCGGTCAACATGATGTTTCCGTTCCCCAGGGCTTGAACCGTGTTTACCTCCGATTGCGTTCCCTTGAATTCAAAAACTTTTTTGCCATCACGAGTCAGTTCCACGGCGGCTCCCCCGGGATATTCATCCCCCTTTGATACGGCCAGGAGTATGTTTCCGTCCGGCAGCACCCAACCGTCGCGAGTGCTGTGCGGATAACGCCAGACGATTTGCCCGTCACCGGACCGGATGTAGGTCTCGGCCCCCAAAGCCAAAAACGAGTGGGTGATCTGGCTCGCCTCTCCCCAAGGGGCGGCAGCGAGGAAGAGTGAGCAAAGAAAACCCGTCAATGGCTTGGCATGGATTTCCATATCGTTGCCTTTGATTTTACCCTCAAAGAAGGCCGTAATCAAGCTCGAAAAACGCTTGAATTGCTTGGAAAGGACAGGCGGCGGTTACCGCCTCTGTGATCCGGCGGGAGTTTGGGCGCGACAGTGGCGATGATCGTTCATAGACCGAAGCAAAATGATCACTTTCACTTTTCGGAGAGCCGAATCTGAGTTCCTATCTTCGCTCCCGGGTTGGAGCCTTCAAGAAACCACAAACCGTTCCGGTCCGCAAAACTCAACCATACGCACTTTGACGGCGAGGCGAACAATTCCTTTGGCCCTGCGTTGGCCCCAAGTGTCGTAAACACCCGCCACGAAATCGCCGAAGGTCAACGGCTTTCCTTTGGACCGAACTTCCCTCTGAGAGACTTGATTAACTTTCATAACATGATTATCTTGCATCCCTATAAGCAAGTGGCTTGCCAACGCAGAGTTGCGACAACCGCGTGCCCGTTCGTCGCAAATTTCCTTTTATGAAAAACAATGTTTCTTCTCTCCTCATCGCTGCTGTGATGTTGTCCACCTTGTTGCCTGGCCATGTTCGCGCGGCGGATTCAGTCGTTTACGAAGGCAAGGCCGGACCGGGGTTGGGGAAGCACATCGTCTTTCTCGCGGGCGACGAAGAATATCGCTCTGAAGAAAGCCTCGTGCAGATGGCCAAAATTCTGGCCGTGCGCCACGGCTTCACATGCACCGTGCTCTTCTCGCTCGATGCAAAGGACGGCACGATCAATCCCAACGCCGGGGACAACCTCACCGGGGCCGAGGCCTTGGATCACGCGGATGCCATCTTCATGATGCTGCGCTTTCGCCATTGGCCCGACGCGACCATGAAGCACTTCGTGGACGCCTACCTGGCGGGCAAGCCGATTATCGGGTTGCGCACGAGCACGCACGCCTTCCAATATTCCAAGGAGTCCAAATCCATTTACGCCAAATATTCCCATGACAGCAAAGAATGGCCCGGCGGCTTTGGCCGTCAGGTGCTGGGCGAAACGTGGGTCAGCCACCTCGGGGAAAACCACAAGGAAGCCACCCGCGGCATCATCGAGCCATCGTCCGCGAATGAGCCTTTGTTGCGCGGTGTGGGCCAAATCTTCGCCGATACGGGCGAGTACCATGTGAACCCGCAATCAGACTCCACCATTCTGCTGCGCGGCCAAGTGCTGGCGGGAACGACCCCTGATGCGCCGCCGGAAGCCACCGGCAAGAATAATCCCCTGCGGCCGCTGGCCTGGTTTCGCATTCACAGAAACGAAGCCGGCACGACCAACAAGGCTTTCTGCACCACCATGGGCAGCTCAACGGACTTGCGCGACGAAAGTTTGCGCCGCCTGCTCGTCAACGCTGTCTATTGGGGTCTTGGCATGGAAGTGCCGGCCAAAGCCGATGTGCGATTGGTGGGAGACTTTCAACCCACGCCCTACGGTCCCAATCGGTTCCGCCGGGGCGTCAAACCTGATGATCTCGCTCTGCCCGCGTCCTCTCCATAGACGCACGAGAATCGCTCTTCATTATTCATCCAAATTCGCTTGCCAAGATCCGAACTCATGCTAAGAATAACCAAGGTTCATGCAACGCACTCAATGCAGTTATAACTGATATGAAATCAACACCTGTGACATGCTCCGGGTCCGACCTGCGGGCCGCGTTTACCTTGATCGAACTGCTGGTGGTCATCGCCATTATTGCCATTTTGGCCGCGATGCTTCTGCCGGCTTTGTCCAGGGCCAAGCTCAAGGCCACCGAGGCCGATTGCCAGAGCAACCAGCGCCAGTTGATCGAGGCGTTCATTATGTATGCCGGCGACAATCGCGACAAGATGCAGGCCACCGACGTTGGAGCGATCAACTATAGCGGCTCCGGATTCTACGTTGAGCCGACTTTTCCGGGGGGCACGTCCAAGGAGGCCGCCGAGCAGATTTTAGCCAACGCCATACAAACCACGTGCCCGTTCTACTCTTATGCGCCCAATTATCATGTTTTTCATTGCCCGAGCGATACGCGTTCAACCTTTCCTGTGGACGGCGCGAATGGCGCCTGGGCCTACGTCAGTTACTCCAAGGCCAACGGGATGGGCTACGAAAATGCAGGGTATTGGAGCGACCCAGGTACCCCGGGTGGCAACCAGGATCCTTATATTTTGCTCTCCACTGTCACTCCGCCATCGCAAGCCTTTGTCTTCCTTGAGGAAGCCGATACGCGAGGCTACAACGAAGGAACCTGGGTCGTGGACCGGTCCACCGCTGCGGGCGACTCAGGCTGGGTTGATAATTTCGCCATCTTTCACGGCGTCGTCTCCACCTTCGCTTTTGCCGACGGCCATGTTGTTGACCACTCCTGGAAGAACCAGAAGCTCATCACCGCCGAGCAGGCGGTCGCGCGGGGCGTTTTCGACTACTATGCGCCCGGCGGTGACCCAAATGACCTCGACTACGTCTGGATCTGGTACGGTTACCGCTTCCAGAACTGGCTGCCGCTGCCCTGACCACGAGATTATTCGCAAGTTTGGGCGTCGCGGCGCTCCGCCCTCCCGATGCGATTTCGGGAGGGGCGAGCGCCGCGAGCCCCGAAATATCCGAAAGATAAATCTATCCGATTTTGACTTTAAGAACCTAAAGTAAGGCGCTGCCAAATTTTTGGCCGAATTTTTGGCCTTGCGTCCCAAGTTCCAATCGCTCATCATGGTTTGCAGTATATTATCATGCCTTGAACAGTCACGAATCCGAACGAGTACCATGAACATGCCGCATCGTCAGAACCAACCCCGCGTTCTCTTAAAGGCGTCCGGAATTTTATTGTCGGGAGGATTCATTTTCTTCTCCACTTGGACCGCGCTTGCCGCCGACATTCCACCGGGCTTCACCCCCCTCTTCGATGACCAGACTCTCAACGGTTGGTGGGGCGCATCCACCGAAGACCCGCGCCAATGGATGGCTCTGCCGCCCGCGGAATTTCAAAAGAAGCACGACGACAGCCTCAAGGACATCCGCCAACATTGGCGCGTGGAAAACGGCGAATTGGTCAACGACGGCAGCGGCCTTTACGCCACCACGGAAAAGAATTACGGCGACATCGAACTGCTGGTGGATTACAAAACCGTACCCCTGGCGGACAGCGGCATTTACCTCAAAGGCTGCCCGCAGGTCCAGATTTGGGATTATACCGAGCAGGCGAAATTCCAGCTCGGGTCCGACAAAGGCTCTGGCGGCCTGTGGAACAACTCCCCCGGCGCGCCCGGCAAAGATCCGCTCGTCCTGGCCGACAAACCGTTCGGCGAATGGAATCATTTCCGCATCCGTCAACTCGGCAGCCGCACCACCGTGGTGTTCAATGACAAGCTGGTCGTGGACAACGCCATTCTGGAAAATTATTTCAACCGCAAGCTGCCCATTCCACCGGTCGGGCCGATTCAACTCCAGACTCACGGCGGCGAAATCCGCTGGCGCAACCTGGCCGTCCGCGAGATTCCAACGGATGAGGCCAATAAACTCTTGCGCGGGACGGACCCGGAGGGTTTTGAGCCGATTTTCAACGGCAAGGACTTCGATGGTTGGGCCGGGGAACTGGATTGCATGAAAGTCGAGGACGGTGCCATTGTCTGGCAGAGGGGCAAGGGAGGCACCCCTTACACGAAGGCCGAATATACCAATTTCATCGTCCGTCTCGAATTCAAGCTGCCCCCTGGCGGCAACAACGGCCTGGCCATCCGTTATCCCGGCCACGGCGACACCGCCTACGTCGGCATGTGCGAAGTCCAGGTGCTCGACGACAATTACGAAAAGGCCACCGGCGAGAAAATTGACCCGCGCCAGGCTCATGGCTCGGCTTACGGCATGATCGCCGCCGCGCGCGGCTACCAGCGCCCCATCGGCGAATGGAATTATGAGGAGGTCACCGTCATCGGCCCGAAAATCAAGGTTGAACTCAACGGCTCCCTCATCCTCGATTGCGACCTGAGCACGGTGACGCAATTCATGCACGACAGCCCGCATCCCGGCAAGGATCGCACCAGCGGCCACTTCGGTTTGGCAGGTCACGACGACCCGGTCATGTTCCGCAACCTCTCCATCAAACGCCTCGAATAACGCCCCACCACGCCATGCAAACTCCATTGACCCGCCGCAAATTCCTCCGTCGCGCTTCTCTCGCCGCTGCCGGCCTGTGGGCCGCGCCCGCTCTGACGCGCCATCTGCGCGCAGCCTCGCCCAATGACATCATCCATCACGCCAGCTTCGGCACGTCGGGCATGGCGGCCAGCGACATCGAGAGCCTGACCCGCCACCCGTCCCTCAAGTTGGTGGCCGTGGCCGACGTTGACCTCAAGAACGCCGAGGCTCTCAAGGCCAGATTCCCGGACGTGAAGATTTATCAGGATTGGCGCGAACTCCTGGACAAGGAAAAATCCATTGACTCCGTCAACGTCACCGTGCCCGATCACATGCACGCGCCCATCGCCATGTCGGCCATGCAACTGGGCAAAAATGTTTATTGCCAGAAGCCGCTGACCCACGACATCTATGAGACGCGGCAGTTGACCGAATTTGCCCGGTCCAGGAAATTGGTCACGCAGATGGGCATCCAGATTCATTCCGCCGGCGTGTACCAACAGGCCGTGCGCATCATCCGGGACGGCGTCATTGGCAAGGTCAAGGAAGTTCACTCTTGGAGCGACAAAAAGTGGGGCGACCCGGAACCGCGCCCCGATCGCTCCGATCCCGTGCCCGCCAGCCTCGATTGGGACAAATGGCTGGGCACGGCGGCCACACGGCCATTTCTCGGCAACAGTTACTACCATCAGGCCAACTGGCGCAAGCGGCTGGACTTCGGCACCGGCACCTTTGGCGACATGGGTTGCCACATTTTTGATCCGGTATTCGACGCCCTCCAACTCACCGCCCCCATCTCTGTCCGTTCCGTCGGTCCCGCGCCCAATGCCTGGAACTGGGCCACCAACGCCATCGTCCACTACGTTTTTCCAGGCACCTCTCACACCGCCGGCGACACGGTCAATGTCACCTGGTACGACGGCGACGAGCGGCCATCCAAGGATGTGCAGGCGCTGCTGGAAGGCGACAATCTGCCCGGCCAGGGATCCATTTTCATCGGCGTCAAAGGCACGTTGCTCCTGCCGCACATTGATCATGCGCAGCTTTTTCCCGACAAGGACTTCGCCGCCTATGAACGCCCCCATGTCCAGGAGCACGACCACTGGAAGCAATTTGTGGAGGCCTGCCTCGGCCAGGGCCGGACCTCGGCCGGTTTCGACTACGCTGGTCCCCTGACCGAATCCGTCCTGTTAGGCAGCGTGGCCTGCCGGTTCCCGCGAACCACACTCCAATGGAACGCGCGGGACCTCAAGTTCGACAACGTGGCCGACGCCAACCAATATCTCCGCCGCCAATACCGCGCCGGTTGGGATGTCCCAGGGTTGTCGTGATTCCAATAATGGTCTGAAAATATGTCCATGAGGCGGGGAAATTTTTTGGCGCAATTCAGTGCAATTTACCGCAATTTACCTCGGAAGGCTTCACGCTGGATTTCGCTCCGGCGGCCCTGCCGAGGGCTTCCGCGCCCTCCATTGGCTCACTTCGCGGCGGAAGCCGAGCTTTTCCCATTGCAGCCGGAGCCTTTCGCTCAGATTGCATTCGGCAATGGGTTTTCCACGAAATTCGGACGCCATCACCGCCTGGACCTCCGGCAACCCGTTGAGCCAGGCGACCGATTGCCGGCCTTTTTGGCCATCCTGCAGGCGTTGGTTGAGTTCCTGGCGGATGGCCAGAGGCAGCCGCGCGATTTTTCCGTTTCGTGTCATGGGGTTCCTTTGGTTGGAATGGTTGGGTTTCTTTGGTGATGGTTCTTTCGCGGCCAATACATCGCCGGCCGGCTCCGGGAGGCCAGGCCGCGCACACTCTGACAAAACCGGCGCATGAGCGCTTCATGCATTCTATATTACCACGTTGTAGTGGGAGCGCAAACAAAAAAATGAAACAAATTTTCCGCCGGGACGGAGTTCAGGGTTCGCAGTCCGGAATTTCCTATTGCGCGAATCAGCCGACGCTTGCCCCTTGATGGCCAGCCTTGACATCGTTCAACATCATGGCACAATTGATACATGACTGAGCAAATCAGGCTTCGGATTGACCGCCGGTTGGCGGAAGAGGCGCAGGAGGTGTGCCGCGAAATCGGCATCACGCCGACGGCGGCGGTATCTATGTTGTTTGCGCAAATGGTTAAATTGCGCGGATTGCCCTTCCGCCCGAGCGATTTTCCGGCCTTGGACGAATACGGCGTGACGTTGGCGCAAGCGACAGCGGCGGAAGACTCAGCCCTGGCTGAGATCAGGGCTGCGCGCAAAGCGGGCAAGCTTAAAGCCTTCGCAGGCAAAACGCGCCGCGTCAAATGGCCGGATGTCCAGGCGCGAGCAAAGCGCATTTTCGGCAAGCGGGTGTTTCCTAATTTGGTGCTCCTTGACAGGTCCTGTCAGTAAAAGCGCGAAAACCCCAACGCAAAGACGCGAAGACGCAAGGGCGCAAAGCGGATTTTGCGTTGCCTTTCCAGCCACCAAATGGCGATCGTTCGTCAGGGCGCCATTTCGTCTTTCTACCTTTGCAGTGCAATACCTTGAAATCTTGCCATTTTAACAAGATTTTTTTTGAACAGGAGAAAACGGAGAGAACAGAGACTCATTTTATATCTTTCATCACTCAGTTGCCTCCGTTTCCTCATGTTCAAAAAATGTGTTTGGTTGCGGCTTGCCGCGCTGCGTCTTTGCGTCTTTGCGTTAAACCCTCATGCATGGTTACCGCACCGCCGGGCGGGGGGTGGCCGCTCCGGCAGTGATGTTGAGCGTGGCCGGTTCCAGACCGGGGGAGCGGGCCGTCAGGGTCAGCGTGCCGGGCTGCTGGTCCGCTTGCACGATGACCTGGGCCAAACCGTTAAAGACGCTGCGCTGCCAGGCAGGTGGAACTGGCTCCTGGAGGATCATCAATGAAACTCCCCGGTTGACTCCGCCCGCGCCTTCGTGGTTCTGGACCGAGACGGCGATGGAATTGACGCCTTCATGGAGGAATTGGCCCACGGAGAAGGAAGCCGGCGCCGTCCAGTCGTGGGATTCGCCCACTTTGTGGCCGTTGACGTAAACCCAACCCTCATCGTCAATCATACCGAAATTGAGGGTGACATTGTGCGAGGCGAGCATGGCCGGGGTGGCGTCGAACTCGGCGCGATAGACGGCGGTCTCCCCAGGATTCAACGGCCCTTCCTGGCTGTTCACATCCGCCGTGGGCCATCCGCTGGCATCGAATTTTTCGGCGGATTCTTCCGGGCGCGGGTAGCTTGCGCCGCGTTTGATGCGCCAGTCCTTCAAGGCGGCCGTGCTGCCGGACTGGGCTGCGAAATACACGTCCGGCTCGTGACAACTCGGATCGCCGTTGCCGACGCCGATGATGCGGCCGGGGCCGCTCAGTTCGAACTGAATGTGGTTTTCGGCCACGGGCACAACGCGCCCTTCCGCGTCCGTCACCGCCACGGTGATGATGGAGAGGTCCTCGCCGTTGGCGTCAATGGAAGCGCGGTCGGGAGTGAGTTTGACGCCGGCCGCCGCGCCGGTGGTCTCCACTTTTTGTTCGGCGATGACCTGGCCGTCCTTGTAGCCTTTGGCCAGCAGGGTGCCGGGGGAGTATTTGACCATCCACCGGAGCTGGGAGTTGGCTGGCATGGATTTGCGTCCGAGGCTTTGGCCGTTGAGGAACAACTCGACCTCCTGGCAATTGCTCAAACAGCGCACGTCCACCTCCTGCCCTTCCTTTCCGGGCCAGTTCCAATGCGGCAGCAGATGCAAGACGGTGCGATCGCTCCACCAGGATTGGTAGTAGTAGAAATTGTCCTTGGCAAAGCCGCAGGTGTCCATGATGCCAAAATGAGAGTTGATGCACGGCCAACTGTAAGGCGTCGGTTCGCCGCGATAATCAAAACCGGTCCAGACAAACCCGGCGGAAAGCCAGGGACGGGCGGCATAGACTTTCCACCATTTCTCCGCCGTCGTCGCCCACGGCGGCGCGTTGTCGTCGTAGGAACTGACGTAACCGCGCTTTTCGTCGTTGGCGTAAATGCCGCGGGTGCAGACGGTGCTGGCCTGTTCGGTGCCGATTTCCGGCTGCGTGGGATGTTCTTTGTGGTAGGCATCCACGGCGTCGGGATAATAATTCCATCCGCGCACGTCGAGCACGCTGTTGACGCCCTCGAATTCATTGCCGACGTTGGCGGCGGCGGTGCAAAGGCGAGTCGGGTCCAGTTCGTGGGCCAGGCGCTGCATGGTGTCGGTGATGCGCCGGGCGGTGGGGGTGGTTTGCTGGTCTTCTTCGTTGAAGAGGGACCAGATAAATACGCTGGGATGATTGCGGTCGCGCCGGATTTGTCCGGCCAGATAATCCAGGTTTTGGGCATCGCTGCCCAGCAGGCGGTTTTCGTCCATGACCAACATGCCGAGCCGGTCGCAGGCTTCCAGCAATTCGGGAGTGGGCGGGTTGTGCGAAGTGCGAATGCCGTTGTCGCCCATGTCCTTCAAACGGCTGACGCGGAAGTACTGCAAACGGTCGGGCAGGGCCGAGCCGACGCCGGCGTGGTCCTGATGATTGCAGGTGCCTTTGATTTCGTAAGGTTTGCCGTTCAGCAAGAAGCCCTTGCCGGGATCGAAGGCGATGGTGCGGATGCCAAATTCCGTTTCCATGCGGTCAGCGTCCTTGCCTTCGACTATGAGAGTCGTGATGAGCTTGTACAAATGGGGAGTTTCAGGCGACCAGAGGGCGGGCACGGAGACCGCGGATTTTTGGAACACCTCCAGGTTTGTCAACGCCTGCATGGTGGCGGACTGCCGGAATCGGTCCACGGACTTTCCCGCCGGATCGAGGATCTCGCAGAGGACCGTGGCCTGTGCGCGGCTGTTCTGGCTGTTGACCAGCATTGTTTGAACGCAGACCGTGGCGGGTCCTTCCGGGACATTGCCGGCAAACCGGCTATAGACGAAGACGCCCTCGGGAGCGATATGCACCGGGCCTGTCTTGGTGAGCCAGACATGGCGATAAATGCCGGCTCCTTCGTAAAACCAACCCTCAAATTGCGAGGCGTCCACCCGCACCGCCACCGTGTTGGCGCCGCCGCAGTGGGCCAGGTCGGTGATGTCATAGCGGAAGCCGTCGTAACCGCTTTCGTAATGGCCGAGAAAGTAGCCGTTAAAAAAGACGCGGCAATCGCGATAGACGCCGTCGAACTCCAGCATCAACCGGCGACCTCGGTCTGTCTCGGGCAGTTGGAAGACGCGGCGATACCAGCCCACGCTGTTGGAAGGATAACCGGGGCCTATCGGTTTGAAGCCGTGATCGGGATTGGCGTTTTGATCGAATGGCAGTTCGGGCACCCAATCATGGGGCAGGTTGACTGTGCGCCAGTTGGCGTCGGCGAACGTCTGCCCGGCCGGCCCAGGGTTGACGCCAGCTTTGTCCAGGCGCTGGCTCAGACCCCAGTCGTCGCCAAGGTGAAACTTCCAGCCGAAGTCCAGCAGCAACCGCTCACGGGAAGAGGGATCGGCGGCCCGGGCGGATGGGGTGGAAAGGAGAAGAATCGCCGCCGCAGCGGCCAACCCGGGAAATTTGATTAAATTGTTCACAACGCTGGCTGGATTAAACCTAGCCAAAGATATTTGAAATTTGGGCGTCGCGGCGCTCCGCCCTCCCGATGTGATTTCGGGAGGGGCGAGCGCCGCGAGTCCCTGTATATAATGTGGCAAACTCACCCACAGGAGCGGCATTTCACGGGCCGTCTTCAGAATATCCGCCGTCAACTATGTTGGGAGCCCACCAAAGAAATCCTTTGCCACCAGGCCCGCCCCCACGATTGTTCGAAGTTCTGCTGAAGATGTTTGTGTTTAAGTAATCCACGTGACCATCCAAGGCGAGAATATTCCCGCCATTTTTGCCATGAAGACGTCCGATCCCTTCTGAACCATGCGGCGGGGCGTCAGGAAAGTTGGCCGCGTCGTTCCACTCAAAATTTAGCTCTCCCTGCGGATAATTTGCCGACACAAGGTACTCGTCCGGCTCCCACAGCAGGTAGCATGATGGACTCCACACGTCGGTGAGCTTGCATTTGATCGGGGAGGGCGGCCCGTTGAAAGCGCATACGGAGCCATTCATGACATAAGTGGATAGTTTGTTGTAGCGTCCACCCGCTCCAGGCGTATCTGAAGGAGGGAGTTCAGCGTAATCCTTGCTTCGAATAATGTCCACTGGACAGAGATAGGAGTTTGGGTTATGGATGTAATTAAACCAAAGCCCGTTGGTCCAGGCTGTCTGCGGGGTGTTTAAATAAGGGAACAGAAACGGGTCCGGACTTGTCCCTTCAACGCTGTTGTAAAGCCAGCCACTACTGTTGCCATTGTTGAAATCCGCCCAATTGGCATAGGCCATGCCATCTTTGTTGTCGTCGCCGTACATGTGCAGGGCGAGGCCTAATTCCTTTTGGTTGTTGGTGCAGGTCGTTTTCTGGGCCTGGTTCTTGGCATTGGCCAGGGCTGGCAACAGCATCGCGGCCAGGATGGCGATGATGGCAATAACCACCAAAAGTTCAATGAGGGTGAATGCGGTGGTACTGCCTTCCGTCTGATTCGTGACAGAGGCAGATTTTCGGTTCATGATTGTTCCACCGCCGACGGTTCCGGCAAAACGGGGGAGTCTTTTACGGTCATGGCAAACTCCCCAACCATGGAGTCATGTTGCTCTCCGTTCAAGGTCAAGGGAAACCGCCTTCAGTTACGCCAGGAGCCCACCAGAGCAAACTTCTGCCTTCGGGACCGCCGCCCAAATGGCCTGATTCTCTATTGAAGGTGTTCGTGTTGATGTAATCCACATGACCATCCAAGGCGAGAATATTCCCGCCATTGTTGCCATGAAGACGTCCAATCCCTTCTGAACCAGTGGGCGGGCAGTCAGGTGAGTTGCCTCCGTCATTCCACTCGAAATTTAGCTCTCCCTCTGGATAACTAGGGCACTTAAGGTACTCGTCTGGTTCCCACAGCAGATAGCACGATGGAGTCCATACGTCGGTGATCTTGATGGTCTTGACTGGCGGGTCTGAGAAATTGCACGCCGAGCCATTCATGACATAAGTGGATAATTTGTTGGGCCGCCCTCCGGCTCCAGGAGTATCTGAAGTTGGCTCTTGAGCGTAATCCTTGCTACGAGTGACGTCCACAGGACAGAGATAGGAGGTTGAGTTATGGATGTAATTCCACCAATCCCCGTTGGTCCAAGCCGACTGAGGATTCACTGACCAAGGCGACTTAAATGGGTCCGGACCAGTGCCATTAACGATCGAGTAAAGCCAGCCGCCACCAGGTTCTGGAGTCCCCCCGAAACCGTCCCAATTGGGAAAGGCCATCATATCCTTGTTGTCGTCGCCGTACATGTGCAGGGCGAGGCCCATTTCCTTTAGGTTGTTGGTGCAGATCGTTTTCTGCGCCTGGTCCTTGGACTTGGCCAGGGCCGGCAACAGCATTGCAGCCAGGATGGCGATGATGGCAATGACCACCAAAAGTTCAATGAGGGTGAAGGCGGTGGGGCGGTTTTCCGTCCGGTTCGTGGCAGAGGTGAGTTTTTGATTCATAGGCGTTCCATTGTTGATGGTCTGGCGAAAAATAGGGGGGTTTCACTCGGGGAAGTGAACGCGCAGCAGTCTCGCAAAGAAGTCGAGGCCGCCGACGGCATGGCGCAATCGTCAGGCATTGACCGCAGTATGCTCCTGATCCGCGGGATGTGCAATAAGAAAATGCTCCCAAAACAGGTGGAAGTTTTTGGCATGGTGTGTGCTTTCGTGCCCCGCTTTCACTTTGTGCGGATTGACTTGTCGCGGCACCCCAAATCATTAGCGATGCGCTTGGTGACTCACCGAAAAGGTGGGCCAGTCTCGCTCAGGGGATTCCGTCGGCGGGACGCCGACGGAGGCGGTCGAGACGACCGCGCTCCCCAAGAAGTCGCTAATGATTGGGGCGCCGAACGACGCTTTGCTTTTTTCCTTGGCTTGGCGGGTCGGGTGCGTTTAACGTGGCTCAGTGAAGACAAACGTTGGATGGCCCTTGCTGCTGGTGCTGGTCTTTGCTTTAAGCCGATGGCCCGGCTTGTTGCCTGATAATTTCAGCGCCGCCTACGCCATCGTTTTTTGCGCCGGCCTGTATGTGCCAGGGGTGGCGGGTTGGATCATCCCTCTGGCCGTCCTGGCAGGCACCGACCTGATCATCAGCCTGGTCTTCTACCCGCAATACTTTGCGTGGAGCCGCTTCTTGCTGGATCAAGCCCCCAATTACGCCGCCTACGCGGGCTTGATCGCCCTGGGCCGCTCCTTGGGCCGAAAGAGGCCGTGGTGGCTGCTTGTGGGCGGTGGCATCGTGGGCGCAATGCTCTTCTACCTGGTGACCAATACCGCCGCGTGGCTTATGCTGGACTACCCGAAAACATGGGCCGGCTGGATCAGAGCCTTGACCATCGGGCAGCCCGGCCATGCGCAAACGTGGGAATTCTTTCGCAATACTCTCTCCAGCGGCGGACTCTTCACAGGCCTGTTTGTGGGCGCGATGAAACTGACCGAAAAGGAGGAGGAAGACGAAGCCGAGGAACCGGCCAAAGACGCCAAACCGGCCGAGGAGGACCACGAACCGGCGGAGGCTGAAACATAACATGGACACATCAACTAATCGAAGAACATTTCTCAAGGCCGTGGCGGCCACTGGCGCGGGATTGGCCCTGGCCCAGAGCGCGCCCGCGGCGCAGCAGGACGCCAAGCCCGCGCGCAAGACGCGGCTGGGCTTCGACAATTTTTCCGTGCGCGCGATGAAGTGGAACGCGGGGCAACTCATTGATTACGCGGCGTCGCTGAAGCTTGACTCGCTATTCTTGACAGATTTGGACGTCTATGAAAACTTCCAGGAGGGTTATCTGCGCGACGTGAAGAAGAAGGCCGACGACAACGGATTGGTCATTTACGCCGGTTCGTGGAGCATCTGTCCGACCTCCAAGTTTTTCAAAAACAAGTGGGGCACGGCGGAGGAACATCTGGCCCTGGGCATTCGCGTGGCCAAGACCCTGCAATCCCCCGTCTTCCGTTGCATCCTGGGAATGGGCGATGACCGCGCCACCCCCGGCGGGATTGAAGCGCGCATGGCCGACACGATCAAGGTTTGCCGGAGCGCGCGCAGCCAGGCGCTGGACGCGGGTGTCAAGATCGCCATTGAAAATCATGCCGGCGATATGCAGGCCTGGGAGTTGGCCGGCTTGTGCGAGGAAGCGGGCAAAGAGTACGTCGGCGTCACTCTGGACACCGGCAACGCGACCTGGACGATGGAGGATCCGATGGAAAGCCTGGAAATCATGGCGCCCTACGTGGCGGCCTCGGCCTTGCGCGATTCCATGATCTGGCCGACACCGCACGGGGCCGCCGTGCAATGGACGACTATGGGAGAGGGAGTCATTGATTACAAGGCCTTCGTGCCGCGCTTCATCGAGTTGTGCCCGCAGGTGCCGGTCAACGTGGAAATCATTTCCGGCTTCACGCGCGATCTGCCGTATTTTCGCAAAGACTATTGGAACGTCTGGCCCAAAGCGCGGGCCAGGGACTTCGCCAAATTCGACGCCTTGACGCGGCTGGGCAAAATGATTCCGGAGCACCATTCCGCCGACACGGCGGCGGAGCAGGAATACCAAAAAGGCGGCCTGGAACGCAGCCTGGCTTATTGCAAGGAAACGCTGGGGCTGGGGTTGCAAGGGTGATCCGCCGCAACCAGGCATCAGGCGTTTTTTTCGCTCCCGCCAGGCCCTTTGGGTGACCACAGCGCGACATTGAACGGGAAAAGCTCGGCCTTCATGACGCCTTGCTTTACCGCTGGGTCGCCATTCATGAGTTCACGAGCCTCCTGTTCGGATGCTGAAACAAACACAACAAAATCATGGAGTCTTTTCCAGAACCGTTTCAGGCAATCGTCCCAGGCGCACGGCCCGTTCCACTGCCTTCCGCGCGTAATAAGGATGCTCGCGCGCTCCCGCCAAAAGCCCTTCAACGCCAATATCCGCGTCCAAATCCGGCCAATATACTGACGAGCCGTTGATTTCAAAATGGCTCCGTTCCTCTCGTGTAGCCAAAGCCAGCGTCGGGTAAAACGAGAGCGGCACGCTGATGAATCGGCCATCCTCCAAGTCAATGGCCAGCAGTTCGTCATCAACGTGGACTTCTGAAATGAGGGGCGGCGTTTGCATATTTACGTATTCTTGACAAACATCTTTCCGGGCAGTTGCCGCAGCAGGCGCTTCATTTCCAAGCCCAGCAGCGCGACCGAGACCGCCGAGGCGGGCAACCCGCTGCGCCGGATGAGGTCGTCAATGCCCATTTCCTCCTTGTCAACCAAATCATAGAGCGCCGCCTCGTTTTCCGACAGCGACAGCGCGGGGAGATCGGGGGAATCCTTGAGCATGGAAGGCCGGTTGCTGGCGGGGAAAAGGTACTCGAATTCGCACAGGATGTCCTCCGCGCCCTCGCACAGCTTGGCGCCGTTCTTGATCAGATCGTGGCAGCCTTTGCTGCGCGGGGAATCAATGCGGCCGGGCACGGCGAAGACCTGGCGGCCATTGTCCGCCGCCATTCTGGCCGTGATCAACGCGCCGCTGGTCAGGTTGGCCTCCACCACCACCGTGCCCAAGGTCATGCCCGCGACCAGCCGGTTGCGGATCGGGAAGCTCTGTTTGTCGGCTTTGCGATTGAACGGAAATTGCGTCACCAGCGCGCCCTGGGCGGCGATGCGCTCAAAAAGTTCCGCGTTCTCGGCCGGGAAAACGATGTTGATGCCCGTGCCCAACACCGCGATGGTCCGCCCCTTGGAATGAAGCGCGCCTTGATGGGCGGCGCTGTCAATGCCGCGCGCGCCGCCGCTGACGACGGTCACGCCGATGTAGGCCAGTTGAAAAGCCAGCTTGCGGGCCGTCTCCATGCCGTAATGCGTAGTCATGCGCGAGCCAACCACCGCCACGGCGTTCTTGTCCTTCGCGCATAAGTCGCCCTTGACGTAGAGCACAATCGGCGGATCGTAAATCTGCCTGAGCAGTTCGGGATAATTTTGGTCCGCCTGGATGACAATGTGGCAGCCGAATTTTTCGATGCGTTCCAACTCGCCCTTGAGGTCAATGCTCTTTTCCCAGCCGGCGATGGCGGCGGCGGTTTCCGGCCCGATGCCGGCGACGCGCTGCAATTGGCCGGCGCCGGCGCGGAGGATGGCGGCCGGTTCGGCGAAGTGCTCGAGCAATTGGCGCGCGCGCACCGGGCCGATGCCTTCAATCAGATTCAAAGCCACCAAAGCTTCGCGGGCATCCACGCGTCAAGCCAACCGCTTTTTGGCTCTCACGGCAAGCCTAAGATGGCGCCTGTTTGAAGGGCCCAAATCTTTAGCGATGTGGTTGCCGACTCACCAAAAGGATGGCCAGTTTCGGTCGAGGGATTCTGTCGCCAGGACGACCGCGCTTCTGAAGAAGTCGCTGATGATTGCGGTAGATGGGCGAAACCGGCGGCATGTCTTGCCAAAGCGCCGTCCGCTAGGCGTACCCGACACCCCAGGGCAAAAAAAGTTTCATTTTTTTTTACATTTGCCGGTTGACATGATGGCAGAAATTGGGTTATTTTTGTTTTTTCGCGGCGTTGGCGACCCTCCCCGTGCCGCGAATCAAATTGCTGTTAAACACAAAAGTTAAGCTCGATAATAAGATGAAAATGTTTCGATTCCTTCTTTGCCTGGTTACCGGCGTCGTTCTCTCCACCTTGAGCGCTCGCGCCAATGTTTATGCCACCGACATCAAATTAAATGGAAGTTTGTTCTCCATCATCAGTCCTGCTGCCAGTCCAGTGACGATCAGCTACCGCCTCAATCAAGCGGCCACGCTGGGCGTCACGGTTACCATCTTGCAAGGCGCCACCGTTGTGGCCACGATAAGTGGCGGAACGAGCATGGGCCTCAATTCAGTCGTGTGGGGCGGCACCAATAATTCCGGCGCGGCTGCGGCCACTGGAATTTATTCCGTGAGCATCACCGCGGCGGCCTCCGGCTTCACCAGTTGGCAGCAAATCAGCGTGGATGCCAATGCCGGCAACTATGCTTTTGACCCGAACGGCATGGCTGTGGATAACAATACCAACAGCCCCTATTATGGACGCGTCGTGGTGGGCTGCTCCTACGCCAACGGCACCGCGACCAACCCAGTTTCGGGGGCGCTCATCCTGGATGGCATTTACAAAATGAACGCCGACGGCAGCTTTGCTGATGAAGGCGGTTTTGGTTATGGAGGCTATACCATGGACGATGGCGGCCATCTCTCCACCAATGAGATGCCCACCGCCTCCTTTGTTGTTCCCTGGAGGCTGAGGATCGGTGACGATGACCGAATTTACATGCTGGATTGGAGCGACGAAGGCGCGATTGTCTCTTTTGACATGCAGGTGACCACCAACCAGGTCGTGATTGACGACGGCGGATCCGACGGCGGCGCTCTGGGCGGCCCCCATAATTATTCCGGCAACCCGGACTTGGCCGATCTCGCATACGGTATTATCAATTTTGATGTGACATCCACGACCACGACCAACGCCGCTATCTGGCTGTGTGACGCTGATTATCCCAACTGGGGCATTTGGATGTACCGCCTTACAAACGGCCAGTCTGTTACGACTGACACCGGGACACAGGCTGTGACAACTGGCGGAGACCTCAGCCTGGTATCTTCCGGTGGTTGTTCCGTTGATACGAGTCTTGACATCTTCTGTGCCCAAACCCGGAATGGCGAGAATCCGGTTTATGACGCCATGGTTTTCACCAATTGGAATGCCGGCCTTCTCCCTCCTATATCCAGCGGGTTTAACTTCGTGGATGGCACCGTTGTGGGACAGGTCGGATGGGGCTATGGTTGTGGCGTTGATATCACTTGTGACACCGATCCCACGTTCGAAGCCGTGCAAGATACCGTCATCAACTCTCGGACAAGTCCAACGATCGTGGCGTTCCCCACAGGAGCCGGCAACGACGATACCAATGGATCGGGCATTCGTTTGCTCGACGCCACCACTGGCTCCCTTGTTGAGACCAACATAGATTTCGGCGAGCAATATCCCTGCGCGGCGTGGGACAATGTGGGCAATCTCTATGGCGCCTCCAGCACGCGCAATGTGTGGCGGGCTTGGTCGCCGCCTGGAGCGAGCACGAATACCACCGTTGCGGTGGCTCAACTGGTCGTCTCGCAAGGGGTGTTGAGGATTGCCACCATCTCCGCAGTCCGAACCGGCCCCGGTTCCGCCAACGTTACCATCAAGTTCACGGCTCCTGGAAGTCCGGCTCTTTCGGCCTTCACACTTGTAAGCTCGTCCATTTTGAACGGCAGTTATACGGCTGTCAATGGCGCGGTCATCACGGCTGTTTCGGACGGCTATCAAGCCACCTTCTCGACTAATTCAACCTCGTTCTATAAAATTGAACAGACAAGCCCGTGAGTTCGATGACTAGGCTGTGCGCCTCGACGGAGTGGCGTGGCAGCCCGCGCGCGGTGGGATGTCATGCCCTGTCCGCCAAAGAGAACAGTCCGTGCCAGAGTCAAACCTCCGCCCATGAAATGCCGCGTTCGTTGCCTCCAGAAATGCCCCCGTGCCTGGCACCGGACCGCCGCGCCTTCACGTTGATCGAGTTGCTGGTGGTAATAGCCATTATCGCCATTCTGGCCGGCATGTTGCTGCCAGCCCTGGCCCGGGCCAAAATGGAAGCCAATCGCACCCAATGCCTCAACAACCTTAAGCAACTGGAATTGGGCGCGCAGACCTACAAACATGACAATAACGATTATTTGATGCCCAATGCTCCGGCTGGTTTTACTCCAAATGAAACTTGGTGTCCATCAGGGAACGAAAATTGGACCGGCGCGGCTCCCGCCGTTGATGTCAATACCAACCTTTCGCTTTATCTCAACTGCCTGATGGCGCCCTACATGGCCAATCAGATTGCCGTTTATAAGTGTCCTTTCGACGTTCTTGCGGCCAGGGACGGCCCGCGCCTCCGCAGTTATTCCATGCAAGGCGGCATGGGCACCGTTTACATCGGAGATTTGTATAATACTGGCTACCGATATTATAGCAAAGGAAGCGACATGGTCTGTCCAACGCCAGCCGGGCTTTCTGATTTTCTGGATGAGAATCCCGAAAGCATCAATGACGGATACTTGGAGATTGCCAGCTCTCCGAACGGAGGTTGGCCCGATATCCCCGCCGCTTACATGGGGCATGCCTGCGGCTTTAGTTTTGCCGACGGCCACGTCGAGTTGCACAAATGGCAGACGACAGCGCTTATAAATCCAGCGCCCGGCGATACTCAGCCGTTGGATCCGCCCGCCAGAGTCACTGAGCACTATGCTCCCGGCGGCGCCTCCAATCCTGATTGGTTTTGGTTCCAACAACACGTCACTTGTGACGATAATTCCGTTGGTGGCTCGTGGGTTCCGCAGTAACAGAGGGTAATCGGGGCTTTTCCAACCACTGCGCGATTTCCCCTTGCCTTTGCCGGCGGGGGGTGTATGGTTTCCCTTGCCTGAACGCCGCGTGTGCGGCTGTTCGTTGAGGCTGAGAAAAAAAAGTTAACCGTGGAACCTAACCTTCAACCTCCGTTGCCAGGCAACGCGGTCAGGTAGGCAATGGAGTCTTCGCCGGCGTCCCGGCCAGGTCTCCCGCGCAGTTTGTCATTATACCATTCTAATTATGCTCACGATGGAAGAAGCCCTGAAACAAAGCTCCACACGCTTTGCCACAGGCCAGATTGTCATAGGTAAAGTCATCGAACTCCGTCCCAAAGAAGTCCTCGTTGATATCGGCTACAAAAGTGAAGGCGTCATCCCCGCCAACGAATTCGACGACATCAAATCGGTCAAAATCGGCGATGAAATTGATGTCCTGATCGAAAAACTGGAAGACAAGGAGGGCATGGTCGTCCTCTCCAAGGAAAAGGCCGAGTTCAAAAAGAATTGGGACAAAATCCTCACGATATGCAACGAAGGCGGCACCATCACCGGCAAAGTCAAGGCTGCCGTCAAGGGCGGTTTGCTGGTCAACATCGGCGTGGAGGCTTTCCTGCCGGCCTCGCAGATTGACATGGTTCCGCCCAAGAACCTGGCCCAGTTCATCGGCAATTCCTACGATTTCAAAGTGGTCAAGATCAACCAGGAGCGCCAGAACATTGTCCTCTCCCGCCGCGAATTGATCGAGCAGCAGCGCAACGACAAGCGCAGCAAACTCCTGACGGAAATGACCCCGGGCGACATCCGCAAGGGCACCGTCAAGAATATCACCGACTTCGGCGCGTTCATTGACCTCAACGGCATTGACGGCCTGCTCCACATCACCGATATGAGTTGGGGCCGCGTCGGGCATCCGTCGGAAATCCTCAAAGTCGGCCAGGACATTGACGTGGTGGTGCTGGACATCAACCGCGAGAAGGAACGCGTGAGCCTGGGCCTCAAGCAGAAGTTGAGCAATCCGTGGGAGAACATAGACGCCAAGTATCAAGTCGGCGCGCGCGTCAAGGGCAAGGTGGTCAACCTGGTGCCCTACGGCGCGTTTGTCGAATTGGAACCGGGCGTGGAAGGCTTGGTGCACGTGACCGAATTATCCTGGACCAAGCGCATCGCCAAGCCGTCGGACGTCCTCAAGGCCGACCAGGAGATCGAAGCGGTCGTGCTGGGCATCAACCGCGAGGAGCAGAAAATTTCCCTCGGCATCCGCCAGCTCGAAGCCAATCCTTGGGACAAGGCCAGCGAGAAATATCCTTCCGGCACGAAGGTCAAAGGCAAGATTCGCAATTTGACCAGCTACGGCGCCTTCATCGAATTGGAAGAGGGCCTGGACGGGATGATCCACGTTTCGGACATCTCCTGGACCCGCAAAATCAATCATCCTTCCGAAGTCTTCAAGAAGGGCGATGAAGTCGAGGCCGTCGTGCTGGAAGTGGACAAGGCCAACCAGCGCATCTCCGTCGGTGTCAAGCAATTGACGATTGATCCGTGGAGCAATATTGATCATTTCTACAAGGTGGGCGACCTCGTCACCGGCAATGTGACCAAGCTGGCCAGCTTCGGCGCCTTCATCGGATTGCAGCACGACATTGACGGCTTGGTTCACATCTCACAAGTGAGCGAGGAGCGCACCGACAAGATCAAAAACGTCCTCAAGGTCGGCCAGGAAGTGACCGCGCGCGTCATCAAGATTGACAAAACCGAGCGGCGCATCGGCCTCTCCATCAAGGCGGCCGCCTATTCCACCGAGCAACTCAAAGCCGAGCAGGCCATTCTGGATTCGCTCAAGCCGGGCGAAGACCTGGTGGCGCTGCAACACGCCTTCGACGCCGCCGACGAATCGGCGCGGCAACAGTCCCAATAGGTGGCGGCCTTTGGCGCCGGTCCGCCCGCGGGCGGGCTGGCGTCGCAGCCAACATGAAAACGCTGCACCTATACCTGGCCCGCCAGATGTTGGCGACGCTGGGGATGACGGTGTTTGTCTTCACGCTGGTTCTGTTGCTGGGCAACGTCATCAAGGAGATTCTCAAACTGCTGGTCAATCGCCAGGCCACGCTCGGCCTGGCCTTGCACGGCATCCTCTTGCTGATCCCTTACGTGCTGGCCTTTTCGCTGCCCATCGGCATGCTCACGGCGGCCTTGCTGGTCTTCGGCCGTTTCAGCGCGGACCAGGAATTGACCGCCGCGCGCGCCAGCGGCATCAGTCTGGTGAGCCTGATCACGCCCGTTTTGTTGTTGAGCGTGGCCGTCAGCGGCTTGTGCGCCTGGCTCAACTTCGACATCGCCCCGGCCAGCCGCACGGCTTACCACGAGCTGCTATGGTCCGCGCAGACCAACCATCCGGCCAACGTCCTGCGCAACGGCGAGTTGGTGCCCTTGGGCGACTACTTCGTCTGGGTCGGCAAGGTCCACAAGGATGGAACCAATCTCGATCACGTCATTGTCGTCCAATGGACGAAGACGGGCGAAAAGTGGGCCGAAGGACCCACCGGCACGCTGGAGCGCGATCCCACCAATCACCAGATCAAACTCACCGTCCATGAGGCGTCGGCCTGGGAGAACGGCGTGCCCGCCGCCCGCGGCGAACTCCCGCTGGTCATTAATGTTGACGCGCAGGCCAAGTCGTTTCTGACGGTTCCGGTCAGCGACATGACCTTCGCGCAATTGCGGGAGGAACTGCATGAATTGGAGAATCCCCTGCCCTCGCGCGTTTATCGTGACAAGTCCGGCGGCGAGGCGTCCAAGGGCCGGCGCGAGGTGCAGCAGTTGGTCAAAGACAAGACGATGTCGGTCATGGTGTATATGCACCGCGAGGTGGCGTTTTCCTTTGCATGCATTGGCTTCACGCTCATCGGCATCCCGCTGGGCATCCGGGCGCATCGCCGCGAGACGAGCATCGGCGTCGCCACCGCGCTGGTGCTGATGCTGATTTACTATAGTTTCATAGTGATGGCGCAAGCATGGGAGAACCACCCGGAGCGGGCGCCCTGCGTGATCGTTTGGATGCCCAACTTCATTTTCCAGGCCGTGGGTGCCGTTCTCTTATGGCAAGCCAACCGCGGAGCGGGGCGGTAGGTTCAAAAGCTTTCAAACTCATGGAGGAAAGTTTGACGATGGAACCTTCCCGGCGTAAAATTGGGGCATGACGGAAGTTATGATAAATCTCCCGGAGAAGGCGTCATTGGCCCTGAAGGTGCCGGCCGAGGCCTTGGGCAAGGAAGTGCTTCTCATGGCCGCTGTCAAACTTTACGAACTCGGCAGGCTCTCGTCGGGCGCCGCCGCGGAGTTGGCCGGCCTGCCGAAGCCCCTTTTTCTGGCCAAGCTCGCAGATTATGGGGTTTGCACGTTTGACTTGAAGAAGGAGGAACTGCAACGGGAGTTGACGCTTGGCTGACGTCATCGTCAATACTTCTCCGCTCCAATATCTGCACCAGATTGGGCAGCTTGATCTTTTTCCAAAACTATTCGGGCGAATCATTGTCCCCCAAGCCGTGGCTGCGGAGCTTGCCGCAGGCCGGCGACTCGGTGTTTCACTGCCCGAACCGGAAACTCTTGATTGGATTGATCTGCGTCTTCCTGCCAGCCCTGTCGGCGGGTTGCTTTCGTGGGACCTTGGAGCGGGCGAATCGGCGGTTTTGTCACTTGCATTGGAGCAGCCGGGATCGTGGGTGGTGCTGGACGACAAACTGGCGCGGCAAGCGGCGGTTCATTTGAACCTCCCCTTGCTCGGCACGGCGGGAATCCTTCTCCGCGCCAAACATACCGGACATCTCCGCGCGGTTCGTCCCGTGTTGAACCAACTAGGCGCCTTGGGGTTCCGACTTACCCCAGCGACAGTGCGGAACATCCTCGATCTCGCTCAAGAATGAACTACGGCCACGCCAACGGCCGCGGTGCTCTTATAGCAAGCCAACCGCGGAACAGGGGGGGGTGGAAAGATGTATGGAACAAATTACCCCGTCATTAAGGCTTGACCGGGGCGCGAATCGCCCTAGTTTCGAGGCGGACAAAACGGTCTCTTGATGAAAGCAATTCTCGCGTTGGAGGATGGTTCTGTGTTCGTTGGCCGGGGCTTTGGCGCCAAAGCTCAAGCCTGTGGCGAGGTCTGTTTCAATACCTCCATGACCGGTTACCAGGAAATCCTCACCGACCCCTCCTATAAAGGCCAGATTGTGACCATGACTTATCCTCTGATTGGCAATTATGGGGTCAATCAGGCCGATGTGGAATCCTGGCAGCCGCACGTGGCAGGATTTGTGATTCGGGAGTTGTCGCCGGTCGTGAGTTCCTGGCGGGCGGAAAGCTCGCTGGCGGAATACCTGGAGAAAAATGGCGTTCCGGGCCTGGAAGGAATTGATACGCGGGCGCTGACCAAGAAGTTGCGTGTGCGCGGCGCGCTCAACGGTTTTATTTCGACTCTGGATATTTCGCCGGAGGAAGCGGTGGCGCGGGCCAAAAACTGGCCTGGTCTGGCAGGGGTGGATTACGTCAAAAGCGTGACGCACGCGAAACCGTTTTTGTGGGAGGACAGCCAGAGCCGGAGTTTCGCCCTGGCGCGCGGTTCGGCCAACGCGTCCGGCAGCGCGCCTTTGCCGCCGGCGGATATTCCGATCGTGGCCTTTGATTACGGGATGAAATACAACATCTTGCGCCGGCTGCGGCAGCACGGTTTCAAGACGCAGGTGGTGCCGGCGACAACAACGGCGCAGGAGGCGCTGGCCTTCAAGCCGGCGGGAATCTTTCTCTCCAACGGTCCCGGCGACCCGGCGGCGCTGGATTACGCGGTGCGAACCGTGGGCGACTTGGTCAAAAGTGGAACGCCGATATTTGGGATTTGCCTGGGGCATCAGATTTTGGGGCAGGCTTTTGGCGGGAAGACGTTTAAGCTCAAGTTCGGCCATCGCGGGGGCAATCAGCCGGTCAAAGATTTGGCCTCGGGCAAGGTGGCCATTACGTCGCAAAACCACGGTTTTGCGGTGGATCCGGCGGCGCTGCCGGCCGAGGTGGAGGTGGACCGCATCAATTTGAACGACCGGACCGTGGAAGGGATGTGTCACAAGAGCAAACCGATTTTTTGCGTGCAATATCACCCGGAGGCGTCGCCCGGTCCGCACGATTCGACGCCTCTTTTTGCGGAGTTTCGGCAAATGATAGAAAAAGCGTGAGCGATTTACGGCGCGGTTTTGGCTCAAGGAAAAGTCAAGAAAAACGGTTTGACTTGCGGCCCAAGACCGCCATAATGCCGCCACGCCCAGAATATGGCAAGACTTGTAATTCTCAGTGAAGGGTTTACCGGCAAGGCATACGAGCTGGCGGTGGACAAGACCACCATCGGACGTGTGGACGACAATACGTTTCCCATCCCGGAAGCTTCGGTTTCCAGCCATCACTGCGAGGTGTTGCTGCGGGGGGGCGAGGTGGTGATTCACGACCTTAATTCGACCAACGGCACGTTTATCAGCGGCCGTCAAATCACGGGCGAAGCGGTGCTCAAGCCCGGGCAGATTTTGCGTTTGGGCCAGGTGGAAATCCGCCTGGAAGACGCCGGCGCGCAAAAGGCGACGCCCAAGAAATTGCCCGATCAAACGATGGTCATTCCCCAGGGAGTCAAGCTCGGCCAGGAGCCGCCCACCAAGACGGTGGCCTTCGACAAGAACACTTTTGCCAAGAAGAGCAACACCGCCAACAAGATATTCATCGGCGTCATCATTGTGCTGGCTGTTGCGGTCGTGGCGCTGGTGTTCATGTTCGTCTTCAAAAAGCCCGGATGATCCCGCCCGCGGCGGTCAACCTTCCTTGAGCCAGCGCGCCACATCCGCGGCGGAATAGGTGATGATGAAATCCGCCCCGGCCCGGCGCATGGAGAGCATGGTTTCCATGGTCACGGCCCGTTCATCGAGCCAGCCTTTGGCGGAGGCAGCTTTGATCATGGAAAACTCCCCGCTCACGGCGTAGGCCGCCGTCGGACAGCCAAACTCAGTTTTGACGCGATGGAGAATGTCCAAGTAAGCCAGCGCCGGCTTGACCATGACCATGTCGGCCCCTTCCTGGAGGTCCATGGCCACCTCGCGCAGGGCCTCCAGGGCATTGGCGCCGTCCATTTGATAGGCCCGGCGGTCGCCGAATTGCGGCGCGGAATCCGCCGCCTCGCGGAACGGTCCGTAGTAGGCGGAAGCGAACTTCGCCGCGTATGAAAGAATCGGCGTATCGGCCCAGCCGTGCTTGTCCAACATCTGGCGGATGGCGGCGACGCGGCCATCCATCATGTCGCTGGGCGCCACGATGTCGGCCCCGGCTTCGGCGTGGCTCAGGGCGGTGCGGGCGAGCAAGGCCAGGGTGGGGTCATTGGCCACGCGTCCGCCTTTGGCCTTTTCCACGACGCCGCAATGGCCGTGACTCATGTATTCGCACAGGCAAACGTCGGTCAAGACCAGGCAGCCGGGCAGATGTTTTTTTAGCAGGCGGACGGTTTGCTGGACGATGCCGTTGCGGGCGTAAGCGCCGGAAGCCTTTTCATCCTTGGTTTCGGGCAGGCCAAAGAGCAGCACAGCCGGCACGCCTAATTGATGCGCCTTCTCCGCCTCGCGCAGAATTTCGTCCGGCGAGCATTGAAAGACGCCGGGCATGGAAGCCACGGGCCGGCGCACTTTGCGGCCGGCGCGGGCGAAAAGGGGCAGCACGAGTTGGCCGGCGTGCAGCGAGGTTTCCCGCACCAGCCGCCGCAACGCAGGCGACTGCCGCAAACGGCGCGGCCGGCACGTTGGGAATTGCCCAAAAGCGGAAAAACTCATGCGGTCAGCGTAATGAAAGCGACCGGCTGCGGCAATGGCGGACTTTTATCTTTTGCCGCCCGCCGCCGCGGTTTAGGGTGGGGAGATGTTGAAGAAAGTGGCAGGCACGATGGCGGCCGTGGCGGTGATATTCGCGCTGGGCTTGTTTTTCGGGCTGCTCTCCTATCGCTGGTATCAGGGGCGCGGCGGGGGCGGTTACAGCGGCGCGACCCTCCTGACAAAAGTCCAAACCCTTTCGCAATTCGTGACAGTCAAATACTCGCTGGAGAAGGTGGTGGAATTTGACGACGTCAAATGGTACGGCGACAGCCGCGTCCTGCTGGTGGCGCACGGGGTGGTCAAAGCGGGCATGGATTTAAGCCAGATTGGCCCGGACGACATCGAGATTTCCGGCAAAAAAATCAGCCTGACCTTGCCGCGCCCGCGCATCACCGACGTGTATCTGGACGATCACCAGACGCAAATCCTGGATCATTCCACGGGCGCCTTTCGGTTGTTTGACAAGGACTTGGAACAGAGCGCGCGCCAGCGGGCGGTGGACGAATTGCGCCTGGCGGCCTCGCAAAACGGCATTTTGAAAGACGCCACTGAGATGGGAGAGTCGCAATTGAAAATCCTGCTCTACCAACTCGGCTTCACGGAAATCAATTTGCGCTCGAAATAACTGACTTGGATCGGGAGGGCGGAGCGCCGCGACGCCCATAAATAATGGGTGCTCGCGGCGCTCGCCCCTCCCGAGAAATGACTGCGGAATGTCACATTATTTATACGCATCAATATTCGGCCTCAAAAAATCACGTTTTTTCGGGTTTCAAAAAAGGTGTGTATTCTTCTTTACAGTAAATCGGGGGGGGTCAAACAAGGCTCTTTTCGCGCTGAACCCGTTGATCCTCATTAGGTTGCTGAGAAAATGGCCGCCAACCGCCATGTCCGGAAAATCGTCCGTGTCAAATAAATGGCGCGTTTTTGGCCCGGTTGTAAATGATTGATTCCGTGCGGGTTGCAGACCGGAATTTTTCGGAGGTCCCAAAAAACAGTGCAAAATGCAATTTTTTGCAAAAAAAGCGTACTAAAAACCTACCGTAGGTTTTCTGTTTTTCCTGATTTGTGGCAAAATCGTTCCCGCGATGAGAAATATGAACAGCCAGCCCGCGCCAAAGCGGGACGCAATGAATCGCGCAGAGGCGCAGAGGGCGCAGAGAAGAAAGGAAGACAACCCCTTCTTAGCCGGAACGATGCAGTTGCTTTGGGGAGCGCGGTCGTCTCGACCGCCGTTTTCGGCGTCTCGCCGAAAACCCTTCCGTTCTTCGGCCCCGCATCTAATAGTGTTGGCAGAATCATCGTACGACTGGCCAGCGAGACGCCGACCAGGGCGACCGGGACGGTCGCGCTCCCAAATCCATCTGAATCGTTCCGGCTTAGGCAAAATATCGTCGAGAGTTGGTTTCATGTCCAATTTGGCCGTGCTCTGCGCTCTCTGCGCCTCTGCGCGAGGCTCTTCAGTCCTGGCTGCGCAGACGACCTGGTCCATCTTGGGCCTGAAAATCGGACTGGATAGGAGTGGATAGGAGTCAATCGCACTGGATAGTAGTAAAAAATAAAAAAAAGGGTTTTGGCAAACGAACGCGAGGTTGTGCCTTACCCGGGCGGATCACGCCGAATCGAACCAATGAAAAAAAATAAAAATCCCGTTGTTCAACGTTAAACGTGCATGAGGATTGACCGATCACGGCTAAACACGCCTAAACACGCCAATGAAAAAATATTGAGATTAAGATTAAGAGTAAGATCAGGATTAGGAATGGAAGACGGAAATCCCCCCTTGGCAGCGTCTCTGGCTTCTGGTTAGCTGGACGGCCTTGATGAGACATCCTTGGCTCCTGAAACTGATCTTGCTGTTTCTGGCAGGGGCCTGTGCCTGTCAAGCGCAGCAGGGCGGCCCGTTTCGAGTCAACGGAATCAACAGCCAAAGCTGGTCCGATTTCTCGGGCGGCACCAATTACTACCACAATGGCGGCGTGGCCAGCAATGAAACCACGATGGTGACATTTGACGAGGCGACGCAACTGGAAGCGGCCGACTTGCTTGAGTGCGAAGGCGACGTGACGATCCTGGATCACGGCCACATCTGGCGCGGCACCAATTTCATTTACAACACCAAAACCGGGGACGTGCGGGCGGGGCGATTCAAAACCATCATGGCGCCGTATTCCATCCTGGGCCAGACCATGGGGGGCGTGAGCAACAAAGTGCAAACAGCCACCAACGCGATCATCTCCACCGATGATTATCACAGTCCCATTTTCACCATCCATGCCCGGACCATCACCATTGCCCCCGGGGATTATATCGAGGCCCATCAGGCAACCATGTACATCGGAAAGACGCCGATCTTTTACTGGCCCTATTACCGGAGGAGCCTCAAGCAGCATCCGAACAACTGGGAGTTCGTGCCCGGCTACCGCAGCATTTTTGGGCCGTATTTATACACCGCTTACAACTGGTACGGCAACGGATTGCTGGATGGAACCGTCCACCTCGATGAACGGGAAAGGCGCGGCCTGGCGGGCGGCCCGGATTTCGCGCTGCACTTGGGTGATTGGGGGGAGGCGGCGTTCCGCTACTATTACGCGCGCGACCAGGACCCGCTGGCGGATGGCTTCAATGCGCCGCATTTGGGAGAAAACCGGCAACGGAGCCAGTTCTTCTATGATGCTTATCCCACTTCCAACCTGACGGCCAGGGTGGTGGCCAACTATCAAAGCGATCCGCTGGTCATTCGTGATTTCTATCTGAGCGAGTACAACAAGAACGTCGAGCCGGCCTCCTTCGGCGAAGTCAACGAGCTGTGGCCCAATTGGGTTCTGGACGGGATGGCCCAGCCCCGGCTGGTCAATTTCTTTGAAACGGTCGAGCGCCTGCCCGATGTGAAATTGACCGGGTTGCGGCAGGAAGTGGGCGTGACGCCGATTTATTACGAGAGTGAAACCTCGGCCGGCTATTTTGAGCGGGCCTTCTCCGAGACCAATGTGCCCGTGCCGTACACCAATTACGCTTTGATGCCCAACGGTTTGGGATACGACGTGACGGCCGGCAGAACGGGAGGCTATCCCAATTACTCGGCGGCGCGGGCGGACACCTTCCACCAATTCACGCTACCGGAAACATTTTTCGACTGGCTCAACGTGACGCCCCGCATCGGCGGACGGGCAACGTATTACAGCGACGTGGAAGGCCCGCAAATTCGGACCAATGAGCAAGGGCGGGCCGTCTTCAATACGGGCGTGGATGTTTCCTTCAAGGCCTCGCAGGTCTTCCGAAATGTGGAAAGCGACTTGTGGGACGTGCATGAATTGCGCCATATCATCGAACCGGAAGTGGATTACGTTTACATCCCCACGACCTCCACCCACGTGCCGCTGTTCGATTACCAATTGCCCAGTTTGCGGCTGCTGCCCATTGATTTTCCAGACTACAATTCCATTGATTCGATCCAGCGCGAGAACGTGCTGCGCCTGATGCTGCGCAACAAATTGCAAACCAAACGGCGGGACGGCATCGAGGACCTGGTGAATTGGGCGGTCTATTCGGACTGGAGCTTCAACCGCGGCACCAATCATGGTTTCGCCGATTTGTATTCCGACCTGGACCTGCGTCCGCGCTCCTGGATCACCTTCAATTCCTCGACGCGTTATGACATGACTGATACCCGGTGGCGCGAGGCCATCGAGCGCGTCTTTATCCAGCCGACCACGGCCCTGAGCCTGTCGGCAGGCTATTATTATCTGATGAACAACGACCCTGAATTTCAGACTTATCCGGGCCAGCCTCTGGCGGGCCACAACCTCATTGATTTGAGCCTCTACTACCGGATGAATGAGAACTGGGGTCTGCACGTGGCCGAACGTTATGAGGCGCAGAACGGCAAGATGCAGGAGCAGCTCTACTCCATTTACCGCGACTTGCGAAGCTGGACCGGGGCGTTGACTTTTAGAGTTGATCAAGGAGCGGGCCAGCCCACGGATTTTACCGTCGGCGTCACCTTGTCCCTCAAAGCATTTCCGCGCTACAAACTCAACGCGGACGATGACCGGCCCCAACAACTTCTCGGCAGCGCCGCCACGGCCAGCATCCTGGACGATTACTGAGGCGCATCCATGCAGCCGGAGAACAAGACAGGAAGATTTTGAGACAGGATTAACGGGATTTACAGGATGAATGACAGCACAGGGAGATCTCTCCAAACGGTGAGGGATTATTTCTGATGCCACATCCTCTTTTCCATCCTGTAAATCCTGTTAATCCTGTCAAAATTCAGTTCTTTAAATGCATCGTTCCGGCTGAGGCGTCTGGATTAGAACTTGAAACTTGTGTCCGAGGTGTTCGGGATGGGCCAGAGTTTGGAATTGTCGGGTTCGCTTTTCGTCCCACGGTTCAAAGGAGGCCGGGGCCAGGCGCGTCCGGGCGAGGATTTCTGTCAAGAACTTGGATTGCCGTAGCAGGGCCGCCGTTCGCAAACCGGCGGCGTGTCCGGCTTCCATGAGCGCGGAGAAATTGACGTGCGCGGTCAAGTCCTCTTCGCCCGGCCGGCTCAAAAGATCGGCGCTGGCGTGGTGCCGGGTGAAGGCCCGCAAAGTCCCTTGCGCGCGCCCGGGCTGAAACCGTTCCTCTTCCACCAGCCCATAATCCAATGTCAACAATTTTCCCCGCAGCAGAGTGGCCGCGGCGGCGCGCCACCACGCGACTGCCGCCGGACAAACTTCAACCAGGAATCCGTCGGGCAGGACGCCGGCCAAATCGCCGGGCACTTGAGGCAAAGAGTCCGCCAATGCCGCCGCCGGATCGCGCCACTCCCACGCGAAGGCCGCGCCTTGGACCGTCACGAAGCCTTCCTGCCACTGCCCTCGGGCGGCGCTCCAGGCCAGACGATGGACAGGCAGGGCGTCCAGAAACTCGTTGGAAAGAATAATCCCTGTCACGGCCTGCCTGCCACACGATCCGATGTCGGGCGCCCACCTTACTTTGGGCAGCCATGAGCGCAAAGTTTCCTCCTGCCAGGCCCGCCGCGCGGGTGACGCATCCAACAGGCAATACTCCAGACGCTCGAACAGATCGGGCCGGTGGCGGCTGGTCCACTCTAAAATATCGGCCGCCAGAGCGCCGTGGTGCGGACCCGCCTCGATGAACTGGATGGCGCCGGCGGGGCCATCAGCGTCCATCCATTGGGCAAATTGGAAGGCGAGCAACTGGCCAAAGAGCGGGCCAACACTAACGCTGGTGAAGAAGTCGCCGCCGCGGCCGATGGCCCGTCTCCGCTCATAGTAGCCCAAGCCGGGGGTGTAGAGAGCCAATTCCATGAAGGAGGCGAAGGAAATCGGGCCGCGCCTTCGAATTTCTTCTCGCATCATCGCGGCCAGAGCATTCATAGGCTTGCGCTTCCGGCGGGATTTGGTAGAATCGTGGTGTTCGGCAACATGAGTGTTTTATGGCCAGAATTGACGCGCTTTTCAATTTAATGTTCGAGCAGAAAGCATCGGACCTGCACCTCTCATCCGGGAACCCGCCCATTTTACGGATCAACGGCGAATTGACGCGCGTGGATTATCCGCCGCTGGAGGATGACCAACTCAAAATCATGCTCTACGAAATCGCCCCGGAGTACAAGATCAAGACCTTTGAGGAAACGGGGGACGTGGATTTTGGGCATGAGATCAGCGGCGTCTCGCGGTTCCGCGCCAACTTTTTCACGCAAAAGTACGGCATTGCGGCCGTGTTCCGGCAAATTCCCAGCAAGGTGCTGTCGTTCGAGGATTTTGAAAAGTTCGACGCCCCCCTGCCGGCGGTGCTCAAGAAATTTGCCATGTTGCACAAGGGGTTGGTGGTGGTGACGGGGCCGACAGGCTCCGGCAAATCCACCACGCTGGCGACCATCGTTGATTACGCCAACAGAAACCGCCGCGACCACATCATCACCGTCGAGGATCCCATCGAGTTCGTGCATGAGAGCAAGAACTGCCTGATCAATCACCGCGAAGTTGGGCTGCACACCAAGTCCTTCGCCGCCGCCCTGCGCGGGGCCTTGCGCGAAGACCCGGACATTATCCTGGTGGGCGAGTTGCGCGACCTGGAAACCATTGAGCTGGCCCTGACCGCCGCCAGCACGGGCCATCTGGTCTTTGGCACCTTGCACACCCAAAGCGCGGCCAAGACCGTGGACCGCATCATTGACGTTTTTCCGGGCGACCAACAAAACAAAATCCGCGCCACGCTCTCGGAGGCGCTCAAGGGCGTGGTGGCGCAAAACCTTTTCAAGCGCATTGATCGCAAGGGCCGTGTGGCGGCGCTGGAAATTCTGATTTTCAACACGGCGGTGGCCAACCTGGTGCGCGAAGGCAAAACGCACCAGATCCCCGGCATGATCCAGATCGGCAAGAAATACGGCAACACGCCGCTGGACGATTCCATCATGGAGCATTTGAAGATGAAGCGCATCTCGCCGGAGGAGGCCTACGACAAGTGCATTGAAAAGAAAAAATTCCGCGTGTTTTTGTCTCATCCTCCCGAAGAAGATGAAATGTAAACCGGCTTGAACCTGAATTTATGCGTCGCAGCGAACTTGATTACATCCTCTCCACCATGCTGGGCCTGGACAGGCAAACCGACACGGTCATCCGCCGGCGGACCGAAGTGTCGGACTTGAACTTCACCGTGGACCGCCCGATGCAGGTGGAACAAAACGGGGAACTGACGCCCGTGGCCTGCAATCCGCCCATTGACCATCTGACTCCCTACCAGACGGAGATGATTGCCCTGAACCTGATCGGCGGCAATCTGCGCCTGACGGAAGACTTGATCCGCACCGGCTCCTGCGACTCTTCCTACAGCGTCGCCGACAAGTTGCGCTTTCGTGTCAACATTTTCAGCCAGCGCGGCAAGTATTCGATCGTCATGCGCAAACTCAACACGGAGATTCCCACCCTGGCCCAGCTCAAGATGCCGGATATCTTTTTAGAAATCACCAGGGAGAAGACCGGGCTGGTGCTGGTCACCGGCGCCACCGGTTCGGGCAAAACAACCACTTTGGCCGCGCTGCTCAACGAAATCAACTCCACCAAATCGGTCCACATCATCACGCTGGAGGACCCGGTCGAATTTGTGCATACGCACAAGAAGGCCACTTTCAATCAGCGGGAAATGGGCAGCGACTTCAGCACTTTCGCCACGGGCCTGCGAGCCGCCTTGCGCCAGGCGCCCAAGGTGGTGCTGGTCGGGGAAATGCGGGACCGCGAAACGGTCGAAATCGGCCTCAGCGCCGCCGAGACCGGCCACCTGGTTTTGAGCACCTTGCATACCATTGACTCCGGCCAAACCATCAACCGCATCCTGGGTATGTTTGAAATGGAGGAGCAGGAACAAATCCGCAACCGCCTCGCGGACACCTTGCGCTGGGTCATCAGCCAGCGGCTGGCGCCGCGGGTCGGGGGTGGCCGCCAGGCCTTGTTGGAGATCATGGGCGCCAATCTCCGCACCAAGGAAACCATTGTTCACGGGGAAGTCGAAGGCAAGAGCTTTTACGAAATCATCGAGGCCAACCACACTTTCGGCTGGCGGAACTTCGACGCCGCCTGCCTGGAAGCATACGAGCAAAACCTCATCACCGAGGAGACGGCGCTGCTCTATTGCAGCAAACGCGGCGTGGTCGCCCGCAGCATTGACAAAGTCAAAAAAGCCCGCGGCGAAATGGTCACCAGCACAGACCTGAAAATGAAGGAGCCGGCCAAGACTCACGCGCCGGCCTTCCCGGCCCATTTAAAGTTGAAGTAAATCATGGAAGAATTCGAAATCATCGGCCCTGGCGATCAAGCTGCCTTGCTGGCCATCAGCACGCCGGAGGTGGCGGCGACGGTTAAGACGGCTTTGACTGGACTGGGTTACAAGGCGCATGTGGTGGATAATTACGAAGTATTCGACTTTCGTTACAATCAAAGCAACTACCAAATCGTCGTCATCGAGGAGACTTTCGCCGGCTCCGATTCCCTGGAGAATCCGACTTTGCGGTTGATGCAGAATCTGTCGATGGGCCTGCGGCGGCATTCGGTGGTCTTTTTGCTGGGGGCGAGCATGGAAACGTTGAACACCATGCAGGCCTTCGCCCAAAGCGTCCATTGTGTCATCAATTATTCCGAATTGCCGATGTTCGCGGAATTAGCGCAAAAAACCTTGGCGGAAAACGAAATGTTTCTGGCCCCCTACCGCGACATCCAGCGCCGCGTCTATCAAAAGCCCCTCTGACCAAGGCCGCCCCATGACACGACCGCGGCTGGACCAGGCCCTCGTCGAACGCGGCCTCTGCCCCAGCCGCGAAAGAGCCAAACGCGCCATCCTGGCCGGGCAGGTGCGCGTGGGCGGACAGGTGGCCTGCAAACCCGGCCACCTTGTCAAACCGGACGACCCACTGACGCTGGACCTCCCTGAACGTTATGCCAGCCGCGGCGGCTACAAACTGGAGCACGGTCTCTTGCACTTCCAACTCGCCGTGGGGGGAGTGACGGCCATTGACCTTGGAGCTTCCACCGGAGGATTCACCGACTGCCTCCTGCAACACGGCGCGGCCCGCGTCTATGCCGTGGACGTGGGCCGGGGGCAATTGGCCTGGAAACTCCGGCGCGATGAACGTGTGAGGGTCATGGAGCAAACCAACGCGCGCTGGCTCACTCGCCGCGATTTCCCGCCGGACTTCCCGGGCGCCGGCTTGATCGTGGCGGATTGCTCGTTCATCTCGTTGCAAAAAATTCTTCCGCCCGCCGTTGCATTGCTGGAGGATTGCGGTAAAATCCTGGCCCTGGTGAAGCCCCAATTCGAAGCCGGCAAAGCCGAAGCCGGCCGCGGCAAGGGCGTCATCCGCGATCCGGCCATTCATGCTCGCGTTTTGAACGAACTGAAAACATTCGCCTCGGACACCGCCGGCCTGCGCTGGGCGGGCGAGACCGCCTCGCCCCTGCTCGGCCCGGCCGGCAACAAGGAATTCCTGGTGCTGCTTGAAAAAAAAGGCTGAACAACTCCGCCGCATCGGCTTGCTGGCCAATTTCGAGAAACCTTCCAGCCGGGCCGTGGTCCGCGATGCGGCGCAACGCATCGTCCGCGCCGGGCGCGCCGTGGCGGCGGAAATTCAAACCGCGCGCGAGGCTGATTTGAATTGCGAAACCTACGCCGACCCTGCCGCCTTGGCCCGCCAGTGCGACCTGCTCCTGGTCTTCGGCGGCGATGGCACGATGCTGCGCATGGTGCGCGAAACCCACGGTTCGGGCACACCCATTCTCGGCGTCAACATGGGGCGCCTGGGCTTCCTGACCGCCGTCTCCTCCAAGGATATTGCGGCCGGCTTGGAGAAACTTTGGCGCAATGACTTTGTCATCGAGACCCGGCCCCTGATGGAAGCCAGCGGCCAGTGCCAGGGCCGGCCCATCCGCATGTCCGCCCTGAACGACATTGTCATCAGTCGTGGCGCGGTGTCGCGGCTCATCGAACTGGAAGTATCCGTCAACGACAAGGCCTTGACCTGCTACCGTGGCGACGGCCTCATCGTCAGTTCCCCGACCGGCTCCACCGCCTATTCGCTTTCGGCCGGCGGCCCCATCATCAATCCCGGCGCGGAGGTCTTTGCCATCACGCCAATCTGCGCGCACGCGCTGTCCAATCGCGCGGTCATTATCAGCTTAAGCTCGGTCGTGAAGGTCAAGTTGTTGAGCGAGGGCATGGAGACCATCATTGCCGCCGACGGCCAGATTCAAGCCGATCTGGCCGGGAGAGACATCGTGACGATTCGGCGCAGCCGCCGCATGGCGCGTCTTTTGCTTCCGGGCGAAACTTCATTTTTCGAGACCATCCGCCAGAAATTGCATTGGCGGGGTTCATCGGTTTGAGGATGGAGCATGATTCGATTAAAGGACATCGCGGCCCGGGCCGGCGTCTCTGTGATGACCGCCTCCAAAGCCATGCGCGACGCTTCGGATGTGTCCGCCCGGACCCGAGCGCGCATCAGGCTCCTGGCCCAGGAAATGGACTATGTCCCCAATTCGATGGCCCAAGCTTTGCGCAGCCGCACGACCCGGCTGCTCGGTTTGGTGCTGTCCACCGTGGCCAATCCCATCTTCGCCCGCACGATCACGTCCATCGAAGAAGGCGCGCACGAACGGGGATGCGATTTGATCCTGGCCCATACGCTCAACATTCCCGAACGCGAGGAGGCCTGCATCCGCCGGTTGCTGGCCCGCCACGTGGACGGGTTGTTCATCTTTCCCATTTACCGCCTGGCGCCCACGGCCGCGATCTACGATGTCTTATGGCAACGGCAGACACCGACCGTCATCCTGGGCCGGCGCGCGCCTTTTTGCGCCCAGTTTCACAACGTCGAAAGCGACGACCTGGGCGGCAGTTACCAAATGAGCCGGCACCTGCTGGAGTTGGGCCACAAGAGAATCGCCTTTTTGACCGGCCCCCCCGGCGCTCCCTGGGCGCAGGAACGGTTGGAAGGTTATCGCCGCGCCCTGCGCGAGGAGCAAATCGAACCGGACGACCGGCTCGTCTTCAACGCCGGCGCCACCATGGAGGAAGGCGCGAAGGCCGCGCTACAGATGCTTAACGAGTCGGTCTCCATGACCGCCATCCAGGCTGCCAACGATCTGGTGGCCATGGGCGCGGCCAACGTCTTTTTGAATCAGGGCATCAAGATTCCCGACGATCTCTCCATCGGCGGCTTTGGCAACATCATGTTGAGCGAGCATTTTCGCGTGCCCTTGACCACCGTGCGGGAACCCAAACTGCGCCTGGGCGCCGCCGCCATGGAAATCATGCAGAAGCTCCTGCGCGGCGAGCAGCCGGCCTCCAAACGCCTGGCCGCCGCCTTGATCGTCCGCGCCAGCACGGGCGCTCCGAAGCGCTGACCCTGAATTCAGCCGTTGTGATGAGCCGCAAAAGAACGCACAGATCGCAAAGAAAACCAGATCGGGCTTCTCGATCTCTTGATTTTGAATCCTCGTTTGGGTGAAGGCGTTGGCTCCCGGCCGGCTCACGCATCGTGTTTTCCATGTGTTCTTTACGTTCCTTTGCGGCCATTCCAAATGCTTTTTTTAGGGTATATGCAACTCAAGGGGTGGTATCCCCACCGTAACTTACCGTAACTTACCGTAACTTACCGTAACTCGCCGCGTCCTTGAGGGGCGGCAACCCTAAAACCGGCAGTTGATTTAACCGCAAAAGAACGGGGAGAGGTCCGCCCCACCAGTACGCAAGGGAGAGCAGCCTTTGCAGAGCCGGTTTCCCGGCGGCCGCTAACCACCCGCCTGCGCCGAGGCTTCCTCCTTCGCCAAGGCTATGGAGGACAAGACGGCGGGCAGGCTGGCCACTAGCCACTAGCCACTAACCACTAACCCTTATCATCCATTTCAAAGAACAAGCGCGCGAGCGCCCCACAGCAGGACACTACCACCTTTAGATGGGAATGCAAGCCACAAAATTCGATAGAGTTTGGCGTCGTGCCCTGTCTTTGCTCCGGAAACGGCTTATCTCGAAAGGCGACAAGGTGGAAGAGGCGTCCCGCCTCTTCGCTCCTGCTCATCAATGCCCTCGAAGACCCGTCCTCCAATCCCGAAGGGATTGTATCACTCAGCCCAGGGTTGGCCCGATTCCGAGAGGGCTACCCTGGGTAACGCCATTTAAATTCCGCAACCCCGAAAGGGTTGAATATCAAGTCCTTATGAAGAAGAGTCAACCCTTTCAGGGTAGGGAATCGTACGGATTCTCACCCAGGGTAGCTCGTTCCTCGCAACCGCTGGGCTAAAGGATTCAATCCCTTTGGGATTGGTAAAACCAATGAAAACGGCCACTGGTCACGGGCCCCTAGTCTGCACCGAAATGAGATGCCAATATCAAGAACGTTTACGTTTACGGACGAGGGTGGCGCGACCGAAGGTTTCGTGTTTGCCATCTTGATCGGATTCGATGGTCCATTGCCAGGTGTCAGTGGTGGCGGAGTAGTGGAAGGTGGTGTGTAACGTGCCGTTGGTGGGGTATTGAAAGAGAAAGGGGAGAGTGTCGGCGGTGGCTTGGCCGTGGGCGACGATGCCGGAGGAGAGTCCATTGGGACTGGTGTTGTCGAGCCAGAGGCAGGAACAGTCGCGGGACTTTGGATTTTCGCTGAGTAGGACGATGGCTTCGTAGGCGGGTTGGCCGTTGGTGGTTCGGTCGCGGGAAGTTTCGCGGAAGATGAGGTATTCGTGGTTTAGAACCCAGCGCGCGTCTATTTCATGGACGGTGGCGGTGCCTCCGAACGCGCCGGTGAGGGTCCATTGGCCGGCGAGGTGGTTGAGTAGTGTTTCGGGGGGACTTTGGGTGGGCGATGCGCCTATGGTTGACCAGAGTGGGTCCGGGTTCGTGCGGCAGCCGGTGGCGATTAACAGAATTACGATGATTGAAACTGGAATGAATTTCTTGCGCATGAGCGAAGGAATTTAGGCGAAAGGAGGTGGGGTCGTCAACTTTGGCGGCGAAACTATAGATGACGCGTTTTTCTTGCCTGGACAGCAAAAAGCGTCAAAAGTGAATGACGTTTGGAACGAAATGAAATTACCGTTGGTCGATGAAGCCGAAGTGCCGCGAGCCAAAATTGTGTCTTATCTGCTTGATCCGAATCATCGTTCCGGCAAAAGCAAGGCTCGCTTCTTCGCCGGTCATGGCTATGCCACCGAACGCTGGCAAGAATTGGCCCAGGCTTTGCGCACCCACGCGAGCGAAAACGAAGTCGTCAAACAGGAAACGACGCCGTTGGGTGTGCGGTTGGTGGTGGAAGGTCCACTCACTTTGCACGACGGAGGGGTTGCTCAAATTCGGTCGGTATGGTTTATTGAGACCGGCGAGCGGGCGGCCCTTCTGGCAACGGCCTACCCATTGCGTCCACGAAAACGAATATGATCAACGAACTGGATGATGTCATTCTGATGTGCGACTTGCCGGAGCATGGCTTGAGCGTGGGCGACATCGGCACGGCTGTGCTGGTGCATCGGCGCGGCGCGGGCTACGAGGTCGAATTCACTTCCTTGGACGGGGATACGATTGCGGTCGTCACCCTGATGGCCAATCAAGTGCGCGCCACCCAGAGCGGCGAGATCGCCCATGTTCGCGCCATGGCCGAAGGCTGAACGGACATGAGATACCAGCATCCTAGGACTGACCCGTTTATGACTGAACATCGGTTCGGGTTGGACGGGAAAAAGAAAACCCAAATCAACGCCGACGGGAATCTGTCGAAGGGGTCGCAGCCTTCGTGCGTTCGTGCAGTTGGCCTAACGATCGATACTTCAGATGGGTTTCGTTGAGTGATATGATATCGAGACGACGCGGCGAGGTCTTATCGACATCAGCAGTCAGAATGAGCGTTTTTCCGTCGATCTTCCAAGTGCCGGGCGCTTCTGAGAACCCCTGGATCAAAGGCTCGCCTGGTTGCTTGGCCATTTTTACGTAAAACCCCATTATGCATGTGCCGTCGGGGGAGAGAGTGAGATCCTCGATCTCCGGATCGGCATCGCGCCAGGTGCCGACGAGCAATTCTTGTTTGGGTTTGCCGCAGCCGACCAGGAGCCAGAGGCATGCCAACATAGCCACACATTGAACTGCGAGGCTGTATGAAACCTTGCGTCTGCAGTTAGTGCCGCCGTATCGACGCTTCAACTGGTAAACTAATAGGGAAGTGCTTTTTTGCCGCGGCACCAGTCGTGACGCTACCCGGGTTAGGGAGAACTGCTTTACGCCGAGAATCATCTTTTGTGCATCGTACGGGATGGGGAGGAGGGTGTCAATAGCGGATCTCCACCAAACCCGCTTTGCGGGCCGCTTTGTCAGGATCTCCGGTTGATCCTGTCGTTGGCAATAATTCCATCCGGCTGGAAAATGCTCGGCGGCCGATGAATTTGGTTGGCTTCGGATCGGGGAGCACACGCGCCGCGCGTGTCGCCATCGGCGCCCTCGCCGATGGCATCCCCAAATTCCAGCCAAGGATATTTGAAATTTGGGCGTCGCGGGGCGCCGCCCACCCCCGGGGGTTTTTGGTGGGGGGGGCGCCCCCCGTCCCCTTAATATGTGGGAGGTTAAATTTAGCCAATTAGACGTT